>Ga0208455_1000181_pt1 | contig 39577 bp, 40 predicted proteins | sample June2015DPH_4_50_FD_184690 | JGI IMG/M metagenome (GOLD analysis project Ga0208455, IMG submission 184690) | Peatland microbial communities from SPRUCE experiment site at the Marcell Experimental Forest, Minnesota, USA - June2015DPH_4_40... | ecosystem: Environmental > Terrestrial > Soil >... | reverse complement strand
ATGATCAAGAAGCAGGCCGAGATCCGCAAAAGCGGGCGCGGCACCTTTTCCCGGGCCGGCGCCAGGAAGCGAAACGCCGCCCGGTGGACGCATGTCCGCTACAAGGGCTCGGTCGACCTCGAGCCCGGACTGTCGGACGCGGTGGAGGTCGCGATCAAGTCGCCCGAACGGGGCGACGAGGCGCGGCTCTTGTCGTCGTTTCTCGGATGGCTCGATCGTCACTTCGGCGAGCAATTGTCGGCCGTCAATATTCAATATCAGCACGCTTCCGGCCGCGGCCGGCGATAAAGGCGCGTTCACCTGGGACTGTGAGCGCTTCACGCCGCGAAGCGGGCGCGATCGTGCGGCTGCCGGAAGTCGACCGGCGTTCCCTTGGGGATGATGCCGGTCGGATTGAGCCGCGCGATCGAATAGTAAGTCATCACGTAATAGCGCGGTTTAACGGTCTCGGCGATGCCGGGCACCTGATAGAGTTCGCGCATGTAGTTCGACAAATTCGGATAGTCGGCGATTCGGTTTCTGTTGCATTTGAACAGCGAAAAATAGGCGACATCGAAGCGCACCAGCGTCGGGAACAGGCGCCAGTCGGCTTCGGTGATCTGGTTGCCGACCAGATAGCGCTGGCGGCCGAGCCGCGCCTCGACGTCGTCGAGCGTGGCAAACAGCGCGTCGTAGGCTTCCTCATAGGCGGCCTGCGAGCGGGCGAAGCCGCAGCGATACACGCCGTTATTGACGTTGACGTAGACCGCTTCGTTGATGCGATCGATCTCGCCGCGCAACGGCTTTGGGTAATAATCCGTCGGATCGGCTCCAACCGCGGCGAACTCGCTGTTGAGCATGCGGATGATTTCCGAGGATTCGTTGTTCACGATCCGCCGAGTCTTTTTGTCCCACAACGTCGGCACCGTGACCTTGCCGGTATAACGCGGATCGCTCGCCGTGTAGGCTTCATGGAGATGGTGAAAGCCGTTGACACGATCCGGCGTGCAGTCGGGAAAGGCCGGATTGTCCTCGTAGGTCCAGCCTTGCGCGGGAAGCCCGGGAATGGCGTAGGCGACGCTGATGGCGTCCCGCAGTTTCTTCAGTGCCAGAAAAATCAGCGTGCGGTGCGCCCACGGGCAGCCATAGGCGACGTAGAGGTGATAACGGCCGGTTTCGGCCTTTAAGCCCGACGAGCCGTCGGCAGTGATGCGGTCGCGGAAGACGCTATCGACCCGTTGGAAATTGCCGACCTTGCCGGTCTCCGCGATGGGGTCCTGGTCACGCCAAATTCCGTCGAGCAGCATGCCCATCACGCGGCCTCGCCGCGCGCCAGCGCTGCCGCCTGGCGGATCGCCGCGATATTGGCGCGGTAGGATTCCGCCGTGCGGTTCTTGAACACCGCAGAGCCGGCGACCAGGACATTGGCGCCGGCGCTCGCCGCCTCAGGCGCGACCTCGGGCGTGATGCCGCCGTCGATCTCGATGTCGATCGGACGTCCCGCCGTCAGCGCGCGGAGCTTGCGCAACTTGTCGACGGCGCCAGGGATGAACTTCTGCCCGCCAAAGCCTGGATTGACCGACATGATGAGGATGAGGTCGACGAGGTCGATGACGGGCTCGACGCTCTCCACCGGCGTGCCCGGATTCATGGTCACGCCCGCTTTTTTGCCCAGCGCGCGGATTGCCTGCAGCGAGCGGTGGATGTGCGGGCCGGCTTCGACGTGCACGGTGATGATGTCGGCACCGGCCTTGGCGAAGGCCTCGAGGTAGGGATCGCAGGGTGCGATCATGAGATGGACGTCGAGCACCTTTCTGGTGTGCGCGCGCAGCGCCTTGACCACGTCCGGCCCGATCGAGATGTTGGGCACGAAATGGCCGTCCATCACGTCGACGTGGATCCAGTCGGCACCGGCGGCGTCGACCGCGCGCACCTCTTCGCCGAGCTTCGCGAAATCGGCGGCGAGAATCGACGGGGCGATAATGAGCGGGCGATGCACCGGAGTCTCCGATCGTCGCGGTTCGCCTAACACGCCAGGCTTGACCGGGCAACGCGGAGCGTCGCCGTGGTTTCGCAGGCAGGCCTTGTAGCCGGCCGCGCGCGTGCGCATACGATAGTCGGCAACCGCAGCGGGGTCCCGTGGCCCATACCGATGTCATCGTGCTCGGCGCCGGCATTGTCGGCACCTCGATCGCCGTTCATCTCGCCAAGCGCGGCCTCGGGGTCGCGCTGGTCGACCGCTCTGGGCCGGGCGAGGGCACCTCTTACGGCAATTCGGGCATCATCGAGGGCAACACCATATTTCCACCTGGCTTTCCGTCAGATTGGGTGGAGCTTCTCCGCATTGCGCTCAAACGTTCGCCGCGGGCCAACTATCACCTCTCGCACCTGCCGCGGATCGTGCCCTGGCTGGCAGCCTTTCGCGCCGCTTCGCGGCCCTCGCGCCTGATCGAGACGGCGCAATTGATGCGGCCGCTGTTTGGCCGCGCGGTTGCCGAGCATGAGGCGCTCGCCGCCGAGGCCGGCGCCGAGCCTTATTTCAGCCGCCGCGGCTGGCTCAAGCTCTACCGCACCAATAGGGCTATCGCGGCGCTGGCGCCGGAGCTCGACCTGGCCGCGCGTTTGGGGATCGCCAATGTGCCGCTCGATCGCGACGAGGCGCGTGCGCTGGAGCCGGCGTTGGCGCCGGTGTTCCGGCATGCCGAGCATTGGACCGGCGCGGTGAGCGTGAGCAACCCGCTGGCGCTGACGCGAGCCTATACCGCGCGCTTCGCAGCGCTCGGCGGACTTTTGCTTACCGGCAACGCCCGCACGCTTCATCGCGCCAATCCTTATTGGCGCGTGGAAACCGCGGCCGGGCCGCTCGATGCGGGCGACGTGGTGATCGCGCTCGGTCCGTGGGCGAACGACGTGCTCGGCGCACTCGGCGTCAAGTTGCCGCTCGCCGTCAAGCGCGGCTATCACCGGCATTTTCGACCGCAAGGTAACGCCGCTCTGAGCCGCCCGGTTCTCGATGCCGAGAACGGCTACGTGCTGGCGCCCATGGAGCAGGGTATCCGTGTAACCACGGGCGTCGAGTTCGCCGCCCGCGACGCGCCGCCGACACCGGTGCAGTTCGATCGCCTGCTCCCGGCGGCACGCGAACTGTTTGCACTCGGCGAACCAGTCGAGGCACAGCCGTGGCTGGGCGCGCGCCCGTGTTTCCCCGATTCCCGGCCGGTGATTGCGCGCGCACCGCGGCAGCGCGGCCTCTGGCTCGCCATAGGCCATGCCCATTGGGGCTTGACGCTCGGTCCGGCAACCGGTCGGCTTATCGCCGAGATGATGACCGGCGCGACGCCATTCTGCGATCCGAAACCCTACAGCGCGGAGCGGTTTGGGTCGTGAGACGCCGAATGGGCGCGCGGCCTTATTCGTGCATGTCGGATGTGGTCGGCGGTGCTCCGCCGATATATTGGCCGATGGTGTGGACCACGCTGTTTTCCGGCCGCGTGTTGTTCGACGACAGCTTGTCCTGCTTCATCACCATCTCATCGTATTGCGGCAGCGTCGTCAGCATTTGCCGCGGCACTATGTGCACGACCTTGTAGCCGCCAGCCTTGAGTTGCCGCAGCAGTTCAGGCAGCGCTTCGGCCGTGCCCCGCTGGAAGTCGTGCATCAGGATGATGCCCTTGCCGCGTTTTTCCAGCTTCGTCATCACCGATTTGATCACCTGCTCCGGCTTGTGCATCCGAAAGTCGAAGGAATCGATATCGGTCGAGAAGGTCGCGATGTTGCGCTCGCCGAGATAGGTGAGCATCGCCGGCGGGTGCTGCAGGCTGGGGAAGCGGAAAAACGGCGCGATCGGCACACCGGCGGCCATATGCACGGCGCTGGCGCCCATTTCGATTTCCTGCTTGGCGAGATCGAGATCGGTGGCATAGGGCTTTCGCGCCAAATCCTTGTGCGACCAGGTGTGGCTGCCCAAGGTCATGCCGGCTTCGACCACCTGCTTGGTGATTTGCAGATGCCACATCGCGTGCTTGCCGATCTCGAAGAACGTGGCTTTCAAACAATTGTCGGCGAGCGCCTGGAGCACGGCCGGCGTGTTTTCCGGCCAGGGGCCGTCGTCGAAGGTCAGCACGATCTCCTTGTCGCGGAGGAAATCGTATTGCTTGAAATGCTCGAAGCCGAAGCCGGGACCGCCGGTCGTGTCGATCTCGACGATGCGCGCCAGTCCCATGCCACCCGGTTTGTCGCAGGCGGGGATGTTGCTGGTCGCGACGCCGGCCGCGCTCGGTGCGGTAGCGGTAGCGGCTAAGCCGGCAGCGCCGTTGGCGCTCGAAGCGGGCGCACTTCGTGGGAGTGTGTTTTGGGCGACGCGCGTTGCGGCGACCGATCTGGAATCGGTGAGGATGGGGGACGTCACCGGCGCCGGGACAGCGTTTGTGTTCGATGCGACGCGCATCGCCGGAGCCGCGGCTGAATTTGGAACCGCCGCTTTCTGTGCGGAGACGACCCCGAAGGCCGCGAGACCCAGGGTCAGCAACGCGCTAACAACAATGACGACGAAGCGCATCGTGTCCCTCCGCCACCAACGGACCGATTCACGTAAAGTGAAGGCGCAATCGGCGAACGAGTCAACGGCGACCGCACGTTAAGGCGTAAAAGATGCGGGTTGTGGTTTCCAAGGCGTGTGGTCCTGTTGGATGCTGTCGCCATGGTTTATCGGCCGAATTGGTCCTTCCAGCTGGGCAGCGCGCGGGGGAAAGGCAGCGCCGTCGCCTCGAAGACGCCGCGTACGACTGCCCGCGCCACGACATTGGCCGCGATGGTACCGAGGCGGGTTAATGCCAGATACGCGTCGGCCAACGGCCGGCGGGCGGTCGAGGCCGCAAACACCACGTCACCGTCGAGCGGGCTATGCACCGGGTAGATGGCGCGCGACAGGCCCGATTGCGCCATGACCGCGAGTCGCTTGGCCTGCGCCTTGGTGAGAATGGCGTCGGTCGCCACCACTACGAGGGTAGTGCTCTCGCGTGCACTACCTTTGGTCAACGGTTCGAAGGCCGCGGCTGGAAATGGCGAGGGCAACCCGCGCCCGCCGAATTCGCTGTTTCGCTCGAACGGCGCCGCCCAGAACCAGGGGCCGCGATCAATGAGAACACTGCCGGCGGCGTTGACGACAGCGATTGCGCCGATGATGTGGCCGTCCGAGGTCTGCTCGGAGGCGGAGCCAATCCCGCCCTTGCAATTGACCGTGGTCGCGCCGGTGCCGGCGCCGACGCTGCCGAGAGCGAAATCGGGACCGGCCGCGGCGGCGGCCGCATAGCCGAGCTCGCGATAGGGTGGAAACCGGCCCCAGTCCTTGTCGCCGCCGCTCAGCAAATCAAACAGGATGGCCGCAGGCACAATCGGCACCCGTGCGGTGCGCACCGCAAAGCCGCGGCCCTTTTCCTTGAGCCACGCCTGCACGCCCGACGCGGCATCGAGGCCGAAGGCCGAGCCGCCGGCCAGCGCGATGGCGTCGATGCCTTCGACCGTCTGCGCCGGATCGAGCAGGGCGGTTTCGCGTGTACCCGGCCCGCCGCCGCGCAAATCAATCGAGCCGACAACCGGTTCGTCGAACACGACTGCGGTTGCGCCGGAGCCGAGCCGAGCATCCTCGGCATGGCCGATATTCACCCCAGGAACGTCGGTGATCAGGTTGCGCAAGATATCCTCGCAAGCTCCGGCAACGGAGACGATTTTTCTGCCAGCGTCAACCGATCACATCCTCGCGGGCGAGGCGCTGACGGGCTTGCCTAGCGGCAAGACGGCGGGCATGAGTGCGCCATGCTGAATGTCACAATCCCCGCCGCGCTGCTGGCGGGCATGTTGAGCTTCCTGTCGCCCTGCGTGCTGCCCTTGGTGCCGCCCTATCTGGTCTATCTCACCGGAACTTCGCTCGAGCGCTTTGCCGACGCGGAAGAGGAACCGCGCGTCCGGCGCGAAACGATCGCCGCTGCGCTCTTGTTTGTGCTCGGATTCTCCACGGTGTTCGTAGCGCTCGGCGCCAGCGCCAGCGCCATCGGACGGCTCCAATATTGGCTGCTGGATAAAATTGCCGAGTTGAAGGACCTCACAGGACTGCCGCTACCTACGAACTTCAATCCGCTCGCCGCTCTCGCGGGGGTTGCTATTATATTTATGGGTCTTCACTTTATCGGCCTGTTTGAAATTCCCCTCCTGATGCGGCAAAAGCGCCTCGAAGTCGCCAGGCCGGTCGGCCTGTGGGGCGCTTATCTGATGGGGCTCGCCTTTGCGTTTGGCTGGACCCCGTGCATCGGGCCGATCCTCGCTGCTATTCTGGCGATTGCGGCGTCGGAGGGGGCGGTGGCAAAAGGCGCCGGGATGCTCGCCGTCTATTCGCTCGGTCTCGGCGTACCGTTCATTGCCGCGGCGTTGGCCGTCGAGCCGTTCGCCGCCTTCCTCGCTCGCTTCCGCGCCCATCTCGGTTTGGTCGAGAAGGCAATGGGTGGCCTTCTTGTGATAACCGGAATTGCTTTCATGACTCCCTACATCGGGGAGGCAAGCTCCTGGCTCCTGGAAACCTTCCCGATGCTGGGAAGGATCGGGTAGCCATCATTCGGCATGGCCGGGTGGACGATTGAGTAGCCTCAACTGCGCGACGGGTCGGGGATCTCGTCGTAGCTGCCGTTGCTGTTCCAGCGATAAATCACATAGTCCACCGTGGTGATGTCGCCCTTGGCGTCGTAGCTGATCGGGCCGAGCACGGTGTCCCATTTGCCGCTGCGGATCGTTTGCGCGACCTTTTTGCCGTCGATCGTCTTTGCCTCGTTGGCGGCGGCCGCCCAAATCTGCACCGCGGCGTAAGTGTAGAGCGTGTAACCTTCCGGATCGACGCCCTTGTCCTTGAACTCCTTGACGATGGCCGCGGCGGTCGGCCGTTTGCGCGGGTCGGAGCCGAAGGTGAACATCATGCCCTCGCCGGCGGGGCCGGTGATCGACCAGAACTCATTGGTGGCCATCGCATCGCCCGAGATCATCTGGCTCGTCATCCCCTGCGCCCGCATCTGCCGCAGGATCAGCCCGGCCTCGGTGTGGTAGCCGCCGACATAGACCACATCGATGGCATTCGCCTTCATCTTCGAGACCAGGGCGTTGAAGTCCTTGTCGCCCTGGGTATAGCCCTCGTACATCTTCTCCTTCACGCCGGCGTTGTTGAGCGCCTTCTTCATCTGGTCGGCGAGCCCTTTGCCGTAGGTCGACTTGTCCTGCAGGATGGCGATGTTCTTGTCCTTGTAGGTCTTGGCAATGTAGTTGCCGGCGATCGTGCCTTGCTGGTCGTCGCGGCCGCAGGTGCGGAACGTGTTCCACATGCCGCGCTCGGTGAACAACGGATTGGTCGAGGCCGGCGTGATCTGCAGAATGCCGCCGTCGAGATAGGCGTCCGACGCCGGGATCGACGACGACGAGCAATAATGGCCGAACACCACGGCCACTCCCATTCCGGCGAACTTTTCTCCGACCGAGCGCGCCTGTTTGGGATCGCAGGCATCGTCGCCGATTTCGAGTCTGAGCTTCCTGCCCAGCACGCCGCCCGCGGCATTGATGTCGGCGACGGCCCGTTCTGCTCCGTTCTTCAATTGCGTGCCGAACGAGGCGTATTGGCCGGTCATCGGAGCGCCCAGGCCGACCGTAATGCCTTGCGCCATCGCCGGGGCGGCAAACAGGCCGAACAGGAGCGCACAGGCGCTACGCCGTAGCTTGGTCATTTGCATCCCCTCGTCTGTTCCTGGGCGGTAAGGCTATTATGTCGGTCGAGAATCTATCACGCTACCGCCCGTTTTCCTGCCCGATTTCGCGCCAGCCGAGCGGACCGGCGCGGGCATAGAGCCAGGGATATTGCCGCACCATCTGGCTTGCCCGTGTGGCGCGCCAGCCGATCAGCCCCACGGCGAGGAAGATCACGGTGTCGCAGCCATATGACGCTGCCGACAGAAACTCGCCCTGGAACAAGGCGTAATGGATAAAGCGCGCCGCGGCGCCAAGCAGCAGCGCCGCGATCGCGACCTGCCGTGGCAAGCGCCAGGCACCGGCGATGGCGCGGCCGGAAAGCCAGGCGGCGCCGCCGCCGAGGATGACGGTCACCAGCACAACGTGCGCGATACTCTCGCCGGCATAAAGCCTTGCCATGTCCGCTTCCTGTCAGCGCGTGCCGCCTTCGAGATAGGCGGCGCGAATTTCCGGCCGCTGCAGCAATTCGCGCCCGCTTCCTTGCAGCGTGATCTCGCCGTTGACCATGACGTAGCCGCGGTGCGCCAGCTTGAGCGCGTGATAGGCGTTCTGCTCGACCAGGAACACAGTGAGCTTGTCGCGCTCGTTGAGCGCGCGAATGGCGGCGAAAATTTGCTGCACCAGGAGCGGCGCCAGTCCGAGCGACGGTTCGTCCAGCAAGATCAGCCGCGGCCGGCTCATCAGCGCGCGGCCGATCGCCAACATCTGCTGCTCGCCGCCTGAGAGCGTGCCGCCGCGCTGGCTCCTGCGGTCGCGCAGCCGCGGGAACAGCGCAAATACCCGTTCGAGGTCTTCAGCGAAGTCGGCGGCGTCGGTCACGGTGGCGCCGATCTGCAAATTTTCCATCACCGTCATACGCGAAAAAATGCGCCGGCCTTCCGGCGCTTGCGCGATGCGAAGCTTGGCGATCTCGTGCGTCGGCAGCGCGGTGATGTCGCGGCCGGCGAAGCAAATTTGTCCCTCGCGGGCGCGCGGATTGCCGAACACTGTCATCATCAGCGTCGATTTGCCGGCGCCGTTGGCGCCGATCAGGGTGACGATCTCACCCTCGTTGACGTCGACATCGACGCCTTTGAGCGCGACGACGTTGCCGTAATAGGTTTTGACGCCGCGGAGCATGAGCAGCGGTTCGCCCGTCGCGCTCACAACCCGACCTCTAAGCCTGCGCTCGCGACCTCTTCGTCGGCGACGCCGAGATAGGCGGCGATGACTTTGGCATCGTTGCGCACCTCGCTTGGAGCGCCGTCGGCGATCTTCACGCCGTAGTCGAGCACGATGATACGGTCGGAAATCTCCATCACCACGCCCATGTCATGCTCGATCAAGAGGATCGAGGTGCCATGCTCGTCGCGGATGGCGCGGAGGAATTCGTTGAGTTCCACACTCTCGCGGTTGTTGAGCCCCGCGGCCGGTTCGTCGAGGCAAAGCAGCACCGGATCGGTGCACATGGCGCGGGCGATTTCGAGCCGGCGCTGGGCGCCGTAGGGCAGGGCGCCGGCGGCATCGTCGGCGCGCGGGGCGAGGCCGACGCGGTCGAGCCAATATCGTGCCTTGTCGATCGCGGCGGCTTCGGCGCGGGCGTAGGCGCGCGAGCCGAAGAGCCCAAGCACGGTGAAACCTGAGGCCAGCATCAGCGGGTTGTGCTGGGCGACCAGGAGATTTTCCAGAAGCGTCATGCCGGCGAACAACCGCACGTTCTGAAACGTGCGCGCAACGCGTGCCTCGCGGGCGATGCGGAATCCGGGTAGCCGCTCCAGCAGGAACGATGCGCCGTCGGGATGCGCGAGCCGCAACCGCCCGACCGTCGGCTTGTAGAAGCCGGTGATGCAGTTGAACAACGTGGTCTTGCCGGCGCCGTTCGGCCCAATCAGCGCGGTGATCTCGCGCTCGCGCGCAACGAAGGAGAGATCGTTGACGGCAGTCAAGCCGCCGAAGCGCATGGTCAGGTGCTCGACGGTGAGAATTTCCGCCCTGTTCATGTGGGCGTCTCCACGCCGGTGCGCGCGTCCTGCACGATCGCCGCCGGAACGGCCTTGCGCTGGTGCAGGAACACCGAGGGGGTCCGCGTCGAGACCAGGCCGCGCGGCCGGTAGATCACAATCGCGACCATGGCAGCGCCGAATACCAGCATACGGTACTGGTCGAACTCGCGGAACAGTTCGAAGCCGCCGAGCATCGCGGTGGCGGCGACGGCCACACCAAGCTGCGAACCCATGCCGCCGAGCACGACAATCGCCAGCACCAGCGCCGATTCTCCGAAGGTGAACGATTCCGGACTGATGAAGCCCTGCCGCGTGGCGAAGAACGCCCCGGCCAAGCCGCCGAACATCGCGCCCATGGAAAACGCGGTGAGCTTGGTCGTCGTGGTGTTGATGCCGAGCGCGCGGGAGGCGATCTCGTCCTCGCGCAATGCTTCCCAGGCGCGCCCGATCGGCAATCGGCGCAGCCGCAGCGTGACCCAGTTGGTGAGGAGCGCGAGCGCGAGAACGAGGTAATAGAGGAATACGACGCGGTGCGTCGGCGAGTATTGGAGGCCGAACGTCGCGGCAAAGCCGTTGTCGGCGGCAGTAAACGGCAGGCCGAAAAACGACGGCCGTGGAATAGCGGAGATGCCGTTCGGCCCCCCGGTAAGATCCTGCCAATTAAGCAGGATGAGCCGGATGATCTCGCCGAAGCCGAGCGTGACGATCGCCAGATAATCGCCGCGCAGCCGCAGCACCGGAAAGCCGAGCAGCAAGCCGGCGAAGGCGGCGAGAATGCCGGCGAGCGGCAGGCAGATCCAAAAAGACAGACCGAAGCTCTGCGCGATCAGCGCGTAGGAATAGGCGCCGACCGCGTAGAAGGCGACGTAACCGAGGTCGAGCAACCCGGCGAGGCCGACCACGATATTGAGGCCGAAGCCAAGCATCGTGTAGGTGACGATGAGGATGGCGAGATCGAGCACGTAGCGGTTGGTGTAGAAAATAATCGGCACCAGTAACGCGAAGGCAACAAAGGCGGCCGCGGCATACACCGCAAGGTCCGATGCCGCGGCCTTGACCGAACCCGGCACGAGACTGTTGATGGAAACCGTCGCGTCGCGCCAAGTCAGCGCGCGCAACAGCCTGCCGACGAAGACCGCCGCCACGATTTCAGCGAGCAGCCCAAAGCGCGTCGTGAATACCAACGCACCGGTCGGTCCCTGTTCGGTGCGGATGCCGATCAACAGAACGAACAAGCCGAACGCCACCAGCGCGGCGATCGCGGCTTCCTTAACCGCGGCAAGGACATCAAGCCGCTTTGCCGCGGGCTCGCTCTCGCGAGGCGGGGGAGCCGGCTCGCTCACACCTTCTCGACTTCGGGCCGACCCAATATGCCGGTCGGTAGGAAAATGAGCACGATGATGAGCACGGCGAAGGCGGCGACGTCCTTATACTCGATCGAGAAATAAGCCGACCACATCGTCTCGATCAGCCCGATCAGGATGCCGCCGAGCATCGCACCCGGCAGCGAGCCGATGCCGCCAAGGACGGCGGCGGTGAACGCTTTCACCCCGGCGAGAAAGCCGATGAAGAAATCGACGACGCCGTAATACAGGAGGAACATCAACCCGGCGACAGCGGCGAGCGCCGCGCCGATGACGAAGGTGAGTGAGATGGTCCGGTCGACGTCGATGCCGACCAGCGCCGCCATTTTGAGGTCTTGTTCGCAGGCGCGCATGTTGCGGCCAAGCCGCGTGCGCGCGACCATGAACGAGAAACCGGCCATCAGGATGAGCGTGGTGACGACAACGATGATCTGAATGTTGGACAGCCGCACGGCGAAATCGTTACCCTCAAACAGCGTGTAGCCACCCCTAATCAGCGGCGGCAACGGTTTGACGCGGGCGCCCTGGGCGACTTGGACGTAGTTCTGCAGCACGATCGACATGCCGATCGCGGAGATCAGGGGCGCCAGCCGGAACGAGTGCCGCAACGGCCGGTAGGCGATGCGCTCCACCGTCCAGCCATAGAGCGCGGTCAGCGCCATGGCGACGAGGAGCACGAGGAAAAGCGCCAGCGGCACCGCGGTTACGCCGACGGCGACGAGCACCAGAAAGGCGATGAGCGCGGTGAACGCGCCGACCATGAAAATGTCGCCATGGGCGAAATTGATCATGCCGATGATGCCGTAGACCATCGTGTAGCCGATGGCGATCAGGCCGTAGATCGAACCGAGCGTGATGCCGTTGATGAGCTGCTGGACGAAATATTCCATGCGTCCGCCGCCTTGCGAATCCCGTCAAAGTCTTAACAGGGGCGCCAACATGCGGCAACGCCGCGACCGCGCGCCGCGTGTCATTGGGTTTGGCAAGAGCGACCCGCCTGTGGTCGCTTAAGGACGGCGTGCTGGCATTGGCCGCGCGTGACGGCGTCTTCGGCAGCTAGTTGCCAAGCGACGATATCGGGCCTCACGTCAACAATTGTGGTGGTGACTGGGGGTGTACGCTCGGTTCCATCCTCAGGCCTACAACTCGGCGGCCTGCGCGGCCAAAAATTGGTGGCGCACCGGTTCACCTCACTGGCCGTGCAATGTGGCATTTTCACCTGATATTCCAATCCTTTGCGTAAAATTAACCCATCGGAACCCGGAACCGCAGCCGGCGTTTGTGGTTGTCTTGATGGGCGAGGGTCATTCTCAGTCCAAAACCCCTCACATGATTGGAGAACGTCCAGATGGCGAATGAACAGAACCCGCAGCGGAACCAACAGCAGCAAAACAGCCCGCAGCGCGACCAGCAGCAGCAGAACCAGAACAAGCCCGGCCAGCAGCATCAAGGTGGCCAGGGCAGGCCCGGCGAACAGCAGGGCGGCCAAAACAAGCCCGGTCAGGGCGGCCAGCAAGGCGGCGGCATGAACCGCTAAGGTTTGCATTGCAGCGCGGCAGCCCGCTGACCGGCGGGCTGCCGCTTTTTTGTGTAAAGCGGTTACTGCGCGCTTAGGCCGGCTTCTTCTTCGGCGTGATCGGCCTATGCTTGCACCATGGCCCAGGCGCTGCCACTGTTCCACCTTTACGGCGATCCCCCGGACGATCAAGCGTTCGATTTTATCCATGCGGAGATGATCGCCGCGCGCGCCCCGATGCACGACTGGATCATTCGCGCCCATCGGCATCGCAATCTTTTTCAGATTCTGTTGATCGAGCGGGGCGGCGGCGAAGTGACTTTCGAAGCCGCCAAGCTGCCGGTCGCGGCGCCCGCCGCGATCCTCATTCCGGCGACGGTTGCCCACGGCTTCCGCTTCGAGCCCGACGTCACCGAGGGTTGGGTGCTGAGCTTCACCTTGGATGCGGCCGGCGCGCTCGGCGACCGCGCGGGGAAAGCGATTGCCCGGCTGCGGGCGCTCGCCGTGCATCCCATCATTCCCATTGCCGAGGAGGCGGAGCGGACGCGACTTTCGGCGTTGTGCAAGGAGCTATTCGAAGAGGGGCGCCTCGCGCGCGAGGGCTATCAGATGGCGATGCGGGGCCTGCTTGCGCTCATCGCGGTCGGCGTGGCGCGGCTCGCCGCAAGCCGCGCGCGCACCGGCAGCGTGACCTTGCAGCCGGTCGATGCCACCGTCGCGCAGCTTCGCGCCCTGATCGACGAATTCTTCCGCCGCGAACATCAGCTCGGCTTCTATGCAGAAAAACTCAGCATGACCGTCGGTCGACTCAACGATCACGTCAAGCGCGCGACCGGCGTGACCGCCGGTCATCTGATCCGTCAGCGCCTGCTCACCGAGGCCGAGCGCCAACTGGTTTTCACCACGCAGCCGATCCAAGAGATCGCCCAAGAGCTCGGTTTTTCCGATCCCTCGCACTTTGCCCGTTTCTTCCGCCAGCACACCGCCATCGCCCCGCACGAGTTTCGCGATCAGCGAGGCGGATGACTGGATGAAAGCAAAAAGTCCAACACCGTTTTGGCATAGACCTGCGGCTGTTCGATATTCGCGATGTGGGCGGTATCGAGCACGGCGAGCCGGGCGTCGGGCGCGTGCTGGGCGATGAACTCGCCGGCTTCCAGCGTCGTCGAAGGATCGTGCCGGCCGGCAATCACCAAAGTCGGCGTATTGATCTGCGCCAGCAGCGGGCGGTGGTCCATATCGCGGACCGCCTCGAGGCAGGCGATATAGCTCTCGAGATTTGTGGCCAGGAACATGTTGCGAATTCGTGCCATCGTTTGCGGCGAGCGGTCACGGAACGGCTTGGTGAACCAACGCTCCATGGTGGCGTCGACGACCGCCGCCAATCCTTTTTCGCGTAGGAGCTGGATGCGGCCCTCCCACACGGTCTTGTCGGGATAATAGCAAGCGGTGTTGGAGAGGATGAGCTTATCGATGCGGTTCGGCGCATGAGCGCCGAGCCATTGGCCGACCATGCCGCCCAACGACAGTCCGCACCAGTTGGTCCGCTCGATACCGAGCCCATCGAGGATCGCGAGCACGTCGCGGCCGAGCCGCTCCATCGAATAAGGGCCCTTCGGTGCGTCCGATTTTCCGTGGCCGCGGCGATCATAGCGCACGAGCCGGAAATGACGCGTGAACGCCGCCACCTGCTCGTCCCACATGTGCAAATTGGTGCCGAGCGAGTTCGACAGCATCAGCACCGGCGCTCGGTCGGGGCCTTCCACCTCGACATGGATCGCGCAGCCGTCGGTTTGAATGTGCGGCATAAAGCCTCTCCTCCGGTATTCCTTATCTTGGCCCGATCTTAGCGGTCGAGCCTTAGCTGTCTCTTGGGCAACGCGCCAATCCCCGAACGTGCCGACGACGGGCCTCTTTTCAGCCGGGGCTTGAGGCAGTAAGCATGACGCCGGTACGCTCGCGCGCGAACGGAGAGCGGCCCGCAGGGAGTGACGCGAAATGGCCATGACAATGAGCGGCGCGTACCAGCTTGCCGTTTCCCGGGAGACGGTGTGGGCGAAGCTCAATGACGCCGAAACCCTTAAGGCGTGCATTCCCGGCTGCGAGCAGCTCGACAAGGTGTCGGATACCGAGTTTCAAGCGGTCGCCACCACCAAGATTGGGCCGGTGAAGGCGAAGTTCAAAGGCACGGTGACTTTGTCCGATCTCGACCCGCCGAACGGATACAAGATTTCCGGTCAGGGCGACGGCGGGGTCGCCGGCTTTGCCAAAGGCGGCGCCACCGTCACGCTTTTGGCAAAGGACGGCGGGACACTGCTCAGCTTTGCGGTCGAGGCGCATATCGGCGGCAAGTTGGCGCAGCTCGGCCAGCGTCTCGTCAACGGCGTCGCCAAGAAACTGGCCGATCAATTTTTTCAAAAATTCTCCGTTGCGGTCAATCCGCAGAGTTCATCGGTGAGTTCGCAGACCGCGCCGGAACCGAGCGCATAGATCGACGCCCGCCCGCGCAGCCTTTGTCATAGGCAGGCGGATCATTTGCGCGTGAAACTCCCTTGACCGGCGGCTAGGCCGCGGTTCAGACTAATTTCAAGGTTGAAACCGGCAAAATCGTCGCGGTTTCGCCCTTGGAGCCAGCTGGCGGCCGCGAGCCGTCCTGCAAAAAAGACGATTTTAGGGATTTTCGAGGAGGCGCCTATGGCAGCCGTTTCCCTAACCGTGAACGGCAAACCCGTCACCGCCGATGTCGATCCGCGCACACTCCTGGTGCAGCTGTTGCGCGAGAATTTGCGGCTCACCGGCACGCATGTCGGCTGCGACACTTCGCAATGCGGCGCGTGCGTCGTGCAGGTTGACGGCAAAGCGGTGAAATCGTGCACTGTGCTCGCTCTGCAACTCGAAGGCGCCGACGTGCTCACCATCGAGGGTTTGGCGGCGCCGGACGGGCCGCTGCATCCGATGCAGGAAGCTTTTCGCGAGAACCACGGGCTGCAATGCGGCTATTGCACGCCCGGCATGATCATGACCGCCGTCGATATCGTGCGCCGCAAGGGTCATGAGCTCGACGACAAGACCATTCGCGAGGAGCTGGAAGGCAACATTTGCCGTTGCACCGGCTATCACAACATCGTCAAGGCGATCGCCGCTGGCGCTCGCGCCATGCAGGGTGGCGGTGCCGCCACGAAAGCCGCCGAATAGGACGCCGCGTAGCGACGGGATCGTCGAACAAGAAGAACTGCCGGAGGACACTGCCATGACTGCGACCGGGATCGGCGCCGCAGTGCGCCGCAAGGAAGACTACCGCTTCATCACCGGCAAAGGCCATTACACCGATGACATGAACCGGCCCGGCCAGGCCTACGCCTATTTCGTCCGCTCACCGCACGCCCACGCCACGATCAAATCGATCGATGTCAAGGCTGCGGCCTCCAATCCCGGCGTGCTCCGAGTCCTCACCGGCGCGGAACTTGCCGCCGACAAGATCGGCAATCTCATCTGCGGCTGGATGATCCATTCCAAGGATGGCTCGCCGATGAAGATGGCGCCGCACCCGGCGCTCGCCAGCGGCAAGGCCTGCCATGTCGGCGATCCGGTCGCGGTGGTGATTGCCGAGACGCTGGCGCAGGCGCGCGATGCCGCCGAGAAGGTCAAGGTCGATTATGCGGTGCTGCCGGCCGTCGCCGATCCGGCGGCGGCGCAAAAGGCCGGCGCGCCGCAGATTCATGACGTCGCGCCGAACAATACGATCTACCAATGGCACCTCGGCGATCCGAAAGGGGTCGACGCCGCGTTTAGGGCAGCCAAGCACGTCACCAAGCTCGACATCGTCAACAATCGCCTGATCCCCAACGCAATGGAGCCGCGCGCCGCCATTGCCGAGTATGACGCCGGCACCGGCGCGTTCACGCTGTGGAATACCACGCAGAATCCGCACGTCGCGCGCCTCGTCATAGCCGCCTTCATCGGTATGGCGCCCGAGCACAAATTGCGGGTGATCGCACCCGATGTTGGCGGTGGCTTCGGCTCGAAAATCCACATCTATCCCGAGGAAGTCGTGGCGCTGTGGGCGTCGAAGCGCGTCGGCCGACCGGTCAAGTGGGTCTCGGATCGCTCCGAAGCGTTTGTCACCGATGCACACGGCCGCGATCACGTTACCCATGCCGAGATGGCGTTCGATGCCGACGGGAAGATTCTTGGCCTTCGCGCCAAGACCATCGCCAATCTCGGCGCTTACATGTCGCTGTTCTCGTCGTCGGTGCCGACCTATCTCTACGCCACCCTGTTGTCGGGCCAGTACGAGATCGCTCAGATCTATTGCGAGGTCGACGCCGTCTATACCAACACCGTGCCGGTCGACGCCTACCGCGGCGCCGGTCGGCCGGAGGCGGCCTTCGTGGTCGAGCGGCTCATCGAGGTAGGCGCGCGCGAAATGGGCCAGGATCCGGCGGAGCTGCGGCGCAAGAACTTCATCAAATCGTTCCCGCATCAGACGCCGGTGATCATGACCTACGACGCCGGCGACTATAACGCCTCGCTGAAGAGGGCGATGGAGCTTGCCGACTACAAGGGATTCGCCAAGCGCAAGCGCGAGGCCGCGCGCGAAGGCAAGCTGCGCGGTATCGGCTTCTCAGCGTATATCGAAGCGTGCGGCATTGCGCCGTCGCAAGCGGTTGGTTCGCTCGGCGCCGGCGTCGGCCTATGGGAATCCGCCGAGGTGCGGGTCAATCCGACGGGCTCGGTCGAAGTCCTGACCGGCTCCCATAGCCACGGCCAGGGCCACGAGACCACCTTCGCCCAACTTGTCTCCGAGCGGCTCGGCATTCCGATCGAGAATATTTCGATTGTGCACGGGGACACCGACAAGGTGCAATTCGGCATGGGTACCTACGGCTCGCGCTCCGGCCCCGTCGGTATGTCGGCGATCGTCAAGGCGCTCGACAAGATCGAGGCCAAGGCGAAAAAGGTGGCCGCGCACATGCTCGAAGCGGCGGAGGGCGACATCGAGTTCAAGGACGGAAAATTCAACGTCGCCGGCACCGACAAGTCCGCGGCGTGGGGCGACGTGGCGCTCAACGCGTACATCGCCCACAAATTCTCCGGCCAGGAGCTTGAGCCCGGCCTGAAGGAGGGAGCGTTCTACGATCCTACAAACTTCACCTTCCCAGCCGGCTGCCACATCTGCGAGGTGGAGGTCGATCCGGAGACTGGCAACACCGAGATCGTCGCCTGGACCGGGGTCAATGATTTCGGCGTCATCGTCAATCCGATGATTGTCGAGGGCCAAGTCCACGGCGGCATCGCGCAGGGCATCGGCCAAGCGCTTTGTGAAGGCGCGATTTATGACAACGACGGTCAGCTCGTCACTGGCTCGTTCATGGATTATGCGATGCCGCGCGCCAATCACGTGCCGACGCTGAAGGTCGACACCACGGTCACCAAATGCCCGTCCAATCCGCTCGGCATCAAGGGCTGCGGCGAAGCCGGCGCCATCGCCGCGCCCGCCGCCGTCATCAACGCCATCACCGATGCCATCGGGACCGAAGCGCTCGCCATGCCGGCAACGCCGCCGGCGGTGTGGGCCGCACTGCAGAAGTCGCGCAGGTCGGTGCCACACGCGGCATGAATGAGATCAGTGGAGAACTGCGATGTATAGCTTCACCTTTCATCGTCCGGAGACGCTGCGGCAGGCGGTGAACCTGCTCAGCAAGAACGAGGACGCCAAGCTTTTAGCCGGCGGCCATACGCTGCTGCCGACGATGAAGCTGCGACTGGCCAATCCGCCGCAATTGATCGACCTATCGCGTATCGAGGGATTGGCTGGCATCGAGTTGAGCGGCCGCTCGCTCACCATCGGCGCCATGACACGCCATGCCGACGTGCACAGTTCGCCGGTGGTGCAGCAGGCCATTCCGGTGCTGGCCAAGCTTGCCGGCCTGATCGGCGACCCGGCGGTGCGTCACATGGGCACGATCGGCGGCTCGGTCGCCAATAACGATCCGAGCGCCGACTATCCGGCCGCTTGCCTCGGACTCGGCGCCACCATCATCACGAACAAGCGGCTCATCAAGGCCGACGATTTCTTCACCGGCATGTTCTCGACCGCGCTGGAGCCGGCAGAAATCATCACCAAGGTGAGTTTCCCGATCCCGAAGAAGGCCGCCTACCAGAAATTCCGCAACCAAGCTTCGCGCTATGCGCTGGTCGGCGTGTTCGTGGCCAAGCGCGGCAGCGACTTCCGCGTGGCTGTCACCGGTGCCGGCGCCAACGGCGTGTTCCGCGTGACCGCCTTCGAGGAGGCCTTGAAGAAGCGATTTTCGCCGAAATCGCTCGCCGGCCTCACGGTTTCCCCGGATGGCCTCAACAGCGATATTCACGGCAACGCCGAATATCGCGCCCACTTGATCGGCGTGCTCGCCCGCCGCGCGGTCGCCGAGGCGGTCGGGAAGTCAGCGGCCTGATTGAAGCACGGCGTGGCTTGTTCAAGCGTCATGCCCGGCCTTGTGCCGGGCATCCGCATCTTTACATGGCAGGAAGACATGGATGGCCGGGACAAGCCCGGCCATGACGGTTAAATTGAGACGATGAACAAGACCTCGCCCCGCCCGCTGCCGGCTTCGATCGACGCCACCGTTGCGTTGCTCGCCGAGGCCGACTACCTCGCCGATCGTTCGCTCGGCACGGTGCTTTACCTCGCACTCAAGATGGGCCGCCCGATTTTCCTCGAAGGCGAGGCCGGCGTCGGCAAGACCGAGATCGCCAAGGTGCTTTCGGCGACGCTGGGCCGGCGATTGATCCGCCTGCAATGCTACGAGGGTCTCGATATCGCCGCCGCGGTCTACGAGTGGAACTATGCCGCGCAGATGATCGCCATCCGCGCCGCCGAGGCCGGAGGCGAGCAGGACCGCGAGCGGCTCGAGCGCGACGTTTTCTCCGAGCGGTTTTTGATCAAGCGGCCGCTGTTGCAGGCGCTGGAGCCCGACACCGCCGGCGCGCCGGTCTTGCTCATCGACGAGATCGATCGCACTGACGAAGCGTTCGAGGCGTTCCTGCTCGAAGTGCTCGGCGACTTCCAGATTACGATTCCGGAAATGGGCACGGTGAAGGCGGAGCACCCGCCGATCGTGGTCATCACGTCGAACCGTACCCGCGAGGTGCACGACGCGCTCAAGCGCCGCTGTCTTTATCACTGGGTCGGTTATCCGAGCGCCGAGCGCGAGCTTAACATCGTGCGCGCCAAAGTGCCGGGCGTCGGCAAAAAGCTCTCCGAGCAGGTGGTGGCGTTCGTCCAATCGCTGCGCAAGCAGGATCTGTTCAAGTCGCCGGGTGTCGCCGAGACGCTCGATTGGGCCGGTGCGCTGTCCGAGCTCGACGTGGTGGCGCTCGACCCGGCGACCGTTTCCGACACGCTCGGCGTGCTGCTCAAATACCAGGACGACATCGCGCGGCTCGAAGGCAGCAAGGTCAAGGAGCTGCTCGACGAGGTGAAGTCGGAATTACGGGCGGCGGAGTGACTTCATCTCTCCCCAACCGAAGTCGGATGTTTCCGACTTCGGTCACTCTTAAATTGCTGAACTCGGGAACACCCAAGTTCAGCGGGGAGAGATCGGCGCGCCAGCGCGCCGGGTGAGGGCTCGAGAGTAGCAGTAGAATCGCTGAAAGACACACGAATGACCGATAGGCCGGAACCCTTTCACCCCGACCCTCTCCCCACTGGGGAGAGGGAGAAGAGCGATGGCCGGCTCGCCGAAAATATCCTCTACTTTGCCCGCGCGCTGCGCGCGGCCGGCATTCCGGTCGGGCCCGGCGCGGTGATCGATGCACTGGAAGCGGTCAAGGCGGCCGGTGTCGGCACCCGCGAGGATTTTTACTGGACGCTGCACGCGGTATTCGTGAAGCGCCACGAGCATTCGCTCATTTTCGATCAAGCCTTCCGCATCTTCTTCCGCCGCCGCGGCTATATCGATCAGCTGATGGCGATGATGCTGCCGCAAGCGCCGAATACGCCGCGTCGGCCCGAAGCCGGCGCCACGCGCGTGCATGAGGCCCTGTTCTCCGGCCTCGACGACAAGCTCAAAAAAGAGCGCGAGATCGAGCTCGACACGCGCATGACCGTCTCCGACCGCGAAGTGCTGCAACGAAAGGACTTCGCGCAAATGACGAATGTCGAGGTCGCCGCCGCCAAGGAAGCGATGAAGCGGCTCGTCCTGCCGCTTGCCGAAGTGCGCACGCGGCGGCTCAAGCCGCATCCACGCGGACATTTGATCGACATCCGCCGCACCTTGCGCCTGAGCCTCAAAGGCGGTGGCGATTTCATCGATCTGCGCTTCGTCGGGCCGAGGACCAAGCCGCCGCCGATCGTCGCCTTGCTCGATATTTCGGGCTCGATGAGCCAGTACAGCCGGACTTTTCTGCATTTCCTGCATGCCTTGACCGACGCACGAAAGCGGGTGAGCACGTTCCTGTTCGGCACGCGGCTGACCAACGTCACCCGCGCGCTGCGCGAGCGCGATCCCGACGATGCGCTCGCCGCCTGCTCGGCGGGCGTGCCCGACTGGTCCGGCGGTACACGGATCGCGTCGTCGCTCCACGCCTTCAACAAGCTGTGGGCGCGCCGGGTGCTCACCCAGGGCGCGATCGTTCTGCTCATCACCGACGGGCTCGAGCGCGACGCCGACGACACGCTCGCGTTCGAGATCGACCGGCTGCACCGCTCGTGTCGGCGGCTGGTCTGGCTCAATCCGCTGCTACGCTTCGAGGGCTTTGAGCCGCGCGCGCGCGGCATCAAAACCATGCTAGGGCACGTCGACGAGTTCCGGGCTATACATAATCTGGAGTCGATGGCTGCGCTGGTGGCTGCGTTCGAGCGCCGTGATGGCCGCGCCGCGGACCCGAAGGCCTGGATGGAGAAGGTGGCGTAGTGCTCCTATATTTAGGCGGATATAGCGGTCTGCGGAGGTCTCCCCATGCTCTCAACCGATAACGACATTCTCAAAGCCGCCGAGGATTGGCGCAGACAGGGCCGGCAGGTGGCGCTGGCAACCGTGGTCGAAACCTGGGGCTCGGCGCCGCGGCCGGTCGGCGCCAACCTGGTCATCGACGGGGAGGGGAATTTCCTCGGCTCGGTCTCCGGCGGCTGCGTGGAAGGCGCCGTCGTCACCGAAGCGCTCGACGTCATCGACGGCGGCAAGCCGAAAATGCTGGAATTTGGCGTCGCCGACGAAACCGCCTGGAAAGTCGGGCTGTCGTGCGGCGGCACGATCCGGGTTTTGGTGGAGAAGGTGGAGTGAAGCTCGATCTTCTTGCAAGCCTCAATGCCGAGCGCGCGGCGCGGCGCGCCGCGATCGTCGTCACCAATGTGGCAAGCGGCCGGCAGCGGCTGGTGAAGGCCGCGGACATTGCCAAGGATCCGCTCAAGGCCGTGCTGAGCGAGCACCTGCGCAGCGGCCGCAGCGGCATGGAAGCCGCCGCGGACGAGCGCGTCTTTCTCACCGTCTACGTGCCGGCACCGCAGCTCGTCATCACCGGCGCCGTGCATATCAGCCAGGTGCTGGCGCCGATTGCAAAACTCCTCGGCTATGACGTCACCATCGTCGATCCGCGGACTGCGTTTGCCTCGGTCGAGCGCTTTCCCGACGTGAGAGTGATCGCCGAGTGGCCCGACCAGGCGCTGCCGCCGCTCGGCATCGACCGTTACACTGCCTTTGTCGCGCTTACGCACGATCCGAAGATCGACGATCCCGCGCTCATTCACGCCCTGTCCCGCGACTGTTTCTACATTGGCGCGCTTGGATCGCGGAAGACGCATGCGCGTCGGGTCGACCGCCTCAAGCAGCAGGGCCTGATCGAGGCCGATATTTCCCGCATCCATGCGCCGATCGGTCTCGACATTGGCGCGGTCTCGCCCGCCGAGATCGCGGTTGCCATCATGGCGCAGATCACCGAGCGGCTGCGCGAGGAACCGCAAGCCGAGCGCGCCACAGCGGAGGCAGTGTCATGAAATTCGGAGCGGTCGCGCCGAAAGACGCTGTCGGCGCCATTGCCGTGCACACCATCCGTCACGGCGCGCTGGTGCTCAAAAAGGGCACGCTGATTGGCGCGGCCGAGGCCGCGGCACTCGAGGCCGCCGGCATCAACGACATCGTGGTGGCGCGGCTTGAAGCGGGCGACGTGTCGGAAGATGCGGCGGCGGCCGAGATTGCGGCAGCGATCGGCGGCGACGGCGTGCATGTCGATCGTGCCTTTACCGGCCGCGCCAACCTGTTTGCCCGCACGCCGGGCGTACTGGTGGTCGACAAGGACGCCATCGACCGGATCAATCGCGTCGACGAAGCGATCACGGTGGCGACGCTTTCCGCCTATAAGCCGGTCGTTCCCGGCGAGATGATCGCGACAGTGAAGATTATTCCGTTCGCCGTCGCCGACGCAGCGCGCGACCTGGCAATGGCGGCGGCCAAAAAGCCGCTGGTCAGTATTGCGCCTTATCGCGTCCGCAAGGTCGGCGTGGTGTCGACGCTGCTGCCCGGGCTATCGCCCAAGGTCATCGAGAAGACGCTGAAAATAACCGCCGAGCGGCTGGCGCCCGCCAATGCCACGATTATCGCCGAGCGGCGCGTACCGCATGAGCGTGCGGCGCTCGCCCGCGCGCTCGCCGAGGTGCTCAAGCAGGGCGCCGAGCTCGTCATTGTTTTCGGCGCCTCCGCGATCGCCGACCGGCGCGACGTGATCCCCGCGGCGCTGGAGGCGGTTGGCGGACGCATCCAGCATTTCGGCATGCCGGTCGATCCCGGCAATCTGTTGCTGATCGGGACGGCGCAGGGGCATCCGGTGCTTGGCGCGCCCGGCTGCGCGCGCTCGCCCAAGGAGAACGGCTTCGACTGGGTGCTGATGCGCCTCCTCGCCGGCCTGCCGGTGCCGCGCGAGGACATTACCGGCATGGGGGTCGGCGGCCTGCTCATGGAGATCGTCACGCGGCCGCAGCCGCGCGAAGAGCCGGTGCATCCCGCCCGCAGCGTCGCGGCGCTGGTGCTCGCCGCCGGCCGCTCGAGCCGCATGGGAGGGCCGAACAAGCTTCTGGCCGAGATTGGCGGCCGGCCGCTCCTTCGCATCGTCGTCGAGGCGGCGCTCGCTTCGCCGGCGCGGCCGGTGATCGTGGTCACCGGCCATCAACGCGAGCGCGTCGAGGCGGCTCTGGCCGGCCTGCCGATCGACTTCGTGCACAATCCGAATTTCGCCGACGGTCTCGGCAGCTCGCTGCGGACCGGCATCGCCGCGCTGCCGGCGCAGGCCGACGCCGTCATCGTCTGCCTCGGCGACATGCCGCAGGTCGAGGCGGCCATGATCGACCGCCTCATTGGCGCGCTCGATCCCGACAAAGGGGCGCTGATCGCGGTGCCTACCATCGAGGGTCAGCGCGGCAATCCGGTCGTTTGGTCGCGCCGGTTTTTTCCCGACCTCATGACCGTCGAGGGCGATATCGGAGCGCGCCATCTGATCGGCCGGTACAGCGAGGCCGTGGTTGAAGTGCCGCTGGCCGGCACTGCCGCGCTCACCGACATCGACACGCCTGAGGCGCTCCAAGCCGTGAAGGCGGAGCTGGAGGGGACGTAAGCCACCTCCGCAGATTGCCGCGGGCATTCTGAATCCGCGCCAAGCGGCGAGTCCGAAATGACCGTCCAGCGGCCGATTCACCAACTGGCAACCCTTCCCAGCTAGCGTTGGCGCGTTCCTCTGGGGAGGGGGCTTCTATGATCAGCCTTGGGCGAAGTTTTGCATTCGCCGCCGTAACGGCGGGCATCCTGATCGCAGCGATAGGCGCCACGCACGCGGCAGGCGCGTTTGCGGTCGGGGTATGCGGCGCGTACGGCTACGGCTACGATTATCGCAAGGTAACGGACGCCCGTACCGCGGCGATGAAGAAGTGCTCGGGCAACACCTGCAAGGTCGTCGGCGATATCCGGCGCGGCTGCGCAGCGCTGGCAGTCGACGCCAAGTACCCGTGCGGCTCCTATGGCTGGGCGCTGAATTCGCACCTCGGCAAGGCCGAGAACATCTCGCTGCGCCGCTGCTATGAATTCGGCGGCCGCGACTGCGTGGTGCGAGCTTTTGCCTGCGATGAGAAGGGCTGAGCGGGTTCGGCTGAGTCGTGGCGCCTAGGGCCCGGCAGCACCCTTCGCGAGCGCTTCGATTGCGCTGGCCAAGGCCTTCACGGAGTTGCCGGCTTGTTCGGTAAGGCCGTGCCGCGAGGCTAGCCACGCGGGCTCATTGTAGGACAGCCAGGTCTTCCCGGCCGCATCCTCCCAGGCGAGCGCCTTCAACGGCAGGTCAATTCCGATTGTTTGCTGCAACTGCATCAAAGGCGTACCGCCTTTGGCATTGCCGAAGATAAGAAGTTCGGTAGGTCGCAACGTCAAACCGACCGTTCTTGCGCCAGCCGCGTGATCGACACGGGCGAAAATTGTCAGGCCCTTGGCCTTGGCGGCGGCTTCGAGTCGATCGACCGTGACTTTAACGTCGTGCCTGCTCGGGACCGTCGTCAATCCGCTGTCAGTCATCGTTATCCCTCTGTAGCCGCTCGCCCGAAGGGCAGGCAGACCTCATTCCAATCAATTCCGCGCGGCAACGCTTGAGATACTGTGCGCCCTATCAGCTGCTGACCAATCAGTCCTATTCATTATTATGATTGCAGACGCGGCCGGAGCGATGGACTTTAATAGCGCGCGTTAACGCCGAGGCGCAGATACAGCCCGCCGCGGCCGAAGGAATCCGCCGCCCAGCCGCCTGCCGCCGACCATTCCAGCGCGTCGATACGGTAGCCGGTCACATGCGCGCCGAGCCGCAGCTGCCGGTAGTCCGTGCACCAGAACGCCTGGGTTTCTGGACCAACAAAGAAGGGCTCGAAGACCTTCCAGCCGATGGCGGCGCGCGCTGATCCTATGAGTTCGATGGACGCGATGGAGCCGTCGAGCGCGATCATGGTTGCTGGACTGGGCTGGTACCAGACGTCACCCGCGACCTGCGCTCCGCCGTAAAGCCCGCGCGGGCGGCTGCCGGGGTCGTACGGGGTGAGCCGATAATCCTGGACGACGGGGCCGGCGTAGAGGTCGATGGTGAATCCGTCGCGCGTCGTCCGCCAGCCGGGCAACGCGGCGGCGGACACCAACGTGCCGTCGACATCCATGCGCAATCCGCCGGAGGGATAGGTGTAAAGGCCGCCGTTGAGAAGGATCTTGAGTGTAAAGCCACCCGTATTCAGCCCCGCCGGCGACCATAACATCCCGCCATCAACAAATGCGCCGTCGCGCCACAGATCGGTACCGGCGAACAGAAGAAAAGAAGGATTATTCGGCCCATCGCTACCGGCCTGGGCCGCCGCAGCACAAAGCACCATCATCGTGGCGGCTCCGGCTGTCCCGAAACCCCTCGACATACCCACTGAGGCCGCTCCGCTCGGTGCACCTCACACACGCCCGCCGCTCCATCCACCTATCGACGCCTTGAGTTTAAGTCGATACCGCGTTGCAACTTTGAGTTACATTGTCCGCGGCAGTTGCGGCAAGCGGCGGTGCCGCAAAATAGGGAGTAGGTCGACGTGCCGCCCGGCGTATATAGTCGAATCGCGATCCGGGGACCGCTCAATGACAAGCGACGTTTCGACCTCTTCGGCATTGCCTTCCGCCGACGCGGCCGCGCGCTCTCGCGGGCGGCTGGCGATCGGCTTCCTCAATGGCGCCCATGCGCTCGATCACTTCGTGATCCTGATCTATCCCACCGTGGTCATCGAGCTGGCGGCGATCTCCGGCCGTTCCTATTCCGAGCTGATTGCGCTCGGCACCGCCTCCTTCATCGCCTTCGGATTGTTCTCGCTGCCGGCGGGTTGGCTCGCTGACCGCTGGAGCCGCCGCAACATGATGGCGGCGTTCTATATCGGCTGCGGGCTGTCGCTGATCGGCGCCGCCTTCGCGCCGTCGCTCTACGCGCTCGCTGTGGCACTGTTCGCGCTCGGCGTCTTTGCCGCCATCTATCATCCGGTCGGCACCGCGATGCTCATCGAGAACGCGACCCAACGCGGCCGCTCGCTCGCCTTCAACGGCGTTTGCGGCAATCTCGGCGTCTCGCTCGCAGCTGGCATCACCGCCGCCCTGACCGCGGCGTTTTCCTGGCGCGGCGCCTTCCTCGTGCCCGGCCTGATCTGTATCGCCGCCGGCGTCGCCTATCTCTGGCTGGTTGCCGACGAGAGGCGGCACGCGGCCACGCGCAGCACGTTGCCCGACGTTGCCCTTTCGGTGCCAATCGCCGCGACGATTTTTGGCCTCTTTGTGGTGGTCGCGCTCAGCGCCGGGCTGGTGTTCAACACCATATCGGTGGCGTTACCTAAGATCGTCGACGAGCGTGTCGGCAACGACATCTCGCTCATGGCCGTGGGCGGCTTGACGACGGCGGTGTTTCTGTGCGGCGGGTTGGCGCAGATCGCGGTCGGCCGGCTGGTGGAGTACATCCGGCCGCACATCCTTCTCGCCGCGATGGCCATCATGCAGTTCGCCGGCGTGGTGTGGGCGGCGTATGCGACCGGCGCCATGCTGCTGGTGGCGCTGGCGTTCACCATGGCGGCGATCTACGGCCAGATCACGGTCAACGACCTCGTCATCGCGCGCTACACCGCCGATGCCTGGCGCGGCCGCGTCTACGCGGTGCGCTATTTCCTCACCTTCATGATTTCGGGCGCGGCGGTGTCGATGATCGCCATCCTGTACGGCCGCGGCGGCTTCGGTCTCGTGCTCGGCGTCACCGCGTTCGTGGCGCTTGGCTTCCTGGTCGCGGCGCTGCTGATCGCGTTTCTTGCCAACGGCGTCGAAAAGGTCCGGGTGCCGCAAACGGCGCCGGCGGAGTGAGGCGCTGTTGCCGGCCCAGGGGCGCGGCCCGCAGCGACCGGCCCGGCGACTAGGTTCCGCGAAGCGGCCTGCCTAAGCGGAGGCCGGGTGCCGCGCCGCGAGCGCCATCGCGATCAACGCCGCGCCGCCGAACAGCATATTGATGCCGACCAAGAGGCCGAGCGCCCAGACCGCCGTTCCCGGCAGCCCCGCAAAGATGATGCCGGCGAGGATGAGGTCGATGATGCCGCTCACCAGCATCCAGCCCCAGCGCCCGGTCAGCTGATTGCGGTGCTCGATGGCATACATGATGGAAACGATGCCCTCGACAACAAAGAAGGCGATCAGCACCAGCGTCAGCGACAGCGTTCCGGTGATCGGCCATAGCAGCAGCACGACGCCGGCAGCGATGCCGATGATCGCCGAAATCAGCGACCACCAGAAGCCGGGCACATGCCGCGCCCAGAATGTCGTAAACAAGCCGACGACGCCGCTGATCAGGAACACCCAACCGATAATGATCGTGAAGGCGAGCGTGGCGATCGGCGGCAAGGCGATCGCCGCAATGCCGAGGATGATCAGAATGATGCCTTCGGCCAGAAACAGGCCCCAGTGCTCATGGATAGCTCCGGCGAGCGCGCGTCCCATCCGCTCGGCATTCTGTTGGTCTATCGTCATCATTGCCTCCCTGAAATGGTCACCCGTCGTTGAGGTTCCGCGGCGACTGCTTTAACGGTGAAGAAACCTAAGAACGTCGGCATGAAGCGTCGAACCGACAAGGAAGTTGCCCAATCGCTTCAAAGCGGGACTCTTACATCAATACGGCGTCTTGCATAATAGCGAAACGGCACCTATCTAACTGCGCAGCGACGTTGACGCCTTTCCAGGCTTCGTCGCGGCACGGTCACGAATACGACGGGTGACGCCGGATGTACGCGCACCTCTTCGTTCGTGGCCGTTAGCATTTTTAGCGGGGCGCCCGTGCTTGTCCCCCGACGCCGAAACCCCGCCGAGCCGTTGTCATAAGGCTGTAATAGTCCGCCGTCGTGTGATTGAATCATCGAGCGAACGAGCAGGGAACGCGGTATGGCTATGGTGGATACGGCCATTGATTTCGGGCTGCTGACCGGCGCTGGCGCCGCGGTCCGCGCCTACAACGCTGGCGATGTCATCTTCCGGCAGGGCGACAAGGCCGAGGAGCTGTTCGTTATCCAAAGCGGAACCGTCGAAATCCGCCTCGGCAACCGCTTGCTCGACACCTTGCCGGAACGCAGCATCTTCGGCGAGATGGCGCTGATCGATGGTGCGCCGCGCAGCGCCACCGCGATCGCGGCGACCGACGTCAAGCTCGTTCCCGTCGGCGAGAAGCAGTTTTTGTTCCTGGTCAGCCGGACGCCCTACTTTGCGCTCAATGTGATGCCGGCGCTGGCGCGGCGGCTGCGCGCGACCAACGACGCGCTCTGGAGCATGATCCGGAAAAGTGGAAGCCGGTTTTCCGAAAAGATCATGCGCTACTAAGAAAGCGCCACTTGCGGCTTCAATCGCTCGATCAGCGCCATGGCCGCCGCCGGCGCGCGAATTTTGCCCTCGTGGATGACATAGGCGAAGACGTCGCGCGGCGCGGTTCTCCACGGCGCGGACGCCGCATCAACGCGCGGCAGGTCGTCCGGCGCTTTGCCTTGCGCCCATAACCGCAAGCGGCCGGCCCAGGCGTCGATCTCCTTCGCCGGGTAGGCCGTCGGGATCGTGTCCTGGCCCTTCTGCAAACGCGCGTAGACGAAATCGCCGGCGACGTCGGCGATGTTCGGATATTTGGCGTGGTCGGTAAACACGACCGGCGTGGCAAACTTGCGCAACAGCGCAATGAATTCCGGCGTGCGAAAACTGTCGTGGCGGACCTCGACGACATGCCGCAGCCGCTTGCCCGCGGCCGTCGCCGGCAATAGCTCGAGGAACTTGCCGAAGTCGGCGGCGTCGAATTTCTTGGTCGGCGCGAATTGCCAGAGCAACGGACCGAGCCGCTCGCCAAGCTGCAAAACGCCCGAATCCAAAAAACGCTTGATGGAATCACCGGCTTCGGCCAGGACGCGCCGGTTGGTGGCGAAGCGCGGCCCCTTGACCGAAAACATAAAACCCTCGGGCACGGCGGCCGCCCACTTGCGAAAACTTTCCGGCTTCTGTGAGCCGTAGAAAGTTGAATTGATTTCGATCGATGTCAGGCGGCTCGCCGCATAGGCGAGTTCTTTGGCCTGCGCCAGACCCTTCGGATAGAAGACGCCGCGCCACGGCTGGTAATTCCAGCCGCCGATGCCGACGCGGATTTGACCGGATAGGACCGTCATATCGCCGTCACGCGCCTGCGCCATAGTGCCCTGGCAACCGGCGGCGGTTGAGTTCCACGCCGTCGCCAGCGGCCACGATGAGCCGGTGACGCCGGACGAACGCGCACCGTTTCATTCGCGGTCGTTCTTGTCCAATCACGTCTTTTCCCAGATACCCCCTAACGACGAAGGCCCGGGATTTGGTCCCGGGCCTTCGCATTTTTCCGTCACCTGGCGCGTGGCGGCTTAGATGGATTTCCTAGAAGTCCATCCCGCCGCCTCATCAAAGTCGGCTGTTGCCGACTTTGATCACTTCAAGGAGTTGGTGGCGGCTTTCGATGGACTTCCTTTAGAAGTCCATCCCGCCGCCACCGGGCGGCATGGCCGGCATGTTGTCCTTCTTCTTCGGCAGTTCGGCGACCATCGCCTCGGTGGTGATGAGCAAGCCGGCGACCGAGGAAGCGCCCTGCAACGCCTGGCGCACAACCTTGGTCGGATCGATGATGCCCTTCTTCACCATGTCGACGTATTCGCCGCCCTGGGCGTCGAAACCGAACGCATACTGATCCTTTTCGAGAATCTTGCCGACGATGACCGAGCCATCCTCGCCGGCGTTGATGGCGATCTGGCGCGCTGGAGCCGACAGCGCCTTGCGCACGATGTCGACGCCATGTCTCTGGTCCTCGTTGTGCGTGCGCACCTTCTTCAGCGCTTCGGTGGCGCGAAGAAGCGCAACGCCGCCGCCGGGCAGGATGCCTTCCTCGACCGCGGCGCGGGTTGCATGCATCGCGTCGTCGACGCGATCCTTGCGCTCCTTAACTTCGACCTCGGTGGCGCCGCCGACCCGGATCACCGCGACGCCGCCGGCGAGCTTGGCCAGCCGCTCCTGCAGCTTCTCGCGGTCATAATCGGAGGTGGTCTCCTCGATCTGCGCCTTGATTTGGGCAATGCGTGCCTCGATGTCGGCCTTCTTGCCGCCGCCGTTGACGATCGTGGTGTTCTCCTTGTCGATCATCACCTTCTTGGCTTTGCCGAGCATGGCCAGCGTGACGTTCTCGAGCTTGATGCCGAGATCCTCGCTGATCGCCTGGCCGCCGGTCAGGACGGCGATGTCCTGCAGCATGGCCTTGCGGCGATCGCCGAAGCCCGGCGCCTTGACGGCCGCGACCTTCAATCCGCCGCGGAGCTTGTTGACGACCAGCGTCGCCAAGGCCTCGCCCTCGACGTCTTCGGCGACGATCAACAGCGGCTTGCCGGTCTGCACGACGGCTTCGAGCAGCGGCAACAGCTCATTGAGCGCCGAGAGCTTCTTCTCGTTGATGAGGATGTAGGGATCCTCCATCTCCACGCGCATCTTGTCGGCGTTGGTAATGAAGTAGGGCGAGATGTAGCCGCGGTCGAACTGCATGCCCTCGACCACGTCGAGCTCGGTCTCGAGCGATTTCGCCTCTTCGACGGTGATCACGCCTTCATTGCCGACCCTCTTCATCGCCTCGGCAAGGAAGCGGCCGATCTCCTGGTCGCCGTTGGCGGAAATCGTGCCGACCTGGGCGATCTCCTCGTTCGAGGTGACCTTCTTGGAGTTCTTCTTCAGCTCCTCGACCACGGTCTCGACCGCAAGGTCGATGCCGCGCTTGAGGTCCATCGGGTTCATGCCCGCGGCCACCGCCTTCGAGCCTTCCTTGACGATCGCGGCCGCGAGCACGGTCGCGGTCGTGGTGCCGTCGCCGGCGATGTCGGAGGTCTTTGAGGCAACCTCGCGCACCATCTGGGCACCCATATTCTCGAACTTGTCTTCGAGCTCGATCTCCTTGGCGACGGTGACGCCGTCCTTGGTGATGCGGGGAGCGCCGAACGATTTATCGAGCACGACGTTACGGCCTTTGGGGCCAAGCGTCACCTTCACCGCATTGTTAAGAATGTCGACGCCGCGCAGCATCTTGTCGCGCGCGTCGACGGAAAATCTGACTTCCTTGGCAGCCATGTGGATATCTCCGTTGATCTTTGAGCGTCATCCTTCGCGGCGCGCCTGCGGCGCGCACCTCGGGACGACCGATTTGGTTATTGCGCTACGCGGCCTTCTTCTTTGCCATCGGTTCGTCAAGCACGCCCATGATGTCGGACTCCTTCATGATCAGGAGCTCCTGGCCGTCGATCTTGACCTCGGTCCCCGACCACTTGCCGAACAGTACGCGGTCGCCGACCTTGATATCGATGGGGATGAGCTTGCCGGCCTCGTCACGGCCGCCGGGGCCCACGGCAATGACCTCGCCCTGCGAGGGCTTTTCCTTGACGGTGTCCGGAATGATGATGCCGCCGGCTGACGTCTCCTCGGCATCGATGCGCTTGACGACAACGCGGTCGTGAAGCGGGCGAAACTTCATGGTGTCCTCCTAAGCAATTGACTGGACTGTAGTTTGTTGGATCGAGCGGTCTCCTTAAGTCCCCTCGGCCGACCGCCTGGGCGCGACATAGGGCGCCAATTATGGCTCGCAAGAGGTCGCTGAAATTTTTTTAGCACTCATTCGGGGAGATTGCCAACAGCCTCGGGGCTCGCCCTGCGGCGCGGCAGTTCCACCGGACAGCAAAATATTCCAGCCGGCGCCGAGGAAACCCATCCCACAAAGTTCCGTTGAATCCACCGAACTAGTTGCGGGCTGTTAGCACGGACGCGAGAATGCTGCTAGTGCCTTGAAAGTAAACAACTTCTTCATTTTTGAGGCTTGCAATGGAGGAGCGAGTCTCGAAACAATCCCCCTGTTGGGACGGAGGGCACTATGGGTTCGAAAGAGACTTGGGTTTCGCAAGACTTTCGCCGGCAGCTCGAAGGCTACGGACTGACCACGGCCAACATCCTCTACCGGCGGCCGGATCATCCGTGGCTGTTACAGACCTACGTCTGGCAGGACTACGATCTTTGCCCAAGGTTTCCCGAGTTGAACAAATTCCTCAATTTCTGGCTGGAAAAGCTCGAGGGCCCGCTGCACTCGGTCACCGTCGCGCATGCGCGTTTGATCAAGCCGGCCGAGATCCGCGCAGTCGATGGCGAGTTTCGGCTCCATTGAGCCGGGAGACAGTAATCGGTAATCAGTAATCCGTAATCAGAACGTCGCTGATTACTGATCCCTGGCCCCATGCGCATTCGCTTCGACTTTGGCTCGGTCACGCTCGACGCCCAAACGCTCGACACGCCGACGGCGCGAGCGATCATGGCGGCGCTGCCGCTCGAAGGGTCAGCGCTGACTTGGGGCAAGGAAGTCTATTTCGACATTGCAGTGAAGGTCGCGCGCGAGAGCGAAGCTCGCGCCGTCGTTACACCGGGCGAAATCGCCTACTGGCCGGAAGGTCATGCGATTGCCATCGGCTTCGGCCGCACGCCGATATCGAAGGGCGATGAGACGCGGCTTGCCAGCCCCTGCAATATCTGGGCGAAGGCGCTGGGCGACGTGAAGACGCTGGCGAGGGTCAAAGCCGGCAGCAAGGTCGTCGTCAGCGCGGTCGATTAGTTTCAGGCCGGCGTGTCGCCCAGCGCCGTCGCGCCAGCGGCGCGGCCGTCATCCCCGGCCGACGAACGGCATCTTGTTGGCCATCACCGTCATGAACAGCACGTTGGCGTCAAGCGGCAGACTCGCGATGCAGGCCACGGCACGGCCGACATTGTCGGCGCTCATGCGCGCTTCCGGCATGATGCGGCCGTCCGCCTGCAACATGCCCTCGGCCATGCGTTCGGTCATTTCGGTCGCGGCGTTGCCGATGTCGATCTGACCGCAGCAGATGTCGTAGTCGCGGCAATCGAGCGCGGTCTGCTTGGTCAGCCCGGTGACGGCGTGTTTGGTCGCAGTGTACGCAACCGTACCGGGACGCGGCGTGTGCGCGGAGATCGAGCCATTGTTGATGATACGGCCGCCGCGCGGGTTTTGCGCCTTCATGATTTTGACCGCTTCTTGTGTGCAGAGAAACAGACCGGTGAGATTGGTGGCGACGACAGCCTGCCAGCGCTCCAGCGGCACCTCTTCGATCGGCATGCTGCGCATCCCGACGCCGGCATTGTTGAACAAAAGATCAAGCCGGCCGAAGGCCTCCTTGGTCTTGGCGAACAAGGCCCGGATCGAGGCCGGGTCCTTGACGTCGGTCGGTACGACGAGCGTGGTGCCGCTCGCCTCCTTTGCCACCGCTTCAAGCCGATCCGCGCGCCGTCCGGCGAGCACGACCGCATGGCCGTCCAGCGCCAGCGCCAGCGCCGCGGCCTTGCCGACGCCACTGCCGGCTCCGGTCACCAATGCGATTTTCTGCGCTGCCATCGGCGCCTCCCTGATTTCGTGCGGCTGAACGGCATACCATTTCTCCCCGTGCGCGGGGAGAGCGTAGACATCTTGGCAAGGCCAACGAGGGCTCAACTCGCGAGCGCGACTTCCTGGTCGGGCCTGCCAACACGGTAGTCGTCGGGAGAAGCCAATCGCGCGTCGATGTTGGCGGCTGGGCCGGCCTGCCGAAGCGGTAGCCTTGCATGGAATGCACGCCGGCGGCGCGCAGAAACAAATGCTGCTCCGCATTCTCGACGCCCTCAGCGGTTACTTTCATGCCCAGCCCGCGACCGAGGCTGACGATCGCGTGGACGATGGCCGCGGCGTCGGACGCCGTCTCGATCGAGCGTACGAAGCTCGAGTCGATCTTGAGCTTGTCGAACGGAAAACGCCGCAAATAGAGCAGGCTCGAATAACCGGTGCCGAAATCGTCGAGCGCAAAGCGCACCCCGATGGCTTTGAGGCGCAGCATCGACTGCTCCGCCGTTTCCAAATTTCCGAGCAGCGTGCTCTCGGTCAGCTCCAGTTCGAGGCGGTTGGCGTCGAAATCGGTCTCTTTGAGGATACGCTCGACAACGTCGACGAAGTCGGAGCGGCGGAATTGCAGTGGCGACACATTGACGGCCACGGTCAATCCCGGCCAATTCCCGCCGTCAAGGCACGCCCGGCGCAGCATCCACTCGCCCAGCTGGATAATCAGGCCGGAGTGCTCGGCGACCGGAATGAACTCAGCCGGCGAAATGATCCCGGCGCGCGGATGGGTCCAGCGCGCCAGCGCTTCGACGGCGATCATGGTTTCGCCGCTGGCATTGACGATCGGCTGATAGGCGGCTTTCAGGCCCTCGTTCTCGATCGCCTCCAGCAGATCGCCCTCCAGCAGCTTGCGCTGCGACAGGTCGGCGTCCATTGCCGCGTCGTAGATGCAGGCGCGGTTGCGGCCCTCGTTCTTGGCGCGGTAGAGCGCCATGTCGGCGTAGCGCAGAATATCGCCGGCGTCGCCCGCGCGGCGGTCGATGACGGCAATGCCGATCGACGCGCCGATGATAATGTTGTGCCCCTTGATCGCGTAGGGCGCGCAGATGGCGGCGATGATGCGCCCGGCGGTCGCTTGCAAGGTATAGGAATCGGAGGTGCAGCTGGTGATGATGGCGAACTCGTCGCCGCCGAGCCGGGCAACCAGATCGTCGCCGCGCATCACCCGACTCAAGCGCTGCGTGACCTTGAGAATGAGCTCGTCGCCGATATGGTGGCCGAGCGTATCGTTGACATCCTTGAAGTGATCGAGATCGATGTAAAACACAGCCGCCGACGGGCCGCCGTGACGGACCTCGTCGATCACGGTCTCTAGTCGTTCACCGAAATAGATGCGGTTGGGCAGCCCGCAGACCGGATCGTGCAGGGCGAGGTGCCGCAGCTGCGTCTCGCCGGCGGCGATCGCGCGCTCGCTGCGCCGCATGTGCCGCACCATCAGGCCGAGGAGCACGGCCAAACCGGCAATCGCGAGGGCAATGAAGGGAAGCACGTATCCCGCGATCTGGCCGCTGGGCCGCACCGGCTGCCACGCAAAGCGGGCAATCGTCTGACCTTTGGCGTCGGCAATTGTAGCGGCCTCCTTGTCGAGGGCCGGCGCAGCATCGCCAATGGCATGCAGGCCGGGCAGCTGCAGCCGATTGCCGATCTCGCGCAGCATGTCGTCGTCGATATATTTGACGGAGGCGACAATGGGCGCGCTGGGGTTACCGGAAGCAAGATCGCTGTCGGAGCCGACCGCCACCGCCGCGACGATCGCCGGCCCGTTCGGCAAATGCTGGATCAGGACTGCAGACCGGCCAGGTTTTACGGCATCTGGCGCGGCGATGAGCCGGAGGCTGTCGCTGGGCAGGCGCCGCCCACGTAGAAAACCGAAGCTCGCGGCAAGTTCCTTCGCCAGCTCGGTGGCGCCGGCATCGCCAGAGGCGCGGAAGCGCGTGTATTGGAGTCGATCGGAGCCGTCGACCACGAGCACGACGTCATGATCGAAGAAATCTTCCAGCCATTTTCCGATACGGCGCTCGACCCATTGGGGATCGTCGTCGCGGCGAATGGCCTGCTTGGCGTCCGACGTGGCGGCAACGCTCTCGACTTCGCGCAATATACGCGTGCCGCGATCTGCGATCGCTTGCTGGATCAATTGCCGCTCGCGATCGAGCGAGGCTTCATCCGCACGCCGGGCGGACGTCAATACCGCGGCGACGAGGCAAACGATCGCCACGACGGCGGGTACGCCGATCGTCACGACCAGGCGCAGGCGCGCGCGGTCCCGGCGCGACCGGTTGTTCTCCCCGGCGACTCGCGGCCGCGCCGAAGTGGTCACGCTTCCCTCTTTGCATCATTCTTGTTCGCCGCGAACGTAAGGCGAAAATGATTGCAATTCGCTTGCAGTTAAGCCGGAAAAGCCGGTACCGGGCGAACGTGAATTCTTGGTGAAAGTTAACGCGCGGTAAATTTCATCGCGGCAGAGCCAGTCTACCGGCGTTGCTGCCGGGCGTTGGGCGTCCTTACGAGGCTTGGCTTGTGCGGCGCTCACCGCCTGTTGCTGTAGGGCGGGCGGGGGATGGCGATATGGGCGGCGCGCAACGCCGCCGACCAGCGCTCGCGAAGGTCGGTAAAATACGGTTCCCCCGGCTCGATGCGGTGGATCAGCTCGGCATCGCAGACATCGCGCCGCACCACCAAGAGATCGATCGGCAAGCCGACGCTCAGATTCGAGCGCATGGTCGAGTCGATGGAAACCAGACCCACCTTCAGCGCGTCGTAAAGGTCCATGCCGTAGCTGATCGCGCGGTCGAGCACCGGCTTGCCGTATTTGTGCTCGCCGATTTGCAGATACGGCGTGTCCGTCGTGGATTCGATGAAATTGCCGGCGGAATAGACCATGAACAACCGCATGCGTTCGCCCGCGATCTGGCCGCCGAACAGGAAAGAGACGTCGAACGTCACATCCGAAGCCTCGAGCGCCTTACCCTCCGTGGCAAGCAGCATGCGGATGACATGCCCGAGGCGTTGCGCGGCCTGGAACATGGTGGGCGCGTTCATCAGCGTTTCGTGCTCGCCGGTTTCGGGATTGTCGTACCCTTCCGTCAGGATGCTCACCACCGATTGGCTGATGGAAAGATTCCCCGCCGACGCGATTGCCATGATACGCTTGCCGGGGTCCTTGAAGATGTGCAGCTTGCGGAAGGTGGCGATATTGTCGACGCCCGCATTGGTGCGCGTGTCGGCGAACATCACCAGCCCCTCGCGCACCAGAATTCCGCAACAATAGGTCATCGAGTCATCAGCTCCGCCGGTGCGATCCTTATAGCGGCAGCGCTACATTTGCGGCAATGGCACGGCCGCTCGCTTGCTCACTGATCGACTTTGATCGCAACCGCCAAGGTCTCGTCACTCGCGCCGTAGCGCGTACCGCGCACCGGGGCGGCACCGAGGGCGTCAAGCCCGATGGCGACGCGAACATAGGCGTCGGTCGGACAAATGCAATTCACCGCATCAAAGCCGACCCAGCCGAGACCCGGCACAAAGGCTTCCGCCCAGGCGTGACCGGCGTCCTCGGCGATGGTGTCGGCGGAGCCGGCAGCGCTGAGATAACCGGCGACATAACGCGCCGGAATGCCGAGGCTGTGCGCCGCGCCGATGAAAATGTGGGTCGTATCGCGGGCGGCGCCACGCTTCTGCGCGAAAGCCTCCGCTGCGGTGGGCGCGGCCGGCGACGCGTCCCCCTCATGGGTCATCGCATCGTGCAGCCGTTCCTGCAGTGCATGGAGACAAGCGAGAACGTCGCCGTCGTCCGCGGCGCGGACATCGTCGGCAAAATCGCGGATCCGCGAGTCGGCTTGCGTCAAGGAGGTGTCGCGCAGAAACAGATTCGGCGGAAATCGCTCAACGGCGCCGCGCACTACTCCATTAGTGTCTTGCGTCTCGACCTCGCCGTCCACCTTGACGCTCAACGCGTTGAACGGGCCAGCGGCGGTGAAGACGTGGGTGAGATTGCCGAACGCGTCCTCATGCGCGTGAAGCCGCACGTCCGCGGACACATCGATGCGCCAGCCGATGACATACTGACCTTCGTGGTTGCGCGGGGTGAGCCGCAGCACTTGGATCACGCCTGCGGCCGCCGGTTCGTAGCGGCGCAGCATGCTTTGGGTGATGCGAAGACGCATATTAGTGAACAGGTATCAGAAATCTGAGATCAGAGGTCAAACGGCAGCCAAGGGAGAATAGACGACGCGAAGCGGCGCTGTCTCCTAATTACTGACCGCTGCCCCACTGGCCCCTTGTCCCTGTCACAGCAGATATTGCTGGGCTATGGCGGTTCCGAGCCGGTTGTTGTCTTCGACGAAATCGTCGATGAACTCGTGCAATCCGGTCTGAAAAATTTCCGGGATGCGGCTGTTTTGCAGTCGGGCGCGGACGGCGCGGGCTTGCCGCTGCGCCGGTCCTTGGTGGCCGTAGGCGTGGGCGATGCGATCGAGATTCTGTACCAGGTTCTCATAGCAGCTAGCTAGCGAACGCGGCATTTCGTCCCGCAGCATGAGCAAATCGGCGACCAGCCACGGTTTGACGTTCTCACGATAGACCCAGTGGTAGGAGGTGAGCGCCGACACCGAGCGCAGAATCGCGGCCCACTGAAAGTAGTCGAGCGGGCCGCCGACTTTCTCGTGCGCCGGCAGCAACAGATGATACTTGACGTCGAGGATGCGCGCAGTGTTGTCGGCGCGCTCGATGAAGACGCCGAGTCGCGAGAACCAGTAGGCGTCGTTGCGCAGCATGGTGCGGTAGGCCGAGCCGTCGAAACGCAGTGAGGATTCCTGCACCCAGCGCAGGAATCGGGCAAACTCCTCGCGTGAACGCGGACCGTTGCCCCACTTCTTGAGCTCGAGCCAGGCGCTGTTGATGGTGTCCCACATCTCGATGGTGAGCGCGGTGCGCACCGCACGCGCGTTGACGCGCGCGGTCTCGAAGCAGTTGCGGATCGAGGACGGATTGCTAGTGGAAAAGGCGAGGAATTCGGTGACGGTTTCCTCGTTGGCTTCCGGATAGGCCGCGAAGAAGGCACCGGCGCAGCCCGCCGTGGCGACCGCAGACTCCCATTCGTTCGAGGCGCCGACGTACGCCAGCGGCAGCGCCGTCAGCCGGTATGTGGTGTCGAGGATGCGAGCCAGATATTCCGCGCGCTCGACGTAGCGAGCGAGCCAGTAGAGATTATCGGCCGTGCGCGACAGCATCGCTCTTAAGCCTTCCTCATCCGTCCAACACCCAGGTGTCCTTGGTGCCGCCGCCCTGGCTCGAATTGACCACGAGCGAACCCTTCTTCAGCGCTACCCGGGTGAGACCGCCTGGCACGATGCGCACGCGATCGCCGCCCGACAGCACGAACGGCCGCAGGTCGACGTGGCGCGGCGCAAGACCGTCGTCGACGCAGGTCGGGC
>Ga0208455_1000172_pt1 | contig 41537 bp, 35 predicted proteins | sample June2015DPH_4_50_FD_184690 | JGI IMG/M metagenome (GOLD analysis project Ga0208455, IMG submission 184690) | Peatland microbial communities from SPRUCE experiment site at the Marcell Experimental Forest, Minnesota, USA - June2015DPH_4_40... | ecosystem: Environmental > Terrestrial > Soil >... | reverse complement strand
GCCGCGAATACCCGACAGCGGATTCTTGATCTCGTGCGCGAGCATGGCGGCGAGCGCAATCACCGAGCGCGCGGCGCCGCGATGCGTGAGCTGGCGGTCCATCTTGTCGGCGATGCTGCGCTCCTGCAGCATCACCACCACGAAATCCGGCCGCTCCGGCAGTGGCGCGACGTGCAAATCCACCGCGCGGTCGCCGGGATTGCGCGGCGTGCCGAGATCTACCTTGTACTCGTTGACCGCTGCGCCGGTTGCCCGAACTTGTTCGACCAGGGTGAGCAAGGGACTGCCGAACGGAACGAGGTCGCGCAGCAGGTGGCGGCGCAACAGCGGCGCCGAAACCTCGAAAAAGGCTTCCGCCGCAACGTTGGCATCGACGACCTTGCCGTCGGCCGACACGACAATGACTGGATGCGGCAATGCATTGAGCACCGCATCGGCAGGCGTGGCCGTCAGCAATGGCTCGGCGGTCGTCATGCGCTCGCTCTCGCCGCTTCCATGGAACACGATGGCGCCGGCGGGGCGTGATCTGCCGGGAATGGGTCCCGAGATCTGGCGAGCCGGCAATGACCGAAGGTTCCAGCAGAATATGTGCACACGAATTAGGCGCCGTTTTGGTTCTGCATATAGTTTAGCCAAATCCGTGGGGGACGCAAGTGCTGCACTGCAATATTACCCGGTTCATCCCCAGCCGTTTACCGGCGGGAACTGCGACCCAACCGCGGAGGTACGGCCCGCGTGGCTGTTCGCACATTTGGGAGACATGCGCTAAAGCGGTGCGGGCATTAGCGAACGGAGTCATTCATGACCGGGGGGGTTGCGGCTGTCGTTGTCGCAGCCGGGCGCGGCCATCGCGCCGGGAGTGAAGTGCCCAAGCAATATCGGACCATCGCCGGAGAGGCGGTCATCCGCCCTACTCTGCGTGCGTTTCTGGAGCATCCAGAGATCGATGCGGTGCAGCCGGTCATTCATCCCGACGATGAGGGCCTGTTTCGTGCCGCGACCGCCGGCCTCCAGGACCTGATGCCGCCGGTTGCCGGGGGCGCGACACGGCAGGCCTCGGTTCGCGCCGGGCTCGAGGCGCTCCGCGCCGCTGCGCCCGATATCGTGCTCATCCATGACGCGGCGCGGCCGTTCTTGACCGGCGCCCTGATCTCCCGCGCCATCGCTGCCGCCAACGAGCACGGCGCGACGGTCCCGGCGATCGCCGTCGCCGACACCGTGAAAATGATCGATGAGCATGAGGTGGTCATCGAAACGCTCGACCGCAGCCGGCTGCGCATCGTACAGACACCGCAAGCCTTCGCCTTCGGTCTCATTGTCGATGCGCATCGGCGCGCGGCGGCGGCCGGCCGCGAGGATTTTACCGACGACGCTGCGCTCGCCGAATGGGCCGGCCATCGTGTCACCGTGTTCGCCGGCGAGGCCAGCAACGTGAAGCTGACGACGAACGATGACCTCGCCCGCGCCGAAGCGTTGCGCCTAGCGGCGCTTGCCGACGTGCGGATCGGCAACGGCTTCGACGTGCACGCCTTCGCTGACGGCGATCATGTCATGCTCGGCGGCGTCCGCATCCCGCATACCCGCGGGGTGACCGGACATTCCGACGCCGATGTGGCGCTGCACGCCTTGGTCGACGCCATTCTCGGCGCGCTCGCCGAGGGCGATATCGGGTTGCACTTTCCGCCGACCGATCCGCAATGGCGCGGCGCGTCGTCGGATCGTTTTCTCGCCTTCGCCTGCGAGCGCGTGCGCGCACGCTCCGGCATGATAGCGCATCTCGACGTCACCGTCGTGTGCGAAGCGCCGCGCGTTACCCCGTATCGCGATGCGATGCGCGCGCGCATTGCCGCAATCGCCGACATTCCGCTCAGCCGTGTGGCGATCAAGGCGACCACCAGCGAGAAGCTCGGTTTCACCGGTCGCGGCGAGGGCATTGTGGCGATGGCGACGGCGACCGTGCGGCTGCCGTGGAGCGCGTCGTGATCGACGATGCGCTGCGCGCGGCAGCCAAGCGCGTGCTCGATAGTTTCCGCGCCCGCGGCCTGAAGGTTGCCACGGCCGAGTCCTGCACCGGCGGCCTCGTCGCCGCGGCGCTGACGGAAATCGCCGGCTCCTCCGACGTCGTCGATTGCGGCTTCGTCACCTATTCGAACGCGGCGAAACAGGCGATGCTCGGGGTGCCGGAAGCGACGCTCAAGCGCCATGGTGCCGTGAGCGCGCAGACCGCGGCGGCCATGGCGGCCGGCGCGCTGAAAAATTCGCAGGCCGATGTGGCGGTGGCGATCACCGGGATTGCCGGCCCCGGGGGCGGTACGGCGGAAAAGCCCGTCGGCCTTGTCCATTTCGCCGCGGCCAGCCGTGACGGCAGCCGGCTCGCGCGCACGCGGCGCTACGGCAAAATCGGCCGGCGGCGCGTCCGGCAGCGCTCGGTCGCCGAGGCGCTTGAGCTGTTGCAGGTGCTGGCGGCAGGAACGCAGATAACCGAGTAAATCCTACGCCGGCTGCCTGCCATAAACCCGGTCGGCGCGGTGCTCGAAGGCGGTCGAGAAGCGGCGGAAGGCAGCATCGAACACGGCACCCATCAGCATGCCGAGCGTGCGGCTGCGGAATTCGTAGGCGATGAAAAAATCGACATCGCAAATGCGATCTCCCGCCGGGCGGAAATTCCAGCGGTTGTTCAAGCGGCGGAACGGTCCTTCGAGGTATTCGACCAGGATTTCGAGATTTGGCCGGTCGAGCGCCACGCGGCTGGTGAACGATTCACGGATCACTTTATAGGCGACGGTCATGTCGGCGACGATGACGTCTTTGCCGGCCACCTGCATCCGCCTACGGACCCTCAGCGATTGGCACAGCGGCACGAATTCCGGGTAGCGCTCGACGTCGGCGACGAGGTCGAACATCTCGGAGGCGGCGTGCCGCACGCGCCTGGTGGTGGACAATTGCGGCATCGATCAACGCGCCGCCCGCAGCGCCCGCAGCCGTGCGAAATCGTCGCCGGCATGATGGGAGGAGCGCGTCAGCGGGCTTGCCGAGACCATCGAAAAGCCCTTGGCGTAAGCGATCGTCGCGAGCGCCTTGAACTCGTCCGGCGGCACGAAGCGCACGACCGGGTGATGCTTGCGCGACGGTTGCAGATATTGGCCGATGGTGAGGAAGTCGACATCGGCGGCGCGCAAATCGTCCATCACTTGCAGCACTTCGTTCCGCTCCTCGCCGAGGCCGACCATGATCCCGGATTTGGTGAAGATCAGCGGGTCGAGCTCCTTGGCGCGCTGCAACAGCCGGACCGAGGCGAAGTAGCGCGCGCCGGGGCGCACCGTCAGATAGTTCGACGGCACGGTTTCCAGATTGTGGTTGAACACATCGGGCCGTGCCGCGACCACTTTTTCCACCGCGCCCGGCTTGCGCAGAAAATCCGGCGTCAGCACTTCGATCGTGGTCTGCGGGCAGCGCGCGCGGATGGCGCGGATCACCGCGGCGAAATGTGCGGCGCCGCCGTCGTCGAGATCGTCGCGATCGACGGAGGTGACCACGACATGGGCGAGGCCGAGCTTGGCGGTCGCCTCGGCGACATGTGCCGGCTCGGCGCCATCAAGCGCCCCCGGTATCCCGGTCTTGACGTTGCAGAAGGCACAGGCGCGCGTGCAGGTGTCGCCCATGATCATGAACGTGGCGTGCTTCTTCTCCCAGCACTCGCCAATATTGGGGCAACTGGCCTCCTCGCACACCGTGTGCAGGCCGTTCGTCCGCACGATCTGCCGCGTCTCGGCATAGCCCGGCGAGACCGGCGCCTTGACTCTGATCCAGTCCGGCTTGCGCCCGACGGGCTGGTCCGGCCGATGCGCCTTTTCCGGGTGGCGGGGCGGAGTTGCGGCGCCGACCGTGTCGATCAGGACCGTCATGAAAGCTCCAATGAGTCGGTCTTTACTTACGAGTCGGAGCGCCGCTCCGCAAGGCGGCTCGGATGAGCCTGACGGACCTCAAATATTCAGCACCCGGCCGTAGGCGTCGAGCACCGCCTCCTTCATCATCTCTGAGAGCGTCGGGTGCGGGAACACGGTGTGCATCAGCTCTTCTTCCGTGGTCTCCAGATTCATGGCGATGACGTAGCCCTGGATGAGCTCGGTGACTTCCGCACCGACCATGTGGGCGCCGAGAAGCTGCCCGCTCTTTTTGTCGAAAATTACCTTCACCAGGCCCTGGTCCTCGCCGAGCGCGATCGCCTTGCCGTTGCCGACGAACGGAAAGCGGCCGACGCGGATGTCAAGTTTCTTCTCCTTCGCCGCCTGTTCGGTCAGCCCCACGGAAGCGATCTGCGGGGAGCAATAAGTGCAGCCGGGGATGAGCTGCCTGTCCATCGGATGCGGGTGCAGCCCCTTGATCGCCTCGACGCAGATGACGCCTTCGTGCTCGGCCTTGTGCGCCAGAAGCGGCGGGCCGGCGACGTCGCCGATGGCATAAATGCCGGGCACATTGGTCTTGCATGCGCCGTCGGTGATGATGGCGCCGCGCTCGACCTTCACGCCGAGCTTTTCCAGTCCGAGATTTTCGGTGTTGCCGACGACGCCGACCGCGGAAATGACGCGCTCGACGGCAAGCGTCTGCGTGCCGCCCTTGCCGTCGTCGATGGTTGCCGTCACGCCGTCGCCCGTCTTGTCGAGCTTCGTCACCTTGGCGCCGGTGTAGATCTTGATGCCCTGCTTCTCGAAACTTTTCCGCGCGAAGGCGGCGATCTCGGCATCCTCCACCGGCAGGATCTGCGGCAGCACCTCGACCACGGTCACCTCGGCGCCGAGGGTGCGGTAGAACGAGGCGAACTCGATGCCGATCGCGCCGGAGCCGACGACGAGGAGCGACTTTGGAATGCGATCCGGCACCATGGCCTCGAAGTAGGTCCAGATCAGTTTGTTGTCGGGCTCGAGGCCGGGCAGAACGCGCGGCCGCGCGCCGGTGGCGATGATGATGTGCTTGGCTTGATAGGAGCCGGGTCCAAGCGCGCCCTTCGGCGCTTCGCTCTTTGCCGCCTTCACCGTGACCTTGCCCGGCGCCTCGATTGCTGCCTCGCCCCAGATCACGGCGACCTTGTTCTTCTTCATCAAGAAGCCGACGCCGTCGTTAAGGCGCTTCGACACCGCGCGCGAGCGCTTCACCACCGCCGCCGGATCGTAAGTGACGGTGCCGGCCGAGAGGCCGTAATCCTTGGCGTGCTGCAGGTAATGGAAAATCTCGGCCGAGCGCAGCAGCGCCTTGGTCGGAATGCAGCCCCAGTTCAGGCAAATGCCGCCCAAATATGCGCGCTCGACGATGGCGGTCTTGAATCCAAGCTGCGCGGCGCGGATCGCGGTGACATAGCCGCCCGGACCGGAACCGATGATGATGATATCGAAAGCGGTATCAGCCATTACAAAGCCTCATACGCGCACTGTAGCGATCACGCCCGCGCTTGTCGCGGGCCTCCTATCCCTCGGACTTGCCGATCTATTAGACGGTGACGGCCGGAACAAGTCCGGCCGTGGCGATGATCTAGTCGGGGATGGGATGAAATTCGCCGTCCTCGCCCAGACGCTGCAAAATGCCGGAGCGGATATCGAAGAAGCAGCCGTGCAGCTTGAGCGCTTGGGCTGCCACCGCATCCTTGATCCATGGAAACGTCATGAGGTTCGTGAGCGACAGGCGGACCGATTCATGTTCGCAGACGTCTTGTTGCTGCGCCGGCGGCGCCTGCAGCGCGCGCTGCCGCGCCGGTTCGGCAAGGCGAACCCATGGACCGACAAAATCGGAAGCCTCCGGCGGCGCGCCGTGGAGCAGCGCGTGGATGCCGCCGCACATGGCATGACCCATGATCACGATGTTGCGCACCCGCAGCGACCGCACCGCGAATTCGATCGCCGAGCTCACGCCATGCGGCTGGTCGTCGGGCCCGTAGGGCGGCGCCAGATTGGGGATGTTGCGGATGACGAACAGCTCACCGGGCGCGGCATTGAACACCATCTGCGGGTCGGTGCGGCTGTCTGAGCAGGCGATCACCAGCGTTCGCGGGTGCTGGCCGAGGCGGCTTAGTTCCTCGAACCGGGCGCGCTCGGCGCGCCAGGTGCCGGCGCGGAAGCGGCGATAACCTGCGATCAGATCGTCCATCAAGAAACCTGCCGTTCGACGATCTGATCGCGAATTACGGTTCCGAGATGCAAGGGCAACGGCGGAACAATGACTACACCAGCATCATCACCGGGTTCTCGATCAGCGCCTTGAACGCGCCGATAAGTTGCGCGCCGAGCGCGCCGTCGACGGAGCGGTGATCGCACGACATGGTCACGCTCATGATCTGAGCCGCCTCGATCTTGCCGTTGCGCACGACCGCGCGCTCCTCGCCGGTGCCGACAGCGAGAATGGTCGATTGCGGCGGGTTGATCACGGCGGTAAAATCCTTGATGCCATACATGCCGAGATTGGAAACCGACGACCCGCCGCCCTGATATTCCTGGGGCTTGAGTTTTCTCGCCCGCGCCCGCGCCGCCAGATCCTTCATCTCGTTGGAGATCGCCGACAGCGATTTCACTTCGGCGTTGCGGATGATTGGCGTGATAAGGCCGGCCGGCAGCGCCACCGCGACGCCGATGTCGGAATGCTTGTGTTTGAGCAAGCCGGCCTCGGTCCAGCTGACATTGGCATCGGGCACGCGCTGCAAAGCGAGGGCCAAGGCCTTGATGACGAAGTCGTTGACCGAGAGCTTGTACGCGGGCTTGCCGTCCTTATCCTTCGGCGCGGCGGCGTTGATCTCCTCACGCGCGGCGACAAGCTTGCCGATATCGCAGTCGACGGTGAGATAAAAATGCGGAATGGTCTGGACTGAGGCGGTGAGCCGCTGCGCGATGGTGCGGCGCATGCCGTCATGCGGGATGAGCTCGTAGCTCCCCTCTTCGTAGAGCGCGCGGATTTGCTGATCCGACATCGACGGCGCGATCGCGGGAGCGGCCGCGGCCGCAGGGGCCCCGGCTGCTGCTGCCGGCGCGCGTAATCCTTTGCCTTCTTTTGCTGCCGCCACATCGCGAGCAATCACGCGGCCATGCGGGCCGGAACCTTGAATGCGGCCGATATCGATGCCCGCTTCCTTCGCCAGCCGCCGTGCTAGCGGCGAGGAGAAGATGCGGTCCGTGTCATGACCGTCGGCCTGAGCCCCCTCACCCGGCGCCTGCGGCGCCGACCTCTCCACGCCGGGGAGAGGTGAAGGAGGCGCTGGCGGCAACGGTCTTGTTTGAGGCGCGGTTGTTGGCTCAGCGGCTCGCTGGGCCGCCCCCTCTCCCCGAGGGAGAGAGGGTTGGGGTGAGGGGGGTCCGGCGCTGGTCGGCTTCGCAGCTGGAGTCCCCTTCCCTGCCGCCGCAGCCGCGGCTTTCGGGTCCTCGCCCTCTTGCGCCAGCACGGCGATCAGCTGGTTGACCGGCACATCGTTGGTGCCTTCCGGCACCACGATCTTCGCCAGCACGCCGTCATCGACGGCCTCAACTTCCATTGTCGCCTTGTCAGTCTCGATCTCGGCGATGACGTCGCCGGTCTTCACCGCTTCGCCTTCCTTCTTGAGCCACTTGGCGAGGTTGCCCTTCTCCATCGTGGGCGACAACGCCGGCATGAGGATGTTGATGGGCATGGGTCTAAGCAGCAACGGGGTTTCTAATCTTTCGAACGAATTCAACTGCCTCAGCTGAAATGGAATGGCGAGCCCATGCGTAAACCGTCGGGCCAAATAGATAGTAGCCGACGTGCGCCTTCTCCAAATTCATAAAACACTGCGGCTCGCCGATAACATATTTGAGTGGTCCTCCCTTCCGATTATTGAGGAAGGAATTTACGACCGCCTCGAACTCTAAGTTCTCGTACTTTGCCACGAGAGCTTTCAATAGTTCTGTCACGTCACTCTTTTCCAGTCGGTGGAGCGGCACGTCGTATCGCCCGACCAGATCGCCCCCACGGCCGATTACCTCTATCGTCCAAAATCTTTTGGATTTCGACATCTTCTCACCGGTAACAAACGGCCTTCGCCGCCTCGACCACTTCGGCAGCCGACGGCAGCGCGAGCTTTTCCAGATTGGCGGCATAGGGCATCGGCACATCCTTGCCGGTGACGCGCATCACCGGCGCGTCGAGATAGTCGAACGCCTCCTCCATCACCCGCGCAGCGATCTCGGCGCCGACCCCGGACTGCCTCCAGCCCTCTTCCACGGTGACCAGGCGCCCGGTTTTTTTCACCGACTCGATGATCGTCTCGCTGTCCATCGGCTTGAGCGTGCGCAGGTCGATCACCTCGGCATTGATGTTGTCTTTCGCCAATTCGTCGGCGGCTTTGAGCGCATAGCTCATGCCCATCGACCAGGCGACCAGCGTCACGTCGTTGCCGGCGCGCACCACCCGCGCGCGGCCGATCGGCAGCACGTAATCGTCGAGTTTCGGCACCGGCGAGGAGACGCCGTAGAGGATTTCGTTCTCCAGGAAGATCACCGGATTGGGGTCGCGGATCGCGGCCTTGAGCAGCCCCTTGGCGTCGGCCGCAGTCGACGGCGCGATCACCTTCAGCCCGGGGACATGCGAATACCAGGACGAATAATCCTGGCTGTGCTGGGCGGCGACGCGGGCGGCCGGACCGTTCGGCCCGCGAAAGACGATCGACACGTCGGCCTGGCCGCCGGTCATGTAGCGCGACTTCGCCGCCGAGTTGATGAGATGGTCCATCGCCTGCATGGCGAAATTCCAGGTCATGAACTCGACGATCGGCTTTAGCCCGGCGAACGCGGCGCCGACGCCGAGACCGGCAAAGCCATGCTCGGTGATCGGCGTATCGATGACGCGCCGCGCGCCGAATTCGGCCAGCAAGCCCTGCGTTACCTTGTAGGCGCCCTGATATTCCGCGACTTCCTCGCCGATCACGAACACGTCGGCATCGCGGCGCATTTCCTCGGCCATGGCGTCGCGCAACGCCTCGCGCATGGTCATGGTGACCATCTCCGTGCCTTCCGGCACCTCGGGCTCGGGCATCGCCTGGACCGGCGGCGGCGCGGCGGTCCCGGTTTTCGCCGGCGCCGGCGCTTCGGCTTTCTTTGCCGGCTCGTCCTTCTCCGCGGGCGGCGCCGGTTCCGCGGCTTTTTGTTGCCGCGCCGGCTGGGTCGCGTCGGCGCTCGCCTGCGGCGGTGCGCCGTCCTTGAGCGCGGCTTGGTTCTCGCCTTCGGCGAGGATCACGGCGATCGGCGTGTTGACCGCAACATCGTTGGTGCCCTCCGGCACCAAAATCCTTCCCAGCGTCCCTTCGTCAACCGCCTCCACTTCCATCGTGGCTTTGTCGGTTTCGATTTCCGCGATCACATCGCCCGACTTGACGGTGTCGCCTTCCTTCTTGAGCCACTTGGCAAGATTGCCCTTCTCCATGGTCGGGGAGAGCGCGGGCATGAGAACTTGAATCGGCATGGCGGGCTAACTCGTCGATCGTCAAGCCCAAGGAAATCGCGGGCGCCGGTGCACAAGCATGATCGCTGTCACCGGTATACGTCAGTGTAAAGTTCCGCGGGATCGGGTTCGGCATCGTTGGTGGCAAATTCGGCGGCTTCATTGACGGCGGCGCGAACCGTAGCGTCGATTTTCTTCAGCTCGTCCTCGCTCGCCCATTTCTTGGCGAGAAGCCGTGCGCGCACCTGTTCGATCGGATCGTGTTCGGTGCGGACTTTGTCGACCTCTTCCTTGGTGCGGTATTTGGCCGGATCGGACATCGAGTGGCCGCGATAGCGGTAGGTCATCATTTCGACGATGGTCGGGCCCTTGCCGGCGCGGCACCAGGCGATCGCCTCGTCGGCGGCCGCCTTGACCGCGCGCACGTCCATGCCGTCGACCTGCACGCCCGGAATATTGAAGGAAACGCCGCGCTTGGAGAAATCCGGCTGCGCCGAGGAGCGCGTTACCGCGGTCCCCATCGCGTAGCGGTTGTTCTCGATCACGTAGACCACGGGGAGCTTCCACAGCTCCGCCATGTTGAAGCTCTCGTAGACCTGGCCCTGGTTGGCGGCGCCGTCGCCGAAAAAGGTCAGGCTGACATTGTCGTTGCCGCGATATTTGTCGGCGAAGGCCAAGCCGGTGCCGAGCGGAACCGGGGCGCCGACGATGCCATGCCCGCCATAGAAATTCTTCTCGCGGGAGAACATGTGCATCGAGCCGCCCTTACCCTTGGAATAGCCGCCGCGCCGCCCGGTGAGCTCCGCCATCACGCCTTTGGGATCCATGCCGCAGGCAAGCATGTGACCGTGATCGCGATAACCGGTGATCATCTGGTCGCCGTCGCGCTTGGCCATCTGCACGCCGACGACGACCGCCTCTTGGCCGATATAGAGGTGACAGAACCCCCCGATCAGCCCCATGCCGTACATCTGGCCGGCCTTCTCCTCGAAACGCCGGATCAGCAGCATCTGGCGGAGCGCCTGGAACTCCGCTTCCTTGGTGAATTCCGCGATCGGGCCTGCGGGGATCGCCGCCGCGGCCGGGCTGCGCTCTTCCGCGATTTGATCCGCGTCTTTGGTTCTGGCGACGGCCATCAGCGTCCTCGATATATCGCGGGGTTTCATCCCATAGCCGAAATCCGGCTATGGCGGAAGCCGCCGCCCGGCGACCGGTTCCTGCCGCCAAACCGTTGCCAGTAAATCTATTTCGGCAAGGGAGCCGGAGAGGTCAAGGGCCGCCAGCCGACGGGCGCCGGGGCGTGTCGAACATCAAGGTCAAATCATTGGGATGCGCGTAGTCCAGGAGCGCCCGCGCCCGTTCATCCAGCATATCGGGGTCAAGCCCGTTGGACTTGACGAGCGCGACCCGGCGCTCCCATTGCGCGCGCTCGATTTGCAGCCGGCCGAGCTCAGTCGAGAGCGATGCGATCTGCTGGTCGATATCCTGCTTGGCCTTCAGCCCGTGATTGCCGCTGAACGCGTTGACACCGAAATAGCCGATGAGCAACGCCGCCGTGACGTAGAGGCCGAGCGCGGTGAGGATCGAGCGTAGACGCTTGCGTGTGACCATGCGCCCAACATGCGAGGACGCCGCTTAAAGCGACCTTAATGGCCGACGCGCGCCTGGCACAAACCAATACCGCTAACCGAGCGCCTTGAATGCCGCGCGCCCCGGGTACACCGCCTGTGCGCCGAGTTCCTCCTCGATCCGCAGCAGCTGATTGTATTTCGCGGTGCGATCGGCACGCGCCAGCGAGCCGGTCTTGATCTGCCCGCAATTGGTCGCCACCGCGAGGTCGGCGATGGTGGAATCCTCGGTCTCGCCCGAGCGATGCGATATCACGGCGGTGTAGCCGGCTTTGTGCGCGGTTTCGACCGCCGCCAGCGTCTCGGTGAGTGTTCCGATCTGGTTGACTTTGATCAGGACGGAATTGGCGATGCCGTTTCTGATCCCCTCCATGATCCGCGTGACGTTGGTGACGAAATTGTCGTCGCCGACGAGCTGGCAGCGCGCACCGATTTTCTGCGTCAGGAGCTTCCAGCCGGCCGAATCGTCCTCGGCCATGCCGTCCTCGATCGACACGATCGGATAGCGCTGCGCCAGGGCCGCCAGGTATTCGACCTGCTGTTCGATCGAGCGCGTCTTGCCCTCGCCCTTGTAGCGATAGGCGCCGTCGCGGAAGAATTCGCTCGCGGCCGGATCGAGCGCCAGCATGACGTCGTTGCCGATCCGGTAGCCGGCCTTCTCGATTGCCGCCACGATCTGATCGAGCGCGGCCTCGGCCGAAGGCAGGTTGGGCGCGAAGCCGCCCTCGTCGCCGACATTGGTGTTGTAGCCGCCGGCTTTGAGCGCCGCGCGCAGGGTGTGAAAAATCTCCGACCCGGCGCGCAAAGCCTCGGCGAAGGATTTGGCGCCGAGCGGCACGATCATGAATTCCTGGAAATCGATCGGGTTGTCAGCGTGCACGCCGCCATTGACGATGTTCATCATCGGCACCGGGAGGACCCGCGCCGCGGTGCCGCCGACATAGCGGTAGAGCGGCAGCTTGTTCGCGGCAGCCGCCGCCTTGGCAACGGCGAGCGACACGCCGAGAATGGCGTTGGCGCCGAGCCGGCCCTTGTTGGGGGTGCCGTCGAGGGCGATCATGGTCTGGTCGATCTTGACCTGAGCCTCTGCCTCCATGCCGCTCAAGGCGTCGAATATCTCGCCGTTGACGGCCTCGACCGCCTTGCGCACGCCCTTGCCGAGATAGCGCTTTTTATCGCCATCGCGCAGCTCGACTGCCTCGTGGGTGCCGGTGGAAGCACCCGACGGCACGCCGGCGCGGCCGCGCGAGCCGTCGTCCAAGATGACATCGACCTCGACGGTCGGATTGCCGCGGCTGTCGAGAATTTCCCGGCCGATGATATCGATGATCGCGGTCATACACGCCCCCGGCTAGCTTCTGTTGGGGCTTCTACAGGATTGGCAAGGCGCTTGTCATGCCCCGGCAAGCGGGGCATGCAGTGAGTTCTGACATAACCGCAATGGACGCCCGTTGGCTTTGCATCCCATGCCGAAGAAACGCCTCCACCTCGGCCGCCCGGTGCTGCTCCCGGCCTCGCCCGACCAGGCGGTGCTCGACCGCGTCGGCAATCCGCATCCGGACACGAACTACGTCGCCCGCTTCACGTTTCCTGAATTCACGGTGATGTGCCCGGTCACCGGCCAGCCGGATTTCGCCACGCTGGTCATCGACTACGTACCGAAGGGCTGGTTGGTGGAATCGAAATCGCTCAAGCTTTATCTCAACAGCTTCCGCAATCACGGTGCATTCCATGAGGATTGCACCGTCGCCGTCGGCAAAAAACTCGTGGCGCTGCTAAAGCCGAAATGGCTGCGCATCGGTGGTTATTTTCATCCGCGCGGCGGCATGCCGATCGACGTGTTCTGGCAGGCCGGCAAGCTTCCCGCCGGCGTCTGGGCGCCCCAGCAGGGCATCAGCACCTATCGGGCGCGGTAGAGGCTTTAGTTTTAGTGGTGCATGATCTTTTCCGAAAACCGGTGACCACTTTTCGGGATCATGCACTCACGCTCGGATGGCGAGCGAGCCTTTCAGCGTGGCGATGAGGGCTTTCACCTCTTGCGCCGGATCGGCCGCGCGCATCACGCCGCCCATGACCGCGACGCCGGCTGCGCCCGCCGCGATGAGTTCGCCGACACGCGCCGCATTGATGCCGCCGATCGCCAGCACCGGCACGGGTGCGGCGCGCGCGATCTCGGCCAGACCCTTGCGGCCGATCTCGGGGCCATAGCCCGGCTTGCTTGCCGTCTCGAAGGCCGGACCCGCCAGTGCGTAGTCGACAAAGGCCGGAGCGATCGCCTCGGCTTCGGTTACCGTGTGGATGGAAACGCCGACGAGCTTGCCGGGACCAAGCAGCCGCCGGGCCGCTGCGGCGTCACCGCCTGACGGCAGATGCACACCGTCGGCGCCGGCGGCCTTCGCCAGCGGCGCTGCGCCATGCAACGTCAGCGTCGCGCCAACCGCGTGCGCCAGGCGCGCGAGAGCGCGCGCCCGCAGGATTTGTTCGTCTCGCGGCAAATCCTTCTCGCGCAGGCTCACCCAGCGGCAGCCGGCCTCAAGCGCGGCGGCGACAATTTGCATCAGCGGCCGCCGTGCCTGCCGGCGGTCGGTCACCAGGAGGAGCGGCGGGTCGGGAAGCTGCATGTTTGGCGAATGTCCCCGTTGATTGGGCGAAATAGAGCGCGGCGCTGCGAAGCTATCGCCGCGCGCCCAGCTTGAATACTGCCGCCGCGCTTGCCACTTGGGTGAGACTTGCGCCGCCAGCGCCTTGAATTCGACGGTAAGCCGCGCCAGGAAGCGTTCGAGATCCTTGATGAATCGCCCTCCCCGCATCTCTTTCGTGTCGCTCGGCTGCCCGAAGGCGCTGGTCGATTCCGAGCGCATCGTGACGCGGCTGCGCGCGGAGGGCTACGAGCTTAGCCGCGACCACGCCGACGCCGACCTCGCTATCGTCAATACCTGCGGCTTCCTCGACAGCGCCCAGGCGGAATCGCTGGCCGCCATCGGCGCGGCGCTCGCCGAAAACGGCAAGGTCGTCGTCACCGGCTGCATGGGCGCCGAACCGGAAAAGATCACCGCCGTGCATCCGAACGTGCTGGCGGTAACCGGCCCGCAGCAATACGAGAGCGTGCTGGCCGCGGTGCATCGAGCCGTTCCACCGCAGCACGATCCGCATATCGATCTCATTCCGCCGCAGGGCATCAAGTTGACGCCCCGGCACTATGCTTATCTCAAGATTTCAGAGGGTTGTAACAATCGCTGCACGTTCTGCATCATCCCCCGGCTGCGCGGCGACCTGGTCTCGCGGCCGGCCGCCGACGTGCTGCGCGAGGCCGAGCGGCTGGTGGCGGCGGGCGTCAAGGAGCTGCTGGTTATTTCTCAGGATACGTCGGCCTATGGCGTCGATTTGAAATATGCCGCCAGCACATGGAAGGGCGGCGAGGTGCGGGCCAAGTTCATCGAACTGGTGCGCGCGCTCGGTGAGTTCGGCGTCTGGGTGCGGCTGCACTACGTCTATCCCTACCCGCATGTCGACGAGGTGATTCCGCTGATGGCGGAGGGCAAAGTGCTGCCCTACCTCGATGTGCCGTTCCAGCACGCCAGTCCCGCCGTGCTCAAGCGCATGCGCCGGCCCGCCGCGCAGGAAGAAACGCTGGAACGGATCCGGCAGTGGCGGGCGGTCTGCCCCAGCCTGACGCTGCGCTCGAGCTTCATCGTTGGCTTCCCCGGCGAGACCGAGGCGGATTTCTCCCTGCTGCTCGACTGGCTCGGCGAGGCCGAACTCGATCGCGTCGGCTGTTTCCGCTACGAGCCGGTCGCCGGTGCCGCGGCGAACGATCTCGCCGCGCCCGTTCCCGAGGCGCTCAAGCAGGAACGCTATCATCGCTTAATGCAGCGCCAGCAGGAGATTTCGCGCAAGCGGCTCCAGCGCAAAATCGGGGCGCGTGAGCGCGTCATCATCGATGCGGTCGGTCTGCCCGGTTCAAGCCCCGGGGCCGCGAAGGGCCGCAGCAAGGGCGATGCGCCACAGATCGACGGCGCGGTTCACGTGCAAAGCCGCCGGCCGCTGCGGGTCGGCGAAATCGCGACGGTGAAAATCGAGCACGCCGACGCCTACGACCTCTACGGTACGGCGGTCGGCTACTGATCCACGGCTGCGGCCGCGCTTGCGCGGCGGCTGGATCGGTTATTTTCTCTGGTATTGCCGCACATTCGGCGCTTTCATACCGGGCACGAGGCGCCAAATCGTGACCGCGATCTTTATCACTGCCACCGGAACCGACGTTGGAAAAACCTTCGTCGTCGCCTCGCTCATCCGGCTGTTGCGGCAAATGGGCCGTACGGTCGACGCCATCAAGCCGATCGTGAGCGGATATGATGCGACGCTGGCGGCGGCGAGCGATCCCGGCGTTCTCATCGGCGCGCTCGGCCTGCCGTTTTCGCCGGAGGCGGTCGATCGCGTTTCACCCTGGCGCTTTCGCGCCGCGGTTGCGCCGGACCTTGCGGCGCGGCGCGAGGGCCGCAGCATCGATGTCGACGCTGTCGTGGCCTATTGCCAAGGCGCGATCGAGCACCGCCGCGACATTTTGCTGATCGAAGGCGTCGGCGGCATCATGGTGCCGCTCGACGAGCACCGCACCATCCTCGACGTCATGATGGCGCTGCGCGTGCCGCTCATCCTGGTGACCGGCTCTTATCGCGGCACCATCAGCCATACGCTGACCGCGCTCGACTCGCTGTTCCGGCGCGACTTGAATGTTCTCGCGACCATCGTCAACGAGACCCCCGGCAGCAGCATACCGCTCGGCGACGTGGTGGCTTCCATCGGGCGTTTCGCCGACCCGGTGATCGGCTTGCCGCGGCCGCGCCGCCAGAGTTGACGGCACCCGCGGCGCGGCGCCACCGATCGCTCAAGAGAAAAATCGGACCTGCAGCACGGTTTCCAGCATCCCTTCCAGATTGAACAGCGCGTGCAGCAGGAACGTCAGCGGCGTCGAGCCGCTGCGCCAGCGGATCCAGCCGAGGAACAGGCCGATGACGAAAATCTGCAGGATGCCGGCCCAATCGTATTGAACATGCAGTGCCGCCCATAAGACCGAGATCGCCACGATGGCCGGCCACGCCGAGCGGTCACTACGAGCCCAGCCGCGGAAAAGGAATCCGCGGAACAAGATCTCTTCGCCGGCCGGCGCCACGATGATGGCCCCGGCCAGCAGCGCCGGCAGCCATCCCTCGGCGGCAGCGGTGGTGTAGGACTGCAACTGAAACGGCGAGACCAGCGCCCGCCCGCTGAGATAGAGCAAGCCATCGCCGATCGCGATCAGGCCGACCAGCCACAGGACTCCCACCTTCAGGGAGCGCGCGCGCGGCAACCTGAGCGCCAGATAATCGGCTTGCGGGCTTCCTGAAAGCCAAGCCGCAAGCGCAATCACGGCGATCATGATTGGATTGGCGATGACGATGAACAGCGTCACCGAGGCGCCGTCGAACGGGGTTGCGAGCAGCGAATTCAAGTCGCCGATCCGCAACCACAGCAACAGCGCCAGCGCGGCGAATTGGCCCACGAGGAAGGCGAGGAGCCCCCAGCCCAGCGTGGCCCAATAGCCCCAAATCCTCATGGATCGCCGCAAGTCCTCACGGCACCAGGATCGAGGCGCCGGTCGTGGCGCGCGCTTCGAGATCGCGGTGCGCTTTGGCGGCATCGCGCAGCGCGTATTTCTGATTGATCGGGATTTTCACCGCCCCGCTGCCGACGACGGCAAACAGGTCGTTGGCGATGGCCAGTAAATCCTCGCGCTTGGCGGCATAAGTGTTGAGCGTCGGGCGCGTGGCGAACAACGAGCCCTTGAATTGCAGAAGGTTGATGTTGAACGCCTCGATCGGCCCGGACGCAGCGCCGAAACTGACGAACATGCCGAGCGGACGAATACAGTCGAGCGAAGCCGGAAATGTATCCTTGCCGATGCTGTCGTAGACCACGTCGCACAGCTTGCCGCCGGTGAGCTCTTTCACGCGCTGTGCGAAATTCTCCTCGCGGTAGAGAATGGTGTGATGACAGCCGTTGGCCTTGGCGAGTTCGGCCTTGTCCTTGGAGCCCACGGTGCCGATGACATTGGCGCCGAGATGGTTCGCCCATTGGCAGAAAATAAGCCCGACGCCGCCGGCCGCGGCATGAATCAGCACATTCATGCCCTTCTCGACCTTGAAAGTTCGGCGCAGGAGATATTCCACCGTCATGCCCTTGAGCAGCATGGCGGCGGCCTGCTCGTAGCTGATATTCGCAGGCAGCTTCACCGCGCGGTCGGCCGGCACCACGCGTTCCTGCGTGTAACAGCCAGGGCCGGCGACATAGGCGACGCGATCGCCTACCTTGAATTCGCTGACGCCGGGGCCGATCTCGACGACCGCGCCGGCGGCTTCATTGCCGAGGATGAACGGCAAGCCGCCCGGCGGCGGGTACAGGCCGATGCGAAAATAGACGTCGGTAAAATTGACGCCGATGGCATGCTGCTTGACCCGGATCTGGCCGGGCCCGGGAGGAGGAACGGCCACATCCTCGTAGGTCAACACCTCGGGACCGCCGAACTTGTGAACACGCACCGCCGCAACCATCTTCTTCTCCTGGTACTCAGGCTGACTTTTGCGAGTGCGCGATCATAGGTGGTCGCCAACGCAGTGCAAGGGACGACTAGCCACGCGGATCGGACCGGCCATCGCGGCATAAATCGCGATCTTGTGAAGCGAATTACGCATGCGCCGCACCGTCCTTTGAACCTAACGAGCCGATAATTGCGTATCTTAGAGGCCGTTTCGAAATTCGTCGTCAGGCGTGCAGCTCATCGAGCAACGTCTTGGCCTCCTTCAGGTCAAGCGTGTCGAAGCCTTCGGTGAACCAGCCGCAGACCGGAGCGAGAAGATCACGGGCCTCATGCCGCTTGCCCTGATCGCGCCACAGCCGGGCCATGCTCATCGCCGCGCGCAGTTCCCATGACTTGGCTTGCTGCTGGCGCGCAACCGCGAGCGCACGCTCGAAATACGTTTCCGCTTTCGCCGCATCCGGCACGGGCGACTTAAGCGCGATTTCGCCGGCTATGCGTTGGATTTCGGCCTCAAACCACCTTTCCTTGGTTGTTTCCGCCGCTGTCATCGCTTCGCCAACGCAGCGCCAAGCATCATCGAATTGGCCGAGTTCGGCATGGGCTCTCGCCAAATATGACAGATAAAACGGATCCCACACTGTTGCTCCCGTTGACCGAAATCCAGTGATTCCGGAGGTCATCATTTGCACCACCTCCGAGGCTTTGCCGGTCAAGGCCAGTACGCAACCTTGGTTCCTCATTCCCTCGGACTTCCACAGCAAGGCGCCTTTTTCATCCGCCAGCGCGACGACCTGATTGGCTTGCGCGTTCGCCGTCGCGTTATTTCCGATGAGGATATGGGTCAACGGTAGGTGGCCCAGCGCGTACATCAAAGTGCCGGCTTGCCCGATCTCGCGCGCATCCTTGAGTGCGTGCTCAGCGTCCGCCAGCGCGGCCTCGGGATAGCCGAGCAACCACAGGTTCCGCGACCGATAGCACAAGATTGCCACGCCGACGTCTTGGCCAAATCGCGTCGCCAATGGACGATGCTCGGCAGGATCATAAAGCGCGAGCGCTTGATCGTAGTGCGCTCGGCCCGGTGCGATGTCTCCCGTACTCATCAAAGACGTGCCCATAAGCCGATGCCCGACCATGAGCGGAACGGTCGCACCTTTCTTCTCGGCGAGCGCCAAGAACTGCACCGCAAGCTCAAGCGTAGCATTGCCGTTGAACGCCACGTAGTTCGCGACCCAGAAGCCGTAGAGGACGGAGAACAACAATAGCGGGTCTTCGACAGGCTCTCCCAGCGCCTCAGCCTGCTCGATCAGCAGGCGTGCCCGCTCCGTAGCTGCCTTGGTTTCCGGCGCCGCATACCCTTTGACATGGATGAGTGGGGTTATCAGCGCGACCTGCAGCTTGATCTGCTCGCGACGCAGCGCGGGCGTGGCGGGCAAGGCCGCAATCTGGGCAAGCGCACGGGTGAGTTGCTCGGCAGCTTCAACCAGCGCCGAGCGCGCCAGCGACCGCTGTCCCGCTTTGCCCCATAGGACCGCAGCCTTCTCGATCAGACCGGCCTTGGTGCAGTGACGCGCCAGCAGCTCCGGCTTGCTCTCGGCGATCTCGGCGAATTGGATTTCGAGGGTTTCGGCGATGCGGGCATGAAGCGCGCGTCGCGGCTCCCGCAGCAGCGTGCCATAGGCCGCGTCCTGCACCAGGGCGTGCTTGAACAGGTAGTTCGCATGTGGCGGTACGCCCTGCCGGAACAACAACCCCGCTGCAATAAGACGGTCCAGCGCCGCTCCCAGCTCCGCCTCCGGCTTGCGTGCCACCGCAGCCAGCAGGGCATGGGAGAACTCCCGCCCGATCGCCGCCCCGATCTGCGCCACCTCCTTGGCGGGGCCGAGTCGGTCAAGCCGCGCCATCAGCGAGGCGTGCAAGCTTGCAGGGACGGCCAGGGCCGGAGACGGAACCGCGCCGGCGGTCCGCCGCGCTTCGCCCTCGCTCTCCGCCTCCAGCACCGCCTTGGTCATCTCCTCCACGAACAAGGGAATGCCGTCGGTGCGCTCCACGATCTCCGCCATCATATCCGCCGGCAGTACCTTGTTTCCGGCAAGGCGCGCGATGATGGCCGCCGCTTCACGCTCTCCAAGCCGGTTGAGCGCCAGGCTCGTCACATGCGACCGTCCAGCCCACGGCGCGTTGAACTCGGGGCGGAAAGTTACGATGAGCAGGACCGGAAGGGTTTTAATTTGGTCCACCGTCCGACCGAACACTTCCAGGCTCGTGGGATCGACCCAATGCGCATCCTCGCAGATCATCAGCACCGGTCGCTTTTTGGCCAACCCCGCGAGTTGCGCCGTTAAGGCTTCCAGCGTTCGCTGCCTGCGCTGTTCCGGGGTTAGATCGAGCGCGGGATAGCGTCCATCATTCGGGAGCGACAGCATCTCGGCAAAGAGCGCCGCGTCCTGGATGGAGGTTGCGGTCTGCGCCAGCAGCGCGTCGAGCTTGTCGAGCTTTGTTTGCAGTACGTCGTCGTCCGCCAGTCCGGCGGCGCGTTCCATCTGGCCGATGATCGGATAAAATGCGCTGTCGATGTGCTGCGGGGAGCAGAAATAGCGCAGGCGCGTGTGTGATTCGGCGGCGAGGCTTTCCAGCAGGGCGGCCGTAAGGCGTGATTTGCCGATACCTGCCTCGCCAGAGAGCAACACCACCTGGCCTTCGCCGGTCTTTGCCCTGGACCAACGCCGTAGCAGCAATTCGGTCTCTTCTTCCCGGCCCACCAGGGCGGTCAGGCCAGTCGCGTGCAGAGCCTCGAAACGGCCTTCCGCCGAACTCGCCCGTAGCACCGCCCAGGCCCTGGCCGGCCCGGCGATGCCCTTGAGGTCCTTGGCGCCAAGGTCCTCCAGCTCGAAGAGATTGCCGAGAAGCCGTCGCGTGCCGTCGGCGATAACCACCGTGTTCGGCTCGGCCAGGGCTTGCAGGCGCGCCGCAAGGTTCGGCGTCTCGCCGACGATCGCTTGCTCCTGTGCAGCACCCAAGCCGATCAAATCACCGACCACGACCAGCCCGGTCGCGATGCCGATCCGGGTTTGCAGCGCAGCGCGCGTCTTGAGGCCGGCTACCGCCGCGATGAGCTCTAGCCCCGCCCGCACCGCCTGCTCGGCGTCGTCCTCATGCGCTTCCGGATAGCCGAAATAAACGAGGACGCCGTCACCTATGTATTTGGCCACGAAGCCGCCGAAGCGGCGCACCGTCTCGGCAACGCATTTCTGATACGCCGCAATGACCTCGCGCAAATCCTCCGGGTCCATGCGCGCGGAAAGCGCCGTCGAACCGACGAGGTCCGAGAACATCACCGTGACCTGGCGGCGCTCGGCGGTATCCGAGGGCTTCGGTTCAATCAATGCAGGCTGCGGCGACACCGGAACGGCACCGGCAAGGTCGGCAATCGCTTCCAGCAGCTTCTTGCGATGGCCGAACGACGCGACGCCGATGTCCTTGAGATCGTCACTAGTTAACCGGCGCAGCAGCTCGATGTCGATGTCGTTGGCGCGGAACATCTCGGCATACTGGGCGAGGCCGATCCCGCGGAGCCAACCGTCGATGTCCAAGTTCAGTCCCCAGGGCTCTTGTCAGTGGCAGTTTTTGAAAAAGGGTTGTGTCATTGGCCCCCGCCGCGATTCCAAGGGTTTTCTCGAACCAACCTTGGATTCGCCATGTGGACGCCGACCACTCGAGAGCAGCATAACCGTATCGTCACCCGATACTAGACCGATCTGACCGACGCAGTGTGGCGCGCGATCGCGCCGCACTTGCCAAGCCTTGCGCGATGGGCCGGCCGCGCGAGTGGCCAATGCGCGAGATCATCAACGGCATCTTCTACGTCACGCGGTCACGCGGGCGGGCTGCCCGTGGCGGCTGTTACCGAGCGACCTGCCGCCGCGGTCTCGAAGCGCGTGCCAAAGGCGGAGCCACCTATTGGGTGATCCAGCCCTAGCGCCGCAGCAGACCGACGATCACGAAATAGACGGCGATCGCCGCCAGCGCCGCGCCGACCCATGCTGGCGGGTCGAGATTCTGCGCGAGCGCAAACAGCGCCAGGACGCCCCACAGCACCAGCGCCGCCACATTGAGCACGCGCCATCGCGGCACGCGGACCGGGTGGACGAAATGAATCGGCGCGAATGTGGCCGCCGCCAGCACGGCGATCGCAGCGGCGCCAAGCCAGGGCGCGGGCTTGAGCAGGAACAGATAGAACGCCGCGACATTCCACAGCGCCGGGAAGCCGCGGAAATAGCTGTCCGGCGTCTTCATGCGCCGGTCGGCGAAATAGAGCGCGCCGGTCACCGTGACGATGAGCGCGAGCGGCAGCGCCGCGGCCGGCGGCAACAGTCCGCCGGCGGCAACGGCGTAGGCCGGAACGAACACGTAGGTCGGGAAATCGACGACGAAATCGAGCAGTTCGCCCGACCAGCGCGGCAGCAGCTCCGCCACCCGCAGCCGCCGCGCCAAAGTGCCGTCGACGCCGTCGATGACGAGCGCGAGCCCAAGCCAAAGGAACATGCGTGCCCACTCGGCGCGCACCGCCGCCATCAGCGCCAACAACGCACAAGCCGCACCGCAGGCGGTGAAGACGTGGACCGCAAAAGCGGCCGCGATGCGGGAAGCTGGCGCCGGTTTTGCCGGTGGCTCGATCGGGTTCATTTTATCAACCTACACCGGAATGCAGGAAACGTGCGCAAGCTGTCTGTTATTGCTAATCTTTCGACATACATTTGCGGAAGCGAATTCACCGGGACAGCGCATGGCATTCGTGGACGGCGCGAGGGAAGATAGGACCGCCGAAGTCGCGGTCGTCGGCGGCGGACCGGCCGGCCTCATGAGCGCGATCGCGCTCGCGGCGGGCGGCGTCGATACGCTGCTTATCGCCCGTCAGCCGGAGAACGATCACCGCACCACCGCGCTACTCGCCGGCTCGGTCACCGCGTTGACAACGCTCGGCGTATGGCAGGACTGCCTGCCGCATGCCGCGCCGCTCGTTACCATCCGCATCATCGACGACATGCAGCGGCTCTTTCGCGCGCCGGAAGTCACCTTCACCGCCGCGGACATCGGCCTCGACGCCTTCGGCTACAATATCGAGAACCGGCATCTGATCGCGGCGCTTTATGCGCGCGCGGCGCAGCTGAAGATCACGCGCATCGGCGGGGCAGCCGTCGCCGTCGACAGCGATGCCACGGGCGTCACCATCAGGCTCGATGACGGCACGGTGCGCGTGCGGCTTGTGGTCGGCGCCGACGGACGGCGCTCGCTCTGCCGCGCCGCGGCCGGGATCGGCACGGAACGCCACGCTTATCCGCAAACGGCGCTGACGCTCAATCTCGCGCACGACAGGCCGCATCAGGATGCGGCGACCGAATTCCACACCGAGAGCGGTCCGTTCACGCTTGTGGCGCTGCCCGGCCGGCGGTCGAGTCTCGTCTGGGTGCTCGATCCGGAGCGCGCCGCCGAATGGTCCGCCGCCAGCGACGCCGAGCTTTCCGCCGAGATTGAGCGTCGCGCCCATTCGATCTTCGGCGCGGTACGGGTCGAGCGCGGCCGCGGCATGTTTCCGCTCGCGGTGGAAACCGCGGATTCCTTCGGACGCGCGCGCATTGCGCTCGTCGGCGAAGCGGCGCACGTGGTGCCGCCGATCGGGGCGCAGGGCCTCAATCTCGGACTTCGCGACGCGGCGACGCTGGCCGAGCTCGTCGCCGAGGCGCACCGCCGACACTTAGACGTAGGATCGCCGAGCCTGCTGGCGCGCTACGACGCCCAGCGCCGCGCCGACGCGACGACCAGGAGGATCGCCATCGACCTGCTCAACCGCAGCCTGTTGAGCGATTTCATCCCGGTCCAGGGCGTCCGCGGGCTGTCGCTGTTCCTGGTCGACCGTATCGGACCGCTGCGCCGCGCGCTGATGCGCGAAGGCGTCACCCCGGCCGCTTCGCAACCGCGCCTGATGCGCGGCGAAATGGTGTGAGCGACCGGTATTACGGCTCGGACGCCACAAGCCGGTACAGCCCAAAGCCAAACAGTACGATGCCAATTGCGTCCAGCAACAAACCAAAAAAGTAAGGATACCAGGGGTAGCTTTCTGCAGTGGTCCCGTCAGTTCGTTTTACATGAATGGCATGGTTGCCCCATTCGCCGGCGCCGAAGAACAGCAGCCCCAATCCCATCAACACGCCGGCAACGAATTGCATAGGCGCGGAAGCGATTGTGAGCAGCACGCCGGCCGCCCCTATGAAGTTCCACCATTGCTTCAAATCCCAGTTGCTCCGGATTTGCATGGGACGCCCTTCAAATATGAGAGGCGCACGCTGGTGCAGTATCGCCATAATGCCCTGAATGCTCGCTATTTCCTAGGCACGAGTGACTTCAAAATTGGCTTGGCGGGCCATGCCGTTCATCCTACGGTCTGCCGCGGGAATAAGTTCGAGGTCGTCGCATGAAATTGCCGCGTAATTTTTTCAAGCCGCTCGCCATTGGCGCGCCGGCGCCGCTGCGCGAATTGCCGGTGCGGCTGGAGCGCATGATTCACTTCGTGCCCCCGCACCTGGAAAAGCTGCGCGCGCGGGTGCCCGAGCTCATTCAGCAGGTCGACGTGGTGCTCGGCAATCTCGAGGACGCCATTCCCGCCGACGCCAAGGCGGCGGCCCGCGCGGGATTTATCGCCATGGCGAAGGCCAACGATTTCGGCTCGACCGGATTGTGGACCCGCGTCAACGCGCTCAATTCGCCGTGGGTGCTCGACGACGTCACCGAGATCGTCGCCGCCGTCGGCGGCAAGCTCGATGTCATCATGCTGCCGAAGGTCGAGGGCGAGTGGGACATTCATTATCTCGACCAGCTGCTCGCCCAGCTCGAGGCCAAGCACGCGGTGAAAAAGCCGATCCTCATCCACGCCATCCTCGAGACCGCCGAAGGCGTCAACAACGTCGCGGCGATCGCTGCCGCTTCGCCGCGCATGCACGGCATCAGTCTCGGTCCCGCGGACCTTGCCGCTTCCCGCGCCATGAAAACGACCCGCGTCGGCGGCGGCCATCCCGAATACAAGGTGCTGGCCGACGCACCGCTCGGCAGCGCCGTCGATGCGCCGCGCGCCGCCTATCAGCAGGACCTCTGGCATTACACCATGGCGAAGATGGTCGATGCCTGCGCCGCCGCCGGCATCAAGCCGTTCTACGGGCCGTTCGGCGATATCGCCGACGGCGCCGGCTGCGAGGTGCAGTTCCGCAACAGCTTCCTGATGGGTTGCGTCGGCGCCTGGTCGCTGCACCCGAGCCAGGTGCCGATCGCCAAGCGCGTGTTTTCGCCTGACCCCGCCGAGGTCGCTTTCGCCAAAAAGATCATCGCGGCCATGCCGGACGGCAGCGGCACGGTGATGATCGACGGCAAGATGCAGGACGACGCCACCTGGAAGCAGGCGAAGGTGCTGGTCGATCTCGCCCGGCTCGTCGCCGCCAAGGATCCGGACATGGCCGCCCGCTACGGGCTATAAACGCGCCAGGAATCGTGGCATGAAATGCGCTATGAACAAACATTCAACGCGCGGCCTGCCGGGCGCCACAATTCTGTGATCTCATTTCGGCCATGAACAAGCTCCGCATCGCCAAATATCAGATCGGCCAGGTGGTCCGGCACCGCCTGTTTCCGTTCCGCGGCGTCGTGTTCGATATCGATCCGATCTTCAGCAATACCGAGGAATGGTACGAATCGATTCCCGCGGAGGTGCGGCCGCACAAGGATCAGCCGTACTATCATCTGTTCGCCGAGAACGACGAGACCGAATACATCGCCTACGTCTCCGAGCAGAACCTACTGCCGGATGACAGCGGCGAGCCGGTCCGGCATCCGCAGGTGGCGAAGGTTTTCGTGCAGGACGGCCATGGCGGCTATCGCCCGCGCCACGCGACCACGCACTGATTAGATCAATTTCGTGTATTTCCGCGCCAGCGCGGAATTCCAAACAACGAGGTTTGGTAGCGGCGCGCAAGACACGCGCGCCCACGTCAGCGGGCGTGCGCCCGCCTGAGCGGAGGCGCGTGGAACTCAGCGATCGACTACTGCGTCTTACCGCCTGGTGCTGGTGCTGGTGCTGGTGCTGGTGCTGGTGCTGGTGCTGGTGCTGGTGCTGGTGCCGGCGTTGCCGACGATTGCGGCGCGTTCTGCTGGTTTTCCAGTTTCTTGCGCGCTTCATCGGCGCGTCGTTGCAGTTCTTCCTGCAATTTCTTCTGCTGCTCTTCGAACACTTTGGGATCGGTCGGCGGCCCATCATAGGCCTTGGCGAAATCGGTGAGCGGCATCCCCAAGCTGATCGGCTGGCCGGTCGAATTGATCGCCTGGACAACGAGTCCCTGCCCCTTCTTCATCTTGCCGATCATGTCGGCGTTGGCCTCATAATCCGCCATGCAACCATTGGTGAAGCAGATTACGTAAGGCGCGGTCAGCGGTTGGTTCTGGTCGATGATGACGCGCGTGCCGTGAGCAAGCTGCATGCCTAAAGGCAAGGTCACGCGCAAAATCTTGCGCTCCTGGCCCTCCGGCTCGATGAGCACGGCGGCGACCACCGGCATCCCGGATTCGATGCGCGCGTCCTTGCCGGTGAAACAGATCTGCTTGGCATTGGGATCGGGCGCTTGTCCCGGCTGGCCCTTGAGGCAGAATTTAGTCCACGGCGAAAAGATTAACTGCACCTGCTGCTGGCCAGCCTGCCCTTGCGGCGGTTGCTGGCCTTGCTGTGCCGGCACCGGTTGCTGGGCTTGCGGGGCGGGGGCGGGCTGCTGTGCTGCGGGCGGGGCCGCTTTAGGCTTTTTGGCGGGCTTCGGCTTCTCCTTCGCAGCTGGTGCCGCGGGGGCAGGCTGATCTTGCGCCGCTGCCGGCGGACCGGCCGCAATTGCAAGCGCGACCGTCAACGGCACAGTCAGGGCGATGATCTTGGCCAAAGCGAGCGTCCGGCTCGCCGGCTTCGCCGGCGCGGTCCAATAGGTCATGAGATGCAGTCCCTCGTTAATGCTGCCGCGCGCAAATCGACCTGATTTGCGATGAATGTCGGGTCGACCTGGTATCGACCGGCGATTTCGCCGCGCCCGCCAAGCGGGTAGTCCCCCACTGCACGGTCATTCGACGCAGATTACGGCAACAGCGTGACACCACGCGCCGCCGCGACCCCGAGATAGCCCACTTGGCCGGGCGGATAAAGCGCGCCCTTCGACCGCGGTGATAAGACGCTGTTGGCCGATCGCCTCCGGCGCTAAGCCGTAGCGGTATCGCCGTGCTACATTCGCCCCTCTCCGCTCCGAATCGCGTGAGTTCCATTCCCGCCGATGCACGCCATCCGCAACCCCTGTGTCGCCCTGGGAGCCTGCGCCGTTTTGTCTGGAGCGTTCGCGGTTTCGGGCCCGGCCGCCGCGGCGGCGGAAGCGGCCCACGCCATCGCCATGCACGGCGCGCCGGCCATGCCGGACGGCTTTACCGCGCTGCCCTATGCCAATCCCGATGCGCCGAAGGGCGGCCGGCTGGTGCAAGGCGTGCTCGGAACCTTCGACAGCCTCAATCCCCTCATCGTCAAGGGCCTCGCCGTGCAGGCGATCCGCGGCTATGTGGTCGAAAGCCTGATGGCGCGCGGCTATGACGAGCCGTTCGCGCTTTACGGTCTGCTCGCGCGCACGGTCGAGACCGACGATGCGCGGAGCTACGTCACCTTCAGGCTCGATCCGGCGGCGCGCTTCTCCGATGGCGTTCCGGTGACGGCCGAAGACGTCATCTTCTCCTGGCAGCTGCTGCGCGATCACGGCAGGCCCAACCACCGCGCCTACTATGCCAAAGTGGTCAAAGCCGAGAGCCTCGACGTGCGCACCGTGCGTTTCGATCTCGGCGGCAGCAACGATCGCGAATTGCCGCTCATCCTCGGACTGATGCCGGTGCTGCCGAAGCACGCGATCGATGTCGCGACCTTCGAGGAAACGACATTGGCCAAGCCGGTCGGCAGCGGGCCTTACGTCGTCGCCGACGTCGATCCGGGCCGCAGCGTCACGCTCGAGCGCGATCCCAATTACTGGGGCCGGGCGCTTCCTATCAATCGCGGGCTGTGGAATTTCGACGAACTGCGCTTCGATTACTATCGCGACGCCAACGCCTATTTCGAAGCCTTCAAGAGCGGCCTCTACGACGTGCGCAGCGAGACCGATCCGAGCCGCTGGCAGACCGGCTATGAATTTCCGGCGGTGCGCGACGGCCGCATCGTCAAGGAAGCGTTTGCCAACGGCCTGCCCAAGCCAACCTCGGCGTTCGTCTTCAACACGCGGCGGCCGATCTTCTCCGACATTCGCGTACGCCAGGCGATTTCGCTCTTGTTCGATGCTGCGTGGGTCAACCGCAACTTTTTCTACGATCTGTATCGGCGCAGCCCGAGTTTCTTTGCCGGCTCGGAGCTCTCCGCCTATCGGCGTCCGGCCGACGCGCGCGAGCGCGCGCTGCTGGCGGCGTTTCCCGATGCGGTACGCGCCGACGTCCTCGACGGCACCTGGTCGCCGCCGGGCGCCGACGGCTCGGGCCGCGACCGCGGAAGCCTGCGCCAGGCGCTGGCCTTGCTCGATGCCGCCGGCTACGCGCTCAACGGCACGACGTTGCGTGAGCGCAGCAGCGGACGCGCATTTAGCTTCGAGATCATGGTGACGAGCCGGGACGAGGAGCGGCTGGCGCTCGCTTTCGCCAGCAATCTGGCGCGCGCCGGCATCGCGGTGCAGGTCCGGCTGGTCGACGCGGTGCAGTACGATCAGCGCCGGGTGTCGTTCGATTTCGACATGATCGAGTACCGCTGGGAGCAGTCGCTGTCGCCCGGCAACGAGCAGAGCTTCTACTGGGGCTCCGCGGCCACCGCCGAACCGGGCTCGCGCAACTATATGGGCGTACGCAGCACCGCGATCGACGCCATGATCGCCGCCATGCTGCGCGCGCGCGAGCGCGGCGACTTCGTCGCCGCCGTGCGCGCGCTCGATCGCGTGCTGATGTCCGGTGGTTACGTGGTGCCGCTGTTTTATCTGCCGGAACAATGGGTGGCGCGATGGACCTCGGTCGCGCATCCGGCGTACACGTCGCTGTCCGGCTACCTGCCGGAAACCTGGTGGCATCGACCGAAACGGGCGCTGCAATGATCCTCGGCAAGGCCATATCAGCCGCGGCGGCACCGCCTCACGCGCGCAACCGCCTCACCATCGACGCGGTGTTCCGCCGCCTCGCCGAGCGGCGGCCCGACGCGCTCGCGCTCGCCGACGCACCCAACCGGCAGAGCTTCACCGACGGAGCGCCGCGCCGGCTCAGCTTTGCCGAGGCCGACCGTATGGTCACCGCGATCGCCGGCCGGCTGCGCGCGATGGGCTTGCCGACCGACGCCATTGTCGGCATCCAATTGCCGAATGTCGTCGAGAATATCCTCACGATGCTCGGCGTGCTGCGCGCGGGAATGATCGTCGCGCCGTTGCCGCTGTTGTGGCGGCGCGCCGACGCTGTCGCGGCGCTCGGGCGCATCGGCGCCAAGGCGCTGATCACCTGCGGCCATGTCGGCAGCTTCGATCATAGCCTGTTCGCGCTGCGCGTCGCTGCAGAGGTCTTTTCCATTCGCTACGTCTGCGGCTTCGGCGGCAATCTGCCGGACGGCGTGGTGCCGTTCGACGATCTGTTCACCGCGGAAAAACTCGACCCGATTCCGCCGCTCGACGGCGAGCGGCAGAATAATGCCGCCGCGCATGTCGCCGCCGTCACCTTCGAGGTCGGCGAGGGCGGCATCATGCCCGTTGCGCGCAACCATCCCGAACTGCTCGCGGCGGGGCTCGCCGTGGCGCTGGAAGGTCGCCTGGCGCCCGGCGCGAGCATCCTTTCGGCATTTGCTCCCTCGTCCTTCGCCGGCATCAGCCTGACGCTGCTGCCCTGGCTTTTAACTGGCGGCACGCTTGTCCTGCATCACGCGTTCGATCCGGATGTGCTCGCCGCTCAGCGGCAAAGCGATCGATGCGGCGCGCTGATCCTGCCCGCTCCCGTGGTCTTCAGCCTCGCCGAGGCCGGCGCGTTGGCCGGCGACGACACGGCATGCGTGATCGCCGCCTGGCGCTCGCCGGAACGGCTCGCCACGAGTCCAATCTGGCGCGAACCCAATACCGTGCTCGTCGACGTTTCGCTCTTCGGCGAAGCCGCTCTCGTTGCCTCGCGCCGCGGCGTTGACGGGACGCCGAGCGCGCTTCGCCTCGGTCCGATGCTGGCGCAGCGCGACGGCGGGCGCGGCGTCGTGGTTGCCGAACTCATGCGGACCGACACCGGCACGCTCGCGGTGCGCGGTCCGATGGTGCCGCATCATTCATTTCCGCCCGGTATCGAACGCTCCGGCCTCCCCTATTTCCAGGTCGGACGCAGAGGCGTGGTCGAAACCGGTTATGCCTGCCGGATCGATTCCGGCAGCGACGCCATCACGATGATGGCCGGCGCGGCCTGAGCCGTTGACGACCCATTAACAGCGCTCTGGCATGGTTCGAGGCGTCATCCTCGAATTCGTATCCCGCCATGGCGCTGCAAGGTCCGTTTCTCGTCGTTGCCGACAGCCCGGCGCCGGACGTCGTCGAAGCGTTGCGCGCGGCCGGAGCCTTCCCGATCGTCGAAGCCGACTGGCCCGATGCCGCCACCGCGGTCGCCTCGGTCGAACCGGAAGGCGTGGTGCTCGCCGAACCCTGCAGCGACGGCGAACGCGCCAGTGAGCATGCGCAGGCGCTCGCCGATAAGCTGAAAAGCGGCAGCGGCCCGTTGACGCCGGTCATCGCCCGCCTGCGCGACGACGGCGCGAGCCTGGTGCCCGACGCGCTGGCCATGTCGGCGAGCGCGCCGGCCGCAGCGATCGCCCGCCGGCTCGCCGCGGCCATGCGCATCCGCGCGCTGCACGGCACGGTGTTGCGCCGGACGGAAACGCTCGCCGCGCGCGGCGAGCAGGTTCCCGCCATGCCGGCCAGCGATCCGCTCGCGGAAGCGACGGTGCTGGTCGCCGGCCGCGGCCGCTCCTATCCGGGTCTCACGGTCGCCGTCGGCGAGCGCGTCGGCCTGGTCGGCGCGCTCAGCGTCGAGAGCGCGGCGCGCGCGCTCAACGCCCGCGACATCGACGGCATGGCGGTCGGCGATGGTTTCAGCCCGCGCGTGGTCGAGGCGCTGTTGACCGTGCTCGCCGAGGACGCGCGATTTCGCGACCTGCCGGTCGCCGTGCTCGGCGGCCAGCCCAACATCGTCGAGGAGTTCTACACGCTCCTGCCCAATCTCGAACGCATCGCCGAAGGCCACGGCCGCCTGGTCGAGCGCTTTCTGCCCTACGTGCGCCTGCATGCCTTCGGCCAGCGGCTCAAGCGCATGCTCAAATCGCTCGACGCCAAAGGCATGATCGATCCCGACACCGGGCTGCTCGGCCACGAAATATTCTGGCGCGATCTCAACCGCGCCGTCGGCGATGCCGAAAAGCGCGGCGTCGGCCTGTCGATCGCGCGCTTCTCCTTCGAGCGCGGCGACCGCCGCACGAGCCTCGATGCCGCGCGGCTGGTCGGCCGGCTGATGCGCCAGGTCGATTTCGCCTGCCGCGAAGCCGACGATTCGATCTTCGCGGTGTTCACCGAGACCGATCTGCGCGCCGCTCATGTCATTGCCCGGCGCATCGCCAGCGTGCTCAAGCACACCATGCTGGCGCCCGATCGCAAGCGCTCCGGCATCGAAACCGCGGTGACGCTGGCGACGCTGAAGCCGACCGATAACGTCGAATCCCTGGTCGCGCGGGTGGCGGGCGAGGTTGCCGCGCGCTGAACGCGGCCCCATTTATCCGGAGTGAATGCTGGCCGATGCGGCAGCCGGTTGCTGCCCCGAAACTGCGCCAGCCGCGAAAGCTTGCAGCCATGACTGACGGCACCTCCGCGCCGGCGCCGCTGCACGTCGATGTCGTCTCCGATGTCGTGTGCCCGTGGTGCTATATCGGCAAACACCGGCTCGAAGCGGCAATGGCGCTCGTTCCCGACATTGCCGTCGACGTCACTTGGCGGCCGTTTTTCCTCAATCCCTGGATCCCGCGCGAGGGCATCGACCGCAAGACTTATCTCGAGGCCAAGTTCGGCTCGGTCGCGCGCTATAGCGCCATCGCCGAGCGCGTCGTCGCCGCCGCCGCCGCCGAGGGGCTCGTCTACGCGCCCGACAAGGTCAGCCGGCAGCCCAACACGCTCGACAGCCATCGCCTCATCCTGTGGTCGCGCAGCGCCACCGATCCCGGCCGCATGAAACAGCGGCTGATGCAGCTCTACTTCGCCGAGGGCGCCGATCTGAGCGATCCCGAAACGCTGATCCAGGCCGCGATCGATTGCGGCATGGACGGCGACCTGGTGCGCAAGCTCCTCGCCAGCGACGCCGACGTCGACCGCGTCGAGGCTGAGGCTAACAGCGCCAAGGAAGCCGGCATCGACGGCGTGCCCTGCTTTATCTTCGGCGGCAGCATCATTGTCACCGGCGCGCAATCGCCGGACTATCTCGCCGCCGCCATGAAGCAGGCGGGTGCACAGCAGACGCGCGCGACGGCGTGAGGGCCCTCGTCGTTGCGAGGAGCGGCGCGACGAAGCAATCCAGGCCTTTGCCGCTCAAAAAGCTGGATTGCTTCGCGGAGCCTGTCATCGGGCCGGCCACTTCGGGCCGGACCCGTTGGCTCGCAATGACGAAATAGAATCCGTTCTCGCGGCGCGATGCGTGCCCGAGGTATGCCGTACAACGCGTCAACCGTTCCGCCGAGCACCATCGCGTCACGCCTGAACCGGCGGTGGGACCGGTTTTTGGCTCGATCATACTAAGCGGCTTATTTGAGCATGATCTTTTCGGAAAACCGGTGTCCACTTTTCCGGATCATGCTCGACAAATAAAAAGGAAGCAGAACGCCGCCAGGCGCATGTCTTCCGATGGTCCGCACCGCAGACAAGTTTACGCAGTCTGCGCAAACCATCTGCTTCGGGCGCGGTTCGCGCCTTAACGCGGCGCGCTCGCCTGACGGCGTTCCACCGCGGCACTTGCCGCCGCGAGCCAACGCCGCCGCTCAGCTCCAGAACGCGCTTCCTGGGACGCGGCCACCTCCAGGCGTTACCTGAAGGCGACCTATCCCAGTCCAGCGACAAAGTCGCAGACCGGTCATCATGCCGGCCGGGCGTTTTCCCGTTAGCCGCCCGGGAGCGGAGGTGACGAGCCCCTGCCCGCGGGAACCGCTCCTGCCCCATCGGCCGATGTCACCCGGCCGACGTCCTTGGTGAGCAAGATAAAGCACCGTAACATATACGGTGACCATCCGTCAAGCAATCGTCGCCAATATCGGGACACTTTCTTGTGATATAGATTCCTCGGCGCGGCGCGCCCGACCCCGCGCATGGACATCCGCCAAACCCAAAGGAATGCCGATGATCAAGCCCAAGCTGCACCATGTCACGATGAAGACGACACGCCTGGACGAGATGATCGCGTGGTACGCGCTGGTCATCGGCGCCCGGGTCCAATTCAGGGACAAGATGGCGGCCTGGACCACCAACGACGCCGCCAATCACCGCATCGCGTTTCTCGCCGTGCCGGGGCTGAGCGACGACGCCGACAAGGTCCGGCATAACGGCATGCACCACTGCGCTTTCGAATACGACAGCTTCGCCGATCTGATGGCCTCGTTCGACCGGTTGCGCAAGGCGAGCGTCGAGCCGGCGTTCTGCCTCGATCACGGCATGACGATTTCGCTCTATTACAAAGACCCCGAAGGCAACTTCGTCGAGCTGCAAAGCGACAGTTTCTCCGATTGGAACCTGTCCAGCGAATGGATGCGGACGTCGGCGGATTTTGCCCGAGATCCGATCGGCACCTTCTTCGATCCGGCGCGGGTCTACGATGCCTTCAAATCCGGCATCGATTTCAAGGCGCTGCAGCAGACGGTCCGCGGCGGCGCTTATCTGCCCGACCCTATCCCCAACATCGGTTTGCCGACGCCCTGACGGCGGGCGGCGAGTCAGGCTACGTTTGCTCAATCGCGCGCCCGTTCCGCCTTATAGTCATAAGACGAGTCCCACTCGAGTTTGCCCATCAGATCAAGCAGCCGCTTCTGCCGTCTGCGCGCGATAAATTCCTGCAGCGCTTTGGTGACGGCGGCCTTTTTGGTGCGCTCGCCGCTCACTTCCAGCGCACGGTCGATGAGTTCCGGATCAATCGACAGGTTCGTTGCAATGGCCGTATCTCCTCACAAAGTTTGACACAAAAGCCAAAGGCCGCGCAATCGTCATTGCGAGGAGCCAACGGGTCCGGCCCGATGACAGGCTCAGCGAAAACCGTGGCGCAGCCGTGAGGTTCGGTCGCGGCATCCACGTCTTCCGGCGATGCGGTTTGATCGGATCGTCATGCCCGCGCTTGTCGCGGGCATCCACGTCCTCCGGCACATGCAGTCAAACAAGACGTGGATGGCCGGGACGAGCCCGGCCATGACGGAGGAGGAGGAGCCGTGAGGTTAACCCCGGATTTCGTTTTCACTCAATCCGGGCTACGCTTGCTCGGCGCCCTCACCGATCCGGGGCGAACAAGTTCCACATGGGAGGTGCCAAATGCCGTTATGCGTCGTTGTTCATCATCTCAAAGACTTCAATGAATGGATTACGCTGTTCAAGGCCAACCCGCCGCCGCCGGTCGGCCGCTGGCGCCTGACGCGTGGCATCGACGATCGCAACCGGGTTCACGTCGTCGGCGAAGTGAGCGCGGCGGAAGTCAAAGACGTAAAGGATTTCCTGAATTCGCCACGCATGCAGGACGTGTTTCGGCGCGTCAACGCCATGTCGACGGTGCCGATCGAGTTCGTCTGGCTCGACGAGGTAAAACCCTGATCGTCTCGCAATTCATGCTGAACTTCGCCACGGCTACAGCGAGTAGCCGGGATTGAGCGGCAGCGAAATCCGGGGAGCGGCCGTGAGGTTGACCCCGGATTTCGTTTCACTCAATCCGAGCTACGCTCGTTGAAGCGTCCCACTGGAGCGCTTTGTTAGAGCTACGATTTACAACTTTTCTAATTGAGGCCATTTGTCGTGTATGGAGAACCACGTCGCCTTTGACCCGACGTGAATGTGCCGTTGTTTACGCGGCTCGAAGGGTGTATCGAGTGTACTCAGCGAGACGGCCACCCAGTCTTCACCGCTTTTTTGCCAGAAAAGCTGAGATCCATATTGGCTGCAGAAGGAGCGAGTAGTTGGTGGGGAGGACCTGTATTCCCTAAGCAGGTCTGCACCGGTGAGCAGCCGCAAGTCACTCTTCGGGACACCGCCATGTGTTGCAAAAGCTGCTCCATGTGCCTTGCGGCACATTGAGCAGTGGCAGTGTGTGGTGGCTCGCAGTTCCGAGCTCAGCTCATACCGAATGCCTCCGCAGAGGCAACTCCCTCGATGTAGCGGTTCGGTCATTTGCCTCTCGCGCCTCCAACCGGACTTCAATTTAAAGAGCGAGTAGCCCGGATTGAGCGGCAGCGAAATCCGGGGAGCGGCCGTGAGGTTGACCCGGATTTCGTTTCACTCGATCTGGGCTACGCTTGCTCTTTCTCCTTGTCCATAGCCGGGAAGCCCTGTTGGGAAGTTTGATAGCCTTACCCAGAATGGCGGCATTGTGTTTGGCGCGACAGGAGGCGGTTTCCAACGCTCCAACAAGTACCAATCAAACAGCTTGGCTAGCTTGTGGCGGGGGTTCATGATTTCTAGACGGAGGTGTCCTTGACCTAAATAACCATCCTGATAGCTCAGTGGCTCAACGTAGAAAACTACCGACGCGACGCGCTGGGTACCTCTCGCAAAGAAATCCACTGCACCCTGCCCGGTTATCCGCTGCCAATCTGGGTTCTGCATCCACTTTTGAGGGATTTTTAAGAAAATACGCCCGGTCCTTCTGGCGGCAATTGGTCACGACTGTTCTTAAGCGTTTTTTCGATTGTGGCCGAACTCAATTCGGTCGTTTCCAACTTGCATTTGGTATCGCCACATCGCGTTTGGTTATGACAAATGATTTCCAGATCGTAATCATCGCCTCTCTTGCCGCGCGGCTTTACAATGCGAAACGGCCACCTGTTTATATAGAGCATCTTTGCAATATGTAATACCGAGTCCGGCTGATTGATTCCTAAGATTTCTGGGATTCACGGGCGGAATCGAAGCTGTTAGCGTGCGTCGTCATGATTCGTCAGAGGGGCACGATCATGACGACTATCAAGGCACAGTTGAGCGGCTTTGAGCTTGAGACGCGCTATGAGGCGGCGGCGGATCCGGTTGGAAAGAGCCATTTTCATGCGCTGTGGCTTTTGTCTTCGGGCTATGAGGTCGATGAGGTCGCGGAGATATTGTCGTTCTCACCGCGCTGGGTGCGGGCGCTGATCAAACGCTACAACGAGGGCGGTGCCGAGGCGCTTGGCGACCAGCGCATCCACAACGGAACGAGGCCGACGATCCTGACGCCCGAGGCATTGGCGGCTCTCAAGGAGCGGATCAAGACGCCACCTGACGACGGCGGGCTTTGGACGGGACCGAAGATTGCGCGCTGGTTTGCCAAGTTCCACGGGCTGCAATCTGTACACGATCAGCGCGGGTGGGACGCGCTGATCGCGATCGGCTATTCGATCCAGCAACCGCGGCCACGCCATCCTGATGCGGCGACCGAGGAGGATCGTGCCGCGCTCAAAAAAAACTTCAGACCGCGGCTGCCGAGGAGAGGTGCAGGCATCCGGGCGCGCCCGTCGAAATCTGGGCGATGGATGAACACCGCATCGGTCTGAAGCCGATTGTGCGGGGCGTGTGGGCACCGGTCGGCGAGCGACCGATCGCACTAGGCCATCATCGTTTCGAGTGGCTCTATGTGACAGGATTCGTCGAGCCGGCGACCGGCCAGACGGTTTGGAACGTCGCCAACGCCGTCTGCAAGGAGATGTTCGAACTCATCCTCGCCGATTTTGCTAAATCGGTCGGCGCCGGGGCCAACAAACGCATCGTGCTTCAAATCGACAATGCTGGCTGGCACGGCCCCGAGAACCTCTCCGTGCCCGATGGCATCCGCCTCGTTTTCCAGCCCGCCCACAGCCCCGAGCTACAGCCGGCCGAACATCTTTGGGCATTCGTCGACGAACCGCTCGCCAACTGCTGCTTTGCGACCATCGAGAGCCTTGACCAGGCGGTCAGCGACCGCTGCGTCGCCCTCGTCCAGCAGCCAGACACGATCCGCGACAACACGCTCTTCCACTGGTGGCCATGTCAGCGAGCAAAGAAGTGATCAGCCGGAGTTGGTATAATTCAGCGTAACTCGCTTCGGGATTCTCCGCTTCTCTCATTCTAGAAAGACACTCTTGGATACCTTCTACGTCTTTCAAATTAATCAGACATTCGGCTAGGTCTATAACCCGATAATTTCTCGTCGCTTCTTCTTCGGTTGTTCCGTAAGAGATCTTAAAGACTCCCGTTTCCTTTTGGTCTGGATCAAAATGTTTTCTGAGCCAGTCGACTCCCATACTCTCGCGAATAATATCGAAGCAAAGCGTGAAATCGCTGCGGTACTCCTCTGGAATTTGGTTCCAGAGAGCTATGAGCTGTGGGATCGTTTCGCTAGCTTCGACCATTCAAATGCACCTTTGGTGCGAATTTCTACACACGAGCCGGAACTGTCGCCCTTCGAGGCTCGGCGCTTCGCGCCGAGCGCCTCAGGGTGACGGGTAACTGTCACGCCGCCTTGGCCGCCTTCTCGGCGATCCCGGCCAGCGTGCGCAAGATGCCGGCGGCGCCTTTGAGGCGCGCGGCGGGCGTCTCCCACTCCTCGAAGAAGACCACTTTCATGTCGGGGCGCACGCGCGCGCCCTCGGGGTATTTGGCGATATAGGCGATGAGGCCTTCCGGGTTGGCGAAAATGTTGTCGCGGAAGGAGAGCACGGCGCCCTTCGGCCCGACTTCGATCCTTTCGACATTGGCGCGCCGGCACAGCGATTTGATGGAAACGACCTGCAGCAGATACTCGACCTCCTCCGGCAGCGGGCCGAAGCGGTCGACGAGCTCCGCGGCGAACGCCTCGATGTCGCGCTCGTCCTCGATTTCCGACAGCCGCCGGTAGAGCGCGAGCCGCACCGGCAGGTCGGCGACGTATTCCTCGGGGATCAGCACCGGCGTGCCGATGGTGATCTGCGGCGACCACTTGTCGGCGATCGGGCCGCTGATGCCGGCCTTGAGACTCAACACCGCCTCTTCCAGCATCTGCTGATAAAGCTCGTAGCCGACTTCCTTGATGTGGCCGGACTGCTCCTCGCCCAGAAGATTGCCGGCGCCGCGGATGTCGAGATCGTGCGAGGCGATCTGAAAGCCGGCGCCGAGCGTATCGAGCGATTGCAGCACCTTGAGGCGGCGCTCCGCCTGCGGCGTGATCCGCCGGTTGGCCGGCAGCGTCAGCAGCGCGTAGGCGCGCAGCTTGGCGCGGCCGACGCGGCCGCGCAGCTGATAGATTTGCGAAAGCCCGAACATGTCGGCGCGGTGCACGATCAGCGTGTTGGCGGTCGGGATGTCGAGGCCGGATTCGACGATCGAGGTTGACAGGAGCACGTTGAACTTGCCGTCATAAAACGCCGCCATGACGTCCTCGAGCACGGTCGACGGCATCTGGCCGTGGGCGACGGCGACGCGCACCTCGGGCACGGTCTTGTCGAGGAACGCTTTGGTCTCGGCCAGATCCTCGATGCGCGGACAGACAAAGAAGGACTGGCCGCCGCGATAGCGCTCGCGCAGCAGCGCCTCACGCACCACGATCGGATCGAACGGCGCGACGAAGGTGCGCACCGCCAGCCGATCGACCGGTGGCGTGGCGATGATCGACATTTCGCGCACGCCGGACAGCGCCAGCTGCAGCGTGCGCGGGATCGGCGTCGCGGTCAGCGTCAGCACGTGCACCTCGGCGCGCAGCTGTTTCAGCTTCTCCTTGTGGGCGACGCCAAAGTGCTGCTCCTCGTCGACGACGATGAGGCCGAGGTCCTTGAACTTGATGGTCTTGCCGAGAAGCGCGTGGGTGCCGATGACAATGTCGATCTGGCCGTCGGCGACGCCCTTCTTCACCCGGGCGAGCTCGGCGGCGGAAACGAGCCGCGAGGCCTGGCCGATCTTGACCGGATAGCGGCGCAAGCGATCGGAAAAGGTCTTCATGTGCTGGCGCGCGAGCAGCGTCGTCGGCACCACCACCGCGACCTGCTTGCCGTTCATCGCGGCGATGAAGGCGGCGCGCAGCGCCACTTCGGTCTTGCCAAAGCCGACGTCGCCGCAGATCAGCCGGTCCATCGGCCTGCCGGAGGCGAGATCGGCAAGCACGGCGGCGATGGCGGCCTGCTGGTCGTCGGTCTCCTCGTAGGGAAAGCCGGCGCAGAACTCGTCATAAAGCCCGCTCTCGACGGTGAGCCGCGGCGCCTCGCGCAATTGCCGCTCGGCGGCGATCTTGATCAGTTCGCCCGCCATCTCGCGGATGCGGTTCTTCATCCGCGCTTTGCGCGACTGCCAGGCCGCCCCGCCGAGCCGGTCGAGCTCGACGCCGGCTTCTTCCGAGCCGTAGCGCGACAGCAGCTCGATATTCTCCACCGGCAGGAACAGCTTGTCGCCGCCGGCGTAATGGATTTCCAGGCAGTCGTGCGGCGCGCCGGCGGCCTCGATGGCGCGCAGTCCGACGAAGCGGCCGATGCCGTGATCGACGTGGACGACGACGTCGCCGGCGGCGAGGCTCGTCACCTCGGCGATGAAATTCTCCGCCCGCTTGACCTGCCGGCGCGGGCGAACGAGCCGCTCGCCCAAAATGTCTTCTTCGGTGATCAGCGCGACATCGGCGGTCGCGAAGCCGGCATCGAGGCCGAGCACCGCGAGTGCGGTTTCGGCGCGGGAGAGCGCCAGCGCCTGCGGCCACGAGGCGACCGGCGTGAGATTGAACAGCCCGTGCTCGGCGAGGACGTGCGCCATCCTTTCGCGCGAGCCTTCGCTCCACAGCGCGATGACGACGCGCTTGCCGGCAGCTTGCAGCGTCTCGACGTGCTTTCTCACCGCCTCGAAGACGTTGGTGCCGGGCTCGCTTCGTTCGGCGGCGAAGTTGTGCCCGGCGCGAGCGCCGATCTCGATCGCATTTGCGTCGCCTTCCGGCGCGGCGAACGGCGACAGCCGGGCGAGCGCGGCGCGATCGAGACGCTCGCGCCATTCGGCTTCGGGCAGATAGAGCCGGTCGGGCGGCAGCGGCTTATAGGGCGCGCCACTTCCCCCTTGGCCGGCCTGATCGAGCGCGTCCTTGCGCGCCTGATAGTAGTCAGCGATCTGCGCCAGCCGCTCGTGCGCGGCTTCTTCCGCCAGCGGCTCGATCGCGATCGGCGTTCCGTCGAGATAATCGAACAGCGTGTCGAGGCGCGGATGAAACAGCGGCAGCCAGTGCTCGACGCCGGCGGTGCGGCGGCCGTCGCTCACCGCCTCATAGAGCATGTCGTCGGGACCGGCGGCGCCGAACGCCGCGACATAGCCGGTGCGAAACTGCCGGATCGTCTCCGGGGTAAGCTGAAACTCCGCCATGGCAACCAGCTGGAGCGTGCGCAGCTCGTCAGTCGTGCGCTGGCTTTCCGGATCGAAGCGGCGGATCGATTCCAGCGTGTCGCCGAAGAAATCGAGCCGCACCGGCGCGTCCATGCCGGGCGCGAACAGATCGACGATGCCGCCGCGCACCGCATAGTCGCCCGGCTCGCGCACGGTGGCGGCGCGGGTAAATCCGTTGAGTTCGAGCCATTGCGTCACGCGCGCCATCGGCAGCAGGGTGCCGGCGGCGGCCGACAGCGATTGCTTGGCGACGATCTCGTGCGGCACCACGCGCTGGAGGGCGGCATTGACCGTCGTAAGCACGATGGCCGGGCGGCCGTCGCGCTTGGCGCGGGCAAGCCGCGCCAGGGCCGCCATGCGCTGCGCCACGACGTCCGGATGCGGCGACACCCGGTCGTAGGGCAGGCAATCCCAGGCCGGGAGTTCAATCGTCTCGATGTCCGGCGCGAAGAAGCCGAGCGCCCGCGACAGCATCGCCATGCGCGTGCCGTCGCGGCAGATCACCGCGAGGCTGATCGCCGGCGCCGCGGTGCCGGCCGCAACCGTGCGCGCCAAATCGGCGAGCACCAGCCCTTCGGCGCCATCGGCGATGCCGGCGAGCAGAAGCGGCCGGCCGGGATGCAGACGCCGCGCCGGCGATGGCGCCGGGGATCGCAGCGAAGCGGTCACCGATCCTCCTTGGCGCGCATTTTGCCGGCGTGCCGGTGAAATTCTTTGAGCTTCGCCAGCACGGCGGTGTCGTACTCCGCCGGGATGGTCTCGGCGCCAACCACCCAGGCGTAGAGCGCGGCGTTGGGCGCTTCGATCAGGTGCTCGAAATCGTCGAGCCCGGTGTCGTCGAGGGTGTCGATATGGACATCGGCGAAGCGGCCGATGATCAGATCCATCTCGCGGACGCCGCGGCGCCAGGCCCGGAACAAGAGCTTGCGCCGCCGCACGTCCAGTCCCTCGCTCGATCGCTCGGTCATACGAAGCTCCAACGCCAAAAGCCCGGACGCGGCCGGGCAAGGGCGTATATAGAGGGCGAGGCAGATGATGTCAGCAGGTGGCGCAGGGATTTAGATGCGTCCGTCGGTACTCAATCCGCTTTTTGCTCCACTGTCGGCGCTGTCCGGGATCGGGCCCCGACTGGACCAGCTATTCGGGCGGCTGCTGGCGCGCGAGGGCGAACGGCCGCGGGTCGTCGACCTGCTGTTTCACCTGCCGACCGGCTTCGTCGATCGGCGCCACCAGCCGAAGCTCTCCGAG
>Ga0208455_1000171_pt1 | contig 41599 bp, 30 predicted proteins | sample June2015DPH_4_50_FD_184690 | JGI IMG/M metagenome (GOLD analysis project Ga0208455, IMG submission 184690) | Peatland microbial communities from SPRUCE experiment site at the Marcell Experimental Forest, Minnesota, USA - June2015DPH_4_40... | ecosystem: Environmental > Terrestrial > Soil >... | reverse complement strand
GAAAGGTCAGGCGCGTTTGCTGCAGGCCTTGACCGAAGGAAATTCGAAGAGTGACCGCGCGCAAGGCCCGGCGCGGCTGATCTGTGGGAGTGCGCGGGATCTGGAAGCGGAAGTAAAAGCAGGAAATCTCCGCGAGGATTTGTATTACAGGATTAGCGGCGTGTGTTTGCGGCTTCCGCCACTACGTCAACGGCGGGAAGATATTCCGATCCTGGTGGAGCACTTTTTGCAGAAATTTGGGCGCGATTTCCAGCGCAACGTCCCGGCGTTGAGCGGAGAGACGCTACGCCTGTTCGAGGAATATTCCTGGCCGGGGAATGTACGGGAACTGGAGAACGCGGCTAAGGCGATTGTCGCGCTTGGAGATGAAACGGTGGCCATGGGGGGCTTGCGCGCGATGTTGCGCCGGCCCGCTGGAGGCAACGGTGGACGGGTTTCAATGAAGGAAGCCTCCCGTGCGGCTTCCCGTGAGATGGAGAAAGAGTTAATTCTGCGGGCACTCTCCCGCACCCGCTGGAACCGGCGGCGTGCGGCGCAGGAGTTGCAGATCAGTTACAAGACTTTGCTGTACAAGCTTAAACAAATGGGATGCTCCGAGTACCGAGCCTCCTAGCTCTATAGGAGAGCGCATGGACAAAGTAACAAAGCTTGCCTGCCTGGCGCTGTTAGGGTTCGCAGCCATTGGCATGTGGGCGCAGGACGACACCGGCGAGAATATGGCCAAGCCTGCAAAAGCGGCTGCTCCAGAAGCCCGGGGCGCTGCGCCGGAGGTTCCAGCGGAGTACGTGATCGGGGCGGATGACACCTTGCACATCTCGGTTTGGAAGGAACCGGATTTATCGGCCACTTTACCCGTACGGCCCGACGGGAAAATTTCTCTGCCGCTGCTGAACGACGTTCCAGCGGCCGGTCTCACCCCCATGCAGTTGGCAGCTTCGATTACCGAGAAATTGAAAAAATATATCGCCGATCCGCGCGTGACCGTGGTCGTGACGGCGATGAACAGCCGAAGAATCTTCGTAACCGGCGAAGTGGTTCACTCTGGAGCGATACCTCTGCTGCCCAATATGACTGTGCTGCAGGCACTCTCCAGCGCGGGCTTTACTCAATTTGCGAACGTGAAGGGGATTTACCTGTTGCGCACCGAAAACGGCCGGCAGGTGAAGCTGCCATTCAACTACAAGGAAGTAGTGAAGGGAAATCATCCCGAGCAAAACATCATGCTGAAACCGGGCGACACGGTCGTGGTCCCCTGAGGAGCTAAGGAACCGAGATGAGCCAACGCCGTAACCTTTGGGCCTTCTGTGTATGGCTGCCACTGCTCGGCCTCACCGCAGCTTGGGGCCAAGACAGTTCCCCCCAGCAGCCGACGGGCGGCATGCCTGATAGCAGTCCGCAGCAGCCCGCGCCTGCCTATGGCCCGGATAATTCGGTACCGTCCATCGCCGAAAATCCCCCTATCTCGGGTTTAGACATGCCTAACCTGGAACCGCACGCCGCGCCTTTGAGTTATTTGCAGGCCGGTGCTCATTTGAGCGAGTCTGTGAGTTCCAATCTACAGAACGCCTTAGGTGGGTCGGACACCTCAACCATCTCGAACGGGTTGGGCAGTTTGGAGTTACAACGGCTTTGGAGCAATTATGATCTGTCCCTCGACTACCTCGGGGGAGTGGGCTATTACAACGTGAACGGTATCGGCCTCAAGCAGATAGAGGAACTGGGTGTGCATCAGAAAATCACCTGGAAGCGAGGAGAGTTGGGCATTCGCGACGCTTTCAGTTACCAGCCCGAGGGTACGTTCGGCAGTGCCTACGGCTCTATAGGCGCGGCGGGTGCAGGTTTGAGCGGAGACAACACCTTCGAAAGCGGGCAGGGATTGGGAGCGCTGGGCCAGGTTCCGCGGATTCTGAACCTCAGTCTGCTGGACATAGTAGAAAACCTGACTCCCAAGTCTTCTATCACCCTCACGGGAGGATATGCGTTCGTGCATTTCCTGGAAAATGAACCAAATACGGGGAACTCGTTCATTGGGAATAGCCAAGTATCGGGGGAAGTGGGCTATGACCGTTTGCTTGGGCCACACGATCAGGCGGCCCTCGTATACGGGTATCAGGGATTCCAATTTTCCACGGGCGTTACTTTCCACAGTCATGTCATCCAGTTGATGTGGGGGCATCGCATTTCCGGGCGCATGGATTTCCTGATTGGTGCGGGACCGCAGTTCACACAACTCAACCACGTGCCTGCCGTGGTGACCAACCTCACCTCCGCGGACACAATCCCTCCTTGCGAAGTGTCTGACGGCACGCTCGAGTGCCCCACAAATGATTTTCGCCTGGGAGTTGCCGGCCGGGCCTCGCTGCGGTACCGATTCCCCAAGGTCAGCCTGGACCTGACCTACGATCACTACCTTACGAGTGGATCCGGCTTCTTTGCCGGTGCGGAGAGCGACATCGCCCGCCTGAGTGCGACTCGGCCGTTGGGCCGGATCTGGAGCGCTTTTTCCGATATCGGGTACTCGCGCAACAGCCGTGTGACCCCGTTAACCTGCACGGCCGGTTCAACGACAGCCGGTTGCCCAGGGGTCAGCGCGAACGTATACCAATACGGTTTTGCTGGCCTGGGCCTGCGCCGAAATTTCGGGCGCAATTTCAAAGCTTTCGCCAGCTATCAGTTCAACGAATTGGCTTTTGACAGCTCATATTGTGGAGCGACTGGCGCTTGCAGCCGGATTTCACAACGACACGTAGGAACGATTGGAGTGGATTGGATTCCCCGGCCAATCAGGCTTGACTAAACCATTTCAGGCTGGCTGATTGGGGCCGGCGGAACAGGTACTGACTAACGATGGAAAACCGTGAATTAACGATGGACGATTATCTGGCGATGTTGCGCCGCCGGATGAAGGTGATTCTGATTCCAGCGCTGCTGGCACCGCTGGCCGGATTTCTGGTCTCCTACTTTTTTCCCGCCAAGTACATGTCGCAGTCCTTAGTACTGGTGGAAGGCCAGAAGGTGCCTGAGGGTATTGTTAAGCCTGTGGTCACCGCCGATCTAACCCAGCGCATTGCCACACTGCAACAGCAAGTTCTCAGCGAGAGCACCTTGCGACCCATGCTGGAGCGTGCCGGATTGGCCAGGGCCGGCCCAGACATGGATGACGTAATCGACAACATCCGGCTCAACATGTCCGTCGAAGCGGTGGAGACTGATCTCTCGCAGATTGGCACTACCAAGCCAAAGCCCGGCCAAGGTAGTCCGGTTCCGGGTTTCTATGTGAACTACACTGCGACAAACGCCCGCCAGGCGCAACAAATCTGTAACGAGCTTACGTCGCTGATGCTGGAAGCGAACCTCAAGTCGCGCGAAGAGGCAGCCCAAGGTACGACCAATTTTCTTAGCAAGCAGGTCGAAGACACCAAACATAGTTTGGACGATTTAGATAGCAAACTTGCGGCTTTTAAGAAGCAATACATGGGACAGCTGCCCGGCGACGAGGACAATAACTTAAAAATCCTGATGGGGTTGAACTCGCAACTGGATGCCAACACTCAGTCGCTAAGCCGGGCGCAGCAGGACAAAGCCTACACGGAATCGCTGCTCGCCCAGCAGATAGCGGCATGGAAGATGTCGCGTTCGGCCAGCAACCCGCAAACCCTGCAGCAGCAGCTTTCGCAGTTGCAGGCCCAACTCATTGACCTGCAGGCTCGCTATACCGCCGATCATCCCGATGTGATCAAGACTCAGGCAGATATCGCGCAAGTCAAGAAGAAGTTGGATGAGATCAACGACGCCACCGATAACACGACGGGCGCTACGCCGGACAAGGAGTCGGCTTCGGAGCCGCCCGAGATTCGCCAGTTGCGTTTGCAAGTGCATCAATATGAAGACTTGATCGCCCAGGCCTCGCGCGATCAGAAAAAACTGCAGCAGGAAATTTCCGTGTACCAGGGACGGGTAGCGCTCAGCCCTGCCATTGAAGAACAATACAAGCAGTTGGCTCGCGATTACGACAATACCCAGAAGGTTTACGAGGATCTGTTAGCCGACAAGAGCAAGTCCGACATGGGGCTGAAGATGGAGCAGCAGCAGGAGGGAGAACAGATGCACCTGCTGAATCCAGCCAGCCTGCCGGATTTGCCGAGCTTCCCGAACCGCCTGTTTTTTGCTGGTGGTGGCTTGGGCGCTGGTCTGGCGCTGGGTCTCGGTCTCGCGCTATGGCTGGAGGTGCGTGACAAGTCCATTCGCAACCAGGCTGACGTCGAGGCGGCGCTTGAACTTCCCATGCTGGTGGCGGTGCCTTGGGTGGCAGAGATGGTACCTGCGAACGGCGATGGGAAGAGCCATTTCTGGAAGCGGAGCAAGGAGCCTGAGGAGAAGGAAACCGCCTAGTTCTAGGCGAAATTCTTTAAACCAAGATATGTACAAAGAGTTCTACGGCCTGCGAGCGAATCCGTTTAACGTCAACCCCGACCCGCGTTATCTGTTCCTCACGCGGCATACCGAAGAGGCGCTGGCGTGTCTGACTTACGGCATCCAGAGCCGCAAGGGATTTGTGCTGCTCACCGGCGAAGTGGGGACCGGCAAGACGACACTCATCAACAAGCTGCTGGAATGGTTGCGCTTGCAGCAAGTAGCGACGGCGTTCATTTTCAACTCGCGCCTGAACACGACACAGTTTCTCGATTACATGATGGCGGACTTTGGCATTCCCTGCGATTCGAAGGCCAAGAGCCAGATCCTGCTGCGACTCTACAACTGGCTGCTGGATCGCTATCGCGCGGGTGAGACCGCGGTCCTCATCGTGGATGAGGCACAGAACCTGACCGAGGAAGTGCTGGAAGAAATCCGCATGCTCACCAACCTGGAGACCTTTACGGAGAAGTTGCTCCAGATCATCCTGGTGGGTCAGCCTGAACTTGAGCAGAAGCTGAAGCAACCGCAATTGCGGCAGTTGCGGCAGCGCTTGACCCTGCGTGCCAAGACGCATGCTCTGACCCTCGAGGAGACGAAAGCTTATATCCAGCAGCGCTTGCGGATCGCCGGTTCCAGCGGCCAACAGATTTTCGATCCGAATTCATTAGTGGCGATCCACCGCTATGCCAACGGAATTCCGCGAGTGATCAACCTATTGTGCGAGCACTGTCTGGTGAGTGCATTCGTAGATCAGCAGAGGGTGATCGGACCCGCGGTGGTGGAGTTTGTGGCGCGGGATTTTGAGCTTGCCGACGGCACAGCAGCCGGGGCCATGACGACGCCCTCCCCCGCGGGCCAAGGTAGGCTCGATTTAGTAGAAACCTTGCGGTCGCTGGCCAGTTTAGCCGATCGGTTGCGCGATGAAGAGAAGGACCTCCCCAAGGAAAGGAAACTATGAGTAGGATTCACGAAGCGTTGAAGAAAGCCGAGCAGGAAAGGGCGTCGTCGCAGGGAGGTCCATCCCAGCCAGATTACCAGCCTAGTTACGCGACCACTGCGGCCGCGGAATTACCCATGATGCCGGTGGCTGAAAAGCTACCGGTAGAGGTGGGCGCAAGAGTGCCCGGGAGTGGCGGGGTCCCCTTGACTTCAGCGATGCCGTCGTTCGGCAGTCCCTTCAGCCTTGATGCCTTGCTGGCTCGATGCATTCCACAGCCATGGGCACCGGACGAGAAGACGATGTTGTTTTTCAACGGTGACGATAGGGCTCGGGGTAGCGAGGAATTTCGTACGCTTCGTTCTCGTCTCTATCATGCGCGCGAGAAGATGCCGCTGAAAAAGGTCTTAGTCACGAGCGCGCTGCCCAAAGAGGGCAAATCCTTCACGGCCTCGAACCTCGCTCAGGTATTAGTGCGGCAGCATGGACGCCGTGTGCTGCTGATTGATGCCGACCTGCGCGGTCCGCGGTTGCACATGATGCTGGGCACAACTTCGTCTCCGGGCCTCGCGGACTATCTCCAGGGAGGAAGTGACGAATTCTCGATCATGCAGCGCGGGCCGATGGAAAACCTGTTTTTTATTCCCAGCGGCCAGAAGATTTCCGATCCCGCCGAACTCGTGGCCAATGGGCGCCTGAAGCTCCTTCTGCAGCGGGTGGAGGCGCTGTTCGACTGGATCGTCATCGACTCTCCGCCGGCCGTACCGGTTTCCGACGCCAGCGTGCTGGCGAAGGCCTGCGATGGTGTGCTCATGGTAGTACGTTCCAACGCGACGCCCGTCGATATGGCGCGCCGGGCGCGACAAGAATTTCCCGATGAGGTGCTCGTCGGGGTGGTGCTGAATGGCACTAATATGGATGCGCTGCCCTACACGCGTTATTACTATGACGCCTATCAGAAGAGTGCGACCGAGTCCAAGACCACGGGGAAATAGCAAACGTGATCCGGCTATTCAAAGTCTATTATCCGTTGCGCACGCTGGTTCTGCTGGCGGGTGAGGCCCTGATCGTTTGGGTTTCGTTCGTCCTGGGTACGATGCTGCGGAGTGCGGATAGCTGGCTTGTGCTCAACGTCGAAGGCGGATATCTCAAAATTCTCGTGGTCACCGGGATTGTCCTCCTGCTATCGCACTGGTTGGACCTGTACGATTCTTCCAGCCTGGCTAAGAACTGGGAGCAGAGTCTACGAATCTTGCTGGTTATAGGGTTCGTGGCGCTCGCGCTCTCCGCAGTGGGCTTTCTGTTCCCGAATTTCATGCCGGGAAATGGCTCGGCGCTGCTGGGAGTCATCATCCTGACGATAACTCTGTTTTGCTGGCGCGGGGCTTATTGCTGGATGGTGAAACAGCCCTTTCTGCGTGAGCGGGTTTATGTGCTGGGCACAGGAGAGCGGGCGGAGCGCTTAGTGAGAGGGCTGCGCGAACGCTCCGGACTCGGAATTGAAGTGGTGGGATGGACCGGCAACATTGAGGGCGAACTGAGTCGTGAATCCGTGGCGTCGCACCTGTTGGGTTTGGCACGTGGCGAGGGAGTTCACCGCGTGATTGTTGCCATGCCCGACCGGCGCGGCACTTTACCAGTGGAGGAACTGCTGGACCTGCGCTTGAGCGGAGTGAAGATCGAAGAAGCAACTTCCTGGCTGGAGAAAATCTCCGACAGGATCGAAGTGGAGCAGTTGTACCCAAGCTGGCTGATTTTTAGCGAAGGGTTTCGTTTCAACAGCGGATTTTTGCTGATTCGGCGGCTGTTTTCGACGCTGCTGGCGGCCTGTGGCCTCCTGCTTGCGCTGCCGCTGCTTCCATTTGTCATGCTCGCCGTAAGATTAGACTCCTCCGGTCCGGTGCTCTACCGTCAGAAGCGCGTCGGGCAGGGTGGTCGTCACTTCTACTGCTATAAATTCCGCACCATGTGTGAGGATGCGGAAGCCGATACCGGTGCCACTTGGACTGCCGACGATGATCCACGGATCACCCGCGTGGGGAAGTTCCTGCGCGTCTCGCGTCTTGACGAGATTCCGCAGTTATGGTGTGTGTTGAGAGGTGATATGGCGTTTGTCGGTCCACGCCCAGAACGACCCGAATTTGTCGAGTGGCTGAGCAAAGAGATTCCCTACTACGGCGTTCGGCACATCATACGCCCGGGAATTACGGGATGGGCGCAGGTGCAATACAAATATGGCAACAGTCTGGAGGATGCTCGCGAGAAGCTGCAGTACGATCTTTTCTACATCAAAAATGCATCCATCGGGCTCGATATCCTCATCATGTTCCAGACAGTGAAGATCGTAATGCTGGGCCGGGGCGCAAAATGAAGTGGATGTTCTGGGGTTCGGTTGCGCTTCTCGCGTATACCTATGCAGGCTATGCCTGCTGGTTGTGGCTGCGAGCCCGCTGCTGCGTGCGCCCAGTGAAGCGGGCACCCTATACGCCGTCGATCTCCCTGGTGATGGTTGTGCGCAATGAGGATGCGGTGCTGGAAGAAAAAATCGAGAATCTACTGGCGCTGGACCATCCGGCTGACCGCTTCCAGATCGTGATCGTTTCCGATGGATCCACGGATGGGACCGAAGCGATCCTTCGAAGCTACGCTCATGATGAACGTTTCTGCGTCATCTTGAATCAGTTCTCACAAGGGAAAGCCTCGGGGTTGAACTGCGGAATCGAATTGGCTAAGGGAGAGGTCATCCTGTTCACGGATGCGCGTCAAGAAATTGAAACGGGAGCTGTCCGCTTGCTTCTGGAGAACTTTGCCGACGCAAGTGTGGGATGTGCAAGTGGTCAACTGATACTGGGCAGCGCTGGCGAAGGAGAGGCTGGCGAGGGCATGGGACTGTACTGGAGGATTGAAAAGAAGATCCGGCAGTGGGAGTCGTGTTCGGGATCGGTGGTGGGCGCGACCGGGGCACTCTATGCCGCACGCCGCGATCTTCTCGTGCCCGTACCAGCCGGGACCATCTTGGACGATGTTTATCTTCCCATGAACATCGCGCGGCAAGGATTTCGAGTGATCTTCGACTCTCGCGCCCGCGCCTGGGACAACCCGGACTTGGGGGCTGCACGCGAGTTTGGCCGCAAAGTGCGAACCTTGAGCGGGAACTATCAACTACTGCAGTTGGCTCCCTGGCTGCTGGCCGCGAAGAACCCGCTACGCTTCGAATTCGTCAGCCACAAACTGCTGCGTCTGGCCGCTCCGTTCGCATTGCTGGCCCTTCTGCTGGCATCAGCTTCTGTTGGGGAACCGATTTACCGGGCAGCTCTAGTCCTGCAGTTCGCATTTTATGGATTGGGCCTGCTGGCGATGGCGCCGCTCAAGCTTGGACCCTTGGCGCGCATTGCGGATGCGGCGTTTACGTTTGTTGTCCTGAACACGGCTGCGGTCGTGGCTTTCGGCAACTTTGTGGCAGGGCGGAAGGTGGCGTGGAGCCGATGAGAATCAGATTGAGGAGTTTCTCGCGAGGAAGGAAGTGATGCCGACTTTGGCGGCCAAACCCCGCGAACGCTCATTCCGGCTCAAGCTTGGTCAGCGGAAGAGCCTGAGCTACTCCGCGCTGGCGTTGTTCACATTCCTCTACTACTGGCGTCCGGAAGATGTGATTCCGGGTCTCATGTGGGTGCCGATGGCAAAAATCAGCGGCGGTATCGCCTTGCTCGCCCTGATCTTCGGTGCCCGGCCCAAGGATCGCCAAAGGTTGCCGCTCGAGCTCAAGGTTTTGGTGCTGCTGCTGCTCGACATGATCATCTGCATTCCGTTTGCCTATTGGCGGGGCGGCGCCTTCGATACTGTGGTGAATAACTTTTCCAAAGGAGTCGTGGTTGCGCTGTTGATTGCTTTGATCGTTACTCAGATCCGTCAGATGCGGAGGCTTCTCTACATTCAGGTGACTGCAGTGGCCTTCCTCACTCTTGCTTCCCTCATCGTCCACCATACTAAGGATGGGCGTCTCTACGGTGTGCAAAAGGCATTTCTGGAGAATCCCAACGACCTCGCCATCAACATCGCTATGAATTTTCCACTGTGTTTGGCCTTCCTCTTGGTTGCTAAGGGAGGACTACGAAAATTGGTCTGGGGCGGCAGCTTGATGATCCTGATGTTGGCCGTCGTCGCTACCTACTCGCGGAGTGGAATGGTGGCGATGGCCACCACGTTGTTGTTTTGTGTTTGGGGGTTTGGGATCAAGGGGAAGCGCAGATCCGTCTTGACAGCTGCGGTCGTGATCGGAATGCTGGGCGTGGGAGTCATCCTCGTTACTCCGCACTATCTAGCCCGGCTCGAAAGCATAGTCCGCGGAAACATAGAGGACTCGGGTGACCAGGGGTCCCTCGAGGCGCGCAAGCGCCTGCTCATGGAAAGTATCTCGACAGCCTTGCACCACCCATTTTTTGGGGTTGGCCCGGGCAATTTCCAGGTAGTCAATGGGTCGTGGAAAGTTGCGCACAACAGTTACACTGAAGTGGCCGCCGAGGCCGGGCTGCCGGCTCTGGCATTGTTCTTGCTGATGTTCGTTCTGAGCTTCCGCAAGGTCAACAGTGTGCGCCAATTGCCCGCCTATCAGACCGACGAGAATATCAATTTGTGGACCAATGCCTTGTGGGCGGGCCTAGCAGCGTACGCGTCCGGGGCGATGTTTGCGTCAACGGAATATAACCTCTTTCCGTATTTCATGGTGGGGTATATTTCCGCTCTTTACCAGATCGCTACTATCGTTGAGCCGAGGGCGAATCTGTTGGTAGAAAGGGACGGCGGTAGCATCAGAAACTACAAACATGGGCCAAACAGAAAACTCGAATCAGTCTGGGGTCGCTAGGGATATTCTCAAGATCCTCCGATGTCCAACCTGCGGTTGCGGAATTGAGGATACCTCGGGAGAACTAGCCTGCGCGCGATGTCGCAAGACTTATCCCAAAGTTCGCGGCGTCGTGCGCTTCGTCGACCAGCAAGATTATGCCGGCAGCTTTGGATTCCAGTGGCTCAAGTACGACAAGACTCAGCTCGATAGCGGGGGCGACACTCGCTCAGAAATCGACTTTACCCGTAAGACAGGCCTGCGCGGTGAAGACCTCAAGGGAAAGTTGGTGTTGGATGTGGGTTGCGGCATGGGCCGATATGCTGAGGTCGTCAGCCGCTGGGGAGCGCGTGTTGTAGGCATTGATTTGAGCGCTGCGGTCGAAGCCGCTGCGCAGAACCTCGACCGCTACCCGGCCACCGTTTTCCAAGCCGACTTGTTTTCACTTCCGTTCGCCCAAGAGAGTTTCGACTACATCTACAGCTTGGGAGTCTTGCACCACACCCCCGACTGCGAGCAGGCGTTCAAGAAGCTGCCGCCGCTGTTAAAGGCAGGAGGTGGAATCGCGATCTGGGTGTACAGCGCCTACAACAAGTGGTATCGCTCCAGCGACCTCTATCGCAACCTGACCAGGCGCATGCCTCGCAAACTGCTGCACTCGCTCTGCTACGGGACAATTCCGCTGTACGGGGTGCACAAGATTCTCCGCAAAGTGCCCTTCATCGGCGGGCCGGTGGCCGGCATCCTGGCATATCTGATTCCTATGTCGTTCGATTCAGATCCGGATTGGCGCATACTGGATACCTTTGACTGGTATTCGCCTTGGTATCAGTCGAAGCATACTTACGAAGAAGTGTTTCGCTGGTTTGAAAGCTGCGGGATCGAAGATTTGCACGTAGCAGGGGTTCCGGTTTCGGTTCGCGGACGCAAGTCGACCCGAATCGGTTTCCGTTCGGTTGCTGAAAGTGAGAGCGAGGTGCGATCGTGTGCGGAATAGCTGGAATAGTGGGGAGGGAAAACGAACTAGTGGAGGTTCCCACGATCCAACGGATGTGCCGAACCATCACGCACCGTGGTCCGGATGATGAGGGGGTCTATGCCAACCGACACGTGGGCCTGGGCATGCGGCGACTCAGCATTATTGATCTCTCTGGGGGACACCAGCCGATTCACAACGAAGACAAGAGTCTCTGGGTTGTCTTCAACGGGGAGATCTACAATTTCGCTGAGCTGCGACAAGGACTGGAGAAGCAAGGACACGAGTTCTATACCAACACTGACACGGAAGTGATCGTCCATCTTTATGAGGAGATGGGTGCGGATTGCGTGACCAAGTTCCGCGGAATGTTTGCCATTGCTCTCTACGATGTGAAGCGGAATCTCCTCCTACTGGCCCGTGATCGGCTAGGAAAGAAACCGCTGTTCTACGCGCAGCGCGGTGGGAGGCTTTTCTTCGGATCTGAGATCAAGGCCCTGCTGGCGGCCGCGCCTGAGTTGGCCGAGGTTAATCCGGAGGGAGTCCTGCAGTTTTTCTATTTCGGATACATTCCCGACCCCTATTCCACGTTTCGCGACATCCGAAAACTGCCGCCCGGTCACTTGGCGGAATACAGCGATGGAAAGATTCGCGTCCGCCAGTATTGGGATGTTCCGGCGTATGGTGGAAACGACCCCGGGTCAGACGAAGCTTGCCTGGAGGAAATGGAGCACCGACTGGCCGAGGCTGTACGGATGCGGCTGATCAGCGACGTGCCACTCGGGGCGTTGTTGAGCGGCGGCGTCGATTCCTCAATTATCGTTGCCTTGATGGCGCGGGAAGGTTCGGCGCCGGTGAAGACGTTTTCCATCGGTTTCCGAAAGGCGGACTTCAACGAAGCCGAGTATGCCCGCCTGGTGGCGGAACGCTTCAGCACGGACCACCACGAACTGGTCGTCGACCCTGACATCACCGAGACCTTAAACCATCTCACGGGGATGATGGAGGAGCCATTCGGCGACTCCTCAATGATTCCCACCTACTGCGTCTCCCAGTTGGCACGACTCCACGTGACGGTAGCGCTCTCCGGAGATGGTGGGGACGAACTATTCGCCGGCTACGATCGCTACGTCGTAAATCTCAGGCGCCGGCGTTTCGAAGTAATCCCCGGTTGGATGGGCAATGTCTACCGCAATCACGTTTACCCGCGTTTGCCGTCGGATGTGAAGGGCCGCAAATTGGCTTGGAACATCACGCTGCCCTCGCGCGACCGTTACCTCGACGGCGTGTCGTTTCTGCCGGTGCTGCATCGCGAACGCAGTCTTTTCTCCGACGAGTTCGTCGCCCAGGCCCGGCTCTATACCGATCCCTTGCGTCAGTTCAAGCGCTACTACGACGATGCGCCTGCGTCCGATCAACTGGACCGGTTGATGTACTTGGATACCAAGACGTATCTTGCCGGCGACATTCTCACCAAAGTGGACCGCATGAGCATGGCAACTTCGCTAGAGATGCGCTGCCCGATCCTGGATCACGTCTTCGTGGAGTGGGTGGCTGGCCTGCCAGTGAAGTACAAATTTCGCGACGGCACACGGAAGTTCCTGTTCAAGAAGCTCGCCGAGCGGTTGGGAATTCCTGCGCAGCTTCTACACCGGCGCAAGCAGGGTTTTGCACTACCTTTAGTGCACTGGATGCGGCACGAACTGAAGGACGGTTTGCTGCAGATACTCCTGGAACCGCGAACGATGCAGCGCGGATACTTCCGTGCAGAGTCGGTGCGTGCCCTGCTGGACGAACATTTTCGAGGCCGGCGCGATCACGCGGATGTGCTGTGGATGCTGCTCATGTTCGAACTCTGGCATCGCAACTTCCTGGAGAAGTTCGAAAAAGAATCGTTACCTGGTTCGTCTCCGTGTCTGCAAGAGCCGATCTACTGCAGGCGCGTTGCGTCGGCTGCCTTGGGAGACAACCCGCAGTGACGGCCTCCTTTCCTCACGGCCGCTGTGATAACAGCTTTTCCGGCCTGCGGTCTTCCTCATGACTAGAATGCTTGGGACAAGAGGCAGCGAACGTCGGTTCGCGACATGGCGGATGCGATCGATCGCGACCGGGTAGACAAAAGGCCGGACGGCTCCGCTCCCGCCGGAAAACCCGCAGCTGGCCGGGACAGCCAGGAGGAGTAGTCGTATTGAAAAAGATCCTGCAAATCGGCAATTGGCCTCCGCCACTCTGCGGATGGGCAATGGGCTTGGTCGCCCTGCGCCGAGAACTCGAAAGCCGCGGCTGGGATTGTCCGGTGATGAACCTGAACGAAAACCGGCGGGTCGTCAGTCCTGAATATATCGATGTCCAAGGCGGCTGGGATTATCTCCGCAAGGTCTGGCGCCATGTTTGGCGAGGTTATGCCGTCCATATCCGAGTGAATGCAGAATCGAAGAAGGGATATCTGCTCGCGCTGGTGGCCATGCTGCTGGCCCGTTTGGCCGGGCGTCCGGCGTTGCTGACCTACTGTGGCGGCCACCGGCAGACGTTGTTCCCTGCACCCAAGGCTTCGTTCCGCCACCTGGCATTTGCACTGTTGTTCCGCATTCCGACCCGCATTTATTGCGACAGCGAGCCCGTGAAAGAGGTCTTGCTCACCGCCGGCATCGAAGCCAGCCGGGTTATTCCCGTTCCTCTGTTTTCCTCGGAGAACGTTCACTTCACCCCAACCGATCTGCCCGATTCCTTAAGGGAATTCTTCTCTCGCCGAGAAGGCGTGTTCTTTCTCTACGTCTGTTATCGGAAGGAATACCTGCTTGAGTTCCTCGCGGGAATAATGCAGCGGTTCCGAGCCCAATATCCGGGAATCGGTTTTCTGCTGGTGGGAACCAGCGATCGTGAACTGGAACTTCTGCGGCAGTTTTTTCGCGCTCAAGGCCTGGAAGGAGCCGTATGTATCACGGGCTCGGTCACGCATGATGCTTTCCTAACGATGCTTACACGATCGCTGGCCTGCATTCGCAGTCCCTTGAGCGACGGCGTCTCTTCCTCAGTGCTGGAAGCTCTCGCTCTAGGCATTCCCGTGTTGGGGAGTGACAACGGCACACGGCCGGCAGGGGTCGAGTTGTGGCGGCCGGAGGATCCGGAATCGCTGTTGAAGCTGATGGCCGAGGTGATGAGGAACCGTCAACACCTGCTTGCGCGCATGCCTCGGTTTTCCGCCGAAGACAATACCTGCAAACTCGCCGATGACGTGGAGATAGCCTGCCGCAGGAAGTCCGAGTCGAAAGCAGCGAACCGCGATTCCGGCGCAGCGGCAGGTTCCTGATCGCTTGCAGCCGGCTTCCTCCCGATGCGGGCGGGACAATGATCAGTGTAGCCCGGGCGCAGATACTCGGCAACTGAAGGCAACGTGCCGTGAAGCCAGCGCTCGCTTAACGGAAGGATGGGTGAACTTGCTCACCTCAAATGGCGCCGATTGAAAGACAAGCCGGAAATAGTCGGCAGACTGGGCGAAAGGGTTCCCAGCATGAGCGACCGTGCCAAACGGTTTTCGTCCCAGGCAATTCGCGCTGAATCTCAGATTCGTGCGCGGCGTCTTTTTCCTTCCGGAGCAGGAGAGCAAGGTCACTTCGCGACTGCGATCAAGATGGCGGAAATGTTATAGGAGCGGATCTTGCCGCCTGTGTCCACCGGCAGCAACTTACCCGCTTTGATCCAGAGAATTCGCACATTGCTACCAGCAAATACCTTCGTAGTTGCGGGCTGTGGGCCGGCGAGTCTTCTCCAGATTTACTAGGTCGATGACGACATGCTCGGGACGCAGGTGCGCCTGCAATTGATCTCGCGGGATGCCCCGGCTGCCGATCACAACAACCTCGGCACTCCTGAGAATCTGCCCGAGATCATTCTCGAGCAACGATCCGATATGGGGAATGGCGTGCTCAATATAATCGCGATTCGATCCAATGAGGCGGCCAAGGGACACATTGTCATCCCAAATCTTGAGGTTGTAGCCTTCGCCGAGAAGACGTTTGACCAGTTGCACCAGCGGGCTCTCCCGCAGATCGTCGGTGGAGGCTTTGAAACTGAGGCCGAGAATCGCGACATTTTTCTTTCCAGCATCAAGCACAATCTCGACGGCACGCCGCAAATGCTCGTCGTTGCTGGGCATAATCGATTCGAAAAGCGGCAATCTCAGATCCAGCTCTTTCGCGCGATAGCCTAGGGCGCGCACGTCCTTAGGCAGACAGGAACCACCGAAGGCAAAGCCGGGTTTCAAATAGCTGGCAGAGATGTTCAGTTTATTGTCGGCCGTGAAGATTTCCGTAATGTCCTCGGCGTCTACCTGGAGTGCTTTGGCCAGGGTGCCGACCTCATTGGCGAAGGCCACCTTCAGAGCATGCCAGGTATTGCATACGTACTTCACCATTTCCGCCGATCGGAAGGAAGTTTCAAAGATTCGTCCGGGAGCCCAGGCGTAGAGCTCGCGCAGGAGGGCGGCGTGCGGCGTTTCGGCGGCGCCAATGATGGTCATGGCCGGTTCGAGAAAATCGGCAACCGCCGTACCTTCCCGCATGAACTCAGGGTTGACGCACACTCCGAAATCCTTTCCCAAACGCTTGCCGCTGGATTGTTCCAGCGCCGGAATCACAATATTCTCGGCCGTACCCGGTAGAACAGTGCTGCGCAGAACGACAAGATGGAAGGCATCCTTGCGCTTCAACACCTGGCCGATATCCTGGCAAACGGGCTCGACGTGACCAAGGTCCAGCTTTCCACTGCGCAGGCTCGGCGTCCCGACGCACAGGAACGAGATATCGGTCTGCATCACGGCTGCGGCGGCATCGGTGGTAGCGCGCAACCGGGAAGCCTTGTGGGCTTGCTCCACCAATTCGCTCATGCGGAGCTCGACAATGGGGCTGCGGCCCGAGTTCAGCAGCTCCACTTTGGACGCACTCAGATCCACACCGGTGACGGAATATCCTTTGGCTGCCAGGCAGGCCGCAGTCACAGAGCCTACGTATCCCAGCCCGAAGATGCTGACTGCTTTGCTCATGAGGTCCAGTCGTATGGGTTTCGTTCCTGCGAGGCAAAACGGAGCCTAAAGCAGGCTTTTCGCACAACTCGGTCCAAAAGGGTACGACCGCTTCCTGAGTTCGCAGGTGCAATTCCCAGCCCGGATCGCAAGTCGTGGCACTTTGGTGTCGACGGTTCAGGCGCGGTACACAGCAACAAGCCAATAATATATGACGCAGTGGCTGGGCACCCCATATTTGCGCCCCAAGAGAGTAAATGACATTTTGCTGCCCTTTCTCTGTCGATTTGGAGTGCGACAAGACAAATCAGGTAAGGTGGTTGATGCTGGGTGAAAGTGCCAGGCTGAACCTCGGTTGTGCAGCGGTGCCCGGATCATATGAAGCTTAAGGACTGGCGACAGGTCAAAGTGCGATTGACGCGAATGGACCGGGAAGAACTGCGCGATCGTGTTCGGCAAGAGCTCAGCAAGCGGAAGGACGCGATGCTGTCGCGCCTGGGATTCGATTTCGCCGGAAGCTTGCGGAATTCATCCTTCTCCAAACCAGGATATTTTTTCTTCGGCCCGGATTCCATTGATTCCTTGGTGGTGCTCTTGCGTCAGCGGCTTCCCGGCCACGCGGAACAAATTGTTAAGCAGGCGGAAAAGATCTGTCGGCATCGCTTCGACCTTCTGGGCTACCAGGATCTCGACTACAGCAGCGTGATTGACTGGCACATCGACCCGGTCCACGGGAAACGGGCTCCCCTGAGACCGTTTTACAAGATGCGTTATCTGGATTTCGAAGAGTCTGGTGATAGCAAGATCACGTGGGAGCTTAATCGCCACCAGCACTTCGTCACACTGGCGAAGGCGTACCGACTGACGGGCAATCCCCAATTTGCGGACGAGCTCCTGCGACAGTGGCGCCAGTGGCAAGCCGATAATCCCTACCCGGTCGGCATCAATTGGGCCAGCAGCCTTGAAGTAGCATTCCGAAGCTTGTCCTGGATCTGGAGCTACCACTTGGTGGCAGGGGCTCGGAGTCTGGCCAATCTCCGCGACGAGTGGTTGCCCAGTCTGGCTCAGCACGGGCGCCATATCGAACGGTATCTGTCCACGTATTTTTCTCCGAACACGCATCTCCTGGGTGAAGGGGTTGGGTTGTTCTTTCTGGGTGTGTTGTGCCCGGAGCTTGCGGGCGCGGAACGCTGGAAGTGGCTGGGCTTGGACATCATTGTGCGCGAGAGTGGCCGCCAAGTGCGGGCCGACGGCTTCCATTTCGAGCGGTCGACTTATTACCACGTCTACGCGCTCGATTTTTTTTTGCATTCGGCTGTGCTGGCCAGCGTGAACAACATCCCCATCCCGAAGAGCCTTGAGCAGGCGTTGGAAAAAATGCTTACCGCCCTTTGTCTGCTGGGCCGATGTGGCTCGCCACCGCGATTCGGCGATGACGACGGAGGCCGTCTGTTCGATCCCCGGCGCAATCGCAGCGAACACCTGCTGGATCCGCTAGCTACAGGGGCAATTCTGTTCCACCGCGGCGACCTGAAGCGTGTGGCTGGCAATCTGCGGGAGGAGACGATCTGGCTGCTGGGCGCGGAAGGCGTACGGCGGTGGGACGAATTGGAAAGCACCCCGCACCAGATGGAGGCCACAGCTCTCAAGGACTCGGGTTTCTACCTATTGACGGCAGCAAAGCCGCCGGCGCAGCTTGTGCTCGACGCCGGTCCACAAGGTACGCAGAGCGGCGGGCACAGTCACGCAGATGCGTTGAGCATTTCCCTGCAGAGCCATGCTTCTCTGCTGATTGATCCCGGGACCTGCCAATACGTCGAGAGAGGCGGTGATCGAGACTTGTTCCGCGGAACAGCAATGCACAACACGTTGCGCGTTGACGGTACAAATCAGGCCGACCCTGCGGGACCGTTTTCCTGGACTCGTCTCGCGCAGACGAAAGTCGAGCAATGGATTCAAGGCCCGGGCTTCGACCTGCTGGTGGCCAGCCATGACGGTTATCAGCGGCTGCCTCAACCCGTCACGCACCGGCGATGGGTAGTATCGCTGAAAAACGGTCTTTATCTGGTGCGCGATGTCGTCGAAGGACGAGGCCGGCATCGTCTGGATATCTCCTGGCATCTGGGGCAAGACATGCAGCTGGTTGGACAAAACGTGTTTCGCGTCAAGGGCGCATCGCAAGGCTTGGCACTGGTTCCGGCGCAGGGACATGGTTGGGCAGAAGGGGTCCGCAATGAGTCCTGGTCGCCGGTTTACGGACAAAAGGCACCGATGACCGTGCTCAACTTCGGCGCGATTGCGGAACTGCCGACGGAGTTTGTCGTCATGCTTGTAGTACTGGAAGAGATCCATCCAGGTGTGAGATCCCTCACACGAATCAGCAGTTCGGAATCTGACTCGGCGGTCAGTGCTTACCATTACGCGGGCGAAGCCGGAGAGTATTCGTTCTTCTTCGGGGAGCCGGGGAACCCCTGGCGTCAGAATTCGGTGTCAAGTGATGCTGAATTTGTCTGCTGGAGCCGAAAGCCGGGAAGGGAGGATCATCTGTTGATTCTAGTTAACGGCAGCTATACTGAAATCGAAGGTATGCCCGAATTGCGCTGCAGAAAGGCTGTTCGGTGGTGTGAACTGGTTGTGCAAAGCGGGCGGAGGACGGTGTGGTCGTCGAATCCGGAAGCGGTCAAGGCAACGCCGGATGATTCGGGCCAGCAAGAGGCGCCGCTGAATAGAGGTGGCGCTTAGAGGGCGTCGAGTACGAAATTCCTATGTGCGGAATCTGTGGAATCTTTTTTACTGATCGAGACCGGCATGTAAGCCGCGATGCGCTGGCGGCGATGAATCGCCGAATCTTGCATCGCGGTCCCGACGACGAGGGCTATTTTGTCGAAGAGAATGTCGGTTTGGCGATGCGGAGATTGAGCATCATCGACGTCAAAACTGGCCACCAGCCTCTTTCCAACGAAACCTGCGACGTTTGGATCGTTTACAACGGGGAGATCTATAACTATGCCGCCTTGCGCGCCGATCTCGAAGCGAAGGGCCACCGCTACCGCACCCGCAGCGACACCGAAACCATTATCCATCTCTACGAACAGTACGGCCGCGATTGCGTGAAACATTTACGGGGCATGTTCGCCTTTGCCATCTGGGACCGGCGAAAGCAGACTCTGTTCGCCGCCCGCGACCGCCTTGGCATCAAGCCCTTTTACTACCGGTGGGAGGGGAGTACATTTCTGTTTGGTTCAGAAATCAAGGCCATTCTTGCTTTTTCGAATGTCACTGCCCAGTTTAACCGGGGTGCGCTGGCAGAATATCTCGCCTTCGGTTACCTGACCGGGCCGCAGACAATGTTTGCGGGAATCCGGAAACTGATGCCGGGACATACTCTGGAACTGGCAGAGCGAGGCGAGCCGAGCATCGAGCAATACTGGGATCTGAGCATGGAGACGGATGATGAACCTCACCCCCGCGGATACTATGTCAACACATACCGTGAGTTGTTTGAAGAATCGGTCTCTTCCCATCTGATGAGCGAGGTTCCCCTAGGAGTGTTCCTCAGTGGGGGTTTGGACTCCAGCGCGGTGGCGGCGCTGACGAAAAAGATTCGGCGAGATCGTATTCAGACGTTCTCAGTCGGCTACAGTGAGGAGGCATTTAGTGAACTGGGTTACGCGCGGGAAGTGGCGGAGCATATCCAATCGGAGCACCACGAAGTCCGGCTGAGCCGCGAGGAGTTTTTCGCCAGCCTGCCCAAGCTGATTTGGCATGAAGATGAGCCGCTGGTATGGCCGTCCAGCGTGGCGCTCTATTTTGTGGCTCGTCTGGCGCGTGAGCACGTCACCGTAGTGCTCACCGGAGAGGGAAGCGATGAGACCTTGGCGGGCTACACTCGCTATGCATGGACGCTGACTAACGCGCGCATGGACAGAGCTTATCGCACCGTCACCCCCGATACGTTTCGCCGGCTCGTGCGCAAGATGATAAAGGCTGGTCCGCTCGGCGCTTCGCTTCGCCGGAGACTAGAACATACCTTCCTCGTGCGCGATGGGAATTCGTGGCCCTCGTTCTACTACGATAACTTCTTTTCGACATTCTCGGCGTCAGAACAATCGGACCTGCTGACCCCCGAGGCTCTGACTGCGGGCGGGGACGCCTATGCCGGTTCGATGAGGGCGTGGGAAAGGTCGCAGGGTGATCTGCTGCATCGGCTGTTGTATTCTGACATCAATAGCTACCTCATCGAGCTACTGATGAAGCAGGACCAGATGAGCATGGCGGCCTCCGTCGAAAGTCGCGTGCCCTTTCTCGACCACGTGCTCGTAGAATTTGCCGCAAGCATCCCCGCGCAATGCTTGATTCACGGAATGGCTGGGAAGCTTATCTTGAAGCAATCGGTGGCAGGTCTCCTACCCGACGCCATCGTGTATCGCAAGAAGATGGGTTTTCCCACCCCCTGGGAATACTGGCTGGCGGGACCGCAACTGGATGATCTGGAACATATGCTGTCGGAGCCGCGGAGTACCGAGCGAGGGCTGTTCCGGCCCGAGGCGGTAAAGAGACTATTCGCCGAGCACCGCTCAAAGTCACAGGACCATGGTACCCGGATCTGGCGGCTTTTCAACTTTGAAACCTGGTTCCGGGTCATGATCGAGGGCGAGCCGACGGGAGTCGCTGCCATTTGCGCCAACTCAAGCCGGGCGCACGTGTTTTCGCCTCCGTGAGAAGCATCGAGTGGAGGCTCCAGCAGCCATCACGGTAGTTCGTCGGAAGATGCATCAATAGTGGGTCGCCCTATATAGTTCCCGATCTGCGTGGCATCTTGGCGGTGTCTCTCCGTGGAAGTGTCGCGTGGTTTCGAGTCTGGCCCACTGAACCGGTTGTGTTTATACTATTCGTAAGTCTAAGGTTGTGGACAGCGGAAGAGAAATTTCTGTTGATCTTTTCGCACCAACGTGCGAAATTGCTGAAAATAAATCATTGGCACGCGCTCCGGGGGAGTTTTGCTGACCCGATGCGATAATTCTTAACTCAATCGATCCTTTTCTGGATTCTGGAGAATCGTCCAGCGCATGAGTCGCTCGATCAGTGTCTTGGGCTTGATCGCACAAAGATATCGAGTGGTGAGCGCCGCCGCATGAAGATCCTCTGGGTCAAAGCCGGAGGCCTTGTCCCCCCGGACACAGGCGGCAAAATCCGTAGCTACAACATCCTCCGCCAGCTCGCCAATCACCATGATGTGACTCTCTTCTCTTTCTACGCCGCTCACGAAAACGACATTCACGCCGAACTGAAAGACGTTTTCCAGAAAGTGATCTGCATCCCGCTTGACTTGCCCCCGGAAAGGAGCTTCGGCGAATTGATGGACTATGGAGTTCGGGTCCTGTCATGCGACCCATACAACCTTACGAAGTATTGCCGTCCCAATGTACAACGGGAGTTGCGCAAGCTTCTGCTGCAAGAGGCGTACGACGTTATCCTCTGCGACTTTCTCGTCGCGGCTGGTGCTATCCCTTGGGACTGGCCTTGCCCAAAAGTGTTGTTTACCCATAACGTTGAAGCGGTCATCTGGCAGCGGCACTACGAAGTCGCAAGAAATCCCCTCTGGAAGATCCTCTCCTGGCGGGAATGGAAGACCACGGTTGCTAGCGAAGAACGCTACCTGAGATTAGCGGACCACGTTGTGGCGGTGTCCGACAATGACCGAAATGTCTTTGCCAAGTTTCTCGATCCCGCTAAAATCACCGTCATCCCTACTGGAGCTGACATCGATTTCTTCCGTCCGAGCGCCGAGCCGGAGACGCCGAACTCTCTCGTCTTCACTGGCTCTATGGACTGGCTTCCCAACGAGGACGCAATCCTGTTCTTCATCAAGGAAATTCTGCCACTCATTCGTCGCACGGTTCCCGGCGTCTCCCTTAGTGTTGTTGGTCGGAAACCTTCTCATCGGTTGCAGGACGCGGCCTCGTCCGAGCCCAACATTCAACTAACCGGCTGGGTCGAAGACGTCCGCCCCTATCTGGCCAAAGGAGCCGCTTGCATCGTCCCGCTGCGCATCGGCGGCGGTACGCGCCTCAAGATCTTCGAGGCTATGAGCATGGCCAAGGCAGTGATCTCCACGCCGATCGGAGCAGAAGGTCTCCCCGTCCGAGATGGCGAGCACCTGCTTTTAGCAGATAGCCCCACACAATTTGCGGAGAGCACCGTGAATCTCCTCGGCGACCCTGCGCGTCGGCGGCAATTGGGCATGGCCGCGCGCGATCTCGTCAAGGAAAATTACAGTTGGGGCAGCGTTGCCCGAAACTTCGCTGAAGTTCTTACGGCCGTGGTTGCCGAGTCGCACACCTAAGCCACGCTACTCCCGTGAAAACCGCTCCGCAATAGTTCCTCCACAGACTCTTGTTTGGTTAAATGCTCTGTGTGTGTATTGCATTTCCGTGACATCATCCCAGCGGCAATTGATCGCGAACCTGGACCAATGAAAATGCCTTCTGAAATCGTCTGCGGGTGGCCCGCGAGGCAGTCCCTTCTAAGGCGACGTCAATGCACCGCCCGCGGTTGAGCCACATCTCAAACTTCGCTCTTCGATTGCGGCCTACTCCGTGGCGCCTGCGATTTCCTCTGCTATCTTGGCAGCATCGGCGCCCAGATCTGTCTGACCTTCGCCTTTCCTGCGGTACGGGCTATCGCCTTTCAGGCGGAAGTCCAAAACGCTATCATTCTGTACTGCAGCAAAACCGATCCGTTTCACGTCTCCCGCACTGAAGTTTCCGCTCGGCCAGGCGCCATGAGGTCGGATCAATACATTATTGGTAAAGCGATATGGCTTCCAGCAACTGTCAAAAATATCTCTAGGAAAGCGCTGCCGGTACGCACAGTTCTGGGCCCCGCGCGCGCCTGTAGAAATAGCCTCATAGGCTCCCACATCCAGAATACTGTTCGAGATTGTGATATTCGACATCGGATTCCCACCTGTGGGCCCGCCCACGACGAACAGCATCCGCTCCGAGTGTGGCACAGTCACATGATCAATCGTCAGATCTTGCAGCGGCGAGTCATCGTTGGAGATCTGGAACGTAAATCCATTGCCCGCATATCGATTCGCATCGATGTCATCAATGATGAGGTCATGGATGCTAACGTGGCTCATGCCCCGCGAGACCCCGTGCAGTGCTCCGTCAGGGGTATTGGCCAGCTGCACGCCACTCCCGGAATGGCGCAGTACGCAATAGCGCACCGTGATGTCATGCACAACGCATTCGGGACATCGCGAATTCTGATTCTTCGGTGTAAGCAACAACTGGAAGCCCATTTGCGTGAATCCACCCCACGAGTTTTCCAAAACATTTCCTTCCACAAGGGCACGCGCAGCGTTCTTGAATTCTAGGTTGTTTTTCACGATGTAGGTGATCCCAATGAAATTGGGATCACGCCGATTCCACGAGGGCGGCTTGTAAAAGTAGTTCCGCCGGATTTCGATGTCCGTTGGTGTCGCGCTACCTCCTCCACCGCCAAACAGCACGCCTTCTCCCGCCGACTCCAAGTAATTGTTCACGATCTTGTACGTGCCACCCGCGACTGGTCCCGTGCCAGCCCACAGGGTTTGAGAGTCGGTGCAAGAACCGGTCCGAGCAACGCAGTGGAGATCGGAGAAATAGGAGTCGATTGCCGCGATATACGTGGCACCGGGGAAGGCGACTGCACGCGTCGTTTCATCTTCCGCTGTTCCGTGCATCCACGCCCGGTCGAAAATAATCTTAGTCCCGTTCTGCGCATTGACCAGGTCGTAGACGATGCCTCCACTCGCGGCTCGCGTGATCTCCAGGCCCATAAACCGGTAGTGGTCCGCTACCTTGATCGAGCGCCTCGGGGGCACAACCACCGTAGCCATTTCCTTTTTCGGGTTTGAGCATGCAAATGGCGGGCGGCCTTTCAACGAAGCCACCCCCGCATAGCATGGACTCGTCCGCGTACCCTCCTTGGGCAAGTCTCCGTCCGTACGGACCGTGATCCAGTGCGTGTCGTCACAACCTTTGGCGGGAAACTCGAAAGCTCCGACATACGAGGTTCCTGAGTGCAGAAGCAGCGTGTCGCCGCAACGTGCCTGTGCAATCGCCTTCTGCAAATCCTCTCCCGAAGACACCGCGATCTCCTTCCCGGGAGAAGGAGTAGCCGACAAGGCTGTGTAGAAACATGATTGCGGCAAAATCGCAGGCCCGTCCTTTTCGCCAAAGGCAGGAACATTTCCCGGCCTGCAGTAACGGTCATCCGAGCCCGTTCGAGGCCCGCTCTGAGCGCCTGAAATGACCGAAGAAAAACACACGAATGCCACGGCGGGCCAAATCGTAATTTTCATCTTCGTATGAGTATTGTGCTCTGAAATCAGCCGATTCGCGTCAAAAACCGTCCATAAAGCTCTTCCGTATTCTTCAGCTGTGCCTCGCGGGAGAATCGGTCTCCAACAAGGGTCCGCCCGCGCATTCCCAATTCTCGAGCTTCAGCCGGACTCTGAAGTAAGTGTATCACTCGCTCCGCCATCGCGCGATCATCGCCTGATGGCACCAGATAACCCGTCTCCCCCTCCACAATCGCTTCCCGCGCGCCGCCCACGTTGGTCGCAACAACGGGCTTGCCCGCTGCCATGTATTCCAGAATCGAATTGGAAAAGCCTTCAAACTTGGAACTCAACACGCAAACATCCGAAATTGCGAGCAGTTCGCCAACGCGGTCACACCGTCCAAGGAAATATGTGCGATCCGCAATGCCGAACTCCCCGGCCAGACGCCGCATCGGCTCGATCAACTCTCCTTCCCCCGCCAGCACAAAGCACGAATTCGGTAGGCGCTCTTTCACCCGACGTGCTGCTCGTAAGAATGTGGGATGATCTTTTACCGCATGCCGCAAGTTGGCCACGATGGTGACGAATTGAATGTTTCCATCGGTCGGCAGCCTAAGTTGCTTCACGAGCTCGACTCGGTTTCCCTCCGGTACAGAGGCGACTCTGTGCAGATCTATCCCGTTATAGATGATGCGAACCTTCTCGGCGCGAACCCCTTCCTCCCCCAGTTGCACCGCTACTGCCTTCGAGTTCGCTACTACAACTTGAGCCAGCCCATACGCTCGTCTCTCCACCCACTTTTGCGCGGGCGTTCGCATCCCCCCCAGCTCACGACGCGAAGCAATGCGCACCGGTACTCCGGCCAGCGCTGCCGCCGCCATCCCGAACACATTGGAATAGAAATCGTGCGTATGCACTATGTCGATCTTCGACGTCTGCAACCTCGCCGCGCATCGCCGCAGTTGTACAGCCATGTTCCAGTCGTAGAAGCTCGTCAGCGGAAACGTGGGCACATCTCGGAATCCCCATCGCTCCGCTTCTTCTCGCAGAATTCCTTTGGGATCGAGCACCGCTAATTCCACATCGAAGCGGCTACTCTGCTTCATCAGCCCCGTAAGCTGCACAGCCTGGCGCTCTGACCCGCCCAGTGCAAAGGTCCCAATCATATGCAACACACGCGCGCGTGTGCCTGGTGCCACCGTCGCGCCGCTCAACTCGGCCTCTGATGGAACGTTTTGCACGCTCATGATGGCAGTCTTTAGGACTTAGGACGAAGACAGCAACAGGATTACCCGCGCGAGCCGTCTCGCACCTACGGGCACGGCGTCCCGTACAGACTACGAACTTCAAGAAACTGCTGTGCCAAAGCTGAAAAAACCGGAAACCACCGGATCTTCGCCGAACGATCAAAGCGTTCCTGCAAATACTACTCGACCAAACCCTTTACTCCCATACGGATTGAGATATCCCCCTGCAGAGTCCGCGGCCCCAGCAGTACCGGTAGAAGATCGTTCTTCAATTCCCCTCGCCACCAACGCATCGGCGGCATCGCCAAACCCCATTTCAGCGGGCGCTCACACTCGTTGAGCCATTTTCCGCGAAAGATATTTTCGTACCCCACCCCGCAACTCTTACTCCCCGAAGGAAATTTGCCTACCCACTCCAACAACTCATGGCCCAAAATCGGACCACGCACTTCGGGGACGACGCCGACCTTTTGCGGTCGACTTTCGACAGAACACACACACGCCCAATGGTGAGAGCGTTTCCATTGTCGGCAAAGGCTTTGCGAGCCAAATAAGCGCGGTTCGCCGATAATAGCGTGGGGACCGGATGGAGCCCCGTCAATTTCCGCTATGTTACCACGTCAAAAAGTGGGATGTCGCGGGGAATGAAGGACTCCACGTGGCCTGTGCATGAACCCTGTGCGTGAATAAGAAGACTCAACGTACGCCACTGACGGCGGCCAGAACCGCGTCCACATCGGCGCCGAGGTCTGTGCCGTCGTTGGCCGCACCTGTCGCCGGACTGGCAGGCAGCAGATGGTAGTCGCCACCATCGCCGTTGTTAAAGTTCACGAAGGCGATCGCGGCCGCAGAATAAAAAAAGTTACCGGTCGGCCAAGAGGACGGCGGGTAAGCCGACGGAGATTCGAGGATAGCATTGTTAGAGAATATGTATCCCGAGAAGCACCGATCCAATGTTTTCAAGGGTACGTCATAGTAAGCACAGTTGGACGCTCCATCTGTACCGGTAGACCAGACCGGAGCGTTACCGCTAGCGACAATGCTATTGGTGAAGATGAAGCCAGGCATTTTCACCGTGTCGGGGGCGCCCATCACGAACATCATGTGCGGTGGAAACGCTGTAACATGGTTGATGTTCAAGTCCTGCAGCAACGGCTTGGCGATCGTCGAAACCTGGGCAAAAGTGCCCTCGCCCGCGTACTTTACCCCGTCGATGTCATCCACGATTACGTCGTGAATGCTGTAACGCATACCCTGCAGGGGGACGCCGTCCGGTCTTTCCAGAACGTTGCCGATCTGGAAACCTCCCGCCACGTGACTGATCGTGACGTAGCGCACAGTTACGTCGGTGACCAAGCAGAGAGGACAAACGTTCTCATTCCCAGACATCTGATTCTTGGGAGTGATCAGGATGGAGTAGCCGACCTGCGAGAAGCCGCCCCAAGTGTCCTCCAGCACATTCGAGTCGAGCAGGACACGCTGCGCATTTTTCAGTTCAAAGTGATTCTTCACGAGAAAGGCCGGGCTCGAGAATCCCGGCTGGCCTTTCATCCAAAACATCGGTTTGAACAGATGATTGAGGCGGACCTCAATGTCAGACGGGGGTTGGGTTGCGGGTCCACCGCCGAACAGGATGCACTCCGCGGCGGCCTCAAGAAAGTTGTCAACGATGCGGAACGGCCCGCTCGGCAGTGAGCCGATCCCTCCCTGGATGGCCTGCGAGTCGGTGCAAGTACCCTCCACTCTGCAGTGAAGATCGGAGATATAGGAATCCTGCACAGCCACGCTTGTGGTGCCGCTCAGGTCGACTCCACGCCGGGTGTCGTCCTTTGGCGAGCCATGAATGTAGAGGCGATCCAGCACGATCTCGTCTGCGGAGCCGTCCTGTTCCGGGGCGACGAGTGCGACCACAGACTTGCCGTTGTTTGCGACGCGTGTAATTTCCAGTCCGAGCAGACGGTAGTGGTTGGCTCCGTTGGCAAAAATGATAGGACCATTTCCCGCGCCCGAGGAGGCGATGGTCGCCAGCAGTTGCTGCGGCTGGGTACAGGGAAACACGGGCCGACCAGGCAGAGACGCGATGCCTGCATAACAGGGCGTCATGCGCGTTCCTTCGGGGGGTAGACTGGCATCGGAAGTGCTGGTGCGGACAGTAATCCAGTGCTGGTCGTCGCAGTTCTTGGCGGGCAGCGTGAACTGGCCGATGAAGGTGGCCCCGGCCTCCAATTCGATGGTGTCGGCGCAGCTCGCATTGTCCAGCGCGGCTTGCAAGTCACCCCCCGCCTTCACGGTAATCAAGGAGCCGAGTGAAGGAGTGTCAGCGAGCGTGGTACTCAGGTACACGCGGGGTAACTCGGCGGGCCCGTCAAAATTGCCAGTCGTGGCCGACACGGCCAGTGTGAAGCTCCGCGTTGTGGAGTTCGACGCGGCATCGGTCACCTTTGCCGTGAAGGAATACACTCCCTGCTGGCTGGTCGTACCCGCGAGGGCGCCGGTCGTAGCCTGTAACTGGATGCCGGGCGCGAGGGACCCTGCAAAGATCGACCACTGATACGGCGGAGTTCCGCCGCTTGCGGAAAGATTTGCGCGGTACGGGGTATCGACCAAAGCTCCCTTCAGCGATGAAGTCGCGACGGCGAGTTGCGACGGAAGCTGAATCGTTACCAAGCTGGTGGCATGTTGAGTCGAGTCGGCGATGCTTGTCGCCGTGATGGTGATCTGGGTTTTGGTATTTGCCGCAGGTGCGGTGAAGGTGCCGTTGCTGGAAATCGAACCGGCCGACGCCGACCAGGTCACGACAGAGTTGCTGGTCCCGCTCACGGTCGCAGTGAATCGCTGCTGTGCCATCGGGCTCAGAGTAGCGGTGAGAGGGGAAATAACTACGTGGATCGGGGAAGCAGGCTGAATCGTCACCAAGCTACTGGCATGTCGAGTTGAGTCGGCGACGCTCGTTGCCGTAATGGTGATCTGGGTTTCGGTATTTGCCGCAGGTGCGGTGAAGGTGCCGTCGCTGGAGATCGAACCAGCCGACGCCGACCAGGTCACGACGGAGTTGCTGGTCCCGCTCACGGTTGCAGTGAATCGCTGCTGCACCGTCGGACCCACGGTGGCGATGCGAGGCGAAACAGATATTTCGATCTGCGCCGTAGGCTGAGGTGTTTGCGTCAAATTACTCGCGCCACAGCCGACCGCGATAACCAACACCTCCCAGATGAGCACGACGGCCGCGATGCGCTGGAGAGTCCAAGCAAACCTCCGCTGCGAGCGCGACAACCTGGGGGATACTCCTTGCAAGACCACTGGACTGACCTCGATTTGGATTATTGGGGGGACCTAATCGTTCGGTCCTGCATTCACATCGAAAGGTATCGAACCTTAACTCGCGCAGATAGGTAACAAAAGGTCCTGAACTAGGGGGAGACAGGAGCGCGCGCGGCGGAATATCTACGAAGTTTGTGCTGTAGGGCGAACAGCCGAGTGCGCTGGCAACGCACGGCGAGAGACATTTGGGAAGCCAGGGGGCAATGGGAAGAGCCGTATCGCGGCGGCCTTGATGCCTAGCTCGTCGCCGAGCCGGAAGCGAGACCACGGCCCGGATCAAACGCAAACTTTTCTGCGTCGCCGGCCACGAACTGCATGGCCTACTGCTGTGACTGTCGGCGACGCCAAAGGCGCGCCCCCAAGACGGTGAGGCGTGGCGCGATTCGCAGGGTAACCAGCACAGCGCGAAGCTTCGCGGTCGACGCAACAGCATTGGCGCGGCTCAGGAATTCGTAGGCTTTGTCCCGCTCTCCTGCCAGCAGGAATGCCTTCCCCTCAATCAAGTCAAGAGCAGCCTGTATTTTTCGCAGTCTCTCCGCGAGCAACGCACGTGTGCGAGGGCTCAGATCGAGATCTCGATCCAGTTTTCTGAGTGATTGGACTTCGCCGGCTAGCAGGCTTGCCGGAGCCGATCCCTGGCTATTGGGGCGCACATTGCGGTTCAAAAGCACTTGGCGCTGATAGGCGATCTTGCCACCGGCGTAAACGACACGCAACCACAGATCATGATCTTCAGAATAGCGAATCTCTTCGTCAAAAAGACCTGCTGCCGTCACTTTTCGCCTGCGTACTACGGTTCCCGAGGTGATGGGCTGAGATTGCAAAACGAGAAGGCTCTCGAACGTTACCGGTCCGGTCGAGGGGCAAAGTTGCATGAAGGTTTTGCCCGCATTGTCTGCGTCCCCCTCAAAAGCGGCGTCACAATACACCATATCCAACTCAGGGTTACTGTGCAGGAATCCGAGTTGCTCTGCGAGGTAGCGCGGCAACCAGACGTCATCGCTATCCAGAAAGGCTAGGAATTCTCCCCGCGCTTGCTGGATGCCCAGATTGCGAGCCGCACTGGGTCCCCGGTTTTGCTGTTTGAGGTAGATGATGCGGGGAAGGTAGGGCGCTATCGCCAGCTCCATCTGCTTGCTGTCCGGCGACCCGTCATTAATCACAATGACTTCAAAATCGGTGTAGCTTTGCGCGAACACAGAGCCCAGTGCCATGCCAATGTGGCCCGCCGTATTGTAGGCGGGGACGATTACAGTCACTGCAGGCGATCCGGGCCTCTGCTTTGCTTTGTCGTTGAGCATCAAGAGAAAGGGAAAGCGAGTTGGATTCTCATCAGTGGGCTGAGTGCGTCTGGCCAACCTCGCTGGTTACCACTGGATATCCGAGCGTCGACATCAGATTTCCCCAGGTCGACTCGATCTTTGATACCAACGCTCCCGCTAGACCCGACTGCCATCGGCCGCTGATCGCCGGGCCGACGAATGGGATGTCCTTGCGATGTTTTTTCGTCGCGACCCACCGATCCGATTGGGTTCGTTCCATCTCTCGCATCCGATCCGGCGAGCTGGCTTCGATCGCTTGCTTCAACCGCTCCGGCGTGGTTTCCAGGCCCAGGAAAGTTGCGATTCGCTTTAGTTCCTGTTCGGTGTTGCTCTTCATGTCTTCATAACGCAGCAGCAGGAAGCCGCTGCGGTTCTGGCGAGTGTAAACCCAGCTCGCCACGTTTTCACCCCAAGTGCCCCAGCCGGCCGAGATCAGCCTGCCATTGACAAAATCGTCCACGTAGTCGGCGAGCGGATAACTGTCCGCAATCTGCCGGTATTTTCTCTGAAAGTCGTAGTAGGATAGCACCAAATCGCGAGGGTCGCGCACAATGTAGAGCACACGCCGGTAACGCGGGTCAAAGTACGTATGACTCTTGATGATTCGGGGCCGGGGTGTACGTTTCAACGCACGATTGGATTGCGAGGATGTATCCGGGATCAGACGCTCAATGTTGGTGAATGTTACATTTTCGGAAGGGAAAACCAGGTTTGCGATGAGAAAGCGAGTCCAAGTGTTTCCGGATCGAGGATACGAAACAACAAAAGTATCGTCCGGATATACCGCCAAATTGCGGTCTGCAACATCGACCCCTAATAGGTATTTGAGAACAACTTCAATTCCGTACTTCATTGAGGGAGTCCCATCACGTCTAGGAGTGACGGCTTGGCGTCTCGAGGCGCACTGGTAACAGTCTCGTATCCCAGCGCTCGCATGATGTGGCCCCATGCCTGCTCGATTTGCGCCACGGCCTCGTGGGGCAGACCGGACTTCCATCCTCCGGCCACGGCGGCGCGCACGAAGGGCAGGTCTTTGCGAGTTCCTTTGGTCGAAGCCCATTTGTCCGCCTGCAGGTTTTCAAGCTTGCGCATGCGATCCGCGGAACTCAATTCCACCGCCTTCGCTAACTGCTCGTGATCGGTCTTGAGGCCGAGCAATAAGGCGATCTTCGCCAGTCCCTCCTCCGGGCGCTCTTTTAGATCTTCGTAGCGCAGCAGCAGGAATCCGGGCGTGTTGTAGCGAGCGATGAGCCAGCTACCTACGTTTTGCCCCCAAGATCCGAACTCGTTGACGTGTCCGATCACGGACCGCTGCACGAACTCCTCAATGGGATGTCCGGTCTGAATTATGCCACGCTTGATTTGAAAATGGTATTGCGAGAGCACCACATCACGCGGATCGCGAACAATGTAGACCACCCTTCTATAACGGGCGTCGAAGGGATGATGGCTCTTCATGATTCGCGGACGAGCGCACTTCTTTAGGAAATTCCGCGTCCGTAGGTCGGGATCGGGGCTGACATGGTCGATGTTGAGAAACGTTACCGGTTCCTCGGGGTGAATCAGGTTCGCGACCATAAATCGGGTCCAAGTGTTACCCGACTTCGAATAGGACGCGATAAACACGTCATCCTCATAGATCGTAAGATTGCGGCCGGGCTTGTCTCGGCCGAGCAGAAGGTCCATCCCGTAAACTAGCTTGCGGATCATCGCGTTTCTTACCTCCGTCGTCAGACGCTGGGCCCGGGTTGGTGTCAAACCTGGTCTTATGTTTGCCGCTTTATCGTTGCGCAAACCCACAATATCAGAACTCGCGCTCGGGAACTGCAAATGGGTATTGAACTCTGGGGAACATCATCTCAGCCATTTGCGGACGGGCAGGAGGGAAGTTAATGACGGGTCGGGCCGAATTTCACAAACCGAGGGAACGGAAGTCAATGAGTGCGGCGCTGGAAAACGTAGAGGTCCCGCGCCGTAACCTGCACGTGGCGGAGGCCGAGGGGGAGAAGGCGAAACGCGAACAGAAGGTGCCTCGTCCGCCAACCCCTCAGTACCCTCTCAAATTCGAAATTACCCCTTGTGTAAGGGGAGTGATCAGCCCGCTGCTCAGCAATTCATACACGCGTCGGTTCGTGCCCGGGTGAAAGAACTGGGGCACGAGAAGCGTCTGAAAGCGTAGCTCAATAACGATGCCGATGATTTGGTGATCTGCTGTCGTGCAGGAGGGCACTGGTCATGATGCGGAACATAATGGCGAGGCTGAAGCTGACGGTGAACGAAAGTAAGACGCGGTCTGTCGACTGCCGGAAGAGAAGCTCGACTTTTACGGGTATGCGTTTGGTCGATTCTACTCGCCCAAGACGGGGTTGCCCTATTGGGGCACGTCTCCGTCCAAGAAACGAGTGCAGCGTATTTGTGAGGCGATCAGCGAAGTGACTCGACGGAATCAAACCCGGGGGAACGCTGGTAGAAGCGCTTGATCGAAAGATTAATGGCTGGGCTAGCTACTTCCGCCTGGATCCGGTTTCTCCCCGCCGCACAATCTACGTTCTGGGCTTGCCCACGCGCTGAGCTGTCTCGAACATCCGGCGGACGGTATCCATGTCCTTCGGCTGGACCTTCCCGGCAGGAATCCGCATCTTCGCGACTTCTTCCAGTTTGTTCAGAATGTCGACCAGCGCAAATGAGTCGATGAGTCCGGAAGAAACCAGGGGCGTATCCTCACTGATCTGCAAACCCTCGCGGACAATTGTCTTCATTATGAATTCTATAATCTGCTGTTTTTGATCGGTCATCATCGATTCGCTCCGTTGCCGTCGCGTTGGAGTTCGGGGTGCTCGGAAATCAACTTTTCACGGGTTGTGGCGCGCGCCGACTTACCGGCGGTACTTTTGACGATCCAGCGTGGGGGCTTTAGGTAGACCGCACGAACCGAGACTCCGAGTTCCCCAACCACCGCATTCCGTATGGCGCTTTCAATGGGCAAAGGATTCTTCAGCTGTTCCTCATCGGTCACTTCGGCAACCACGACGATATCTTCTGTCCCGAGGTCCCGATTATAGAGACCAAAAGCAACAGCTCGCCCGTCGTGAATGGCAGGATGGCCAAAGGCAATTTCCTCAACATCCTGGGGATAGATGTTCTTGCCGGCAACGATAATCAGGTCCTTCTTGCGACCCACGACGTAAAGTTCCCTGTCGAGGCAGAACCCCACGTCCCCAGACCAATAGAATCCGTCGCGCAGGGCTTGCGCAGTTAGGTCGGGGCGGTTGTAATAGCCCTCCAGCATCGAGTCGCTGCGAATCAAGATCTCACCCACTGCGCCCTCGGGAAGATCCTCGCCGTTGGCGTTGGCGATGCGTACGTGATTCTCGGGAAGACACTGCCCAGAGGACATCAGACAGAGTGCTCTTGAGTGGTCTGCTCGAACTGGAACCACGATCCGGTCACTGTAGAACTTATCCCCATCCACAGTAATCCGGCACGGACCTGATTTGCCGTTGATGCCGGACTGCGTCACTGCAAAAACGTTTTCCGCCATTGCGTAGCAGGCTTGCAGGGCCTCCCGGCGTAGGCCGTGATTTTTGTAGGCCTCAAAGAATTCATCCATGCTGGAGGCGCGCACCGGTTCCGAACAGTTGATCAATGCGCGCAGGCTATCCAGGTTCAGTCCGGGATAATCCTCCGGATCCACTCGGCGGCTGACAAACTGGTAAGCGAAATTGGGAATCCAAGTCAGGGAACAGCGGTACTCGGAAATCAGCTGAAGCATGCTTCCCGGGTGCATCACCCAGTCGCTGGGCGACTGCATGACGATCGCCAGATGGCAGACCATGGGCAAAATGAAACACGCAATAAGGCCCATATCGTGATAGAGCGGCAGCCAACTGTAGATCCGATCTTGCGGGCCAACGCTCAAAGCTGACGCCAGATGACTCAACTGTCTAAGGACTGCGGCGTGGGACAGCGCAACTCCCTTCTGCAATCCGGTAGTGCCGGCGGAATGCTGAATAAATGCCACGTGATCTGGATCGGCTTCAGGAAGATCAGCCGGCTCGACGCGCGATTTCGGTCGCGCACCCGAGCGCAACAGGCGCGACTGGCCGGTCAAGCTGACGCACTGAAGGAGCTCCTCGGGAAAGCTCTCATCGAGGACGATGAGTTTGGCCCTTAGATTGGCCGAAACTCCTGCCAGTCCAAACCTGTACTTCGCTGGGTCGACTTTGAAAGTTGGGTAGGCAAGTATGGCGGGGACCGCCCCCAAAAGCATGGCGCCGGCGAAGGCCGTCATCAGTGGAACACCTTGGGGCATGATTAAAATAACGGTGTCACCGTATTGCAGGCCTTGTCCCCTGAAATAAGCGGCCTCAGCCTTAGCCCAGTTGGTGAATTCACCGAAGGTCACGCTTTCACTTTCGCCTTCGCCCTGCCACATGGTCGCGAAAGGCTGGTTCGGGGGAGCTGCCAGCAACGCCTCGGATAAGGTCCGGAAACGGGTTAGAGAGAGCGGAGTCGCTGTGGCTGGCATCAGCGTCCCTCGTCCTTGCGCTGAGAGCGTATGGTCTGAAGGCTTCGGAACATGTTTTCCGCGATCACGGAGTTGGCTTCGGGGCCAACATGCGTGATGTCAATGAACAGCCGTTCACTATGGTCCTTGAAAATGTCACCCAGGTAGTAAAAGCCAGGACGCTTGATATTTCGAGCCATTCGATAAATCGAGTCGAACACAAGCCGGATTCCGGGGTTGCGATGCTCGGCTGAGTCGTTGACCTTTTCCTCCTCTGGCGTCAACGGCTTCGGACCGACCAAAGTCGTCGGCTGCCAGAAAAATGCGCACCGGAAACCAAATCTCTGGCCAAGAGCTTCAGCTATGTCCATGTTCTTGGTGTAACTCTCATATGTTTTCTGCGCCACCGCGTTAGCATCGTGTTCCGACCGCACGCGAATCTGTTCTTGCGCGCTGCCGTTGCTGAGTTTGGCGGCGATGATCTGCAACAGGCGATAGGTATTAGTTTTTCGGAGATACTCAAAACCAGGCTTCCGCAGTGCGCTAGCCTCCTTGAACCAGATTGTCATGCGCTCGTAGTTTCCGTGAACATCACCCTTGTCGGTTTCGTAGGGCAAGAACACATCAGGCACCCCATCGTAGAAGACCACCAGATCCGGTTTTTGCGGGTTCGATTTCAAGGCAAGCATGAGTTGAACGAGTTCCTGCGTGCAGACCCAACCTGATTCGGCATAATTTATAACGCACACCTTCTGACCGGACTTCTCGTATTTCTGGGCGATAAGTGAGGGGAGGGTTCCCCAGTCCGGCTCGCCCATACCCCAGAAAGTCGAGTTGCCGAACATCCAGATCGTATAGGCGCCGGGGATGCAATCCGTGTAGTAAGTGCTGCGCAATCCTTCCGCGTCCACGTTCACCATTTCGCTCTTGAATGGCTCTCCGCGCCAGACCACAAAGGCCTTGTACTGCATCTCGGCCCTTGAGGCTTGCCATTGAGGCCAGAGTCTTCGGGCCAAGGCCTGGTCCTTGTACACGGAAGCCGGAGGACTCGCCATCTCTTTCTGCGAGGGTGTCTGGTATTTGAGAATAAGATATGAAATTCCTTCGCCCGAGACCAGCAACAGCGCGCATATGAAGAACGCAATGGAAAGCCTTGGCAAGAACTCATTGAGGCCCTGCTTGTACGCGCTTCCGGTCGAAACCGCACTTTCTGCCGTTGTTGACAAGTTCCGCTCCGCTTCAGAAAAGTTGATACAAGAAAGGCGAGTTAAGATTGGTCTGCTGGATCTGTATGACCAAGTAGGCGTACATAGCTAGTACCGCGACTAGTGGTGTTACCCAGACCCATCTTTCCTGCCAGAGCACGACCAAGCTTGATTGGAAAAAAGCATTGGCCGGCGTTGCCACCCGATCCAACAGCCCGGTCACGCCCGCCACCGCGAAATATCCCACCGCTATGCAAGTGGTGAGCAGGTAGAAGTTTGAAGGCAGGTGCCGATGAGCATATCCACCCGGATGGGCGATTGCTCGAAGCATCGCGAAAGCCTGGTGGAGATTCTGGGCACGAAAGAAAATCCAGCCGAGACTTATGCCGCTGAATGTGGCCAACCAGCCCATGGGGGCCATGACCAACTCGGGAACTTTCAGCCCGGCACCGGCGAACAGGCGTTGCCATAGCCGGTGCAGAACCAGCAATAACCCCTGGAAGGCACCCCAGAGAAAGAACAACAGCGTACCCTTGTGCCAAAGGCCAAACAAGATCATGGAGATCAGCAGGGAAAGGCTTCGCCACCAGAAACCACGCCGCCGGGTGGCCAACGGCATAAAGAGGAAATCCCGTATCCAGAAAGACAGAGACATGTGCCAGCGGGTCCAAAAAACCGAGGGCGTCGAGGAAAGGTAGGGACGCTGGAAATTCTCTGGTAGCTCGAAGCCGCAGAATCTTGCCGCGCCGATTACCAAACTGGAGTAGCCTGCGAAATCAAGAAAGAGCTGGAATCCGTACCCGACTGCCAAGAACCACACATCGATGCCGCTATAGCCACCTGAAGTTCGGGCGAAACCTGCGTTTACTCCCTGGCCAGGCACGAGCCCAGCGGCTTCCACACGCGCCAAAGCCAGCATCAACAGGCCGAGACCCATCCGACGCATTCCGATGCAGAGATCTTCCCAGGATGGAGCTTGCCGCCGTCGAAACTGAGGCAGCATGCTCGAGAGCCTGCAAATTGGGCCGGAGATCACCGTCGGCCAGAAAGCCATGAACAGGCAGAACTCCAGCAAAGAAGGATCAAGGTTTTCCTCCCGGTAAAGCTCGAGCAACCAGCTGAGCGCCTCAAAAGTCCAGAAGGAAATTCCGAGCGGCAGGGCGATATGCTGCAAACCGGATCGTAGGGAGTGGAACGGAACCGCCGTGGCAAAACCGGGGAGATACTTGAATGTACCGAGCAAGACCAAATTGAAGGCGATGCCAAGCCACAAGCGTCCGACACTGACGCGGTGCTGCAGGTACCGACCCAGGGCATAATTTGAGACTGTGCTCAAGACTAATAGCGCCAGGAACCACTTTCCCCAAGTGGCGTATAGGAGATAACTCAGGCCCAGGAGTATGAGCTGACGAAGCTGCGTTCGGCGTACTAGCACGAGCGTTACCCACGAAAGGGCAAAGCCCAGGACGTATATCCAGAGTTTTTCCATGGCCAACAGTCTTTCTTCGCTCAACCTGACGGAGGCGAAGAAGCTTTTCCTACGCGTCTCAGCGGCTAGACAAGCACACTGCAGATGGTGCATGTCCTCTTGGGAAGGAATGCGTGCCGTTGACACAATATTATAACGAACTACGCTTCTGCGGCGAGGAAGAAAACGGTTGGGTAGTGGCTGAATTCAGCCACTACCAACGGTTGAACCATAGCGGCTAACCATGGCGGCTGTTGTTACCGCTGGGCATGCAGCGTGCCCCCAGTGAGAAGGCGCGCTGCTCTATTCCGTGGCCTGCTCCAGGTCGGCTAGGAATCCAATCGCCGTCGGTGGGTGACTCGATTGTCCAGGGGCCCGCAGGCCGTTGTTCCGACCGCGCTTGGCTCTCGTCGTTCTTCTTCCGAGTATTACTGTTGGGCATGGAGCGACTTCTGGTACGAGCCAGCTCCATCCGGCGCAGCCATAATCCCAGTCGGGACTGTTGAGCCGAACCTACATCCGCCTGCTGTGCAATCGCAGCTCGCGGATTTTCCGCACATGCTCATCGCTGGTGCCAAACCGGTCCCCAGAGGTCCCGAATACTCAATCTCCGCGCTCGTGGGCCTGTAGAATTGGCGACCACAAATCATCCGAAAAAGGGCTAGTGCCATTATCCCGGTGTCGTGGAGGAAGTTCCATTGTCGGGCTGCATCTAGCCTGGAACGGCCCTTAGTCCTCGCATTAGCCGAAATAAGCGGTATAGGGGCAGGCAGTAACATCTGTCTGGTCAAACGTCCGGTGGAAAAGTGTCGCCCTGCGTGGCAGCGACTGTTCCCGGTCGCAGTCGTTCTTCTAAGGGCACAAGATCGCCAACATGGAGAGCTTCGCCGGTTGCGTACGCCCACGCGCAGCAGGCGCCGTAAACGAGCCCGCCGGCAAGCAATTGCACCGCCAGTTGCCGATAGGTGTGAGCTACAAACCAGTGTTGCATGAGCAGAAGCACCGCTACCATGGGCGCGGACAGCATCAGAGGCAGAAGATACGCCTGGCGCAAGAATGTCGAAACCCGGATCCCCAGTCGCGAGCACAGGTGGAAGGGCATGAACAATATATATGTGCCAAGCAGCGGAATCGCCGTGCCTAGCGCGTCGCCGATGATTCCATAAGGTCTTACCAGCAATATGCTGAGAATCAGATTTGCAGTTCCTTCGATCAAGGTAACCACCGCCAGTTTCCCGTGTTTGCTGATGCCAAACAACACACGTCCAGAGGCTGACTGGACCAACATCAGCGTGTAGGGAAAGATGAGAGTCAGCAGCACGGGATAGGCTTGCGCGACATACCTTTTACCGACCCACACTTCGATGATGGATCTTCCCAGGATCACAAAGACAGCGGTGATGGGTAACGTGGTAAAGGCGCAGGCACGATTTCCTGCGACAAAAATCTTTCGCAGGCGGTCGATGTTTCCCGCGGCGTCTGACTGGCTTGACATGGGAACAAAAATCTGAGCAAGACTGCCCACCACGTCGCCGGCGTAGTCGACCAGTCGCGAACCCGCGTAAAAATAAGTGATCGCAGCCGAAGACACAAACGTGCCGATGACCAAGGCATCCGTTTTGAATCGGAGCCGACCTGCCACCATAATCATGAAAGTGATCGAACTGTAGTTCGCCATGTGGCGGAAAGTTTTCTGGTCGACGTACTTCCATGAAAATGTGACCGGTAACACCCGAAGTGCGACCATTCCGCGAACTACAGAAGCAACGAGCGGCAATCCTACGGTGATTAGGGCGACGGTGAGCAGACCGTAGCCGTGGTTCAGAAAGAAAACGATCAGCACGACCCGCAGCAAAGTAGAAACGACGTTGGTCCAATTCAGGATGTAGAACTGCTGCAAACCCTCGAGAATTCCTCCGAATACGCCGAGTGGGAAGCCGAGTGCCACCGAGCTACCCACCAGCAAGAGAAGCCAGCGAGCGGTGGACTGAAAACCCGGTGCAATGTGGAACACACGATCCACGTAGACGCATCCAACCAGAGTGATCAGCAGGCTGAGGGCTGCGACGCAAGTGTAGGTGAACATGCTGGTGCTAATCAGCCTGCTGGCCTCGTCGATATCACGCGTTGCCGTGTACTTCGAGACGTACCGAACGATGGAAGAACGAATCCCAAAATCGAAAATCCCGTAGTAGCCCGTGAGCGAAAAAATCAGAACCCAAATGCCGAAAGCCGCGTCTCCGAGCCGGTGTAGAATAAAAGGGGAAAGAAAAACCCCGATCAGGATATTGAGCCCGAGGGAAAACCAGCTCGAGCCCACGTTTTTGATGATCTGAGCCTTTTCCAGCTTACGCATATGCCTGCTTGGCGGTCTTCATCGGACAGGAGCGGAGAGTTTTGTCAGTTTTTCTATCATAAGCTAAGAAAATTGCAGGACAGGCCTGGGCGATACACTTCCGTAACGGACTTTGCCGAGGCAACGGTCGAGCCCATGCCTTCGGCGGGCGGTGACCGGAACTACATCCTGACGGCCCAATTTGCTGTTAGCAACGCCTTCTTACGCCCCCATCGTCACGCGCCAGCCGTCGGTTGTTTGCTTAGTTCCTGGTTTCCGCCGCGGCGAGATGAATGTGAGATTCAACCACAGAGAACAACTCGGTCTTCAGATTTGGTCCACCGGCGAACAAACCGGAGATGAGCGGATTTCGATTATTGGCCGTGAGAGCCGTTTTGTCGAGCGTGCTGACAAATCCTCCTCCGCTGAGCACCAGGGCAGCACCGGCAACGACGTCCCATTCGTTCTTTGAAGTGAGCGTGAAAGTGACGTCCGCGAGCCCAACGGAAACGAGCGCCAATTTGTAGGCGACGGAACCCACGGCACGAATCTTGAACCCTGCCTTTCCAAACGGCTTCCATTCTCCGCGTTTCACCTCGCTGCGACTGGCGAGAACGAGCGCTCCGTCCAGACTGGTGCGTTGGCTGGGACGTGCCGACTGCCCGTTGTAGAGGACGCCGGTGCCGATGGATCCGAGGAAGGTCTCCCTCGTGGCGGGGTTGTAAATTCCGCCCGCGACTGGTTTCCCGTTCTCCACGAACCCGATCGAAACGCAGAACTCGGGAATACCCTGCACAAATTCACGTGTACCGTCGAGAGGATCGACCACCCAAATGCGCGACCGCTGCAGGCGAATGGGATCGTCCACACTCTCTTCGGAGAGCCAGCCTTCCCCTTCGCGCAGAAGTTCTTTGCGCAGAACCGCGTCGAGCGCGCGATCTGCCTCTGTTACGGGATCGTGCCCGGTTTTGTATTCAACTTCAACGGCTCCTGGAGCGAAGCGGCCAAAAACTGGGCGCGAGGCTTCCAGTGCGGCCTGAATACGCTGCAATATTTGAGCGTGAGAATTTGATTTCATAATCTCGCGATCTTCCTGCGATGATCTTCTTTCGAGATCAAGCCATGAGCATGCGCGCGCCCGTTGCCAGCAACACCGCGCAGAGAATCCGTCTGAGCCACGGAACTGGAACCCGCGTACTTAGGTAAGAGCCCAGCAGTCCACCTGGAACCGACCCCAGCAATAGACCTCCCACCAAGTGGATGTCCACATTATGCATACGAAAATGCAGAAAACTAGTTACTCCGGTGAGAATGAGAGCGTGAACGATGTCCGTGCCAACCATAACCTTCGGCTGAAAACTATAGAACAGCAAAAGCATCATCATGACAATACTGCCGGAGCCGACTGAGGTGATGCCCACCAGAAAGCCCGCCACCAGGCCGATCAGCGACATCCAGGCAAACGACTTCATCGTCGGCGAGCGCACTGCGGCGCGATCCTCAATCTTTTTCTGAAAGAACAGGAAAGTCGGAATGCAGATCAGCAGAACTCCGACGGCAATGGTGATGAAGCGGTTAACGCCATTGCCATAAACGTTTCGCAAGTGAATCAGAAAACTTACGCCCAGATACGATCCCGGAGCGCTGCCAACGGCCAGCGCTAGCAC
>Ga0208455_1000170_pt1 | contig 41763 bp, 38 predicted proteins | sample June2015DPH_4_50_FD_184690 | JGI IMG/M metagenome (GOLD analysis project Ga0208455, IMG submission 184690) | Peatland microbial communities from SPRUCE experiment site at the Marcell Experimental Forest, Minnesota, USA - June2015DPH_4_40... | ecosystem: Environmental > Terrestrial > Soil >... | reverse complement strand
GGCACGGATCGAGCTCTACCTCAAGGAAGTCAATGAGACCCCTGTGGTTTTTCGCTGGAAGTACAAACTGGAGACGCTGTCCCTGGTATAGCAATTGATATGTTATTTACGAATCACTATACTAGTTCCCAGGGGGCAGCTTGCCCTGTGTTGCGCTAGTTGCCAACGCTGTGGAATCAGCCGCCAGCATCGCGCTCTGGGGTGCAACCGCTGGTTCGGTGATGCAATACTTCACCAGGCACCAGAGTGCGCGCACTCCGTCCTTCCATCGGATCTTCTTCCCCTCTTCATACGTGCGGCCCCAGTAGCTGATGCCGACTTCGTAGATGCGCAGCTTCCGCTTCGCGATCTTTACCGTGATTTCGGGCTCGAAACCAAAGCGTCTCTCCTCCAGCGGAATCGACTGGATGACCTCGCGCCTAAAAACTTTGTAACAGGTCTCCATGTCGCTGAGGTTGATATTGGTAAGAGCGTTGGAAAGCACAGTGAGAATCCAGTTGCCCACAGAGTGCCAAAAATAAAGCACGCGATGAGGGCGGGCGGAAAGAAAGCGCGAGCCGTAAACGACATCGGCGCGCCCTTCAAGCAGGGGCTCCAGCAGTACCTTGTACTCTGCCGGATCGTATTCGAGATCGGCATCCTGGATGATGACAAAATCCCCCGTAGCTTCCCGGATGCCGCGATGCAGGGCCGCGCCCTTGCCCATATTCTTAGGCTGGAGAAAAATCCGAACCTGGGGATGCTCAGCCTGCAACTGTGCAAGAATCTCTTTCGACCCATCGCGAGAGCCATCGTCCACGCAAATCAATTCGATCTCTAGCGGAACGGCAAGAACTCTCTCAACCACTTGCCGCAGCGTGGTTCGTTCGTTGTACACCGGCATGACGACTGAAAGCTTCATTCTTTGAACGTCAGTGTAGTGGAAAAGTGTATTGCACATCCAAGTCGAAGTCCTGTTTTTCGTTTCAAGTAACGCTATCGCGCTGGAGGTGCTCGCGGATGATTGCCAGAATTCTTGATGCCGCTTTGCCATCCCAAAGTGGAGGACGCTGGGACTTGGGGGCGGGTTTCTGGAGAATAGAGCCAGCGGCCGCCAGAATGCGTTCTGGGTGTACCCCAACCACTATGGCGGGGTGCCGACAAGCTATTTAATTAGAACAACTTAGCACGTGCGCCCCCTGGCCAAGGGCGAATCTTACTATTAGAATTGCTATTATTTATCTTGACATAATTGTTAGTAAACGCGACAATGGAACAGCCTTGAGGGGAACAGTTTATGCCGTCAACATTGCGGAAAACCCGGTCGTTTTCACTGGATCCAACGGTTCTTTCCGAACTAGAAAGGACAAAAGGCAGCGTCTCCGCCAGCGAGCGCGTCAACCAGTTGCTGAAGCAGGGGTTGGAGATGGAGCGCAAGGCTAACCTGTATCAGGAGGCTGCAATATTCTTCAGGGGTGCTCCCGATGACCGCGACGAGCGGTGTGCTTTCCAGAAGGCCAATGTTAGCAGCTGGGCACGTAAATGACAGCGTGGAAAAGAGGGTTTAAACCTTCGGGCTGGTTTCCTCGCCGAGCAGAAGTCTGCCTCATAAGCCTTGACAAGGAACGACCAGCTCTAATCATCTCCAATGATAGCCTGAACACTCACTCGCTCGATGTGTGCGTGATACCGATCTCGACAGTTGAGCACAAGGCTTTTTCGCTGCGCCCGAGACTACAGTTGGGCGAGGGTGGGCTGCATAACGAGTCGTGGGTCAAGTGCGACCAGCCTACGACGGTCGAGAAACAGCTTCTGGTTTACCCACCTTTAGGAACCCTTTCGGCAGAGAGCATGCGGACGGTTGAAGTTGCCGTGAAGGCAGCACTCGAACTGCCCTAACCGGTTTTAGCTTAGGCCCGCTTCCAAGAAGGTCAACTGAAGCAGCAGCCGAGAGCAAAACTGACCAGCGAAGACTCATCACCTTTCAGCATAATTGGTTAGAGTGCCTAACAAAATCTTGACCCTCGACAGGCAAGACGAACCGTCCTAAGAAAATCACTCCAGCTTCGCGTAATCTGGGGTTCCTCCAAAGCCACCCGAGACCGAGCGGCGTTTCTGCGCTTTCCGTTTGCTTTGGGAATGCAGGAAATTGCATAACACCGTCCGGTGTAACCGCCAAGTCCCACGACTCGGCACACAAGAAAGGCCCGGACCAAATGATCCGGGCCAATCATTGCTCGAGTTTACCGCAGCGAGCGCCGAAACATTTCACTCTCACTAGTACGAAGAGAGACCCCCCGGCTCTGCCGGGGAGGCAGTAAGAGTTAGACAGATAGAGGAGTCCACCGCAGAAACTCCCGAACGTGAGCCGCCAAGCACACGAAAAGGAGTTTCGCAATGGACGAGATGGAAAGCCTAAGCCATACGAAGTGGGAGTGCAAATACCATGTGGTGTCCATCCCCAAGTGCCGCAGAAAGACGCTGTACGGGGAGTTGCGGCAGCACTTGGGAGAAGTGTTCCGCAAGCTGGCTGTGCAGAAGGAGAGTCGAATCGAAGAAGGGCATCTGCTGCCCGATCACGTGCACATGATGATCGCAATTCCGCCGAAGTAGGCAGTGTCGCAAGTGATTGGGTTTATCAAGGGGAAGAGCGCGATTCACCTCGCGCGGGTGTATGGGGAGAGGAAGAGGAACTTCGGCCAGCATTTCTGGGCGCGCGGGTACTACGTGTCCACGGTGGGGCGGGATGAGACGGTGATTCGAGAGTACATTCGGAACCAGGAGCAAGAGGACAAGCGCTTGGACCAAATGAACCTGTGGCGTTAATCGGCCACCGACAGGGTGGCTCCAGAAACTCGGGGCCGCGTTAGCGACCCCGCACAGCCGCTTTGAGCGGCTCACAAACTAAAGCCCCCGGCTTTGCCGGGGGATACTTACAGCGAAGTACGTGCTTAATAGACTCCCACCCCCGAGTTCGGAATTCGCCGGAACTCTCTGAGGTCGAGCGTCCCACCTATCAACGGGACGACGGCATGACGACCAGAGATCTATACTGCAACCGAAGCGTTTCCAAGCAGCACACTGCTCACGCGAACAGGCGTCGCTGTTCAGCTCCACACCCTTGTTTTTCAGATGACCCGACGGGCCGAGGGCACTCCATCTCCCAATTGACCGATCGTCACGAGGGACGTCCTACTAGAGTAAGGAAAATGTGGTAGAGTAAGGAAGCAGGAGATAGGAATGCAAAAGCAAGCGAGGATCACAAGCAAGGGACAGATCACTGTGCCACGCGAGGTGCGGCGCATCCTTGGTGTGCGGGCGGGTGACCGCCTATTGTTTGAAGGCGATGGAAAGGATATCCGCGTCCGGCCTGTCCGCAGCAAGAGCACGTTCTCGAAGTACCGCGGTATCGGAAATCCGGAGATCGGGTCTGGCCGAAGAAGCATTCGTCGATGGCTGCGCGGGCTGCGGGGACAATGACGACCGCCATTGATACCAATGTTGTTGTCGCATTGTGGGACAGAGATCCGACTTTCAGCTTGGCCGCACAGACCGCTCTGGAGGCAGCATTCAATCGGGGAAGTCTGGTCGTGTCGGCACCGGTGTTCGCGGAGTTAATTGCTGCCCCAGGCCGGACCGAGACCTTCGTGAATTCATTTCTTGAAGAGACTGGAATTGTCGTTGATTGGGAGTTGGGCGAAGCCGTGTGGCGCTCTGCCGGGCGTGCGTTCCAACATTACGCGGAACGCCGGCGCAAACAACGTGATTCAGGCACGCGGCGCATTCTTGCTGATTTTCTCATAGGGGCTCACGCTCAAACTCGGAGTTATCGGCTGTTGACTCTGGATGAAGGTTTGTACAAAGCAGCGTTTCCAACCCTGACCATAGAGACCATCTAGTACCGTGACCGCGTGATTATGAGGGCGGGACAGACAAGTATTGTTGGCTCGGGACGCTCTCCGAACGGTACCTGGCTGTACGAAACTTGCGGTCACGGTACTAGTACCAAGAGAGACACCCGCCTCGGGCCGCGCCCGATAAGCAACAGCAGCGAAACCAGACCCCCGGCCCATGCATAAGGATCCTCCGGCAGAGCCGAAGGTATTTACGATTGCGGGCCACATTATTCTGAGTCACCTGATACGCTGGTGTTTCAAACTGAAATACTTGATCCCGGATTGCCAGCGCTCAACGGCTCATCGGCGCTCTTCAGCGCTCCGAATCGACTCTTGCTAATAGATTGTTCCGGACTCTCCACGAGCTGGAGCGATTGCAACGTATGCTGCGAGCGCATGCCGGCGCCAACCGCTGTGAATGTTAGCGTTGGTGCTGAGATCAGAAACGCGGACGAGACCTCCGTTCCCGCTGAGACCAGAACAGCGGACTCGGTTCCTGCAACGCTGAGGCAGCTGAAAACTCCGCCTGGCGATGATGAATGAGAATCCAATTACAAAGCGAACCCAGCCGCCCCTTTTTTCACTCCGAGGACACGTCCGACGACGTCATGAGCCTAATCATCGGAGGAGCCTCGTCTTTCAAAGCGAAGGTAATTACGAAACGAACCCAACAATCCCTTTGTTTTCAGCTGCGGCAGGAATGGGGCAGGGCATAACGTTAATTGCGATAAATCCGGACTCAGGTATCATTGAACCTGCCTTCAATCCAATTGAAGTTCCAGGAAATGATCAACGGCAAACGCATCGCGGTCGTAATGCCCGCCTACAACGCGGAGAAGACTCTTGAGGTTACAGTGGGTGAGCTGCCCGACCTGGTGGATGTCTGCATCCTGGTCGACGATCACAGCTCCGACGCCACCGTCGCGCTCGCCAATCGCCTAGGCCTGCGAGTCTTCCAGCATGATCGCAACTACGGCTACGGACGCAACCAACAGACCTGCTATCGCGAAGCCCTGGCCGCCGGGGCTGAGGTCGTCATCATGCTTCATCCCGATTATCAGTACACGCCGCTTTTGGTTACGGCCATGGCCAGCATGGTAGCTTACGGCATTTATGACGTGGTGCTGGGCTCGCGCATCATTGGCGGAACAGCACTGCGCGGTGGCATGCCGATCTACAAATACATCGCCAACCGTCTGCTCACAGCGTTTGAAAATCTTTTTCTGCGCATCAAGCTCTCCGAATATCACACCGGATACCGCGCTTTCGGCAGCAAGGTCCTCACTGAACTGCCGCTGCTGGAGAATTCGGACGACTTCGTCTTCGACAACCAGATGCTCGCCCAGTGCGTACACTTCGGCTTCCGCATCGGTGAAGTTTCCTGTCCCACGAAGTACTTCGCAGAAGCATCATCCATCAACTTCCGCCGCAGCGTGGAGTACGGACTCGGTGTCCTTGCCACTACTTTGCAATATTGGCTGCAGAGGATCGGCCTCATCCACCTTGCCCGCTTCAGCGACCGAGGCCGCAAGCTCGAACCCGGCCATCCCACCTACTACGCGCAGCGTACCGAGTCGCACGGTTCGGCATAGACAGTTGAGAGCACGATTCGTTCTGCGTCGATCTCAATCGTACGACCGACGAGTCAAGACAAAAGTTACTGGCAGGTTAATTCTTGCCGCGGAACTCAATGATCTGATCTAGACCGCTAGAATTTAGCAATATGGTCGTGGACGTGCTTGGGTCGCGCTTTCTACAGTCGGGCCGTCATAAGATGTAAATTCTTCTGGTAGTCCCTAAGGTCTCAGTAGTTTTCTCCTAGGGTGTTTACCTGAGACTACGCCAAGGGTGAGTCCGCCCCAAGTGGCGTGCGATTATTTTAGACGGCAACGCCAATGGCAAATAGTTCTGGCGGACGGCATAGTGTGGGGGTGCCTAAACTTCTTGATGGAGGGTAGGTCGAAGAAAGTCCGCTGATTGTGCGGGTTTTCGCGCTTATGGGACCCTACCCCGACTGTCCTCAGATTGACCGTAGCGAATGGCGAAGCCTCCGGAATCGCGCCAAACCTCCGGTTCCAAGCCGAAAGGCGCCTGTGGAAGTGGCTGTTCTTTGATCACAGCTCTCCCGGTCTCAAAGTGGCACGGTAGATGCTAGAAAATATGGGAACACTGCAGTTGTGCAGCGGGACGTGGCTTATTTAAACCAGGGGGGCAGGGATAGTGATGAACGAGCAGTCCGTTCGCCTAGGACCGCGCGAAAAAGAAATCGTGGAATTGCTATTGCAAGGCTGTGACAATGCCGAAATTGCCAAACAGCTGAAGATGGCTCGAAGAACCGTGAAGGCTCATTTCAACCGACTTTTTCTACGTTTCGGAATCAACGACGGAATCAAGCGAGTGAAACTCGCAACACTCTTATATCGGAGGCAATCATGTTCCCATACGAACGCTACGGAAACCGCGTCCCGAGCGCGCGAGAGCACCGTGTTATCGAACTAGTGGCTCAAGGCTTGAAGAACCGCGACGTGGCACAAGCGATCGGCACAACCGAACACGTCGTTAAGAATTATCTTCGCGTGATCTACGACAAGCTGGGACTCTGGAACAGAGTGGAACTGGCGCTGTGGTACGAATCGCGACGGTCAGGTGCGCAATTACCGTCGGGAATCGCCTGACAGAGCGCGCGGATGATTTCAGCGGCCACCTTTACTGGCAACCGAAAGCTGGCAGGTTACGCAGTCGTTCTGCAGCGGCCGTCCCGCCTTTGCGGGCAGCAGCGTCCAATAGCAAACGAGCTTGATCGCAACTCTTAGTTACTCCGTCGCCCCGAAGGTACAAATCAGACAGGAGCATGGTTGCGGTCAAGTTCTGTTTGGCCACGGCCTTCCACAACCAAGTAGCGGCTTGGTGGCTATCACGAGCCATGCCAGGGCCCGCATTTAAATATTTTTCCGCCGTTGCCAGTTCTTCGGAGCCGTTTTGTTCGGCAGCAACGGCGGTGGAACCTGCACTCACCGGAACAATCCGGGGTGCTGGGCGGGCCTTGATTCTTGAATTATTTTCCGCGCTCTCGTTAGTTTGTTTTTGATTCTGCCGGGGTAAAGCAGCCGGAGCACTCGTCGGCTCACGTTTGTTTGCAGAACTCGGCTGAGTCGTCGCCGTTTCGGTTGGCTTTGAAGGCGTGCGCGCTTGCGGTTCGCCTGACGGAGTCGGTACCGCTCGCGGTAGCGTGGCAGGGGCAATGGCAGTGGCGCTGCTCCAGAACGTTGAATTGCTGCGCCACGTAATGTACACCAGCAAAGCGAGAAGGAGCGTCACCAATACTCCCACATAGACTCTGTAACTATGGGAAGAAGGCTCAGGTTGATACTGCGATAGCGAACGGAACTCCACCGGACTCGCTTCGGTCGAGAACAGAGTTGAACTCTCCGAAGCTGTGAAGTTCTCTCCGCGAGAGATAAAGTCAGCATCGGAATAAGGCTCGCTGGGATTGGGTCCGCCAGGAATGGGTGGTTCCGGTGCATCCCAACGTGCTACAGCAAGCGGCGCTGCTTCCGCGACCTGCTGCTGGTCGGACTCTGGAGCGAGTGTGAGGGGCGCGCCGCACATTCCACAAAATCTTTGGAGAGCTGAATTATTATGCCCGCAGTTCTCGCAGATCAGAGTCGCCTCTTCCACGGATGGTCCGCTTACCTCAGCCTGCTCCGGCAGGTCCTCTAGTCTTCCAAGCATTCGCTCGTCGTTATTGCGTTGGGCTGTAACATTGTCCGGTGTGGGATTTTTCATTAGTTCTCGAACCAACTCAGAAACCGCTTGAGCGCGCTTCTCGGGTGGGGTGGTGAAATAGACCTCTGCCCATCGTCCCATGTGTGCCCCCAAAAGGGGATTCAGTAGTGGATTTAGCTCCGGATCGGGCAAGATCCTTACATTCGGCTCGTCTGTTGGTTGCGCCACCGTTGTTCTCCAGAAAAGCAAACAGTATGATTGCACTCCCGGCGAGCAAGGTTGTCAATTCCATGGAGTGAAATGGGATTGAAAAACTCAGACTCAGTCACATGCTTTTCGGGAAGCGGATTCGAACTGATCCAACTGGGCATCGCGCTGGCTGGCGAACCTACCTTTCGAAGTCTTGCCGTAAAGGTCGGAATCCGGACAGTAATAAAGAGCCGTGTGCGGGTCGATCCAAACCTGAGTGTTGGGATTTCCTTTATACTGCGGGACCTCCGGGGCTTCAGCTAGTCCGAGACTGATCATCAGCTTATCGAACAGGGAAAGATCCGCATCCGGAGTCGGCGGCCTGCGCCGGTTCACGGTCCCGGAAATCGCAGTTCCATGGCCTGTCGCACCCACGGAATTGCCGGAGAGCATTCCCCATCGAATAACGAAAAACATCAAAATGACTGCAACCACGAGATAAAAATCGCCTCGCCGGGCACGCCACAAGCGCCCAAGTGCGCCGGGGGAGCGCGTCTCGGCCAACGCTTCCAGAAAATCCCGCGCCTTCGCTGCGGATCTCCAAGTGACATCTTGTTGTTTCGATTCTATCGGAGCGACCGGAGAAGCTTGGAGATCGTTATCACCGCGCTGCGGCGCAATGGATGACAGCAGCCTAATCGCTCCCTCGTCCGCGCCTGCGCCGGTTGATTGTTCCAGCAAAGGAGTATTCTCCTGCAACTCCGATAAAGCGAGCAATTGAGCCAGGTGATCCTGATCTTCGGCGGCGTACGCGGCCGCGGTATTCCGAGGCAACTCGCTTCCGTTGGGAGAAAAGGCTTCACGGACGGAAGACTGCATGCGCATTGCCGACGCCAGCTTGCTCTGGATGCTGGACTGATCGCCCTCTCCAGCACGAGAAGCGCCACACTTGCCGCAAAACTGCTCTTGTTCGACAAGCACATCTCCGCACTTCCAGCAGACGGAGCTTTTCGCCACGTCCGCTTCCCACGCGTGATCTTTATCGGCAATGTCAGGAGTCTGATCTTCCGCGAGAACTGAAAGGTTCGGCCTGAGCTTTTCGATTGCGGTCAACATCGCTGAGCGTTCGGCGGCCATGGATTTCTTTAACGCCGATTCGGTCCCTTGACCAATCGCTTCGCTCACTAGCCCTGCCATCAGTTGGCAGGTTTGGATATCCTGTTCGGCGAAGCCTTGCAACCGGTCGAAGTAAAGCTCCAGAGCTCCTACAATGTTTCCGTCGTGATAGATCGGTACTGCGACCAGCGACAGTATTTGCCGCTTGCGGCATAAGTCCGGATCGAATAACAATTCCATGTTTATATCGGGCGTACGCAGGACCTGACCAGTGCTCACGCTGATTGCACAAATAGCGGTCTCCAGGGGAACCTCGCTTCCCAGGGGCAAGGCCGGGGCTCCCGCTCCGGCACGGTACCGGATCGTTTGTCCTTCTAAAATTCCAATTGCCGCTCCGCTCGCATTTGTGATTCGCGCAATTTTTCCCGCGACCATCGCCATCGCCTCGTCGGATTCCAGATTGCCAAGTTGAATCTGGTGCTGCGCTTCCACGATCTGAGCCAGAATCAGCGCGTAGTCGCTGTTGGGAGGCGAGTTCTCTTCCGGCAGGTGCGTGCTTGTTTGGAGTGCAGCTTGGGTCTCCGCCTCTTGCTGCCGAAGTTGCTCGCTGTGCAACTCCAGGCTCTCTTCTACCCGCCGCATCTTACGGTTGTGCTCTTGGAGCACGTACGCAGCTTCCAGCAGCTTTGCAAAGGTCTGCTCGTCGAGGCGTGGTTTGTTTTTCTCGTCTGTCACAATCTTGTTGCGACCCTTGTAGCCAGCCAGCTTTGTGAAAATGGCGCTGCGAAGACCAAGCTTATTCTAGTGCAATTTCTTCAGCAAAGAACCTCATTCGTCGCTTCTCGTCTTGATGCTTTGTATGCCCGACATCGCCAACCCTGCACCGTTGGGAGTGGGGTCTTCATCGCAAATACGCCAAATTCAGTCGGTTACAGAGGTTAAGGGGAGACTCTTTGCTCGCTATTTTTGTGTGCAGCGGCGGTTCGAACGTTACTCCCGTAAGGGGAGAGGGTGGGACCAAGAAAGGAAAAATCCGACGGGAAGGGATTGAGGCAGGAGTGTTAATCGCGGCTGTAGGACTTGGGGGGTAGCAGGAATTGAATGCCGAAGTAACCGAGGAAATAGGACTGATTACTGCGGCTGGGCTCGAGGCTGCGTCCGGCCATGAAGAGAAGGATCACCGGGCGATGGATTTTGTAGCGCCCGCCAAAATCGATAGTGGGCTGGCTTTGGGAAGGATGGAAACTTCCTAGGGAATAGAACTCTATGTCGCCTTCGAGTTTTGGAGTGAAATCGTGACCGACGACGAGGCCGGTGAGCCAGCCGTCCGGTCCTTTGTGGACGAACTGATAACCGATTTCGTAATCCACATCGACAGGGCCAAATTTCTTGGAAAATTCGAAGGGCAGAAGGAAGGTATCGCTCGCGGGGGTGATACCACGGCGGACGGCGTCGTTGGGGTTGTTGAGGAAGAGCTGGGGGAAAACCGAGATGGCAAGACCAGACTCCCCAGCGTCGTAGAAACGCCACTTGACGCCGGGATTGGATTGACCCAGGCCAAATTTGGTAGCAGAAGAGGGGTTTTGGACCCTTAACCAGGCATTTTCATAAGTGAGCTGGATGCGATCGCCAATGCCGAAATTGATATCTACGTCGGGCGTGTGGGAGACGGACTGATTGCTGTAGAAAAAGGGCATGTAGCCGAGATTGATCTCCCAATTGAGATGGCCGGGAGTGCCCGGATCATTGGTGTAGTAGGGTGGGCCGCCTTGAGCAAACGCCGAAAAGACGAAGAAGAAAAAAAACAGAAGTACGAGGATCAATCGCCGCAACCTGGCCGGATGCCAGACCTTCACTTCTGGGGACGACGCCTGTGCAAAAAGCGTAGGAGGGATCACCGTCAATCCCAGAGTGAAAAAGGCAGAATTCCATTCGCACCCATTTCGGGACAGCAGAGTTCTCTTATTGAGCAAATGAAATCCTGGCGTTTTCACACCTTACCTCGAGTATTAATGAGCGCAGTGGTGAACATGCTCAAACGTATGAAAATAATAGTCTTATGTTGGCTCACTGAGCAGCATGGCCGCCCATCCGGTTGGCGGGATTTGCTTTGAAGAGAATAGGCAAACGTGCCGTCCAAGTTGTGGACTGGCCATTCTACTTGCGTGTCTCTCGGCCAATATGGGATGAACCAGCCTAGCACGGAGATTCTGAACTTCTTCTGAAAGCCCTAACCCTTGTCCTTAAGTGCAAGTACACGCTGGTCTTAGAACGCCGGATCTCTTGAGCGAATGTTTGGCGAAAGATGTGCAATGTACCAAAATGCCGACGCGGAATCGGAGAGAGAAACCGGGAACGAGAGACAGGAGACTGCCATGATGGACCTCAATGAAATGAAGGTTACGCCCAGAGATCAACAGGTGCTCGATTTGCTGGTTCAAGGCTGTAGCGACAAGGCAATCGCGGGCCAGTTGAGTATCAGCCCGCGCACTGTGAAGCAACAGTTGCGAACGCTTTTCCTGCGCGCCGGAATCAGAGACGGGCGCAAGCGGGTGAAACTGGCGATTGCTGCTTTTGAGAATCAGGAGGTGATTTCATGATGCCGCGAGAGCGTTAACCGAGAAAGAAATTTGCGTGGCCAACTTTGTGTGGCAGGGGCTTACAAATCGTGAAATTGGCAAACTCATGGGCACAACGGAGCAGGTTATCAAGAATCACTTGCGAAGTACCTTTGACAAGCTGGGTGTTTGGACCCGCCTCGAATTGGCGATGTATGTCGCCAGCCATGGTGGTAAGAATTGGTGTGAGGCCTCGGATCATGCCGCTGACACGCTAGGCCGAACGATGGCGAGTTAATAGGGGTGAATGGGGCGTACCAGCGGTCTTAGAAGTGTGTCTGAACAACTCTTGCCGGGACAACTTCTGCAAAAGGTTGCCGTCAGACCGTCCCTTTTGCGCTTTTTGGTCGACTTAAGCCACTGATAAAAGAGGACTTATTTAAAGTTGCTCACGGCCTAAGAATTGCACGGATGGATTTGATCTGAGAGAGCGGGCTCGCCAAGGGAGTTAGAGCCGGCTCCGCAATCCCCAGGGCGGGGCGGACATGGCTTACAAAGAGACTTTCTGGATGGCCTGCGATTCCACGGAGCAATTGCGGGCTGAGTACGGGCCATTTCATACCCGCGCTGAAGCGGAAGCCGAGGCCCGCAAGCTGGGATTCAGTTATCTGTTGCGTTACGAACACTTGCTCGACGAAAACGAGGAGATCCAGGAGGTTCGCTGCATTTTCCTGGAGTTGCCCGGCGCAATTGTGACAGAACCCTCCGTCGTCAGCCTGCATACCCGTTGCGCCACTTGCGGAGCGTCCGCTACCCACGATAGAGCATGGCAGGCTGAAGTGTGGGCCGACATCCACGAGTTCGAGCACTCACGCCATTGCGTGCGGCTTTTCGAACACGCGCGCGGCAAGGGTCTTAAGGAAATCGCGGGCTGGCGCGGATAGCTCCCCGCGTTTTGGGGGCCTTACGCGGATGCCGATAGTTGGCTGGCTGCTCCCCGATCGATGAACCAGATCAGCTTGCCCTCGCTGGGCCGCACCAGCTTGGAGGGATATTGCTCGCCCGGGGCCTTGCCTTCCAAAACTTCATGTAGAACTGCCGCCTTGTCCGATCCGCTTACCAGAAAAGCAACTCGCCGTGCCGCATTCAGGACGGGCAAGGTGAGCGTGATCCGGTAGGTATGCAGCTTCTCGACCCAGTTCGCTACAACGAGTCGCGACTGCTCGTGCAACGCCTCGGTCTCCGGAAACAATGACGCCGTATGTCCGTCGGGTCCCATGCCCAGAAGGATCAAATCGAAGCGCGGGAATTCGCCTTGCGCCGGAGCGAAAAACTTCCTCAGCGTCTGCTCGTAGCTTTGCGCCGCAGCCGGAGCATCAGGATTCTCAGCTGGAATACGGAAAATGTTGGCGGGCGGAACGGGAACCTTCGACAATATGGTTTCCTCCGCCATGCGGTAGTTACTTTCCGCATCCGTAGGAGGAACATGACGTTCGTCGCCCCAGAAAAAGAATACATGAGGCCAGGACAGGCTGGTGCTGGCATTAGCCGCAATCAAGGTAAACAGATTCCTGGGAGTGGAGCCGCCGGAGAGCGCAATGGTGAAGCGCCCGCGTTGCCCGACCGCATCGGTAGCGGCGCGTATCAATTCCTCCGCGGCCGCTTGAAAAAGATCCTGCGGCGTGCTCAATCTGCGAATTTCGACCGGGGCGCTCATGAAGCCCCTGCCAAAACGGTGCTGCTCTTAGCGGCAGCGCAGCGAGCCGCTCCCAGTAAACCTGCTTTGTCGTTGGTGATGACTTGCACCGAGATGCTTTCCAGAAGCGGCCGCAGCCTGCCTTTCTCCAGAAAAGCGCGCATGAAGAGCGGCCCCGTCAGCCGGGGAAGAATTTTCGGTGAGATTCCGCCGCCGAGAAAGATTCCGCCGGTGGCCATCGCCTTCAGAGCGAGATTGCCCGCCTCTGCGCCGTAAACTGAGATCCACAGATCTAGCGCATCCTCTGCCAACCGGTTAGTGCCGCTCAGAGCGGCGTGGGAAATAGCCGCGGCGGGATCTCCCTTGCTACGCTGCGCGGCAAATCCGGCAAGTTCTTCGCCGCAACCCTTTTTCAGCAGAAATTCATACACATTCACGAGACCCGGTCCGGACAGGATGCGTTCGTAACTGACGTGCCCATAGCGGCTCGCCAGAAACTTCAGCAGTTCGATCTGCAACTCCCCTTGAGGCGCGAAGTCCACGTGTCCACCTTCGCACGCAAAAACCTGATGCTGGCTGCCATCCCAGAACAATCCAGCCTCTCCCAACCCGGTTCCGGGCGCGATGACCGCCTGATTCCCGACCGATTTCGCAACGGAATTGAGAGGAGTGAGATCTTGTGGGGTGAGGCCACCAATGCCCCATGCACTGGCTTCGAGGTCATTGATCAGCAGTGTGGCGGGAAGTTGAATCTGCCTCGCCAGTCGGGATTGCTCGATGATCCAAGGTAGATTGGAAGTCTCGACGCGCCCATTACGTACGGGCCCCGCAATGCCGAAACACGCAACTTCCGGCCGCGCGGCAGAGTCTTTCAAGAATGTGGAGACGATGTCGCCGAGTTCGCTGTACTCACGGCTAGGAAATACACGCTCGCAGACTAAGTGGAGATCGCCATTCTGGGGTTGAAAATAGGCCAGTCGCGCGTTGGTCCCTCCAATATCGCCGGCCAGAATCATTTCTCGAAGTTCCTCCAGCGCCGGCCGTCGCGCTCCAGCAGTTCGTCGGCCTCTTTCGGTCCCCAGGTACCCGAGGCATAGTTCGGAAAGTTGCGTGGGGGCAACGCCTTCCAAAGATCCAGCATCGGATTTACCACGCTCCAGCCCGCCTCCACCATGTCCGCTCGCTGAAATAATGTCTGGTCACCAATCATGCAATCGTGCAGCAGTCGCTCATAGCCCGTACTCGGCTGCTTTCCGAAGTATTCCTGATACTCGAAGTTCATGTCCACCGTCCCCAGGCGCATGACAGGGCCGGGCACCTTGGCTGCGAATTGCAGGGAAATGCCCTCTTCCGGCTGGATGTGCAACACCAATTGGTTCGGCATCAGATGTTCGACCGAAGTATCGCGGAACAGCACAAACGGCGCCTGGCGGAATTGAATCACGATATGGGTGTTGCGCGCCGGCATCCGTTTTCCCGTGCGCAAGTAGAAGGGAACGTCGGCCCAACGCCAGTTGTCTATCAGCAGCTTCATCGCGACGAAAGTTTCTGTGCGCGAATCCGGCGCGACGTCGCTTTCTGAGCGGTATGCGGGAACATGCTGGCCGCCCGATGTGCCGTCTCCGTATTGCCCGCGCACGGAGCGGCTGAGAACTTCCTCATCGCTGATCGGCTGGATGGCATGCAAAATCTTGGCCTGCTCATCACGGACGGCATTGGCGTCAAACGAAATGGGCGGCTCCATCGCCGTCAGGCTGATGAGCTGCATGATGTGGTTGGGCACCATGTCGCGCAGCGAGCCCGCGTGGTCAAAGTAGCTGCCTCGGCCTTCCACGCCAACCGTTTCGGCGACGGAGATCTGCACGTGATCGATGTAGCGCCGGTTCCAGATGGGCTCAAAGATTCCGTTGGCAAAGCGGAATGCCATGATGTTTTGGACAGTCTCTTTTCCCAAGTAGTGATCGATGCGATAGATTTGCTTTTCATCGGCGACTTTGAGAATTTGCTGATTAAGCGCTTTTGCCGACTCCAGGTCGTGACCGAACGGTTTCTCAATGATCACTCGGCGCCAGTGATCATTGTTTTGCTCCATCAGTCCATTGGCGGCAAGTTTTTCAACAATGGGGCCGAAGAAACTCGGAGCGGTCGCCATGTAATAGAAGAAGTTTTGATGGGTTGAGTGATCCTGGTCGATCCGGGCCAAGCGGTCCTTAACCTGGGGATAAAGTTTGTCGTCCTTGAAATCGCCGGCAAAATAATAAAAGCGGCGCGAGAAGCTATCCCACATGGAATCTTCGATGCAGTCGCCGCAGTATTCTTTAACATCGTCCAGGACTCTCTTACGAAAGTCTTCGTCCGACATCTGAGCCCGGGCTACGCCCAGCACGGCAAACTCTTTCGAGAGAAGATTGGCGCGGGCCAGGTTGTAGAGCGCGGGAATCAACATGCGCGCCGTCAGATCGCCGGCTGCACCGAAGATCACCATCACACAAGGATCCCCTTGCTTCCCGATGCGCGGTACGGCCGCCGTGGGTTGTTCCGCCAATTGAGCCATCATAAAGTCCTTCGATGTTTCGTCCGAAAATGTTATGCGGTTTTCTTTCTTGCCGCCCCGGCTTCCACATGCCCGCCGAATTTCTGCCGCATGGCAGAAAGCATTTTCTCCGCAAATGTGTGTTCCTGCCGTGAGCGGAAACGCACGTACAAAGCCGCAGTCAGCACTTCCGCAGGGACTGCTTCTTCGATTGCCGCTTGGATCGTCCAGCGCCCTTCGCCCGAATCTTGTACGTAACCCTCATATTCGGAGAGCGTCGGATTTTCAGTCAACGCCATAGCGGTTAGATCCAGCAACCACGAACTGATGACGCTTCCCCGGCGCCAAACTTCGGCGATGTTTGGAAGATTCAGATCGTAGCGAAGATCCTCAGGCAACTCCTTGCTGGTGGCATTCTTGAAGATGTCGAAGCCCTCGGCATAAGCCTGCATGATGCCGTATTCGATTCCGTTGTGCACCATTTTTACAAAGTGCCCGGAACCTGAGGGGCCGCAGTGGATGTAGCCTTCTTCGGCCGTCCCGCCAAGTTTTTCCCGGCCGGGAGTGCGAGGAATGTCGCCTTTCCCCGGGGCCAGCGTCTTGAAGATAGGATCGAGCCTCTGCACCGCTTCGTCGGGTCCGCCAATCATCATGCAGTAACCACGCTCAAGGCCCCAGACACCTCCGCTGGTTCCCACGTCCACGTAGTGTATGCCCTTGCTCTTGAGTTGGCCCGCGCGGCGAACATCGTCTTTGAAATAAGAATTGCCGCCATCAATAATGGTGTCGCCGGCTTGCATGTGCTGCGCCAGCTTCTGCACAGTCTGCTCGGTGGCGCTGCCCGACGGAACCATAACCCACACCGCGCGCGGTGTCTTCAGTTTTCCTACCAGATCTTCCAGAGACGACGCACCGCCCGCGCCTTCCCCTGCAAGCTGCTTTACCGCGTCCGCGCTTAAGTCCGAGACGACGAGTTGATGTCCGTCGCGCATCAGTCGTCGCGTCATGTTCGAGCCCATGCGGCCCAGACCTACCATCCCCAACTGCATGCATTGCTCCTTAACATTTTGCGCTAAAGCCCTGATTGCACAGATATTCCGCGGGTCGACTAATTATTCGATCGCTTTTTGAACCGCCGCTGCCAGCATACGCAGACCCGAATCAACATTGCTTCCAAGATGCACGCGAAGCGCACGCCGTCCGCGCTGCGCCAACACTTCGAAATCGCCGCGAGCTTGCGCGGCTTTGACCACACCAAACGTGTATTTCTGTTCGGGCACTGGCAGTTCCACCGCATCGTCACAGGTCACCTGCAGGAAGACGCCAGAATTCGGGCCGCCTTTGTAGGCCTGTCCAGTCGAGTGCAGAAAACGGGGTCCAAAGCCGAGGCAGGTTGCCACATGCTTCCGGTCGCGCACCGCGTGCCGGATGGCCTGCAAGGTCTTCTCGTGTCCCGCGTTCATCTGGATATATCCGAGGAGGGCGAAATAGTCACCTGCGCCGATGCGCCCCAAGTGGGCCTTCAAATATGCAGCGAGAGATTTTTCGCCGCCCGCGGCCCGCGCCAGATCCGCGGCGTTCTTCTCGTCGGTGAAGAGCTTGATGCCGTTGTCTTCGACGACAGGTTTTTCTGCTGGAAGGGAACCAGACTTCTCGTATTGCGACGTCAGATCCTTGGTCACAATCTTGCTGGCTTCAACGTCGGGCTGGTTGAAAGCATCGATGCCGATGATGGAACCGGCAACCGCAGTAGCAATCTCCCAGCGGAAGAATTCCGCTCCTAGATCGTAAATGTCGGCCATCGAAATTCGTACCAGCGGATGCCCAGCCTTTTCGATTGCAGCCAACTTCGCCTCACTGCCAGCATCGGTGGCGTGTTCCGTGTGGATGTATGCGAACACGCGATCGTTACCGTAAACTTCCGGAGCAGCCAATGCCTCGCGGTCAACAGGAATGATGCCCTTACCAACTTTACCCGTGGACTCGGCCAGCAATTGCTCGAGCCATGCGCCCAAGTCGGAGATGTCCGGAGAAGTGACGATGGTGACCTTATCGTGTCCAGCTGTCGCTGCCGTTCCCAGAATGATTCCAAGCACGGCGCCTGGGTTTTGCTCGACTGTCGCGGAGGGTCCGCACGCTTCCACCATCTCCTGCGCCCGATCGAGAAATTTCTTCGTGTCGATTCCGATCACTGCGGCAGGCACCATGCCAAAGTTTGAAAGCGCCGAATAGCGGCCGCCGATGGAAGGCCGGCCAAAAAAAACGTGGCGGAAACGGTCTGCTTCCGCTACTTTCTGCATCTTCGAGCCGGGGTCGGTGATAGCCATGAAGTGGCTGCCTGCCTTGTCCGCGCCCACAGCCTTCTTTGTAAGCTCGAAAAAATACTGTTTGAAAATGTTGGGTTCGAGCGTACTGCCTGACTTGCTGGAAACAATGAAGAGCGTTCGGGCGATATCGATTTTGTTTTCAAACGCCTTTACCTGCGCGGGGTCGGTGGAGTCGAGGACGTGCAGATCGGGGTACCCCGAGATCTTGCCGAATGTCATGCGAAGAACTTCTGGACAAAGGCTGGAACCTCCCATGCCCAGCAGAAGAGCGTCTTTAAAACCGGCGCTCCAGACCTCCTTCGCGAGGCCTCGCAGCTCTGCCAAATGCGCGCTCTGCTCCTCGACGATGTCCAGCCAACCCAGCCAATCCGCCTCATCGCTGCCGGTCCAGAGAGCGGCATCTCGCGCCCATAGGCGCTTCATTTTGTCACTTGACTGCCAATTGCTAATGGCTGTCTTTACCGAAGCAGCAAGGCTTTCCGGCAGCGAAGATTTCAAGCGACTCAAGCGTTCTATCCTTTTTGGAGAATACTTTTTTCTACCACGGCCAACAGTTTGTTGAACGCGTCCGCGAACAGTTTCACGCCATCTTGTGTCAGCTTCGTGGTGGCCTCCTTAATGGAGATGCTGGACTTGGCGAGGTCGTCCATCACCTTCTGTGCGCCGTCTATATCCTCTGTGAGGCTGTTGCGCAGCCGCCCGTGATCGCGAAACGCATCGACCGTTGCCGGAGGCATTGTGTTTACCGTGTCAGGCCCGATCAATTCTTCTACATACATGACGTCTCGATAGGCGGGATTCTTGGTGCTGGTGCTTGCCCACAGCACGCGCTGGGTTTGCGCGCCATTGGAGACCAACGCCTGCCATCTTGGCCCACTGAATATCCGCTGATAGCGCTGGTAAGTGAGCTTCCCGTTGGCAATTGCAACTTTGCCCTTCAAACTCCTCAACAGAGCTTGCTGCTGTGCGTCGGTGGTAGTTTTCAGTTTATCGTCGATCATGGAATCGACCAGCGTGTCGATGCGACTGATAAAGAAGCTGGCGACTCCAGCCATTTTCTTGAGGTTGCCCCCGCGCTTTGCTAGGTCTTCGAGTCCAGCAATGTAGGCTTCCGCCACCTTCTCGTAGACTTCTTGCGCGAACAGCAACGTCACGTTGATGTTGATGCCTTCGCCAATGAGCTGGCGAATCGCGGGCAGTCCCTCCGCCGTTCCCGGAACCTTGATCATCACATTCTCGCGGCCAACGGCTTTCCACAAACGCCGGCCTTCGTCGATCGTCTCTTGTGTCTTCAGAGCGAGCAACGGCGAAACTTCCAGGCTGACAAATCCGTCGTGATACTTCGAACTCTCATACACCGGCTTCAGGATGTCGGCGGCGTCCTGAATATCGCGGATTGCGATCTGCTCGTAGCGTGCGGTAGCGTTAAGATCCGGGCGCGAGGCGAGAGACTTCAACATATCGTCATACAGAGAGCTGTCACCGATTGCCTTCTCGAAGATGGACGGGTTCGAAGTCATACCGCGGAGACCGTCTTCAGCAATCATTTTTTTCAGATTCCCACTCGTGAACAAGTCCCGCCGGATGTAGTCGAGCCACATGGACTGTCCATAATTGAGTAAGGACTTGAGAGGATTCGTAGCTTTTGCAGTTTCCAAAACTCCAGTTGGTTGCATAATAGTTTCTCCTGATGAACCTGACGGCGAACGTTTGTTTGCTCGTGAAGCTACGTAGTCTAATGTCGCAGTAAAGCGCCGAATAATTTGCAGTTTACTTCTCCGCAATCGCCTTGCGGGCCTCTTCCACGACCGCATCCGCAGTAAAACCAAAAAACTTCAGTAAGTCCTTCAGCGGCGCGGAAGCGCCAAAGCGGTGCATGCCAACTTTTCGCCCCTTCAACCCCACATACCGCTCCCAGCCAAACGTGGCGGCCATTTCCACGGATACCCGCGCCGTAATCGAAGGCGGCAGAACGCTTTCTTTATAAGGCTTGTCCTGCTTCTCGAAGATTTCCCACGAGGGCATGCTTACCACTCGTGCCTGAATGCCTTCCGCCTTGAGTTTTTCATAAGCCTCGATGCAGAGCGACACCTCGCTGCCCGTGCCCATCAAAATCACGTCGGGTTTGCCGCCGGGCGCATCAGCAAGGATATAGGCTCCCTTTGCCGTGCCTGATGCTGCGCCATACTTCGTGCGGTCAAAAGTCGGGAGCGCTTGCCGCGTCAATACCAGTGCTGCGGGCTGGTGCTGCAACTGAGCGATAATTTTCCACGCCTCGACCACTTCGTTCGCATCGCCCGGACGAAGCACAATCAGATTCGGCATCGCACGCAGCGACGCCAACTGCTCGATCGGCTGATGCGTCGGTCCATCTTCTCCCACTCCGATCGAATCGTGAGTGAATACGAAGATCGACGGGATTTCCATCAGCGCTGCCAGCCGTATGCTGGCACGCATGTAATCGCTGAAGTTAAAGAAGGTTGCACCGAACGCCCGGATTCGAGAAACTATCAGCCCGTTCACGCTCGCGCCCATGGCATGTTCACGGACGCCGAAATGCAGATTTCGTCCGCCGTAATTGCCGGCCTCGAAGTCTCCTGCGCCTTCAAACTTCAGCGTGGTCTTATTTGAGGTTGCCAAGTCAGCCGAGCCGCCGATGAGCCATGGAATGTCTTGCGCCAGCACATTTAAGACCTTGCCTGAACTCTCGCGTGTCGCCACTCCCTTCGGGTCCGCCGGAAACGTAGGCAGGTTCTTATCCCAGCCGCTCGGAAGTTCGCGACGTTGCATGCGATGCAACCGGTCGGCCAACTCGGGATATTTTTTCGAATACTCCGCGAAGGTTCTTGCCCACTGCGCGCGCACGTCATGCCCGCGGTTTCCGAGTCCATCCTGGAAGTGTTCGCGAACGCCCTCCGGCACCAGAAATTTGGCGTCCTCCGGCCAGCCGTAAAACTTCTTTACCAGCCGCACTTCTTCTTCGCCAAGGGGCTCTCCGTGCGCCGCATTGCTGTCTTGCTTATGCGGCGAACCGTAGCCAATATGGCTGTCTACCATGATCAGCGTTGGACGATCCGTTGTTTTCTCAAAAGTCTCAAAAGCACGACCCAGCATCTCCAGATCGTTGGCATCGGCGACCCGAGTTACGTTCCAGCCATAGCCCACAAAGCGCGTGGCCACGTCTTCGCTGAATGACCAACTTGCTGGACCATCCAGCGTGACGCCGTTGTGGTCATAGATCCAGCACAGATTCGAAAGCTTGAGATGCCCCGCCAGAGACGCAGCTTCGCCACCGATGCCTTCCATCAGGTCGCCATCGGAACAAATGGCATACACGTTGTAATTGAAGATCTCCAACTCAGGCCGGTTGAAATTGGCGGCCAACCAACGGCTGGCGATCGCCATCCCCAGGCTGTTTCCTACACCCTGGCCGAGCGGCCCGGTCGTTGTTTCCACGCCGGTGGTGATGTGTGACTCTGGATGCCCAGGTGTCCGGCTTCCGAGCTGCCGGAAGCGTTTGATCTCCTCCATGGGAACGGCCAATTCTTTCAGGACCTTCCCGCTCTCGTCGACCTCGCGGACGCCCGCAAGATGAAGCATGGCGTAAAGCAGCATGGAGGCGTGGCCGTTTGATAGCACGAAGCGGTCGCGATTCAGCCACGTCGGATCTTCGGGGTCGTATCGCAGGAATTCCTGCCATAAGCAGTAAGTCACTGGCGCCAGCCCCATGGGTGCGCCAGGATGTCCGCTGTTGGCCTGTTGCACGGCGTCAATCGCCAAGGTCCGAATCGTGTTGATGCACAGCGTGTCCAGTTGCTTGCCGGTTACCAACGCTTGTTCACTGGCTACCATGCGACGCGCCCTCCTCCCAGGGACAACATTGCGTTTACTTGCGTTGTTCCACTGGCTAGTCTCATTAGAGTTCCGGGGACAGAAAAGGGTTTCAGATACGCCCCGAGTGTATCAATTTCTCGCGGACAATGTCGTAAGAGCGTCAGAAGACCTGTGAAAATCGCAGGAAACTTGCGGAAATGCACGGGAGTGAAGAAGAAATCGAGGGTGCTACTTTAACAATTGCAGATAGCTGCTTTCGCTGCTCGATGCTCGCGTGGTTTCCTGGATGTACTTCAGAAACTGCCGGAGATTTTCTTTCCCAGCGGGCTCCATTCCAGCGAAGCGAATGCGTACTCCGGCAGCGGGCGCGCTGCGCGTGACCACTCCGTTCAGAGCCAAACCCTTTACCCAGATCTTGCCACTCGCAACCCAAAGGCCGATTTCGACTTTGGCGCCTCCGCTTATGTGAGCGGCTGTCTCGACCTGGCATCCCCCCAGGCTGGTGTTGGAAAGATTGCCCCAGATCGGAGCATCCCCATCATCAACGCGCAACTCGACTGCCACGAAGCACTTAATTCTGGGATGCCGCCGCCGATCTTGTCCCCAATTGGCACTGAAAATATCAGGCTCGAACGGAGGTATGGCCGAGGTCTGGGTGGGCAATGGAGGTTGGGAAGTCTCGGCGACCTTGGTTGAGGTCAGTGTGGCGTTGGAAGCTTGTTTAATCTCACGCATGGCCGCAAGTAAAGCTTGTTCTCTGCGGTCGGGAGGGGCATCGCGATAGATCTGCAGCAGCTTTCCGAGGTTCCGTGCCAGGTCCGGATCTGCCAGCAATCCCGTCCAGTCCGTTCCGGCCGCTGCGTTAGACTTTGAGTTCGTCATGGAAGTGCGCGTTTTATTCGTTATTGCAAACGGGTGCGCCTTCAGGTTGACCCAGCAGTCACCCATTCGCAAGATGACCTAAGTCATCTTCAGTTCCCCTCTCCGGATTCAGTCAACAGGTTCCAGGCCCTCGAGAAAGCTTTCGAGCAAATCCCGCTGCTCTTGGGTGAGGGAGAGAAACTCAAAGCCGTATTGACATCCTCGGCGGTGGCGGACTACTGCCCTTACATCCCATGGAAGGGCTGCTTCCGGAAGCAAAAAGCTGAGGCCAACCACCTCGCCGCCGTCCAGTTCCGCCGCCAGGATTATGCCGATCCCGGCTGCTGACAGATCCCTGCAGTGCCCCTCGAGCTTTTGATACTCGTCTCCCAATAGATGGGTAACAGAGACCCGAAAGTCTCCGCGGTATCGGGGATGCCGGCGTCGGCGACGGTCAGCCGGATGCATAGTACGCTTGACGTCCGAGGATGGCATGGGCAGAGTGGAGCTTTCTTATCGGGGGTGAGGCCTTTCTTCTTTACTCTACCCGCATCGATACGCGGCGGGAAGTGTCGAAGGTCACGGCTTCCGATAGAGCGAAGGTGCTCTGCCAATCCAAGGGGCCGAGCCTGGGTCAGGCCTTCACTCGCCCTTTTTGCATCTACTGGCGCGATAAGTGAATCAAAAACAACGCGTTATAGTTTCTATGCGATGAAAAATGCCGTCCTGAACACTTATAATGGGATTCTTTCAGAGCCGAAATGCGCCGCCTTTTAGCCTATCCAAACCGCAGACATCTCTCCTGGACTCTAGTATTGCTGTTCGCCGTCACAGGCCTCGTGGCGCAAAACTCCACCTCCGCGCCTTCCATCTCTCTGCCCGGGTCGCAGAGTCCCTTCACGGGAAGCGAGCCTGAAGGCAAGGCCACTCCGGAAGTGCTGCAGTTGAACTTCCAGGACGCTATCGACCTTGGATTGCGCAACAATCTCGGTCTTCTCATTTCCGGCGATCAGACCATTACGGCGAGAGGCGAAAGATGGAAAGAACTCAGCAATCTCCTGCCTAACTTTCAGGCTCAATTGCAGGAAAACGTCGAGACCGAAAGCTTGACTGCCTTAGGCTTCAAAAGCAACCTTTTCCCGTTTCCCCTTCCACGGGTGATCGGTCCCTTCAACTATTTCGACGCGCGCGCCTCGGTCTCTCAGTCTCTGTTCAACTTCAAGGACTTCGAGCAGGAACGCGCTGCCTCCGAGCGCCTGAAGTCTGCGCAGTACAGCTTCAAAGATGCTAGAGAAGTGGTAGTGCTGGCAGTGGGAAACGCCTATCTGCAGGCTATTGCGACCGCCTCCCGGATAGAGACTACGGAAGCCCAGGTAACCAATGCCCAGGCTCTGTACGATAAGGCCGTCGACCAGCAAAAAGCGGGACTGAATCCCGCCATTGACACCTTGCGCGCTCAAGTGGAGTTACAAACTCGCCAGCAACAATTGATCGCGGCCCGCAACGACTTCGCCAAGCAAAAGCTGTCACTCGCTCGGATTATCGGCCTGCCGCCGGGTCAGGAATTTGTGCTGACCGAAAAAGCTCCGTACCAGGCGCTGACTCCATTGCCCCTTGAAGTGTACTTGCAGCGTGCCTATACCTCCCGGTCTGACTATCAGGCAGCGCAGGCGCAAGTCCGGGCCGCGGAGCTTTCGCGCCGCGCCGCTTCTGCGGGTCACTATCCTACCTTGGGCTTCGACGCGAACTACGGCGACATCGGCGTCACTCCCGGCCAATCCAACGGAACCTGGCAGGTGAATGGCGGCCTCAACATCCCCATTTTTGCAGGAGGAAAAACTCACAGTGACGTGCTGGAGGCCGACGCCCAATTGAAGCAATTGCGCTCTCAACTGGGTGACCTTCGCGGTCGCATTGACTATGAAGTCCGCAGCGCTTTGCTGGATTTGAACTCCGCCGCCGATCAGGTCGAGGTCGCCCGCAGTTCGGTTGAACTAGCAGAAGAGGCACTCACCCAATCCCGCGATCGTTTCACTGCTGGTGTGACGGACAACTTGGAGGTAGTTCAGGCACAGGAGTCTGTTGCCAGTGCTCATGAGAGTTATATTCAAAGCCTGTACGCACACAATCTGGCCAAAGTGGAACTGGCGCGCGCCATTGGTGATGCTGAACAGGGAGTCAAACGATATTTGAAAGGCGAACACTAACCAAAATCTATGGAACCGACGACGCAAAGCCCACCTGCCGCTCCGCCGGATCAACCCGAAGCCCGCAACAAGCCATTGCCGGCCACGGAACGAGACTTCCGTAGCCGCCCTCCCCGCACTGCGAGTCCTGGTTTCCGCATCGCCGTTATCATTGCCGTGGGTGTGCTCCTGGTGATTGGCTTTTTCGTCTATCGTTACGTGACCAGTTACGAATCCACCGATGATGCCCAGGTGGACGGCCATATCAATTCAATCAGCGCGCGCATTTCCGGCCACGTAGTCAAACTCAATATTGTCGACAACCAATACGTGCAAGCGGGTACAGTCCTGGTGGAAATCGATCCCTCCGACTACCAGGTTGCCTACGATCGCGCCAAAGCCAATTTCGACGATGCCCAAGCCGCCGCTGCCGCGGCTGGCGTCAATGTCCCCATTACTTCAGTCAATACCACCAGCCAGGTTTCGGCCACGGAGGCGGATGTGGCCAGCGCCCGTGCCGGGATCGCCGCTGCCCGGCAGCAGTTCCAGGCAGCAAAGGCGCAACTCGATCAGGCCGAAGCCAACAACGTCAAGGCGCAGAATGATCTGGACCGCTACAAGCAACTCGTAGACAAGCAGGAAATCTCCCAGCAGCAATACGATCAGGCCGTGGCCAGCGCCAAAGCGAGTGCCGCTGCGGTCGAGGCGGGTCGCGCAATGGCTGACGCCGCTCAGTCGCAGGTCACCGAAGCCCAAGGCAAACTGGTGCAAGCGGAAGCTAACTTGAGGTATGCCCATACTGCTCCCCGACAGATGGAAGTTATTCGCTCCCGGGCCGCCTCGGCACTGGCGCAAGCGCAGCAGAAAAAAGCCGACCTCGATCAGGCGCAACTGAATCTGCAGTACACCAAAGTGATTGCTCCGGTTGCCGGAGTGGTTAGCGACCGCACCGTCGAAGTCGGACAAAACGTCGCTCCCGGCCAGGAATTGATGAAGGTGATTCCTCTTGACGATGTTTGGATCACAGCCAACTTCAAGGAAACTCAGCTTCGCGAAATGAAAGTGGGCCAATCCGTCACCATCGAGGTGGATGCTAACGGAAGAAGCTACAAAGGTAAGGTTAACAGCGTTGCCGGCGCCAGCGGCGCTCGTTTCAGCCTCCTACCCCCCGAGAACGCCACCGGCAACTACGTGAAGGTCGTGCAACGTATTCCGGTAAAGATTGTGCTTGATCCTGGAGAAAACAAAGATCAATCGCTCCGCCCCGGCATGTCCGTCACTCCCGAGGTCTGGATTCGGCAATGAGTGCCGCTGCGCCGCCGCTTGAGAATGCTGACGTTTGGCGTCCGGCAATCAATCCCTGGATCATCGCCATCACGGTTACACTGGCGACTTTCATGGAGGTGCTCGATACCTCCATCGCGAATGTCGCTCTGCCTCACATTGCGGGCAGCCTTTCTGCTGGACAGGACGAAAGCACTTGGATCCTCACTTCGTATCTCGTTTCTAACGCCATTGTGCTTCCCCTGAGCGGCTGGCTCTCCTCCATCATGGGCCGCAAGAACTTTTACATGAGCTGTGTGGCCCTGTTTACTATCAGTTCGTTTTTATGTGGATTGGCGCCGAACCTGGCAACGCTCATCATTTGTCGCGTGCTGCAAGGGGCTGGCGGAGGTGGTCTGCAGCCTAGCGAACAGGCTATACTCGCTGACACCTTTCCGCCCGCCAAGCGCGGGATGGCTTTCGCCGTGTACGGCATTGCCGTAGTCACGGCTCCAGCCATCGGTCCAACCCTCGGCGGTTGGATCACCGACAACTTCACCTGGCGTTGGATTTTTTTCATCAACATTCCCGTCGGGATCATTTCTATCCTGCTTACCTCGCGGCTCATTCAAGACCCACCCTATCTCAAGCGCCGCAAGCTCAGCGAAACCAGAATCGACTACATCGGCCTCGGCTTTGTGGCCCTCGGTCTGGGAACTTTGCAGGTCGTGCTCGACAAGGGGCAGCGCGATGATTGGTTCGAATCGCACTTTATTGTCGTCCTCTCCCTCATCGCTGCGCTCTCGTTGATCTTCGTCATTTTCTGGGAGTGGACGCATAAGGATCCCATCATCGATTTGCATCTGTTCCGTGATCGCACGTTTGGCATCTCCAACCTGTTGATGTTCATGCTGGGGTTTGCGCTGCTGAGCAGCACGCTGTTGCTGCCGTTATTCATGCAGACCTTGCTGGGATATACCGCGGAACAATCTGGCCTTGCCCTCATGCCTGGCGGCCTGACGATCATGCTGCTGCTGCCGTTGGTTGGATTTTTGCTTTCGCGTTACAGTCCGCGCTGGTTGTTAGTTTTCGGTTTGGTCATGCTGTCCGCTGCCTTGTTTCACATGAGTGGTTTTGACCTGGAAATGGACTTCCGCACTGCGGCTATGGCTCGCGTCTTTCAGGCCGCAGGGATGGCATTCCTGTTCGTCCCTATCAATACGGCAGCCTATGCCTTTCTGCCGCGGGACAAGAACAACGCGGCGTCTGGCCTGATGAACCTGGCGCGCAATATCGGCGGCAGCGTTGGGATTTCCCTCGTCACCACCATGCTCGATCGCCGCACCCAGGTTCATTTGAACGATTTGTCCCGCCATCTGAGCGCTAGCAACCCCGCCTTCCAGTCGATGCTACAGGGTGCCACGCAGGCCATGAGGGCCCACGGCGCGAGCGCGGCATTCGCCACCCAGCAGGCGTACGCCTTGATTGAAGGTACAGTTCAACGGCAAGCTACTATGCTGGCCTATCTCGACGACTTCCGGCTGCTCTGCATATCCATCTTGGCGATGGTTCCCTTGGTGTTCCTGATGAAGAAAAGTAAGCCCGGCGGCGGAATCGCGGTACACTAGTTCGCGGTAAAAATAAGAGGTAGCCATGTTTCGCGTCATCACCATAGAGCGAGAATACGGCTGCGGCGGTGGCGCCATTGCCGCACAACTAGCCCAGCAACTCGGGTGGAATCTCTGGGATCACCGTCTCACGGAGGAGATCGCCCGCATGGCGAATGTTGACACTTCCGCTGTTATGCGCTGTGACGAGCGCATGGACAGTCGCTTTTACCGGCTGGCCAAAACCTTCTGGCGGGGCAGTTACGAGTCCAGTTCCCACATCAGCAATCTTACCTTCGACACTGATTGCATGATGTCAATGATGGAACAAATCACTGAAAGAATTGCTCAGGAAGGGGACTGCATCGTCGTGGGTCGAGGCGCGCCTTACTTCCTGCGCGAGCAACCTGATGCTTTTCACGTCTTTCTTTATGCACCGCGCGCCGAAAAGATCCGTCGCCTTGTGCAAGACGGATCCACGGAATCGGAAGCCGAAAAACATGTCGATTCTGTCGATCGCGAGCGCATCGCCTTCGTCAAACACTACTTTGACGCCGACTGGCCCACGCGCTCCCTCTACCACGTGATGATCAACACGGCTGTGGGGAATGAGGCAGTCATCCAGACAATTCTCCATACCATGCATCTGATCGAGGGCCAGCCTAAAGCGACAGACTACGAACAACCCAAGGTTCCTAGCGCCATCTAGCTCGTGTGTGGCGCTCCGGGTCGGCCCGGTCCCGGACAGCAATCCTCGGCACAGATGTCCGGTCGAGGTCCTAACAATCCCAACGCCCGCCGCTCCGACGTCGGATTCATTCGTTCCAGAATCAGCTCACGAATCATACCGATGAACTTCGGATGTATCCCGACCGTCTTCGCCCTTCTCATGGGCAAACCCAAAGAATCGCAAAGCTGCTGCGCTTCGACATCCAAGTCGTACAGCACTTCCATGTGATCCGAGATGAAACTGATCGGTGCCAGCACCACAGCTGATGCTAGATTCCGCGCCTTCACCTGCCGCAGGTAATCCAGAATGTCCGGTTCTAGCCACGGCTGCCCCGGAGCGCCGCTGCGGCTCTGGTAGACCAGTGCATCGTTCTTGTGCCCAATGGCCTCCGAAACCAAACGCCGCACCTCTTCCAATTGCCTCACGTAATCGGAACTGTTCGCCATGGAAACTGGAATGCTGTGGGCGACGTAAACGATCTGCACATTTCCCCGAGCTTTCGCTGGAATGGCCTGCAGCGCGTCTTGCACTCGCTCAACTGTAGCCTCGATAAAGCCGGGATGGTTAAAGAATGCCCGCAGTTTCTCTACCTCCGGAGCGCCTGGCCCGACTTCGCGTTGCGCCCGGGCGATGTCCTCGCGATACTGCCGGCATCCGGAGTACGAGCTGTATGCCGAAGTCACGAAGCCCACGGCCCTCTGGATGCCATCCTGCTTCATTTTAAGCAGACTCTCGGGCAGCAGAGGATGCCAGTTTCGGTTTCCCCAATAGACCGGCAGCTTGAGGCCATTTCTCTCCATCTCCGCTTGGAGCGCGGCAATCAGTTCCCGCGTCTGCTGGTTGATTGGGCTCTTGCCCTCGAAGTGGTAATAGTGCTCGGCTACGGTCAACATGCGCTCGCGAGGAATATTCCGTCCACGCAACACGTTTTCAAGGAAGGGCATCACATCTTCCTTAGATTCCGGCCCCCCGAAAGAAACCACCAAAATAGCGTCGTAGTTCATATGGAATTCAGTTCGCGAAATGCTGCTGTCGGAGATTAGATTGCCGGACTGCGGGGCTCAAAATCCAATGCCGTGCTCGTGCTCGATAGCTTCTGATCGTCTTCCGCCCCCTAAAATAACCCTCCCGTTTGCTGCAAATATCTGACGTTGTCAACTCGCTATCTTCTGCTCGCCGATTGAGTCAAAGCAGAGTGCAACCATAATACCTGTCTGGAGTAAACAGTATGCATTGCGCCGCGGAACTGGCTCGAGACGTCAGCCGAGGCAGAGCCGCATGTTAGGCTTTTGCGGGGGCCTTCGAGGACGCCGTATTGATTGCCCGGGTCTTTAAAGCATTCCAATATCGCGATTTCCGCCTGATGTGGATTGGCGCCTGCACGTCCAGCATCGGCACCTGGATGCAAATCGTCGCGCAGGGATGGCTGATCTACCGCCTTAGCCACTCCGCGTTCTTGCTGGCGCTTGATCAGTTCCTCGGGGGCATTCCCATCTTTCTGTTCTCTTTGATCGGCGGCGTGGTCGCCGATCGGGTGGAGCGGCGGAGAATTCTGCTCGGCTCCCAGTATGTGCAAATGGCGACCGCCGGCGTGCTTACGATTCTGGTGGCAACTGGTCTGGTACACGTCTGGCACATTCTGTGCCTGTCCTTCATTTCCGGCTTCGCGCAAGCCTTTGGCGGACCGGCCTACCAAGCTCTCATTCCCACATTGGTCGAGAAGGAAGACATGCCCAACGCCATCGCACTGAATTCAATTCAGTTCAACGTGGCAGTCATGGTGGGGCCGGCTCTCGCTGGGCAGGCCTTGGCGAAGCTGGGCGAGAAGTGGTGCTTCGGACTGAACGCGCTTTCCTTCCTGGCGCCTATCGTTTCGCTGTCGATGATTAACGCTCGCTTCCTGCCGGCAAAGACCGCGGAGTCGATGTTCACTAGCCTGAAGCAGGGAATCCAATTCGCCCGCAAGCAGAATTCCATGGAAGCGCTGATCCTGCTGGCATTCTGCATGACTGCTTTAGGCATGCCCATGCGCACCTACATCCCCGTATTCGTGAAAGACATTTTCCATCGCGGTCCGGAAACCTACGGCAATCTGCTGGCGCTCATGGGCCTGGGCTCGATCTTCGGCTCGCTGACTATCGCAAGCGCGGGCAACTTCAAGAGAAAGGGCCGCGTGGCGCTTTGTGCCCTCATCTGCCTCGGCGCGGGGATTTCAGGCTTTGCTCTCTCGAAGTCGGTGCCATTAAGCGGCGTCATTTTGGTGCTGGTGGGCGCATCCATGATGGCGGTCTTTGCCACCGTGAATTCCCTGGTGCAGTTGATTACCACAAACGAGATGCGCGGCCGCGTGATGAGCGTCTACAACGTCGCTTTCCGAGGCGGCATGCCGATGGGCAATCTGTTGTCGGGATGGCTCGTCCCGATCTTTACCGCGCCGGTGGTGTTAGGTGTGAATGGATTCCTGCTTATTCTCGTTGCTCTTTACTTCCTGCTGCTGCAACGGCGTCTCGCTGCGCTTTGACACGGACAACATCTCCCGCCCGCGAGTCATTCGACATTTAATCCAGCACCGCGAATAGAATGTAGAATACGCGCTGGGGGCGGATCGGCGTAGGCCGCAGTTGCTTCGTGGATGTGGAGTGAGAATGCCCAGCGCTTGTTCCATTCGAGTTCGCGGCGTGGTGCAAGGCGTTGGCTTTCGGCCGTTTGTGTATCGTCTGGCTCGCGCCAATACGCTTGCCGGATGGGTATTGAATGGCGAGGAAGGAGTTGAGATTTTTCTGGAGGGCGCCGAGAAAGGGTTGCTGGCCTTTGTCCAGGATCTGAAAACGCAGCCTCCTCCAGCATCCAGCATCACAGAAATCGAAGTCCATAGCGCGGCTCCTCTGGGCCTGAATGAATTTACTATCCGGGAAAGCCACCGCCGCGAGCGTCCCACGGTACGTATTTCGCCAGATCTTCCGATTTGCGATGCTTGCGTGAACGAACTATTCGCCCCAGGTGACCGTCGCTACTGGTATCCCTACATCAACTGCACAAATTGTGGGCCGCGCTACACGGTTGTCCTCGGTCTTCCTTATGACCGGGCCAACACCACCATGCAGCACTGGCCGCTTGACGACTACTGCGCCGCAGAATATCGCGATCCGGGCAACCGCCGTTTTCACGCGCAGCCGGTCGCATGCCCTGCCTGCGGGCCAGCCTATTATCTGCACCAAAGCGAAGAGGAGATACGCGGAAGCGAGCAGAGCATTCGAAAAGCGGCGCTGCTTCTCACTTCGGGCAGCATCCTCGCCGTGAAAGGACTTGGCGGGTACCATTTGGCGTGCGATGCCTCGAATCCCGCGGCGGTCACGGCTTTACGCGAGCGTAAGTACCGAAAAGAAAAGCCGTTTGCGATTATGGCGAGAGACTTGGAAGTGGCACGCCAGTTAGTCGAGCTTTCTCCGGAGGCCGAAGCACTGCTCCTGTCCGTCGCTCGACCCATTGTGCTTGCACCGGCGAAAGCTGGATCCAGCCAAGTTGACCCCGAAGTTGCTCCAGAAAACAACGAACTCGGTGTGATGCTGCCTTACACGCCTCTGCACCATTTGCTCTTCGCGGCGGGTGCACCAGAAGTATTGGTCATGACCAGCGCGAATCGCTCGAGTGAACCGATTGCATATGAAGATGACGAAGCACTCGACCGGCTTTCCGGAATTGCTGATGCATTCCTGATCGGAGAGCGCCCGATTGCGCGAAGAGTGGATGATTCGGTGGCTCGCGACGGAGTGTTTGGTCCAGTCATCTTGCGGCGCGCACGGGGCTATGCTCCGGGTGCCGTGGCCAGACTCCCGAACATACGTCCGATTTTGGCTGTCGGCGCCGACCTGAAAAACACGATCACACTCGTTGTCGATGGGCAGGCGTTCATGAGCCAGCACATCGGAGATTTGGGGCATTACCAGTCGTTGCGCGCGTTCAAAGAAACTATTCAGGATCTGATCTCGATGTATGAGGTTCGTCCGGAAGAACTGCTAGTCGCCTACGATTCCCATCCGCAATACGCCAGCAGTTCCCATGCCCTGGCGCTGGGAATTCCGCAAAGGCTGGCTGTGCAGCATCACCGCTCCCATATAGCTTCGGTACTGGCGGAGCGAGGCGAATGGGAGAAACGAATCGTGGGAGTCAGTTTCGATGGCACGGGCTACGGCGACGACGGGAGCATCTGGGGAGGTGAGATCTTCGTAGGAAGCATCAAAGACGGCTTTGATCGTGTCGGGCATTTGCGTAGCGCTTCGTTGCCCGGTGGGGACGCAGCAGCGCAATATCCGGTCCAGGCCGCGGCTGGCTTTCTGGTTCAGGTGGAGGACTTGCCCGATCTCACCGCGCCGCCCTTCACCTTTCCACAGCGCTACCGGCAGGCTGTGGACTTAGTCGAGAAAAATGTCAGGACCTTTCCTACCACTTCGATCGGCCGGCTCTTTGACAGCGCGGCTGCGCTTCTGGGTTTTACGCGTGAGGTCACATTCGAAGGGCAGGCGGCGATGTGGCTGGAACAACTCGCCTGCAGCGCCAAGGCGACAGAAGCGTACCCGTTTCCGTACAGCGAACATGAATTGGATTTTCGGCCGTTGCTGCAAGCCGTGGTGTGTGACCGCCTTCGCGGGCGGTCTGTCGCGGAAATTGCGCGTGGCTTCCAGCGCGGCCTGGCTCAAGGCCTGCACGAAGCCGTAGTAAGCGTCTGCGACGTCCATCGTCTTGATGTCGTGGTTCTTTCGGGTGGCGTTTTCCAGAATGAGTTACTCTTAAAAGACCTGAAGTCGCTATTTGAGGCCGGAAGCCGCGAGGTCTGGACGAATCATGCCGTTCCGCCCAACGATGGTGGCATCAGCCTGGGGCAGGCGGCCCTGGCGGCATTTGCTCGATTCGATTGAAACACGCAAAGCCCGGGCGCACACTGACGAACATTATGCACGAACTCTCCATCGCGATGAGCATCATCGAACTGGCACAGGAAGAATCGCACCGGCATGGTGACGTTCAAGTGAGTGCCGTGCATCTCAAGCTTGGGGCGCTATCTGGTGTGGTGAAAGAGGCTCTGCTCGGTTCTTTCGAAATGGCATGCGAAGACACTCCGCTTAAAGGGGCACGACTGGTGGTGGAGGAGGTTCCCGTTCTCATCTTTTGCCGAAGCTGCCAGACGCAGCGTCCGGTCAGTTCCATGCAATTATTTTGTTGTGCTGAATGCGGCGCTCCATCGTCCGAAGTTGTGCAAGGGAAGGAAATCGAAATGGTCGCATTGGAGATTGAAGAATGGGATCGCAGCCCCGTTTGATCGAAGTCCGGAAGAACGTTCTGAAGCAGAACGATTTGAACGCGCGGGCGCTGCGCGAGCAGTTCCGTGCGGCTGGAGTGTTTGTGGTGAGCCTGGTGTCCAGTCCCGGCTCGGGCAAGACCATGTTTCTGGAAAAAACTCTCACTCTGCTTCGGCAAAACTATCGCGTCGCCGCACTTGTCGGAGATCTCGCTACCGAGAATGATGCGGTAAGGTTGGCGCGCAGCCAGGCTCCAGTAAAGCAAATAACCACCGGCACACTCTGTCATCTCGAAGCGGCGATGGTCCAGAACGCGCTTCAACAGTGGGATCTCAATGAGCTTGATTTTCTTTTCATCGAGAACGTAGGCAACCTGGTCTGTCCTTCGTCCTACGATCTTGGCGAGAATCTGCGCCTGGTTCTTATATCGGTGACGGAAGGTGAGGATAAGCCCCTCAAGTACCCTACAATTTTTAACAGTGCCGACGTGGGAGTCGTCACGAAAATGGACTTGGCCGCAGCGGTCGAATTCGACTGGCAGGCTGCATACGGTAACATCCAGGCGGTGCGGCCAGGCATGCAGGTATTTAAGCTCTCCGCAAAGAACGGGGACGGAATGGAAGAGCTTCTGAGTTTTCTGAGGAAGCGTTTGGATGAGTCACGAGTGGCCGCGGTAATCTGACAAGGTATCGCAAGTCATGATCAGTTTTCTGTCTATTATCGCGGTGGGCTTTTTTCTCGGGATGCGCCACGCCACCGATCCCGACCACGTCGTCGCCGTGACTACGATCGTAAGCCGCCAGCGTAACCTGCTGAAAGCTGCACTCACCGGCATTTTCTGGGGGATCGGCCATACTCTCACGATATTCGTCGTGGGCTCCGCCATCATCCTGTTTGACGTGGTGATTCCCGCGCGAATCGGGCTCTCCATGGAGCTTTCCGTGGGGCTCATGCTGATCGTCCTGGGTGCGATGAATATTGCAAGTTTTCTGCGCGCGGCGCGCACGATCGCTCCCGCGGCGGAAGAATCTCACGTCGTTCATTCTCATCCCCACGTTCATGGGGACTACGTGCACAGCCATGCGCACGGACACGCCCCGGAAGCGCATGCGCACAGCCACCAAACTCCTCTGACTTGGCTCGACCGAATATTCGGCAGGATCGGCCTCTACCAACAGTTGCGTCCCTTAGTTGTGGGCATTGTTCACGGATTGGCTGGTTCAGCAGCGGTTGCCCTGCTCATTCTGACGACCATCCGAAACCCGCACTGGGCGCTGGTTTACCTACTCGTCTTCGGAGCCGGCACGGTGGGTGGCATGATGCTGATTACCATGAGCATCGTCTCTGCCTTCAACTTCCTTGGGAACAGGCACGAGAATTTTTCTCATTGGCTGGGGCTAGCTTCCGGGTTGGTGAGTTTGGCTTTTGGTCTCTTCCTTGCTTATCAGATGGGCTTCGCCAATGGGCTCTTCTCTGGCCACCCGCAATGGACGCCCCGATAGAGATCGAACTCTCTGGCGTTCAGTTCAACCGCGTAGGCTACTCGCAGCGAAGCTTGGCTGGAACTGTCCTGCTATTGTTTCTGCTCCTCGCGCCCGGCACTCTGCTTGCGCAAGAGATTGTCGTGAGTGGCCGTGTCGTCGATCCCGAGGGAAACGCTTTGCCAAACACTTCGGTCGAAATTGTGGGGCAGGATCAAGTTCTAGCCCATGCCTTCTCGGGGCCGGATGGGCAGTTCGCGGTGAAGCTCAGGTCATCTGGAGAACTCGTCCTCAAAGCTGAGGCTTCCGGATTTCGTCCGGTCGTCCACCCAATCACCGTCCGGCAAAGTGGTAATTCTGCGATCGAGATTCGAATGGGCCAGCTTTCGTCTCGAATCGAAAACGTCGCTGTCACTGCGGACGTGAACGAGACCGACGTGCTCAGTCCCGATCCTGGTGAGAAAGTTTTTGTGCGTCAGGACCTCCTCGACGCAAATCCTGGGCGCCCCGGCGCTCCCGTTTCGATTCCCGGATACCCCATCGAAACCGCTTCCAGCGGCATCAAAGCGCCGCAATATTTTGCGCCGGGAGTGGCAGGAGATCATGGCGAGCCGATTGCGCAGTACATCGCGGTCGGCAGCTACCTCGTGCCCAACAATTTGTCGGCCAATGCCCACGGCAATGGCTATTCCGACCCGAACATATTTATTCCGGAAATCCTGGAAAGCGTTCAGATCGATGGTGGAGCGTTCAACGTTCGGGAAGGGAATCATTCGGTCAATCTAGCGGCAACGTACGGACTACGGTCTCATATCGATCCCTTCATCACCCTCACCGGAGATTATCGAGACCTCGACGTGGTGGCCGGATTAAGCCTTACCCCCAATTCTTGGATGGCCTTCGCAGCCTCCTATGGCAATGGATTCCTCGACCGGCTGGAACATCGGCAACAGTACAAATTCAATGGCGAGCGATTATTCCACGTTGGCAAGCACCGGCTTACTTTGTTTGGCATCGGTTACTATGGATTTTCCTACGTTCCGGGACTCGTCCCCATCTTTCCCTTGAATTCCGCTGACGCCAATTTCCCCAATTACGGCGACACCATCGATCCGCGGCAGAAAGATCAGACTCACACCGCACTCGTAGCCTTGAACGATATTTGGCAACTCAGCGGTAGCCAGCAACTGCAGCTTTCCGGCTTTTTTCGCACTTACAACCTCTCTTTGTTTTCGGATTTCGGGCAGGGTCTGATCCGGCAGAGTGAGTTTCGCACGGTGGCTGGCGGCAGCGTGAACTACGTGAACAAGATTGCCGAATATCTGTCTTTGTTGGCTGGTTTTGACTACGAGCGCGAAGCGCCTCGCCGCGATGATCTCGACCATTATGGATTCTTCAATCCCGGTGACCCAACGTACTGCGGCCCCTTCACTCCTGTCGACGGGAATAACATCACCATCGCATCGCTAACACCTTACATTGCCGCGGAGGGCGCTCTGGCCCATTACTTCCGCTATTATCTCGGCTGGCGCCGCGATCAAATTGATGTGGATAACGAAGATCTGCTGTATCCGCAGAATTCGTTTCAGAAATGGGTGGCCGTGAACTCGCCCAAGGCTACGGTTTCGTTTCTTCCCAAGGAATCGTGGTATGTTCCGCTCATCTCCTTCAGCTTTGGCCAGGCTTTCTTTACAGAAGATCCCCGGATCGGCACTGGATCTGCCGCGGGCACTCCAGTGGCCACGTCGCATTCGTACCAGGTCGTCGCCAGCAAGACCGTACACAAGACGGATCTGCGTCTTACGCTGGGCCACGTTACCAGCAGCGCACAGCTGGCGAAAATCGATCCGGACACCGGATTGCAGATTAACGAAGGACCAAGCCGACTTCGATTCATGACGGTCGCGGTGCGGCGAAACTTCAGCCAGGGTTCGCTGTTAGCGACCTTCTCCAAAGCCGATGCCCGCGATCATGATACGGGAGAGCCCACACCGGAAGCTCCGCGGACGCTCTTCGATTTGTTAGGAACAATTCAGAAGCTTCCGTTTCGTCTGCAAGCGCGAGGAGAATTCGAATACGTGGGCACAAAGCCCTTGGGCACGGGATGCCTGCCGAACCTGAATGCCGAATGCACTGGAACGCCGGTGAAGGAGTTTCGCGGCGCCGTGGTCCGACCCTTTTTGAATGGCCGCATGAATGTGGGCGTGAATTTCCTTATCGCAAGCGGCTTCACCGGCCAAACGACGGAAAATTTCGAGCCCTCCCAGATACAGGAAGTCGTGGGAGTTCGCATCCCTTCCTATGCCAGTATTAGCCTCACCTATAGGTTCGGACGAACCGCACCTTAGGCAGGTTCCCGCTGATGCGGTAGAAAAGGTGTGGCGTTCGGCCCCATTGAACAAGAGAGGGAATCCGGTGCGCCCGGAGAGATTCGAACTTGAGGCGTTTTGCGGGCGTGAGCGGAGCGGGAGCCCGCAGCCGAAATCCTGAGCCGGGGTTGGGCGAAGGATCTGGACAAGTCTGGTGCGCCCGGAGAGATTCGAACTCCCGACCTATTGCTCCGGAGGCAATCGCTCTATCCAGCTGAGCTACGGGCGCGCACCAATAGCTTCAGTTTACATGGGTCGACTCAGAAGCATCAATGGAGCATTGCTAATCGATGCCTTCGGCACTGACCACGCTCATTAGCGCACTACTTTCGAGGATGATCATTCAAGCAGCGGTTCGAGCGTCGGAGGCAGAACACCGACCGCAATTGAAGAAACTATCGCTCGCGTCTGTCTGAACTGCGGATTCTTAGAAGCGGCCCCGGCCGCCGCCACCACCGCCGCGGCCACCACGGTCACCGCCGCGATCTCCGCCTCGGCCTCCGCGGTCGCGTCCACCGCCTCCGGCGTGCTCGGTTTTGGGGCGCGCCTCGTTTACATTGAGCGTGCGCCCGCCCACCTGTGAGCCGTTCAATGCAGTGATGGCCTTTTCTCCATCTTCGTTGCTGGCCATTTCCACAAAACCGAATCCGCGCGAGCGCCCAGTATCGCGATCCGTCATGATGCTGACCCGGTCCACTTGCCCGAACGGCTCAAACATCTGCCGCAGTTCCTCTTCCGATGTGTTAAAGCTCAAGTTCCCCACGAAAATATTCTTCAAGCGTAGGCCTCTGCATTGAGCTGTCGAAGTGCGAGCTCGATGCGGCAGACTGGCAGGTCGGGGACACCTTCCTGAAAATCGAGACCGGAGCTGGCGAACAGTCGAATGCGCCGAGAAGTATAGCAGGTTTGTCAAATCCGGCCTGTTAAATAGCGCGGCATGCCCAGACCGGAGGCCCCGCTAGCAATCATCCACTTTCCAATAGCCTTCGCGGTGATATCCAACTTGTAACAGACGGTTCTTGGGATCGTGCCGCTTGCCGCAGGCGGGACAAATCAGATACCGGCTCCAGGTAGCCCCGCGACGGTCGTAATTTTCCGTAACTGCAAACGTCGTTCCACAACTGCAGGGCACCAGAAACATTCGCAGCGGTTCTTTAGTCTTTCCGGATTGCCCCCGAGACTTCACGCCTCTTCCACCGTCTCCATTGCACGCTTCTTGCGCTTGTTCGATTGCAGAACTTTTTTCCGCAGCCGCAGCGATTTCGGAGTGATCTCCACGAACTCGTCGTCGGCAATGAATTCGATTGCCTGTTCCAGATTCAATTGCCGGAAGGGAACCAGCCGGATGGCCTCATCTGCCGTCGAAGCCCGCATGTTGGTGAGTTTCTTCTCCCGCACGGCGTTCACGTCCAGATCATCGTCTTTCGCGTTCTCGCCGATGATCATCCCTTCATACAGCTCAACGCCCGGACCGACGAAAAGCTCTCCCCGTTCCTGCAGACCCCACAGTGCGTAAGCCGTCGACACTCCAGCCCGGTCCGCGATCAGCGCTCCCGTAAGCCGGTGTGGAATTTCCCCCTGCCATTCGGTATACCCGTCGAAAAGCGAATTCATCACGATGGTCCCACGCGTATCGGTAAGCAACTGGCTGCGCAGCCCAATCAGACCGCGGCTGGGCACCCGAAACTCAATCCGCACTCGTCCATAGCCATGGTTGTGCATGTTAGCAACCTCACCCTTGCGGGAGCCCAGTTGCTCCATCACCACGCCCACAAATTCTTCGGGGACGTCCACCGTGAGATGCTCCACCGGTTCCATCAGCTTGCCATCGATGCGCTTGGTGACGATCTCCGGCTTGCCCACCATCAGTTCGTAGCCCTCGCGGCGCATCATCTCGATGGTGATCGAAAGCTGAAGCTCGCCGCGCCCGAGCACCTTGAACGAGTCGGTCGTGCCCATCTCTTCCACGCGCAAAGAAACGTTGGTAAGCAACTCCTTCGCCAGGCGCTCGCGCAGATTGCGCGACGTGACGTAGGTGCCTTCGCGTCCTGCGAACGGCGAAGTATTCACTGTGAACGTCATTGCGATGGTCGGCTCGTCGATCACAATAGGCGGCAGCGGTGCCGGATTGACTGGATCCGTAATCGTCTCCCCGATCGTGATTCCTTCCACTCCAGCGACGGCGATAATGTCGCCCAACACTGTTTCCGTAATGTCCGTCCTCTTCAATCCGGAAAAGGAAAACAGTTTAGTGATCTTGGTCTTGTGCAGCGATCCATCGCGCTTGGCGATAACCACGTCTTCGCCCGTGTACATCGTTCCATTGAACACGCGCGCGATCGCCAGACGTCCGAGGAAATCGCTGTAATCGAGATTCGCGACCAGAATCTGCAGAGGCCCGGCTGGATCGCCCTGCGGCAGCGGAGTCGTCTCCAAAATCGCGTCAAACAGCGGCCGCAGATTTTCGCCGCCGCCCTTCATGTCCGTCGATGCCGTCCCCTCCTTTGCATTCGTGTAGAGAACTGGAAAGTCGAGCTGGTCTTCCTTTGCGTCAAGATCGATAAACAGGTCGTAGATTTCGTTGAGCACTTCCTGCGGACGCGCATCGGGCCGATCAATCTTGTTGATCACCACGATTGGCGGCAACTTCGCCTCCAGCGCCTTGGTCAGCACGTAGCGCGTCTGCGGCAGGGGCCCTTCGCTCGCGTCCACCAGCAGCATCACTCCGTCCACCATCTTCAGTGCACGTTCCACCTCGCCGCCAAAGTCACTGTGGCCGGGCGTATCCACAATGTTGATCTTCACGTCGTGATAGAAAATGGCCGTGTTCTTAGCCAGAATTGTGATGCCGCGCTCGCGCTCCAGTTCGTTCGAATCCATCACGCGTTCGACGTGGTGCTCGTTGGAGCGAAAAGTGCCGCTCTGTTGCAGCATGGCATCGACTAGCGTGGTCTTGCCGTGGTCCACGTGAGCGATGATGGCGATGTTGCGAATACTCAAACTCAAAGTGTGATTTGTCCTTTTATTGACCGATCGGATTGAAGGGCGCAAACCGCTGTTCGACAGCTGAACACCCTACCTATAACTTTACTATGGGTTGGAGGTTCTCAGAAGATTAGATCGTATTTACGTACACCATGGTGTGGACAAGATATCCCGTGAGCATCTTCAAAAAGGGAAGAGTTTGAGGAACAACATCAGCCCGCCACCGCTGTCTGCTTCGGCTCAGGTCTTCCCGCCAGCCGCATTTCCACTTCCTTCACGGCGCGCTGCGCCGCGCGGATTCCTTCGTTGGTGGTGGATTCTGGTCCTTCCGAATCCGTGTTGGCAAAGAACACGCGATCCATGGGATGCCGCGCCAGTGGCTGGACTCGTGTGTAGAGCCCCGGCGTGGACATATATAAAGGATGCCCTCGCCGGTAAATGTGCACCTCGACCGGATCGACATTCAATGCAGGCATCAATTTCTGGAAGTCGCTCAATACATTCGCGGCGATCTTGCGCGCCCCTATCTCGTTCAAGAGATAGCCTCGATCCTCTTCTTTCATCGGGGTGTAGCAACTGAGAATGTTGAACTTCTGCTGGTAACCAGGCTGCTTCTGGATGACCCAATCAGCCACCACGAAATCGGTGAAAGTATTGCCAGGGCACCACGTATCGTAGCCATGATTGAACACCGGCTTGTCGAAAATCAGATTCACCACGGGATACGGAATGTAGCGAATCTGGTGCATCGCCTCGCTTTGCTTTTCCGGCAGGCCCTCGACGATGCGCCGCGTGATGAACTTGGGCGTCGCCATGATTACGGCCTTGGCCGCAACCGTCTTCAACTCGCCACCCAGCGTGTAAGTGACCTGCACTCCTTCTTTTTCGGACACCACGGCAACAGTCGTCGCGCCTCTCTGCATCCGGTCTTTGCACTTCGGCTGGAGAATGTCCGCCAGCTTTTTCGTGACCGCGCCCAATCCTCCGGGCCAGGTATAGCGGTCGTCCGTTCGGCTCTCTTCGACCATTTCTTGCAAAGCAAGAATGGCGATACCTGCCGCTGTCTCTTCGCTAGTCGCTCCCCAGTTGGATGGCCCGAAGTTATCCCACCACTGCTTGATCTCTCCTGG
>Ga0208455_1000165_pt1 | contig 43205 bp, 32 predicted proteins | sample June2015DPH_4_50_FD_184690 | JGI IMG/M metagenome (GOLD analysis project Ga0208455, IMG submission 184690) | Peatland microbial communities from SPRUCE experiment site at the Marcell Experimental Forest, Minnesota, USA - June2015DPH_4_40... | ecosystem: Environmental > Terrestrial > Soil >... | reverse complement strand
CGATTTCTCTGCCTTGAATTCTCCGCCGTGAATGTCCCCGGCCTCGATACGCTCTACGACGCCTATTCGTTCAATGTCATTCCGGAGCTCGGCCGCGTCGTCGCCGGCGACGCCGAATCCTATCGCTATCTGGTGGAATCGATCCGCCGCTTTCCCAAGCCGCAGCCATTCGCCGACATGCTGCGCACGGCGGGCTTTGCCCGCGTCTCCTACCGACTCATGACCGGCGGCATCGTGGCGCTTCATTCCGGCTGGCGTTTGTGATTTCCGCTCCCGCGCATTTCGTCCGCCTCGGCCGCGCCGGCTTCGTGTTCGCCCGCGAAGGCGTTTTCGGCGTCATCGATCCGGCTATCGTGCCGCCCGCGGCGCGGCCACTGCTGCGGCTGGCGCGCCTCATCGAGCGGCCGTCGAGCGGAGCGGCCGAAACGCGGCTGTCTGTGGCGCTGACGCGGCTCGGTCCGAGCTATGTCAAGCTCGGCCAATTCCTGGCGACGCGGCCGGACGTGGTCGGCGCCGCGCTCGCCCGCGACCTCGAGCGGCTGCAGGACCAGATGCCGCCGTTCCCGCAACAGGAAGCGGAAGCCGCCGTCGCCGCCTCGTTCGGGCGGCCGGTCAACGCGCTCTTCTCAAGCTTCGGCCCGCCGGTCGCCGCCGCCTCGATTGCGCAAGTGCACCGGGCGGAGATCGCGACCGCGACGGGGACGCGCGCCGTCGCCGTCAAGGTGCTGCGGCCCGGCATCGAACATCGCTTCCGCGCCGATTTAAGCGCCTTCACCTTTGTCGCGCGTCACGCCGAAGATTTTTCCGCCGAAGCGCGGCGGCTGCGGCTCATTGAAGTGGTCGACACCTTACGGCGCTCGGTCACGGTCGAGATGGACTTCCGCCTGGAAGCGGCCGCGCTCTCGGAGATGGCCGAGAACACCAAGGACGATCCGGATTTCCGCGTGCCTACGGTGGACTGGGACCGCACCAGCAAGGAAGTCCTCACCCTTGAATGGATCGACGCCACGCCGCTGTCGGATCGGGCGCGGCTGGAGGCCAAAGGCTTCGACCTGCCGAAGCTTGCCCGTGCCTTGATCCAGTCGTTTCTTCGCCATGCGCTGCGCGACGGCTTCTTTCACGCCGACATGCATCCGGGAAATCTGTTCGTCGACGACGACGGCCGGCTCGTGGCGGTCGATTTCGGCATCATGGGCAGGCTCGGGGCGAAGGAGCGTCTGTTTCTGGCGGAGATCCTGCACGGCTTCATCACCCGCGATTATTACCGTACCGCCGAGGTTCATTTCGAGGCCGGCTATGTGCCGCCGGCGCATTCGATCGAAAGCTTCGCGCAGGCCATCCGCGCCATCGGCGAGCCGATCCACAGCCGTACCGCCGAGGATATTTCGATGGCGCGGCTGCTCACGCTGTTGTTCGAGGTGACCGGCTTGTTCGACATGCGCGCGCGGCCGGAATTGCTGCTGTTGCAGAAGACGATGGTGGTGGTCGAAGGCGTGGCCCGCTCGCTCGATCCCAAGCTCGACATGTGGTCGACCGCCGAACCGGTGGTGCGCGAATGGATAACGCGCAATCTCGGTCCCGCCGGCCAGCTCGAAAGCGCGGCGCACGGCGCGACCGAGGTCGGGCGCTTCATCGGCAACGCGCCGGGCCTGTTGACCCGCGGCGCCCGCGTGCTCGATCAGCTCGACGAGATCACCCGCGACGGTCTGGTGCTGTCGCCGCAGACTGTCGCCGAAATCGGCAAAGCCGAAGCCCGCCGCAACCGCTGGATGGTCGCGGCCTTGTGGGTGATCGTGGCGCTGTTGCTGTGGATCGGCTTCCGGCTCATGTGATTGCATTGATTGCAGTGCAATCATCGACTAGGATGAGCTGAAACCACCGGCCAAGAGCCATGAGTAGCCTCACCGTCCGCAAACTTGACGAGCGCTTGAAGAAGCGGCTCCGCGTCCGCGCCGCCCAACACGGCCGCTCGATGGAGGACGAGGTGCGCGCCATCCTGCGCGGCGCCACCGGCGAGGGCGAGCCAGACGACCTCGGTACCCCCGTTCACGAGCCGGCTGCGCGCCCGCCAGGCGCCGGACTTGAACGCCCTGACGGAACGTCGCCCATCGCCACGGCCCTGCGTGCTTCGCGAATTCTGCTGATCATCGGCGGCGGCATCGCCGCCTATAAATCGCTCGATCTCATTCGGCGCTTGCAGGAACGCGGCGCCACGCTGCGCTGCATTCTCACGCCCGCCGCGCAGCATTTCGTCACGCCGCTTGCCGTCGGCGCGCTCTGCGGAGAACGCGCCTATACCGATCTGTTCGATCCGCGCACCGAGTTCGATGTCGGCCATATTCGCATGGCGCGCGACACCGATCTGGTCGTGGTGGCGCCGGCGACCGCCGACCTCATGGCCCGGATCGCGGCCGGTCGGGCGGACGATCTCGCCGCCGCCGTCCTGCTCGCGACCGATAAGCCGATCCTGATCGCGCCGGCGATGAATCCGCACATGTGGGCGGCCAAGGCGACCCAGCGCAATCTTGCGCGGCTTAAGGCCGACGGCGTCCGTGTGGTCGGTCCGAATACCGGCGAAATGGCCGAGCGCGGCGAAACCGGCATCGGCCGCATGGCCGAGCCGCTCGAAATCGCCGCGGCGGTCGAGGCGATCATGCGCCGCCCCGGGCCGCTCACCGGTAAGCGCGTGCTGGTGACGTCGGGACCGACCGCCGAGCCCATCGATCCCGTGCGCGTCATCGCCAACCGTTCGTCGGGCAAGCAGGGCCACGCCGTCGCCGCGGCGGCGGCCGCGGCCGGTGCCGACGTGGTGCTGGTTTCAGGTCCGGTGAACGTGCCCGATCCGCCGGGGCCGACTGTGGTGCACGTGGAAACCGCGCAGCAGATGCTGGCGGCGGTTGAGCAGGCGCTGCCGGCCGATATCGCCATATTCGCCGCCGCCGTCGCCGACTGGCGCCCGCGGCATGCGAGCCAAAACAAGATCAAGAAACAGGGCAAGGCGCCGACGATCGAACTAGTGGAGAACCCGGACATCCTGTCGACGATCGCCCACCGCAAGTCCGACCGGCCGCGGCTGGTCATCGGATTCGCCGCCGAGACCGATCACGTGATCGCCAACGCCAAGGCCAAGCTCGCCAAGAAGGGCTGCGACTGGATTCTTGCCAACGATGTGTCGCCAGAAACCGGAATCATGGGCGGCGACGTCAACACCATCCACGTTGTCACCGCGGACGGCGTCGAATCCTGGCCGCCGCAGTCGAAGAATGACGTGGCGCGCGCGCTGATCGAGCGGATTGCCACGGCGTTTCAGGAAACCAAAAAGTGAGCAGCGACGAACGCGTCGAGGTGCGCATTGTGCGGCTGCCGCACGGCGCCGATTTGCCGTTGCCGGAATACCAGAGCGCGCTCGCCGCCGGGCTCGATCTCCTTGCCGCCGTGCCGGCCGAGGCGCCGCTTGCGCTTGCGCCCGGAGCGTGCGCGGCCATCCCCACCGGCGTCGCCATTGCGTTACCTGCCGGCAACGAGGCCCAGATCCGGCCGCGCTCGGGTCTCGCGCTGCGTCACGGCGTCACCGTGCTTAATTCCCCCGGCACCGTCGACGCCGACTACCGCGGGGAACTACAAGTTATTCTTGTCAATCTCGGCACCGAGCCGTTCGTCATTCGCCGCGGCATGCGCATCGCGCAAATGGTCATCGCGCCGGTCCAACGCGCCAGATTTGTCGAAGCGCCTAATCTTGAGGCGACCGAGCGGGCCACCGACGGATTTGGCTCTACCGGAACGGCTTCGAAAAAATGATGATCGTGCCCGGCGACGCTGGCATACGCAACTTCCGGCGCCGGCCGTTCACGATCTGAACTCTTTCGGCGCGATTCCGCTTGAGAGTAAAGTCGGGCGATTCGCGGGTTCGCCCGCGATAGACCCGCTGGCGATGGCGGTGGCGGCCAGCAGAGGCGAAGGGGCATGCCGGACACGATCCGGAGGAGCGGGGGCACGACGCGTCCGTGGCTCGGCGGATTTCCGATAGCTATTGGTGCCGTTTGGGCGGCGCCGGCGCGGGCCGCCGATAAGCCCAGCCTCGCGCTGCACGAACTTGTCGTCGGCGCCTCGCGCAGCATCGACCGCCATGAGATCGCGGTGTTCGTGCTGCTGGTCGGGCTCTTGCTGTTCGCGGTCGTCACCGCGATCCTGCTGGTGCGCACGCGCGCGCGGTCGGCGCGGCTGGAAGCCTCATCGCACGACGAGATCGCGACGCTGCGCGCCGAACTCGACCGCGCCAACGCTCTGCTGGCCTCGGAGCCGCAGGTGATGGTGGATTGGCCGCCGGGGTCCGACGAACCGAGCATCGAGGGCGATCCTGCCGTGGTCGGCGTCTCGGCGCCGCACCGCGTGCTGGCCTTCGGCAGTTGGCTTCCTGCCGCCAAGGCAAGTGCCATGGAGCAGGCGGTCGACGCGCTGCGGACGCGTGGCGAAGCCTTCTCGATGAGCTTCGCGACGCTCGCCGGTCGTCCGATCGAGGCGCAAGGCCGCGCCATCGCCGGGCGCGCCGTGCTGCGGCTCAAGGACGCCAGTAGCCTCAAGCGCGATTTGTTGGATCTCGTCGAGCGTCATGAGGCGCTGCTGAGCGAGGTCGCGTCGCTGCGCACGCTGATCGAAAGGCTGCCGTCGCCGGTGTGGACGCGCGATGCGGCCGGTCGGCTGACCTTCGTCAATGCCGCCTATGCGCGCGCGGTCGAAACGCTCAATGCCGCCGACGCGGTTGATCGGCGCTTGGAGCTGCTCGACAGCGCGGCGCGCGAGAACATTGCGCGGGCGCGCACCGCCGGCGGAGCCTATGCCGGCCGGCTGCCGGCGGTCGTCGCCGGAACGCGGCGCAGCTTCGACGTGCTCGACTTTCGCACCGAGACCGGCAGCGCCGGGCTCGCTATCGATGCCACTGAAGCGGAAACCATGCGCAGCGCGCTCGCCCGCATGGTCGATGCGCACCGCCGTACGCTCGATGCGCTTTCCACCGGCGTTGCCATGTTCGGCGCCGATCACCGGCTGACGTTCTATAATGCCGCCTATCGCGCGCTGTGGAATCTGGACGCCTCGTATCTCGAGCAGGAGCCGACCGACTCGGCGGTGCTCGACGCGTTGCGTGCCGCCCGCAAGCTGCCCGAAGAGCGGGACTTCCGGCAATGGAAAGCGCAGCTGCACACCGCCTACAGCGCCGTCGAGGCGCAGGAGCAGACCTGGCATCTGCCCGACGGCCGCACACTGCGCGTCGTCACCACCCCCAATCCCGACGGCGGCGTCACCTACCTGTTCAACGACGTGACCGAGCGGCTCGATCTGGAGCGACGGTTCGAGGAACTGATCCGCGTGCAAGGCGAAACGCTCGACAACCTCGCCGAAGGCGTCGCCGTGTTTGCCAGCGACGGCCGCATCCGGCTGTACAATTCCGCCTTCGCCCGCATGTGGCGGCTTTCGCCGCAAGCTCTGGAAGCGCGGCCGCATATCGAAACCCTCACGGCGCTATGCCGGCCGTTGCACGGCGACGACGCCATCTGGCAAGCGCTGCGCCAAGTCGTCACGGCGATCGACAGCCGCGAGGCGATAGCGGGACGGCTGGAGCGGCGCGACGGCAGTGTAGTCGATTGCCGGACCGTGCCGCTGCCGGACGGCGCCACACTGGTGAGGTTCCACGATGTCACCGACTCGGTCAACGTCGAGCGCGCGCTGCGCGAACGCAACGAGGCGCTCGAGGATGCCGACAAGATCAAGATCGATTTCGTCCACCACGTGTCCTATGAGTTGCGCTCTCCGCTCACCAACATCATCGGCTTCGTCCATCTGCTCGGCGACCCGGGTACCGGACCGCTGGCGCCGAAGCAGCGCGAATATCTCGACTACATCACGGTCTCCACCAACACGCTGCTGGCGCTGATCAACAACATCCTCGATCTGGCGACCATCGACGCCGGCCGAATGCAGCTCAATCTCGGACCGGTCGACATCCGCGCCACCATGGCGGCGGCCGCCGAAGGGGTTCAGGACCGGCTGGTCAGCGCCGGTCTCGTGCTCGACATCCGCGCCGCAAACGACATCGGCAGCTTCGCCGCCGACGAGCGTCGTGTGCGGCAGATCCTTTTCAATCTCCTGGCCAACGCCGTGAGCTTCTCGCCCGCCGGCGGTACCATCACGCTGTCGGCGGAGCGGCGCGACGATGCCTTGGTCTTCGCGGTCACCGACCATGGTCCGGGCATTCCGCCTGAGGTCCTGGAAAAGGTATTCGATTGGTTCGAGACCCATTCGCTCGGCTCGCACCATCGCGGCACCGGAATCGGCCTCTCGCTGGTGCGCTCGTTCGTCGAGCTGCACGGCGGCACGGTCAACATCGCCTCGGTGGTCGGAGAAGGCACCACGGTGACGTGCACGTTCCCGCTCCGGGCGGCTGTCAAGCTGAGCGCATGATCCCGAAAAGTGGGAGCCGGTTTTCGGAAAAGATCATGCGCCACCAAAAAATCTATTAAAGAATAACGCCATGTTTCCGACTTCCCCCGGCGGCGCCAGCTTCACCGTCACCTTAGCCAACGAAGAGGCGACGGAACGTTTTGCAGCCGACATCGCCGCGGCGCTTGAGCCCGGCGATCTGGTGACGCTGTCGGGCGACCTCGGCGCCGGCAAGACGACGTTCGCGCGCGCGCTCATCCGCCAACTCGCCGGCGACGCCACGATCGAAGTGCCGAGCCCGACCTTCACGCTGCTGCAAAGCTACGAACTGCCGCGCTTTGCGCTGGTCCACGCCGATTTTTACCGGCTCTCGGGCGCGGCCGAGCTGGCGGAGCTTGGATTCGAAGACCTGCCCGAAGGCGCCGTGGTGCTGGTGGAATGGCCGGATCGCGCCGCCGGTTTGCTGCCGCCCGACCGCCTCGACATCACGTTCACGCTGGCGCCGCAACTCGGCGCCGAAGTCCGCGACGCGCGCGTCGTCGGTTATGGCGCGTTCGCGGCGCGCGCGGAGCGCATTCCGCAGCTGCGCGCCTTCGTCGACGAATCCGGTTTCGGCGAGGCGCGGCGCCAGCGCATGGTTGGCGATGCCTCCACCCGCATCTTCGAGCGCCTCAAGCTGGACGATCGGACGACGGTGCTGATGAACGCGCCGCGGCGGCCCGACGGGCCGCCGGTGCGCGACGGCAAGCCTTACAGCGCGATCGCCCACCTCGCCGAGGACGTTGTTCCCTACGTCGCCATCGCGGCGGGGCTACGCGCGCGCAACCTCTCGGCGCCGACGATCCTGCACGCCGATCTCGACCGCGGGCTTCTCATCATGGAGGATCTCGGCGATGAGCGCATCGTCGGCGGCGATCCGCCGGCGCCGATCGAGGCGCGCTACGAAGCCGCCATCGATCTCCTGGTGTCACTGCATCGGCGAAAATTGCCGGAAACTTTGCCGGTGCCGTCGCATCCGGACTATCGCCTGCCGCGCTACGACATGGAGGCGTTTCTGATCGAGGCCGAGCTGTTGCTCGACTGGTATCTGGTCAGTGCCGGTGCCGCGGCGGCGGAGCCCGTGCACAAAGAGTTCGTCGCGTTGTGGCGGCAGGCGCTCGCGTCGGCGATCGTAGCGCCCCCCACCTGGGTGCTGCGCGATTATCATTCGCCCAACCTGCTGTGGCTGCCGCAGCGCGAAGACGTCGCCCGGATCGGGCTCCTTGATTTTCAGGACGCCTTGCTCGGTCCGGCCGCCTATGACGTGGCCTCGCTGTTGCAGGACGCGCGCGTCGACGTCCCCGAATCGCTGGAAGTGGCTTTGCTCAGCCGTTATGTCCGCGCGCGCCGCGAGGATCAGCGCTTCGACGCCTCCTCCTTCACCAAGCTGTACGCAACGCTCGCGGCGCAACGGACGACCAAGATTCTCGGTATCTTTGCCCGGCTCGACCGGCGCGATGGCAAGCCGCAATATTTGCGTCATATGCCCCGCCTGTTGACCTATTTGTGGCGGTCGCTGGCGCATCCGGCGCTGGCCCCGCTCAAGGCCTGGTATGCCGCCAACCTGCCGCCAAGAGGTGCATCGAGAGATGGGTTATGATGGCGCGAATCGGAGATGATCTGGCGTGGCCGGTAAAACCATGAAGCCGAACCGTGCGATCGTGTTGGCGGCCGGCCTCGGCACGCGCATGCGGCCGCACAACGGCCACGTCCCGAAGCCGCTGGTGCAGATCGGCGGCAAGTCGCTGATCGATTACTCGCTCGATCGTCTGGCCGATGCCGGCATCGAGCGCGTCGTGGTGAACGTGCATCATCTCGCCGACGCGGTGGAACGCCATCTGGCGTCGCGGAAGCGCCCGCACATCGTCATCTCCGATGAGCGCGCGGAATTGCTCGGCACCGGCGGCGGTATCGCCAAGGCGCTGCCGCAGCTGGGCGACGCGCCGTTCTTTCTGGTTAATTCCGACACGGTCTGGCTCGACGGCGTCAAGCCCAACTTCGTGCGGCTGGCCGATGCTTTTGATCCCGCAACGATGGATGCCTTGTTGTTGCTGGCGCCGACGACCGAGAGCATCGGCTACACCGGCCGCGGCGACTTTGCCATGTTGCCGGATGGCCGCTTACGGCGCCGCGCCGAAAGCGAGGTGGTGCCGTTCGTCTATGCCGGCGCCGCCATCCTCAGCCCGGCGCTGTTTGCCGCCGCGCCCGCGGGCGCGTTTCCGCTGACGCCGCTGTTCGACCGCGCCGGCGCCATGGACCGGCTGTTCGGCTTGCGCCTCGAGGGCCTTTGGATGCATGTGGGCACGCCGGAAGCGGTCGCGGCCGCGGAGGCGGCGCTCGCCGCCGCGCATTAGAATCTGCTATTCAGTGCCACCTCGTCGTTGTCCCCGCGGACGCGGGGACCCATAATCACAGGTCGAGCAAAATCTCGCTTTGATAGTGGTTATGGATTCCCGCTTTCGCGGGAATGACGGCTGATTGCGAATCGATCATCGATATGTCCGCTCGCGTCTTCACCATTCCGCCATCGGCGCCGTTTCTGCCGACGCTGATCGGCGCCTTAACCGGCGGCGGGCTCGGCTTTCGCGTCGCCGATGATCCGCTCGCGCTGGCCGCCGTCACGCTTTACCTGCCGACGCGGCGCGCCTGCCGGCTGGCGCGCGATGCCTTTCTCGACGTGTTGAAAAGCGATGCGGCGATCCTGCCGCGCATCGTCGCGCTCGGCGATATCGACGAGGACGAGATCGCGTTTGCCGAAGCGGCAACGGGCGACATCGCGGCGGACGCGCTGGCGCTGCCGCCGACGCTCGGCGGCCTGGAACGGCGCCTGATGCTTGCGGGGCTGATCAGCAAATGGGCGAACTCTCCCGAATTGCACGGTGCGAGCGGCACGCCGCTGGTCGCACAGACGCCGGCGGCGGCCTGCGCGCTCGCCGACGATCTGGCCCGGCTCATCGACGACATGACGACGCGCGGCGTGGCTTGGGACAAGCTCGATGGCCTGGTTCCCGATTTTCTCGATCCTTACTGGCAGCTCACGTTGCGGTTCCTGGAGATCGCGCGCGACAGCTGGCCGCAGATTCTGCGCGAGCGCGGATTGATGGAACCGGCGAAGCGCCGCGATGCGCTGATCAAAGCCGAAGCCGCGCGGCTTGCACGTCGCACCGAAGCGCCGGTGATCGCGGCGGGTTCGACCGGCTCGATCCCGGCGACCGCCGAACTGATCGCGACCATCGCCCGCTTGCCGCACGGCGCCGTGGTGCTGCCCGGCCTCGATACCGATCTCGACGAGGCGTCCTGGCGGCTGATCGCGGGCGATGCGTCAAAGGACATCGCGCCAGCGCCGGGACATCCGCAGTTCGCCTTGCAGGCGCTGCTTGCCCGCATCGGCGTCGCGCGCGACGCCGTGCAAAACCTGGCGGAGCCGAGCGGCCGCGAGCGGCTGACTTCGGAAGTGCTGCGCCCGGCGTCCACGGCGGACCTGTGGTCGAAGCTGCCCACCGACGGACAATTCGGCGCACAAGTCGACGCAGTCCTGCGAAGCATCAGTGTGATCGAGGCGGCCGATGCCGAGGAGGAATCGCTCGCCGTCGCGGTCGCGCTACGCGAAGCCGTGAACGAGGGCAAGACGGCGGCGCTGGTCACGCCTGACCGCGCGCTTGGGCGCCGCGTGCTGGCGGCACTCCGCCGCTGGAACATCGAGGCGGAAGATTCGGGCGGAGAAGCGCTCGCCGACACGCCGGCCGGGATTTTCGCACGCCTTGCGGCCCAGACCGCGCTCGGCCGGCTTGCCCCGGTCCCCTTGCTGGCCTTGCTCAAGCATCCGCTGCTGCGTATGGACGCTAACGGGCGTGCCGCCGCCGCACTTGAGCGCGCCGTCCTGCGCGGGCCGCGCCCACGTCCCGGCAGCGACGGTCTCGCGCACGCGCTCCAAACCTTCCGCGCCGAACTGGAAAAATTCCGGCGCAAGGAATCCTCAGATCTGCATCCGTCCGATCCGCGCATCACGCTCGGTGAAAGCGAGCTGGCGGGCGCCGCCGATCTCGTCGTCAAGCTCGGCACCGCCCTTTTGCCGCTTGAGGGCGGCGCCAACCAATCGCATCGGCTCAGCGAGATCGTCGCGCGCCACCGCGACGTGGTGGCCGCCTTGTCGCGGCAGGGAGGCCACGAGGCCGCCTTTGCCGGCGCCGACGGCGCCAAGCTCGCCGAAGCGTTCGATGAACTCGCCACCAGCGAAGCTGCCGCCAATCTCGTGGTCGATGCGTCCGACTATGCCGAGCTTTTCGCCGCGGTGCTCGCTGGCCTCCAGGTAAGGCCGCCGCCGCAGTCCGACGCGCGCGTGCGCATCCTCGGCACCGTGGAGGCGCGTCTAACCGACATCGACCGCGTCGTGCTTGGTGGCCTGGTCGAAGGAACCTGGCCGCCGGAAAGCCGCTCCGACGCGTGGCTCAGTCGGCCGATGCGACAGCAACTCGGCCTCGATCAACCGGAGCGGCGTGTCGGCCTGAGCGCCCACGACTTCGCACAAATGCTCGGCGCGCGCGAAGTGATCCTGAGCCTCTCGGCCAAGGTCGCTGGCACGCCCACCGTGCCGTCGCGTTTCGTCCAGCGGCTCGCGGCTATCGCCGGTGCGCGTTGGCAGACGGCGGTCGATCGCGGTGGCGCGTATCTCGCCTGGGCGCGCGAACTCGACCGGCCCCAGAAGGTTGTGCCCGCACCGCAGCCGGCGCCGAAACCGCCGCGCGCAGCGCGGCCGAAGCGGCTTTCGGTGACGGCAATCGAGGATTGGCTGCGCGATCCCTACACGATCTACGCCAAATACATCTTGCGGCTAGCGCCGCTCGATCCGGTCGATATGTCGCCGGGCGCCGCCGAGCGCGGCACCATCATTCACAACGCGGTCGGCGATTTCACGCAGCGTTACGCCAGTGCCCTACCGGACAACCCCGCGGCGGTTCTCATCGAGCTCGGCAAGCCACACTTCGCGCCGCTCGAGGATTTCCCGGAAACCAGCGCCTTCTGGTGGCCGCGGTTCGTGCGCATTGCTCATTGGTTTGTCGCCTGGGAGGGGCTGCGGCGTCCCGGCATCAAGGCAATCGCCGCCGAGATTTCCGGCCAGATCGACATTCCGCTGAAGGACGGCGTGTTTAAGCTTACCGGGCGCGCCGATCGCATCGAGCGGCACGCTGATCGCCGCTACATCATTCTCGATTACAAAACCGGCTCGGCGCGCACTGAAAGGCAGGTGCGCACGGGGCTTGCGCCGCAGCTCACGCTCGAAGCCGCGATCCTGCGCAAGGGAGGATTCAAGAACATCGCCGGCGGCAGCTCGGTGGCGCAGGTCGGCTATGTGCTGCTCAAGGGTGGTGCGCTACCCGGCGAGCCGAAGCTGATCGAATTCGAGAAAGGGACAACCGACAGCCAAGCCGATCACGCGCTCCAAAAGCTCGCCGCGCTGGCCCAGCGCTTCGACGATGATAATGAGCCCTATCGCTCGCTGGTCAATCCGATGTGGGCCACCCGTTACGGCGACTACGACCATCTGGCGCGGGTAAAGGAATGGTCGGCGAGCGGCGGCGAGCTCGACGACATCTGGGGCAGCGAATGATAACGTCCGACAAAATTCCGGAGGAGGTGAAGCGCAAGCAGAGCGAGGCCTCCGATCCGGGTATCTCGGCATGGGTCGCCGCCAATGCCGGCTCCGGCAAGACCTTTGTGCTGGTGTGCCGCGTGATCAATCTGCTGCTCAACGGCGTCGCGCCGGAGAAAATCCTCTGCATCACCTTCACCAAGGCTGCCGCGGCCAATATGGCGAAGCGCGTCTTCGACACGCTCGCCGAATGGACGACTTATGACGACGGCAAGCTCGATAAGGCCATCCACGATAGCGCTGGCTTTTCGCCCGACGCCCAGCGCCGCGCGCTGGCGCGGAGGCTGTTCGCGAACGCGCTGGAAACGCCGGGTGGGCTCAAGGTGCAGACCATCCATGCCTTCTGCACCCAGCTCCTGCACCAGTTTCCGTTCGAGGCGGACGTCGCCGCGCGATTTTCCGTGCTCGACGAGGCCGAGCAGTCGGAACTTTTGGAGCGGCTGACGCTCAATGTGCTGCTCGACGGCGCGCGCAGCCCCGGCAGCAAACTTGCCCGCGCTCTCGATACCGCCATGACCGCGGCGGCCGACCAGACCTTCCGTGACGTGGTGCGCGAAGCGATCGGGAGGCGTGACGCAGTGATGCGCTGGGTGAACGGTGCGGGCAGCATCGAGGCGGCCACTGCAAATTTGTCGAAACTGCTCGGCGTCGATCGGTCGGACAGCATCGAGGCGATCGAAGCCGCCTACTTTTCGGGTGAAATCATCGCGCCGTCGGAATGGCCGGCGATCGCCAAAGCTCTTGCGTCCGGACGCAAGACCGATCGCGAGCAGTCGGAGCGCTTCCGGCGTCTAGCGTCATTGTCCGGGTCAGAGCGCATCGAGACCTACCTCGATATTTTCTGCACCAGCGTGAGCAGTGGACGCACGCCCCGCGCATCCGTCGTCACCAGCGCTATCGACGACGCCGCGCTGATCGAGCGCCTTGCAGCTGAACGGCAGCGCGTCTACCTGCTGCTCCAGCGCCGCCGCGCCGTTTTCAGCCGCGACCGCAGCGCCGCGCTCGCCACGGTCGCGCATGAGGTGTTGAGCCGGTATCACGTCGAGAAGGAGCGGCGCGGCCTGCTCGATTACGACGATTTGATCGACAAGGCGCTGGCGCTTCTGTCCGACTTCAGCGCAGCTTGGGTCCATTACAAGCTCGATCTCGGCATCGATCACGTGCTGGTCGACGAGGCGCAGGACACGAGCCACAAGCAGTGGGACATCGTCCGCCGCCTCACCGCGGAATTCACCGCCGGCGCTGGCGCGCGTAGCGTCACGCGCACCATGTTTGCGGTCGGCGACGAAAAGCAATCGATCTATTCTTTCCAGCAAGCCGCACCCAAGGAATTCGACAATATGCGGCGCCATTTCAAAAGCGCGCACGACAAGAGCGGCCTGAAATTCGTCGAGAGCAGGTTCGAGTATTCATTCCGCTCCGGCGAAGCCATCCTCGAAGCGGTAGATCAAGTGTTCGCGCCCGCGGGCATGGCCGCCAGCGTCTCTGCCTCTGATAACGGTGGCTTCCCGCCGCATAACGCGCTGCCGGGCGCTGCGCCAAGCGTGGTCGAGCTTTGGGAACTGGAACAGCCCGATCAGCGCGACAACAGCAAGGAAGGCTGGGACGCGCCCTTCGACACCGTGAGCGAGACGAGCTCGCGCGTGAAACTTGCTCGCCGGATTGCGCGCAATGTCCGGCGCATGGTCGATGAGAGGAAGGCGTCCTATGGAGACGTACTCATCCTCGTGCGCCAGCGCGGCGAATTGTTCGGGGCAATCATCCGCGCGCTGAAGAATCAGGGCGTCGAAGTCGCCGGCGCCGACCGCCTCATGCTCACCGAGCACATCGCGGTCATGGATCTCGTGGCACTTGCCGACGCGCTCTTGTTGGGCGAGGACGATCTGGCGCTGGCCACCGTGCTGCGCAGTCCGCTGTTTGGCTTCTCTGACGACGATTTATTTGCGGTCGCCTGGGACCGCGGCCGCGCCTCGCTGCGTGCGGCGCTCGCGCGCAAGGCGGGAGACAACCCGATCTTTGCCAAAGCCGCCGCGCAGCTAAATGCACTGGAACAGGCGGCGCGGCGCGAGCCGCCGTTCTCATTCTACGCGCGCCTGCTCGGCCAGGGCGGTGCGCGGCGACGTTTCCTGGCACGGCTTGGCCTCGAAGCCAACGACGCCATCGACGAATTCCTCAATGTCGCGCTCGAATACGAGCGGCGGGAGACGCCCTCGCTGCAAGGCTTCCTCACCTGGCTGCGGGACGCGCGCGCCGAGGTCAAGCGCGACATGGAGATTGCGCGCGACGAAGTGCGCGTCATGACCGTTCACGGCGCCAAGGGCCTGGAAGCGCCGATTGTCATCCTGGCCGATACCATCACGCCGCCGGTGATCAAGCCGCCGCGATTGTTGCAGTTGGCCGACGGTGCGATCATCTGGGCCGGCCGCAAGGCCGATGACGTTGATCAGGTGGCCACTGCGCGCCTGCGCGCGAATTCCGAAACCGAGGACGAATACCGGCGGCTTCTTTACGTCGCCATGACCCGGGCCGCTGAGCGGCTGATTATTTGCGGCGCCGAAGGTCTCAACCGTCCGCCGCGAAACTGCTGGTACAATCTTGTCTATGAGCCGTTGCAGCCGTTCCTGGTCGCGGAAGATGAATGCGGAGAAAAGGTCTTGCGCTACCGCAAGCCGATGCCCGGCCAAATCACCGAGGCCGAGCCGCCGCCGGCCGAAGCGGCGAACGCCGACCGACACGACATACCGCCATGGCTCTTTCAGCCGGCTGCCGTCGAAGCGCCGCGTCTGGTATCACTGTCGCCCTCCTCGGTGTTCGCGGAGGACATCGGCCGCGTTGCTGTGCCCGCGACCGCCTCCGCCGCCGAACGCCGTAACGCGCTGGCGCGGGGCCGCATCGTTCATCGGCTGCTGCAATCGCTGCCCGACATCCCGCCGGCCGGCCGCCAAGATGCCATCGAACGGTATCTCAAGGGCGCTGCGGCCGATTTCCTGCCCGCCGAGCAGGCCGAGATCGCGCGGCAAGTCCTGACCATCCTCAACGATTTGGTCTTTGCCGACGTGTTCGCGCCGGGCAGCCGGGCCGAAGTGCCGATCGTCGGCCGGATCGCGCGCCCCGACGGCGTCGTGGTCGCCGTTTCCGGACAGGTGGACCGGTTGGCGGTGACAGGCGAGACGGTCCTGATCGCCGACTACAAGACCGATCGGATCGCGCCGCGCCGGCTTGCCGAGGTGCCGGACGCCTACGTCGCCCAGCTCGCGCTCTACCGCGCCGTGCTGGCGCGCATTTACCCGGAAAAAACGATTCGCGCCGCATTGATCTTCACCGAGGGGCCGAACGTCATGGAGGTTCCCGGCGCGGCGATGGAGGCGGCGCTCGCCGCAATCATGAGCCAAGCCGTGTGAGCCAGTCTTGTGAGCTAAGCGTTGGGAGCAGGTCACGCCCCAGTGAAGCTGTCTTGACGCCCTCCGGGGCCATTCATAGGTTCAATGCCCACGGGCTGCCGATTCTTCGAAAAAGCGAGGTTTCCATGGTCGACAAGGTGACGGACGCGACGTTCGAGCAGGACGTGCTCAAGGCGACCGAGCCGGTCGTGGTGGATTTCTGGGCGGAGTGGTGCGGCCCGTGCCGGATGATCGCTCCCGCGCTCGAAGAGATTTCCAAGTCGCTCAACGGCAAGGTCAAGATCGTCAAGCTCAATGTCGATGAGAACCCCGGCATCGCAGCGAAGTTCGGCATCATGTCGATCCCGACGCTGATGCTGTTCAAGGGCGGCCAGCTTGCTTCGCGTCAGGTCGGCGCTGCACCCAAGCAGAAGCTTGAACAGTGGATCACCGGCGCGGTGTGATCGCGCTCCGGCGGCTATTTCTCAACCTCGTCATGGCCGGGCGCGTCCCGGCTAATGCCTAAGTCGCCGCGTGCCGGTAAGCCCACCGGCCGCCGCATCCCCGGTTTGAGGCCGCGCTCGAGGTTGCTACAATTCAAATCTGTTCGAGGATCGTTTCGCCGGGATCCTCGCTTGGGTGGGAACGCTCGCATGCGCATTGCCGTTTTGGGCGGCGGCCCTGCCGGCCTTTACTTTTCCTACCTTTGGAAGAAGCGCCACCCGCAATCGCACATCCAGCTGTACGAACAGAACCCTGCCGACGCGACCTGGGGTTTCGGAGTGGTATTTTCCGAGCGGGCGCTCGAATTTCTGCGCGCCGACGATCCAGAAACGGCTGACTTCATTGCCCCCCACATGGAGACCTGGCGGAATATGACGCTGGATCTTAAGGGCGAGCAGGTTGTGCTCGATGGTGTCGGTTTCTCGGCGATCGGCCGGCTGAAACTTCTGCACCTGCTGCAGCAAGGCGCCCGCTCGGTCGGCGTCGAGCTCACGTTCGGCAAGCTCGTCGAATCCCTCGCCGAGGTCGGCGATGCTGACCTCGTCGTCGGCGCCGATGGCCTGAACTCCGTCGTGCGCCGCGCCTGCGAAGGCGATTTCAAGACCTCGCTGAGCTACGCCGACAACAAGTTTGCCTGGTACGGCACGACCAAGGCTTTCGACACATTGAGCCAGACATTCGTCGAGACCGATCTGGGCACGTTCAACGCCCACCATTATCGCTATGCGCCCGATGCGAGCACGTTTTTGGTCGAATGCGATCGGAAAACCTGGGACCGCTACGGCTTTGCCGAAAAGACCGTCGAGGAGTCGAAGGCAATCTGCGAAAAAGTGTTCGCCCGCACGCTCGACGGTCACCCGCTCATTTCCAACAAATCGGTCTGGCGCAACTTCCCGTGGCTGTGGAACGAGCGTTGGCACTTCCGCAACCTGGTGCTGATCGGCGATGCGCTGCATACCGCGCATTTCTCCATCGGCTCGGGCACGCGGCTCGCCATGGAAGACGTCATTTCGCTGGTCAAGGCGTTGGAGGCGGAAGGCGACATTGAACGCGGTCTTGCCCGTTACGAGGCCGAGCGGCGGCCCATCGTCGCTACGCTGGTGGAAGCCGCAAAGACCAGCGCCCAGTGGTACGAGCATTTTCCCGCGCACATGTCGCTAGCGCCGCTTGATTTCGCCTTCAGCTATATTACGCGCTCCGGCCGCATCGACCCCGCGCGGCTGCGGGCGATGTCGCCCGGTTTCATGGCGCACTATGACGCCGCACATCCATCCCCCTTCGTGTTTCGACTGTCAGAGATCGGGCGATGACCGAGCCGACCGCCACGCGTCCGATCGCCGATGCGGTGCCGCCTGACGGGGCGGCGGCGCGGGAAATCAATTTCAAGATAGCCGAGCGCTACAATGCGAGCGATATTCTGTTTCACAATCTCGCAGCCGGCCGCGGCGATCGTCTCGCCGTGACCGGGCCGGCGGATTGGCGAACCTTCGCCGAACTATGCGCTGACGCCGCGCGGTGGGGCAACGCTTTTAAGTCACTTGGCCTCGTGCGCGGAGATCGGGTGCTGCTGTTTCTCGATGACACGCCGGTCTATCCGGCGGCATTCTTCGGCGCGGTCCGCGCCGGGCTCGTGCCGCTTCTGATCAATCTGCTGACGCCGCCTGACCTGCTGCAGTTCTATCTCGGCGACTCCGGCGCCAGGGTCGCCGTCGCCGAAGCGGCTTTCTGCGATCGATTTAACGCGACGGCTTGCGCCAATACGCTGCTGGAGACGCTGATCGTGGTCAACGGCGAAGCCGGCGGCGCCGGCCCGGTCGGAACGATCACTGCGAGCTCCTGGCTTGCGGCGTTCTCCGACAGGCTGGAAGCGGCGGACACCCATCGCAACGAAATGGCGTTCTGGATGTACTCCTCCGGCTCGACCGGCCGGCCGAAGGGGATCGTGCATCTGCAGCACGACATGCCGTACACGGACCTCTCTTATGCCCGTAGCGTGCTGAAGCTCAAACCGGACGATATTTGCTTTTCCGTGCCGAAGATCTTCTTCGCTTACGGCTTCGGCAACTCGATCACGTTTCCGTATTGCGCGGGCGCCGCATCGCTGCTGATGCCGGGACAGCCGAAGCCCGCAAACATCTTCGAAGCAATCGCGCGCTATCGCCCCACCGTGTTCTTCGGACTGCCGACGCTCTATACCGCCCTGACCAAAGCGCCGGAAGCCGGCGCAGCGGACTTCTCATCGATTCGGCTGGCGATCTCCGCGGCGGAAATTCTTTCCGCCGAGGTGTTCAATGCGTGGAAGACATTGACGCGGCTTGAGATCGTCGAGGGCCTCGGTTCAACCGAAGTGCTGCACGTTTATCTCTCCAATACGGTCGAGAAGAAAAAGCCTGGCGCAGCGGGTGTACGCGTTCCAGGCTACGAGCTCGCGCTGAAGGACCAGGACGGCAAGGACGTTGCCGACGGCGGCGAGGGTATTTTGTGGGTGCGTGGCGATTCCAATACCCCGCTCTATTGGAACCGGCCCGACAAGACCGCAGAGGGCATACGCGACGGCGGCTGGATCTATACCGGCGATCGTTTTGCGCGCGACGCCGACGGCTTCTATTTCTTCCGCGGCCGCGCCGACGAACTGGTCAAGATTTCCGGCCAATGGGTCTACCCAACGGAGGTCGAACTCTGTCTTGCCGACCATCCGGCCGTCAGGGAATGCGCCGTTCTTGCGATCGAACTGCCTGACCGGCGCATGACGCTGAAGGCTTTCGTGGTGTTGAACGACACGGCTCGCGACGCCGAGGTGGCGACGAGGACGTTGCAGGATTACGTGAAACAAACATTGCTGCCTTATAAATATCCGCGGATCGTCCAGTTCATGGACGACCTTCCCAAGACCGGCACTGGAAAGATCGACCGCCAAGCCCTGTTGAAGACGGCAGGGGCTTGAGTCCTAGTGCCGGAAATGCCGCGTGCCGGTGAACACCATGGCGATACCATGCTCGTCGGCGGCTTTGATCACTTCGTCGTCGCGCACGGAGCCGCCGGGCTGGATCACCGCGGTGGCGCCGGCTTCGATGGCGACGAGCAGGCCGTCGGCGAACGGAAAGAACGCGTCAGAGGCGACCACCGATCCTTTGGTGGCGGGCTCGGAGAGGCCGGCCGCCTTGGCGGCGTCTTCGGCCTTGCGCGCGGCGATGCGCGCGGAATCGACGCGGCTCATTTGCCCGGCGCCGATGCCCACGGTCGCCGAATCCTTGGCATAGACGATGGTATTCGACTTGACGTGCTTGGCGACGCGGAAGGCAAAGCGCAGGTCGCGCAATTCGGCATTGCTCGGCCCGCGCTTGGTCACCGGCTTCAGCTGCATGCCGTCGACGACGGCGTTGTCGCGCGACTGCACGAGGAGGCCGCCGGCAACGGTCCTGGCCGTCAGTCCCTTGGCGCGCGGATCGGGCAGGCCGCCGGCGAGAAGGAGCCGCAGATTCTTCTTGGCGCCGACGATGGCGACGGCTTCGGCGGTCGCGTTCGGCGCGATGATCACCTCGGTAAAGATTTCAGTGATGGCGCGGGCCGCGTCCGCATCGAGCGTGCGGTTGAGCGCGACAATACCGCCGTACGCCGAGACCGGGTCGCAAGCGAGCGCCTTGCGGTAGGCGTCGAGCAGATCATCGCCCTCGGCGACGCCGCACGGATTGGCGTGCTTGATGATAGCGCAACCGGCGGTGCGGGCCGCATCGAACTCGGCAACGCATTCATAAGCCGCGTCGGTGTCGTTGATGTTGTTGTAGGACAATTGCTTGCCCTGCGCCTGCCGCGCGGTCGCAACGCCAAAGCGCAGCTCCGGCGTGCGATAGAACGCCGCCGTTTGGTGCGGGTTCTCGCCATAGCGCAATGACTCGATCAGCCGGCCGCCGAAGGTGCGGTAGCCGGGGGCGACCTCGCCAAGCTCGTTGGCGAACCAATTGGCGATCGCCGCATCGTAGGCGGCGGTACGCGCGTAGGCCTTGGCGGCGAGCCGGCGGCGTAGCGCCAGCGTCGTCATCCCGCCGTAGCGAGCGAGTTCCTCCAGCACCGCGGCGTAATCGCCGGCATCGACCAAGACCGCGACATCGTCATGGTTCTTGGCCGCGGCGCGGATCATCGCCGGGCCGCCGATGTCGATATTCTCCACGCAGGTCGCGAAATCGGCGCGGCGCGCCACGGTTTCTTCGAACGGGTAGAGATTGACGACCAGAATATCGATCGGGCGGATGTGGTGCGCGGTCATCGCTTCGGCATGCGCGGGATTGTTGCGGATGGCGAGCAGGCCGCCATGCACCGCCGGGTGCAGGGTCTTGACGCGACCGTCCATCATCTCAGGAAACCCGGTCAGGTCGGAGACGTCGAGGACGGCGAGGCCGGCATCGCTCAATGCCTTGCGCGTGCCGCCGGTCGAAACGAGCTCGATGCCGTAGCCGGCGAGCGTACGGGCGAATTCGACAATCCCGGACTTGTCGGACACGGAAATGAGGGCGCGCATTGCGCGGCGCAGATGCTCGGTCATGGTGCCGTCTTTACACCAGCGATTTCATTGCGTCATTCCGGCCGAGCCGCGATCAGGCAGTTAGTAACACCTCTCTCCACCGAAGTCGGATGTTGCCGGCTTCGGTCACTATAGAATTGCTGCACTCGGCTACGCCCGAGATCAGCGGGGAGAGGTGAAAGCGGCAGTCTTTCGGCATCACAACGGCAGCCTCGGTTCGTCGTCGCGGGCGCGGCGCGCGGCGCCGGCGCTTGCCATAGCGCCGGCATTGGCCTGCTGGAAGCTCCAGGTCACGCGCGGCGCCGACCGCGCGTGGCCGCTGATGACCATTTGCGCGGCGCGGCGCGGGCGATCATTGCCGGCAAGATACACGCTGTCTTCGAGATCTACGCGATCCTCGCCAGCGCTGAAACGCCAGACCTCGCGGTTCGGCATCATAAGCAGCACGCCGTGGCTGTCCGTGAGCCGCGTCGCCTTGATCGAAGGGTGCAGATGGAAGCGCACCGTGAATCGGTCCTGGCTGGTGCGCAGCTGCGAGGCACCGTCGGCTGCGAGGAACAAATCCTCACCTTGCAGCCGCGTGCCATCGGCCGCCAGCATCAGCGTGCGCTCATGCACGACGCCGAAACGGGCGGCGTAGCCGTCGTGGGCCGCGCGCAACACGATCGCATCGGGCCGCTCCTCGCGCGACACGGTGACATGGCTCGGTCCGCCGAGCATCGGCGAGCCGCCCAGCACCCGCCGGAACGCCGGCGTGTCGACGAATTCGGCGGACGAAGCGTCGTTGAACGTGACCGTCGAATGCGCCGCGGTCGCCCGTGCCAGCGGCCGCCACTCCTCGCGCGCGGTCGCCGGCATGCCGCAATTGACGACGATGAGATTCTGCCGCGGCGAAGAGAATTCGAACGACAGGCAGCCGGCATGCGCCGCCAGACTCATTTCGAGCGGCGGCGCGCGGCCGCTATCCATGATCACGACGCCGCCGCCGGCTTCGAGGCGTTGGTAGCCGCAATAGGGCGCGTTCGACAGCGGCGCGCCACGGGTCTCGTCATAGGCCAATAGCGTCAGCAACAGCTCGGCCGGCGTCGCTCCCATGCCGTTGAAATGCGCAAACGTTCCCTCGGAATGGCGGAAGAAGCGCAGCATCGGCATCATGCGATCGATGGCGTTGAGCAACGCCGGCGGCGGCGCGATGTTGCGCGATGCGTAGACTTGGCGCAGCGGCAACAGCTCGAGCAGCACCTCGATGATCGCTCCGGGATCGCGGCTGACATGGCCGCCGTCGGGAAGGATCTCCGCCTCGAGTTCGCGCTTGAGCCGCTCGGTCGCGGATTTGATGTGGCGCGCCTGGCCGGCAATGCAGAGCGCCGCATAGGCGAGCGCGATGGCAGCCTGCAGGCGGGCCACGCCGCGGCGGGCATCGCCGGCGGTAAGGCGGAGACAGCGCACCTGGCGGACCAGGCTGCGCAGGAAGCGCCGATAGAAGCGGACGTCGGCGTCTTGCAAGACGAGCGCCGCCTGGCTGAGCCAGGAAATGACGCGGCGCGATAGCACGTCCGCGCGCCAGGCGAGCGGATGCCATGAGCCCTGCAACGTGATCCATTCGTCGATCAAGGCGCGGGCATTGGCGCGGGTGATGCCGGATTCGGCGGCGCGCAAGTGGCGCAACCAGCCGAAGCCCAACAGCGCCGTCGCCCATTCCTCCGACGGCGGCGCCATCTCGAAAACCGAGCGGTCGTCACAGACCACGACCTTGCCGGCGAAGGCAAAGCGGGCGGAATAGATTTCGGCCGCCAGCGTGGCGTCGGCGGTGCGCAAATCCTGTGGCGCGATCAAGAGCCGATCGGCCTTGAGAGCGGGCAGCGGCCAGCGCAGCAGCGGATGGCCGTTGAGCCGCCCGGTGAGTTGGTGCAACCGGCCGCGCAGCAGCAGCCATGACAGTTTCGCATGGTTCGCGATTGAAACGCGCGCCATTCCCGCGCTCGCCCCTCCGGGCGGAAGCGACAGCCTCCCGCCGATTCTCACCATAACGGAATGGTGGAGCAGCGGCCAACGGGCGGTTTTTTTGTCGTAAACCCTATCGTTTTTCGAGTCGCGCGGCGTAGAAACCGTCGACGCCCGCCAGCCGCGATTCGGCATCGGGAAAATGGCAGGGCAGGGTACGCAAGTCGCCGTCTTTGGTGATGAACTCGCCACAGCCGAATACCTCGGCCGCGGCGATCGGGGCGTGCCGCAGGCTCGGTTCGTGCGCCAACAGGTCGGCGACGATGTGCTCGCCTTCCTCGGGCTCGAGCGAGCAGGTGCAATAGACCAGCGTACCGCCCGGCTTGGTCAGCGCCGCCGCACGTTCGATCAATCGGCGCTGCAAGGCGGCGAGCTTGGCAATGTCCGCAGGGGTTTTGAGCCACGGTACGTCGGGATGGCGGCGGATGGTGCCGGTCGAGGAGCAGGGCGCGTCAAGGAGCACCGCATCGAACGGTTCGGCGGTCCATTCCGCCACGTCGGCGATGACGAGATCGGCTGCAAGCGACAAGCGGGTCAGGTTCTCGCGCACCCGGTCAAGCCGCGCCGGCGCGCGATCGACGGCGGTGACGCGGGCGCCGGCGGCCGCGAGCTGCGCGGTTTTGCCGCCCGGCGCCGCACAGAGGTCGGCGACGCGAAGCCCGCTCACGTTCCCGAACAGCCGCACCGGCAGCGCCGCCGCGGCGTCCTGCACCCACCATGCCCCCTCGGCGAAGCCCGGCAGCGCGGTGATGGCGCCATGTGCGATCGTACGCACCGTGCCGGTCGGCAGCACGCGGCCGCCGAGCCGCGCCGCCCACAGTTCGGGATCGCTCTTGACCGTCAGATCGAGCGCCGGCTCCCGGCTGTTGGCGGCGGCGATGGCGTGCGCCGTCGCCTCGCCGTAAGTCGCGATCCAGCGCGCCATCAGCCATTCCGGCGTGTCGAGCACGGCGGCGTCGAGCCCGGCCAGCCGCTCGGCGCCCTCGCGCGCGATCCGCCGCAGCACGGCGTTGACCAGACCGGCATAGCGGGCGGCGTGGCGGTCCGCCTGAGTGAGCCGGACCGCGAGATCGACGGCGGCGTGGTCGGGCACGTCGAGCAACAGGATCTGCGCCGCGCCGAGAAGGAGCGCGGTCTCGACCCGCGGCGCCTCCTTCGGCGGACCGCGATCGAGGAAAAGACCGAGGAGATGGCGCAGCGAGCCGAGCCGGCGCAACACGGCCGCGACCAGCGCCCGCGTCAGCGCGCGGTCGCGCTCTGGAAGGCCGTTCAGCGCGGCGCGCGTGGCGGCGGCCTCGAGCTCATCGTCGAGCGGGCGGCGGCGGCGCAGCACGGCGTCAAGAATGTCGGCGGCGAGGCGCCGGGCGGCGAGGCCAGGCACGGCGTCGGTGTGGCTGCTCGGAGGAGCGGATGAGTTTGGCGCGGCGTCCATCGAGGCCGTCTTGGCACGGATTGCCTGCCACGGGCGAGGGCCGCCTTGCAGTCGAGCGCTGGTTGCGCCAAGTGAAGGTCATGTCGCCGCCTGATCCGAAACCGCCAAAATCGTCCGCCAGCGATGGCGCGGGGAAGCCCGAGACCAAGCAACGAACGCTCAGCCCGGCAGCCGAACGCGCGCTCGCCGAGGCGGCGGCGCGCCGCGCCGCAGGTGACCGCGGGCCATCCGATCGCCCGAAGGAAATCCGCGGCCGCGACGGTCCCGAACCGACCCGCTACGGCGACTGGGAGATCAAGGGTCTGACGTCGGATTTTTAGGGCCTGAGCGGCGTCGGTCGCCTACGCGATCTTGACTTTATTCCCCATTTAGTGAATATAATCCCACGCTTGTTGATTGCTTTCCGATGCGATGCACTCATTGCGAGTGAAGCATGCCGCATCCGTCCTTTGCAGCTTTCGCCCGCCAGCGACATGGCGGTGCGCTAGTCACAGCCGCAGTCATTTTTGCGCTTGGCGTTACAGTCGGCGCGATGGTGCGGCCATCGTCGCTGCCGCAAAGCGCGACATCCTTCGACACGGCGCGCGCTGCTACTGCGAGCGGCGCCGAGCCAGCGGCATCGGTCGGCACGAACTCGCACAAGTTCGACTTGCAGACCGTCTATCCGGCCGAGGTGGTGCGCATCATCGACGGCGACACGTTTCAGGCCCGCGTCCAGGTGTGGCCCGGTCTCAGCGTCGACACCAAGGTGCGGCTGCGCGGGGTCGACGCGCCGGAGCTGCACGCCCGCTGCGCCGACGAGTACGCCAAGGCGCAAGCCGCGCGTGCCGCGCTGGAAACGATCCTGGCGGCGGGCGGAGTGACGATTTCGCGGGTCGGGATCGACAAATATGGCGGGCGTGTCGATGCCGCCGTCGCCACCCGCGACACGGCGGACGTTTCCGCAGCGCTGCTCAACGGCGGCTGGGCGCGCAGCTACGATGGCGGAAGGCGCGGGAGTTGGTGCTGATGTCAGGGATCAGTCATCAGATATCAGTAATCAGACAGACGCGCGAAGACGGCGCACCCGGCCACGCTCCTCTGATTACTGATCACTGATTACTGAACTACAACTGGAGCGCCGACGCTGACGCGGCCAATGAGGTCGCTGACGTCTTCGTTGAACATGCGGATGCAGCCGTAAGATACGAAGTGGCCGATCGAGCTCGGCTGGTTGGTGCCGTGGATGGCGTAATTGGTGCCGGCGAGCGTCATCGCGGCGACACCCATCGGGTTATGCGGCGAGCCGCCGGGGATCAGGTCCGGCAGCGACGGCTTGTCGTGTTTGATTTCCGGCGGCGGCGCCCACGCCGGGCGGAGGTACTTGCCGCTGATCTGCGACGTCCCGGACCATTGCTTGCCGGCGCGGCCGACGCCGACCGGATAGCGGATCGCCGCGCCGCGGCCGAGCACATAATAGAGATGCCGCTCGCTGGTGCGCACGACGATGGTCCCCGGCTGAAAGTCGCCGCTCATCGTCACCACGTCGCCGTGCGCATGCGCCGGTCGCGGCGCGAGCGCGAATGCGCCGGCGATGGCCGCAAGCGCGGCCCAAACCAGAATTTTCGCTGGCATTGTCGAAGTCCCCACCCCGAAACACCCCAGTGACAGTTCCGCCGGGTCACGGCCGCGAACGATCTTAATGGAAACGGCCGCGCGGCTCAGCATCGCGCGATCAACACGGTAAAGTTTTCGCAAATTTGAAAGGGATGCGCGCCGCGGGTGCGCGGATCCGTCGCGAACCCCCTCACCCGACTTTCGCGCTACGCTCGAAAGTCGACCTCTCCCCACCGGGGAGAGGTGAAGACTTACGCGCTCTTGCGGTTCTGCCGGTTGTTGACCAGGTCGTCGACCACTGCCGGGTCGGCGAGCGTGGAAGTGTCGCCGAGGTTGCCGTACTCGTCTTCGGCGATCTTCCGCAGAATGCGGCGCATGATCTTGCCCGATCGCGTCTTCGGCAGGTTGGGCGCAAACTGGATCAGGTCCGGCGAGGCGATCGGCCCGATCTCCGTGCGCACCCAGCCGACCAGCTCCTTGCGCAAGTCTTCGGTCGGCTGTTCGCCGGACATCAGCGTGACATAGGCGTAAATGCCTTGGCCCTTGATGTCGTGCGGATAGCCGACGACTGCGGCCTCCGACACTTTGGGATGCGCGACCAGCGCCGATTCGACCTCGGCGGTGCCGAGCCGATGACCGGCGACGTTGATCACGTCGTCGACGCGGCCGGTGATCCAATAATAGCCATCCGCGTCACGGCGGCAGCCGTCGCTGGTGAAATACTTGCCGGGATAGGCGCTAAAATAGGTGTCGACGAAACGCTGATGGTCGCCATAGACCGTGCGCATCATTCCGGGCCAGGAATCGGCGATGCAGAGGTTGCCGCGCGCCGGCCCCTCCAGCACCTTGCCTTCGGCATCGACGATCTGCGGGATAAGGCCGAAGAACGGCAGCGTCGCCGAGCCGGGTTTGAGCCGCATCGCGCCCGGCAGCGGCGTGATCAGGATGCCGCCGGTTTCCGTCTGCCACCAGGTATCGACGATCGGGCAGCGGCCGTCGCCGACCACGCGGTGATACCATTCCCATGCTTCCGGATTGATCGGTTCGCCGACCGTGCCGAGGAGCCGCAAGGATGCGCGGGAGGTCTTCTTCACCGGCGCATCGCCCGACTGCATCAACGCGCGGATTGCCGTCGGCGCGGTGTAGATGGTGTTGACCTTGTGCTTGTCGACCACCTCCCAGAACCGCGACGCGGTCGGATAGTTCGGCACGCCCTCGAACATCAGCGTGGTGGCGCCGTTCGCCAGCGGCCCATAGACGATGTAGCTGTGGCCGGTGACCCAGCCGACGTCGGCGGTGCACCAGTAGATGTCGCCGTCGTGATAATCGAACACGTACTGGTGCGTCATGGCGACGTAGACCAGATAGCCGCCGGTGGTGTGCAGCACGCCCTTCGGTTTTCCGGTCGAGCCCGAGGTGTAGAGGATGAACAGCGGATCCTCGGCATTCATCTCCGCGCACGGACACTCCGCCGTCACCATATCGGCGGCCTCGTGGTACCAGACGTCGCGGCCGGGGGTCATGTCGACCGCCGCGCCGGTGCGCCTGACCACGATGACGTGGTCGACGCCGCCGACCTTGGCGATGGCCGCGTCGGCATTGGCCTTGAGCGGCACCTTGCGGCCGCCGCGCAAACCTTCGTCGGCGGTAATGACGACGTTGGACTTGCAGTCCTCGATGCGACCGGCGAGCGAATCCGGCGAGAAGCCGCCGAACACCACGGAATGAATCGCGCCGATGCGCGCGCAGGCGAGGAGGGCGTAGGCCATCTCGGGGATCATCGGCAGGTAGATGGTGACGCGGTCGCCCTTCCCGACGTTGCGGTTGCGCAGCACATTGGCGAAGCGGCAGACGTGATCGTGCAGCTCCCGGTACGTGATCTTCTTGGATTCCTTGGGGTCGTCGCCTTCCCAGATGATGGCGGTCTGGTTGCCGCGGGTGTGCAGGTGCCGGTCGATGCAGTTATAGGCCGCATTGGTCGAGCCGTCCTCGAACCATTTGATCGAGATATGATGCGGATCGAAGGACGAATTCTTGACCTTGGTGAAGGGCTTGTACCAATGGATGCGCTTTGCGTGTTCCCCCCAGAAGCCGTTAGGATCGGCGAGCGAGCGCTGGTACATTTTTTTATACTCGGCTTCGTTGATGAAAGCGCGCTTCGTCCACTCGGCGGGAATCTCGTAGATCTTCTCCGACATCTCGTCCTCCAGGCGCACGCGGCCCGACGCGGGCTGACCAATACCAATCGAAATTAATGCCACCTATAGCCCGTCACCCTGAGGTGCGATCCCCGACTTTGGTCGGGGGAGCCTCGAAGGGGGCCGGCCTAAAGCGTTCTCCCACGGCATTATGCGATGACGGCGCGACGGGCGACAAGGCCATGTCTGGGTCGTTGACCGGGAAGTGCGGCCGGGCGGGCCACGCCTACGGCAGAAGGTCACGCCTTCGCGCCGCCCATCTTGCAGACGAGCTTCCATTCCTCCGGCATCACCGGCTGCACCGAGAGGCGGGCGTATTTCACCAGCGCCATGTCTTTCAGCTTCGGCTCCGCCTTGATCGCGGCGAGCGTCACCGGCCTGGCCAACGGCTCGACCGCAGCCGTGGTGACGGCGACCCAAGGCTCGCCCTTCTCGGCCGTCGGGTCGGGATAGGCCTCGCGGATTATTTCGCCGATGCCGACCACCTGCTTCTCGGCGCCGGTGTGATAGAAGAAGAACGTCTCGCCCTTCTTCATCTCCTTGAGATGGCGCCGCGCGGTGAAATTGCGCACGCCGCTCCACGGCTCGCCCTTGGCGCCGCGCTTGACCTGGTCGTCCCAGGAAAATTCTTCCGGCTCGGTCTTCATCAGCCAGTAGGCCATGATCTATCCCTCCGCCTTCAGCGGCCGCGTCAGCAGTGACTCGATCGCCGCGTCCACGCTCATTTTTCCTTCGAGCAGCGCAGCGACCGCAAACGAGATCGGCATGTCCACCGCGCGCTCGCGCGCCATGTCAACAAGCACCGAAGCGGTGAACACGCCTTCGGCGAGGCCGGCGTGGATCGCGTCCGGCTTTTGGCCGTGGCCGAGATTGACGCCAAAGGTGAAGTTGCGCGATTGCGGGCTCGAACAGGTCAGAATGAGATCGCCGAGGCCGGACAAGCCCATCATCGTTTCCGCCTTCGCCCCGTAGACTGTGCCGAAGCGCACCAGCTCCGCGAAGCCGCGCGTGGTCAGGGCCGCCGCGGCGCTGGCGCCGAGGCCGCGGCCGGTGACGACACCGGCGGCAATCGCCAGCACGTTCTTGGCGGCACCGCCGATCTCGACTCCGCGCACGTCAGTGGAATGGTAAGGACGGAAGCTCGCCGAGCCGATCGCCCGCGCCAGGTCGCCGGCGAGCTTATCGTCGCTCGCCGCCAGCGTCACCGCCGTCGGCATGCCGCGCGCCACGTCGGCGGCAAAACTCGGCCCGGACAGAATCGCCGGCACCGCGTTGGGTGCGCATTCGGCGATCACCTCGGTCATGAATTTTTTCGTCCCCCGTTCGATGCCCTTGGCGCAGACGATCACGGGCGTGTGCGCGGCGAGCAACGGCGTCAGCGCTGTCGCGACGGCGCGCGCCGCCTGCGCGGGTACCACGAGCAGAATCGCTTGAGCGCGCATGGCCTCGGCCAGGTCGCCGGCAATGACGATTCTGTCATCGATGCGGACGCCCGGCAGGAACAGGCTTTCGCGGTTTTTTGCCAGCTGCGCGGCATTGGCGGCGTCGTGCTCCCATAGCGTCACCTGCCGGCCAGCGCGCGCACAGGTCAGCGCCAGCGCGCTGCCCCAGGCGCCGGCTCCGATGACCGCGATATGGTTGAACGGCATGGCCTTCTGTTCGAGCATGATCTATTCCGAAAACCGGGAGCCACTTTTCGGGAACATGCTCTATAGCAGTTCGCCGCGCAGCAATTTCGGAACCTCGCCGGCGAGACCGGCGGCTTCGCGGATGAACAGGCGCTTGAGGCCGGGCACGCGATCGACCATGCCGAGGCCGACATCGCGGGCAAGACGCAGCACAGAGGAGTGGTTGGAGAACAGCCGATTGAGCCCGTCGGTGGCAAGCCCCATGGTCATTGTATCGAACCGCCGCCAGCGCTGATAACGCTCCAGCACAGTCGGGGCGCCCGGATCGAGGCCGAGCCGAGCGGCGTCGACGATCACCTCGGCGAGGGCGGCGACGTCCTTCAGCCCCATATTCAGCCCCTGACCGGCGATCGGATGAATGAGGTGGGCGGCGTCGCCAATGAGCGCAATGCGCTCGGCGATGAACGAACGCGCGACGAAAAAACCGAGCGGATGGACGCGCCGCGCGCCGACCGTCGTGATCTCGCCGAGATGCAATTTGAAACGCTGCTCGAGCTCGGCATGAAACGCGTCATCCGGCAACGCCACAATGCGTTCCGCCTCCCGCGTCGTCTCAGTCCACACGATCGACGAGCGATGCCCCTTGAGCGGGAGAATGGCGAACGGCCCGGCCGGCAGAAAGTGCTCCTCGGCGCGACCGCCATGATCGCGTTCATGGCCGACAGTGGTCACGATGGCCGACTGGCCGTAGTTCCAGCCGTGAACCGCGATGCCGGCGCGCTCGCGGATCGACGAGCGCGCGCCGTCCGCGGCGACGAGAAACCGCGCGTTCAACACGGCTCCGTCATTCAACTCCGCCGCGACGCGCTCGCCATCCTGCGTCACCTTGCGGACGGCGGCGGCGCGGAACGCCACCCCGACATCTCTCGCCTTCGTTTCCAGCGCGGCGATCAGGTAGCGGTTCTCGATCATGTGGGCGAAAGGCTCACCCGGCTCGAGCTCGCCGGCGAAGGTGAGGAAGACCGGACGCACCGCGTCGCCGAGCCGGCTGTCGGTGATAACCATGTCGAGGATCGGTTGGCTCTCCGCGGCCACGTTCTGCCAAACGTCCAGCGTCTCGAACAACCGCCGCGCCGCCGCGACGATCGCCGATGCGCGCTCGTCATCGGCGCGGCTGCGGCCATGCATCGGGTCGGCCACGGTGATGGAGAATTGCGGCCCCAGTGCTTGGCGCAGCGCGATGGCCAGCGTAAGGCCGGCGAAGCCGCCGCCGGCAATCAGCACGTCGATCGGATTGTCAGCGCTATTCATGAAACGCGAGCCTGTACGGATCCCCGATCCCCGTTTCTGGACCACAGCTAGTGCGGTGGATTTGAAGTTCCTACAATCAGGCGGCAAACTCGTGTAGGAACTTCAAATCCAAAACCGCACTAGAAGGATAAAATTGCTAGTGTCCCTCGATTTCGAAGTTCGCATCAGAGGATACCGCATACACGTGCGAACTTCGAAATCGGGACACTAACGGGCAGCATAGCATCGGCCGGCAAACCTGCGAATGATCATCGCGGCCGCTTTGCCGTGGTTTCGCCAGCATAGATTGGACCTCACGCATGCCTTCCGCTCTGCAGGACGTTCTCGCCATCCTCGATCTCGAGCCGCTGGAGGTGAACCTGTTCCGCGGCCGCTCGCCGCAATCGCGCTGGCAGCGCGTGTTCGGCGGCCAAGTCATCGGCCAGGCCTTGGTTGCGGCCTGCCGTACGGTGGACGACGTGGCGCAGCGGCCGCCGCATTCGCTGCACGCCTATTTCCTTCTTGGCGGCGATCCCAAGGTGCCGATCATCTACGAGGTCGATCGCATTCGTGACGGCAGGAGCTTCACCACGCGGCGCGTGATGGCGATCCAGCACGGCCGTGCGATCTTCTCGATGGAAGTGTCGTTCCATGGCGCGGAAGAAGGGCTATCGCACCAGTTCCCCATGCCCGATGTGCCGAAGCCGGACGAACTGCGCAACGAGGCCGAGGCAAGGAATCGGGTGTTGTCGCTCATGCCAGATCCCGTGCGGCGCTATTACGACCGCGAGCGGCCGATCGACCTGCGGCCGGTCGAATATGGCCGCTATCTCGGCGAGAAGCTCGAAGGCGGCCGCTTCCACATGTGGATTCGCGCCACCGAACGCCTGCCCGACGAGCCGGCGATTCATCAGTGCGTGCTGGCCTACGCCTCGGACATGACGCTCCTTGATGCGGCGCTCATTCCGCACGGCCGTACCGTTTTCCACCAGGACATCATGGCAGCGAGCCTTGACCACGCGCTGTGGTTCCACCGCCCCTTTCGTGCCGACGAGTGGCTCCTGTACGCCCAGGACAGCCCCAACCTCAGCGGTGCTCGCGGCTTCTCTCGCGGTTTGATCTTTGCCCTCGACGGCACGCTGGTCGCCTCAGTGGCGCAGGAGGGTCTGCTGCGCCAACGCCGTCCCGCGCCAGCCTAACAGCGGCCAGCCGAGTTATGCACCGGGGGAAGACCGCGCCCTCACAGCTGGATGATAAAATTGCTTAGTGTCTGGTCGAGATGCCGATATCGTAGGCATCCCGCGCTGCACCGCTGTGCCCAGGAATTGGTCCATGAAGCTCGTCATCGCGATTATCAAGCCTTTCAAGCTCGAAGACGTGCGCGACGCCCTGACCGCTATCGGCATCCGCGGCATGACCGTCACCGAAGTCAAAGGGTACGGGCGGCAGAAGGGCCATACCGAAATCTATCGCGGCGCCGAATACGCCGTGAATTTCCTGCCGAAAATCCGCATCGAGATCGCTGTCGCGGCCGACGAGGCCGACAAAGTGGTGGAGGCCATCAGCGCCGCCGCCAAGACCGGTCAGATCGGTGACGGCAAGATTTTCGTCGCTCCGATCGAGCAGGCGGTCCGTATCCGTACCGGCGAGACCGACGCCGGCGCGCTCTGACGTCAAAAGGGGTTCCGGGGAACTGATGATGAGGGTGGTATCGATTGCTGCTGCGGCCGCCGCCGGGGCGGCTACGGCATTCGCTTCGACTTCGGCCCTGGCGCAAACCGCAGCGAAAATCGATCCGGCCGATACCGCCTGGATGATCTCGGCGACCGCACTCGTCCTGATGATGACGATTCCGGGCCTCGCGCTGTTCTACGCGGGCATGGTGCGCAAGAAGAACGTGCTTGCGACCATGGCGCAAAGTCTTGTCGCGACGGCGCTCTGTTCGATCCTGTGGGCCGGCCTTGGCTACACGCTCGCGTTCGGCGGCGATGCGCCGTTGCTCGGCACGCTCGACCGCGTTCTGCTGCGCGGCATGGGCATGGATGCGGTCAGTCCTTTTGCCAAGACGATTCCCGAAGCACTGTTCATGCTCTACCACATGGCCTTCGCCGTGATTACTGTGGCGCTCGTTGCCGGCTCGGTCGCCGATCGCATGCGTTTTTCGGCCTTTTTGTGGTTTGTCGCGCTCTGGCTGATCGTGGTCTACGTCCCGATTGCCCATTGGGTTTGGGGTGGCGGCTTTCTCGCCGCGGCCGGAATGCTCGATTTCGCCGGCGGCACGGTGGTGCATCTCAACGCCGGCGTTGCCGGTCTGGTCGCCGCTATCGTGCTGGGCGCGCGGCGCGGCTACGGCAGCGACAATTTCGCGCCCCATAATTTGTCGCTGGCGGTCATTGGCACCGGACTGCTGTGGGTCGGCTGGTTCGGATTCAACGGCGGCTCGGCGCTTGCTGCTAATTCGCGGGCCGTGTTCGCGATCCTCGCGACGCATCTCGCTGCGTCGACCGGTGCTCTGACTTGGATGGCGCTCGAATGGTGGACCCGGGGCAAACCATCGGTACTCGGCATGATTTCCGGTGCCGTGGCCGGGCTCGGCACCATCACGCCGGCCTCCGGTTTCGTGCTGCCCTGGCATGGCGTGATCATCGGTCTCATCGCCGGCGCGATGTGTTTTTGGAGCTGCACCAGACTCAAGCAGTTCTGGGGCTACGATGACTCGCTTGACGTGTTTGGCGTTCATGGCATCGGCGGCGCGACCGGCACTCTGCTGGTTGGCGTGTTCGCCGTCAGTGCGGTCGGCGGTACCGCCGGGTGGCTGGAGGGAAATGGCTCCCAAGTGCTGATCCAGCTCTATGGCATCGCGGTGACCTTGGCGTGGTCTGCTGCCGCCACCTTTGTGCTGCTGAAGGCGATCTCGGTCTTCATCCCGCTGCGCGTCGATAAGCAGAGCGAGATCGAAGGCTTGGACGTCACGCAACATGGCGAGGCCTTGCAATAACTTGCTCGGCATCCTCCCGGCCTAGTTTTTAAGCATTCTGTCCGGTATTTGGGCGGCCACCCCGGCGATGCCCCTTCGGTGGCGATGGGCGGGGTCGGCAGAAGTTCCAATCGTCTTTGATTACCAACGCATTAAGGCTCCTCACCGCAACTGGCACGGCGCTTGATTAGAGCGCCTCGGTAATTGCCGCGAGTGGGGCTGCGTGTTCCTGCGCGGTCATCGCCTTTTAGCCGGTCTGCCCGATCGGTAGTGCACGGCGAAATGGGCGATTCCACAGGAGATCGAACCAATGAAGATCGTCATAGCCATCATCAAGCCCTTCAAGCTCGACGACGTCCGCGACGCCCTCACCAAGATTGGCGTTCAGGGGCTGACCGTCACCGAGGTGAAGGGCTATGGGCGGCAAAAGGGCCACACCGAAATCTATCGCGGCGCCGAATATGCCGTGAGCTTCCTCCCGAAGATCAAGCTGGAAATTGCCTGCGGGTCCGATCAAGTGGACAAGGTCGTCGAGACGATCAGTGCCGCGGCGAAAACCGGTCAGATCGGCGACGGCAAGATCTTCGTGTTCGGCCTCGACCATGCGGTCCGCATCCGCACCGGCGAGCTCGATGCCGCGGCCCTTTAGCAAACCCCGCACCTCCATCTCCACGGACAGGAGTGACATCATGACCTTGAAGACATTCTCGCGTGCGGGGCTGCTCGCGCTCGCCGGAGCGCTGGCGCTTGCCGTCGTGCTGAGCGTGCCGACTTTCCAGGCTTCCTACGCGCAGACTTCGGCGACGCCGGCGGCAGCCACGCCGCCCACCGCGGCTCCGCAAGCCGCACCGGCGGCGGCCGAGGCTCCGCCGCCCGCCTGCGATGCCAAGACGCTGACGAATTGCGCGCCCAATTCCGGCGATACCGCCTGGATGCTCACTTCGATGGCCATCGTGCTGATGATGACCATCCCGGGCCTCGCTTTGTTTTACGGCGGCATGGTGCGGAAGAAGAATGTCGGCGATACGGTGATGACAAGCTTCGCCATCACCTGCCTCATCAGTATTCTTTGGCTGTTCTTCACCTATAGCCTCGCGTTCCGCGCCGGCACGCCGTTCATCGGCGGGCTCGATCGCGCGTTCCTCCAAGGCATTGTCAGCGATATTGCCAAGGGCATCGGCAATCCCAATCCGCTGGCGCCGACGATCCCCGAGACCGTCTACTCGATGTTCCAGTTGACCTTCGCGATCATCACCGCGGCGCTCATCGCCGGTTCGTTCGCCGAGCGCATGAAGTTCTCGGCCATGCTCTGGTTTATCGGCCTGTGGGCGATCTTCGTCTATTCGCCGATCGCGCATTGGGTGTGGGGACCGGACGGCATTTTCAACAGTGCCAATCCCGACGCCAAGATCCATGTGCTCGATTTCGCCGGCGGCACGGTGGTGCACATCAACTCGGGTACCGCCGGACTGATGGCGGCGCTGATGCTCGGCAAGCGCAAGGACATCGCGCCGCCGCACAACATGGTCTACACGCTGATCGGCGCCTCGCTACTGTGGGTCGGTTGGTTCGGCTTCAATGCCGGCTCCGCCGTGAGTGCCGGCATGCAGGCCGGCATGGCGATGGCGGTGACGCACATCGCCACCGCGACGGCAGCATTCACCTGGATGCTGGTCGAGTGGATGATGCGCGGCAAGCCGACCGTCATCGGTATTTGCTCGGGTGCAGTGGCCGGACTCGTCGCCATTACGCCGGCCTCCGGCTTCGTCGGCCCGATGGGAGCGTTCGCCATCGGCGTCGCCGCCGGCATCGTTTGCTACTGGGGGGTCACCAGCCTCAAGCACTTCTTCGGTTACGATGACGCGCTCGATGCGTTCGGCGTGCACGCCGTCGGCGGCACCACTGGCGCTATCCTCACCGGCGTGTTCGCTATCGAGGCCTACGGCGGCACCGCCGGCCTGATCGAGGGCAATCCCGGCCAGGTGGTCAATCAGCTCATCGGTATCGGCACCGTCTTCGTCTACGACGTGGTCGTGACCCTGATCATCCTCAAGATCGTCGACATGGTCATCGGGCTGCGCGTCAGCGAGGACGTCGAGCGCGAAGGTCTCGATCTCGCCTTGCATGGAGAGACCGTGCAGTAGCTGACGGACGATTGTGGGCGCAGACCCACTCCTCTGGCCAGAGGCCCCGGCATAAGCTGGGGCCTCTTCAGTTTTTGCACGCCCGTCCGTGCCGCGCTCTTGCCTTGCAGAGATCTCACAGACCAGCCGGCAATCGGCCTGCTGAACGGCGCGACCGCGGCCGCTGAGACAACCTGCGTCTGGACACGAGCCCGCCGGAGTTGGTATGCCCGGTTGAGGCGCTCAAAATCGCCGTGTTCAGGGAGGAATCCATGGTGCGTAGCTACGTTGTCGCGGCAGCCCTCGCCGCGCTTTGGCTTTCCGTGGCGGACGGTGGGTTCGCCCAAGATACCGTCAAAATTGGCTTCATCCTGCCGATGACTGGCCAGCAGCAGTCGACCGGCAAACAAGAATCCGCAGCGATCAAGCTCTTCATGGCGCAGCACGGCGACACCGTCGCCGGCAAGAAAATCGAGCTCATCGTCAGGGACGACTCCGCGGTGCCCGACAATACCAAGCGCATCGCGCAGGAGCTGATCGTCAATGAAAAGGTCGCGTTCGTTGCCGGTTTCGGCATCACACCAACCGCGCTCGCGGTCGCTCCGCTGTCGAAGGAATCCAAAACACTCGAAATCGTCACCGCGGCCGGCACCTCGATCATTACCGAACGGTCGCCCTATATTGCGCGCACCAGCTTCACAATGGCGCAATCGACCGTGCCGATGGCCGACTGGGCGGCGGACAACGGCATCAAGAAAGTGGTGACGATGATCTCCGACTATGGGCCTGGTATCGACTCCGAGCAATCCTTCACGGCCGAATTCAAGAAAAAAGGCGGTGAGGTGCTCGAGGCAATCCGCTTCCCGCTCGCCAGTCCCGATTTCGCGCCTTTCCTGCAACGCGCCGCCGACCAAAAACCCGATGCGATCTTCGTCTTCGTTCCTTCCGGGCAAGGCGGCATTTTCGTCAAGCAGTTCGTCGAGCGCGGCCTCGACAAGGCAGGCATCAAGCTCATCGGCCCCGGCGACACCATGGATGACGACCTGCTCAACGGCATGGGCGACGCGGTGATCGGCACTGTCACGGCGCATATGTACTCGGCCGATCACGACTCGGCGACCAACAAGGCGTTCGTTGCCGCGTTCGAGAAAGCCAATGGCGGCATGCGGCCGAACTTCATGGCGGTCAGCGCCTATGACGGCATGCACCTTATCTACGAGGCGCTGAAGAAGACCGGCGGCAAGACCGACGGCGACTCGCTCATCGACGCCATGAAGGGCATGGCCTGGGAATCGCCGCGCGGCCCGATCTCGATCGATCCGCAGACGCGCGATATTGTTCAGAACATCTACATCCGCAAGGTCGAGAAAAAGAACGGCCAGCTCTATAACGTCGAGTTCGCCACCTTCCCGGCCATCAAGGATCCAATCAAGGCCGCGGAGCAGAAGTAATTCACCTTTCCCCGCCGGCGGGGGAGGAGGTCGTCGCGCGAAGCGCGGCGGGTGAGGGGCCTCGCCGTGATTCTGAGCGTGGCGGCGACGCCCCCTCACCCCACCCTCTCCCGGCAAGCGGGAGAGGGAGAATGGGGCACTGATGCTGACGATCCTGTTCGATGGTTTAGCCTACGGCATGCTGCTTTTCGTGCTGGCATGCGGCCTTTCTGTCACGCTCGGCCTGATGAATTTCATCAATCTGGCGCACGGCGCCTTCGCCATGGCCGGCGGCTATTGCACGGTAATCCTGGTCAACCGTCTGGGCGTGCCGTTCGCGCTCGGGCTGCCGATCGCATTTCTGGTCACGGCGGCGCTCGGCGCTCTCTTTGAGCGCACGCTCTACGTCCACGTCTACCGCAGGAGCCATCTCGACCAGGTGTTGTTCACGATCGGGCTGGTGTTCATGTCGGTCGCGGCCGTCGATTACGTGATGGGCTCTTCGCAGCAATTCGTGCTTATTCCCGAGGCCCTGCAAGGCCATTTCATCGTGTTCGGCATCGGCATGAGCAAATATCGCCTGCTCATTATCCTGATCTGCGGCCTGCTCACGGTGGCGCTGCAACTGATGATCGGCAAGACGCGGTTCGGCAGCCGCTTGCGCGCGGCGGTCGACGATCAGCGCGTGGCGCGCGGTCTTGGTATCAATGTCGGCGCGGTTTTCGCCATCACCTTCGCCTTCGGCTCCGGGCTGGCCGGACTTGGCGGCGCTTTGGGCGCGGAAATTCTCGGCCTCGATCCGACCTTCCCGCTCAAATACCTGATCTACTTTTTGATCGTGGTTACGGTCGGCGGCACGTCGAGCATTACCGGGCCGTTCGTTGCCTCGATCCTGCTCGGCATCGCCGATGTCGCCGGCAAGTACTACGCGCCGAAGCTCGGCGCCTTCGTCATCTATACGATCATGATCGTGGTCCTGATCTGGCGGCCGCAGGGCTTGTTCGGCCGGAGCGCGGCGCGGTGAGCGCGATGCTTCCCCCTACCCACGGCGTCGCCGCTTTCCTGGCGCGCCGCGCCCGCTGGTCACCGCTGGAAATTGCCTTTTGGGTGTTCGCGTTCGCCACCATCTGGCTGTTCCCGGGCAAGCATCTGATTCTGACGGAGACGGCGATTCTCGCGCTGTTTGCACTCTCGCTCGATCTGATCCTCGGCTACGCCGGCATCATCTCGCTGGGCCAGGCGGCCTTTTTCGGCCTCGCTGGCTATGTTTCCGGCCTCCTCGCCAAATACGGCATCGTCAACGAACCGGTCATCGCGCTCCTCTTCTCGGGGCTGGTTGCGGCGGCGCTCGGTTTTGTCACCAGCTTTCTGGTTCTACGCGGCTCGGACTTGACCCGGCTCATGGTCACGCTGGGCGTTGCGCTCATGCTCGGCGAGCTCGCCAACCGCTATTCCAATATTACCGGCGGCGCCGACGGCCTGCAGGGCATCACCATGGCGCCGATATTCGGCGTGTTCCGCTTCGATATGTTCGGCCACACCGGCTATATCTACTGCCTCATTGTGCTGTTCGTCTGCTTTCTCATCGCGCGGCGCATTGTGTATTCGCCGTTCGGCCTTTCGCTGCGCTCGCTGAAGGGCAATCCGCTGCGCGCGTCCGCGATCGGCATTCCAGTCAACCGCCGGCTGGTCGCGATCTACACGGTCTCCGCAGGCTTTGCCGGAGTCGCCGGGGCCCTGCTCACGCAAACGACAGCGTTCTGCTCGCTCGACGTGTTCTCGCTGGAGCGCTCGGCCGATCTCCTCCTCGTCCTCATCATTGGCGGCACCGGCTATCTCTATGGCGGCCTGATCGGCGCGGTGATCTACAAGTTCTTGCAAGACTGGATCGCCAGCCTGACGCCGCAATATTGGCAGTTCTGGATCGGTCTGGTGCTGGTGGCGATCGTTCTGGTCGGCCGCGAGCGGGTGGACGGATGGATTACGGCGGTGCGCGCCGCGATCGTTCGGCTCGGCGGCCGTCTGGTGGCGCGCCCGGCGGCGCTCGGCAGCTAGCGCCATGCCGATCCTCGAGACCATCGGCTTGGAAAAGCGTTTCGGCGGCGTGACGGCGGCGCATGGCGTCTCATTGGCGATCGAGAAGGGGGCGCGGCACGCCTTGATCGGACCGAACGGCGCCGGCAAGACCACCGTGATCAACCTGCTCACCGGTGTGCTCAGGCCGACCGCGGGCAGCATCATGCTCGACGGGCGTGACATTACGGCGCTGGCGCCCTACCAGCGCGTCCGGCTCGGCATGGCGCGCACCTTTCAGATCAACCAACTGTTCTCGGACCTCACGCCGCTCGAGACTATCGGGCTTGCAGTCTCCGAACGCCTTGGTTTGGGCAGCGACTGGTGGCGGCTGGTCGGCAGCAGACCCACGGTGACCGAGGAGATCGTCGAGATCGGCGAGCGTTTTCGTCTGACCGACGTCATGCACGAGCGCACCGCGATCCTGCCCTACGGCAAGCAGCGGCTGCTTGAAATCGCGCTCGCCTTCGCCTGCCGGCCGCACGTGCTCTTGCTCGACGAGCCGGCGGCCGGCGTGCCCGACGCTGAACGCCACGAGCTTCTGGCCACCATCGCCGCGCTGCCCGAAGACGTCACCGTGCTCTTGATCGAGCACGACATGGATCTGGTGTTCTCCTTCGCGGACCGCATCTCCGTCCTGGTCAACGGCGGATTGCTGGTGGAGGGCGCGCCCGAGGATGTTGCCCGCGATCCCCGGGTCAAGGCGGTCTATCTCGGCGAGGACCTCGATGCGTGAGCTCTTGAGCGTCGAACAGCTCTCGGCCGGCTACGGCGAGGCCGTGGTGCTGTCGAGCATCTCGCTGTCGCTCGCCGAAGGCCAGGCGCTGGCGCTGCTCGGCCGCAACGGTATGGGTAAGACCACGCTGATCAATACGATCATGGGTGTCACCCGCCGTTTCTCCGGCACGATCGCGCTCGCCGGTCTCGATATCACCAGGCTGCGTCCCGATCAGCGCGCCCACGTCGGCATCGGCTGGGTGCCGCAGGAACGCAATATCTTCAGGTCGCTCACCGTCCAAGAAAATCTGACCGCGGTCGCGCAGCCGGGCCGCTGGACCACGAACACGGTCTATGCGCTGTTTCCGCGGCTGAGCGAGCGCCGCCGAAACCTCGGCAACCAGCTTTCCGGCGGCGAGCAGCAGATGCTCGCGGTCGGCCGGGCGCTGGTGCTCAATCCGCGCGTCCTGCTGCTCGACGAGCCGCTCGAAGGTCTGGCGCCGATCCTGGCCGAAGAATTGCTCGGCGCGCTGCGACGGGTGATCCGGGACGAGGGCATGTCGGCTATTCTGGTCGAGCAGAACGCCAAGAAAATTCTCGGTGTCACCGACCGCGCCGTCATTCTTGAGCGCGGCGCCGTGGTTCATGCTGCCGACAGTGCGACGCTGTTGAACGACCGCGCCGCGCTCGAGACCTATCTCGGCGTCACCGACAGCGGCCCGCGCCGTTTCGGCCGGGCAAGGTAACATCGCGAGAAAACGCTGCACGAAACTTGCACAAGGCTTTATCCCGGCACACCACCTTATCACCCACCAAGTCTGGGTTGCGGTCCCGCGAGACCGGCGCTGAGCGGATGATCGCGGCAAAGGAGGCGTATATGGCGCAAACGGTCGCGGATGTCCTGATCGGGGCGCTCGAGCAGATCGGGGTCAAGCAGGTCTTTGGCCTGATCGGCGATTCACTCAATCCCGTCGGTGACGCCATCCGCCGCAGCGGCATTGAATGGGTCGGCGTTCGCCACGAGGAAGGCGCGGCGCTCGCCGCCGCCGGCCAAGCCAAGCTGACCGGCCGGCTCGGCGTCTGCGCCGGCACGACGGGGCCGGGGAGCACTCACCTGGTCGCCGGCCTCTACGAGGCGAGCTGCGATCATGCGCCGGTCCTGGCGTTGTCCGGCGACATGGCGCGCAAGCTGCAAGGCATCGATCACGTGCAGGCGACCGACCCCGACCTCTTGTTTCGCGACGTCTCGCTCTATACGCAGACCGTCTCTTCGCCGGCGCAGGCGCCCGCGGTTTTCCACCAGGCCATCGCCGCCGCTTATGCAGGACGCGGGGTCGCCCATCTGACGCTTCCGATCGATGTCATCGGCGCCAAGGCCGACGGCGACCTCGGCAGCATCGCGACTTTGAAGCCGCCGCCCGAACTCGCCGCGACCGAGGCCCAGATCGACGCCATCGCCCGCCGGATCGAGGCGGCGCAAAAGGTGTTAATCATGTGCGGCGCCGGCTGCATCGGGGCGGCGGACGAGCTTCGCGCGCTGTCTGATCGAATCAAAGCGCCGCTGATCCATTCGCTCAAGGGCAAGGACGTCATGCCCTACGACGATCCGCGTTGGATGGGCGGCATCGGCATCGTCGGCACCAAGCCGGTCTACAGCGCGATGATGCGTTGCGACCTGTTGCTGATGCTCGGCACCGACTATCCGTTCTCCGAATTCCTGCCGAAAAAAGCCGATGTCATCCAGCTCGACGTGCGGCCCGCGGTGCTGGGCCGGCGAACGCCGACTGCGCTCGGGGTCGTCGGCGCGGTCCGCCCGAGCCTGAAACTGCTGCTCGATCGGGTTGCGGTCAAAACCGACACCGGGTTCCTGGATCAAGTGACCAAGGAGCGGCGGAAGTGGGATGAGATGCTGGACCGGCAAGCCGATCCGGCGCGCAGCAAGGATCGCATCCATCCGCAGGCGGTGGCGCGTGCGGTCAGCGACAGCGCCAGCGAGGACGCCGTTTTCGTGCTCGACACCGGCCTCAACACGCTATGGTCGGCAAACTGGATCAGGCAGCACGGATCGCAACGCATCCTCGGCTCCTTCAACAACGCCGCCGTCGGAACGGCGCTCGGCCAAGCCAACGGCATTCAGGCGCTTGATCGGTCGCGCCAAGTCATTGCGCTGTGCGGCGACGGCGGCTTCAACATGCTGATGTGCGAATTCCTGACCGCCGTGCAGCACAAGCTGCCGGTGAAGGTCGTCGTCTACAACAATTCAGCATTCGGACTAATCACGCTGGAAGCCGAGCATTTGGGCCTGCCGCCGTTCCGCAAGGCGATCGAATTTCCCAATCCGGATTTTGTGGCGCTGGCGCGGGCCTGCGGCGGCCACGGTTTTAAGGCCAGCCAGCCCGGCGAACTGAAGGCCGCCATCAGCGCGGCCTTCGCTGTCGACGGCCCGGCGATCGTCGACGCCGTCGTCGTGCCGAACGAGTTTCCCAATATTCCGCATTTCGATCTGGAGACGATCGGCAACTTCGCCAGGGCGAAGATGAAGGAAGCGATTATCGCGGTAACTGGCTCATGATATTTTAGCGGCTGTCTGCGCGTTAACGCCCTCCTCGCGGCGCTGTCGTTCCGGCAGTGTGAAAGAACTGGCCCCCCGAGAAAGGCGTTCATGGCTGCGGGTTCTCTTGTACCATCGCTGCTGCCGCCGCCTGATGTGTGAGTCGAGCGGCACGGTGCCGAAACCTATGAGCCGCAGGTCGTGCACGACCGGATTCGGCGCCTGCTGGCCGCCCGCGCGCCGGACCGCAAACGCTAGGTGCTGCGTCTAGATCCTGCTATCCATTGATCTTGCAGCAGAATTTTACGAATCTGCGTCCTCGGTAGGGCTTCTTGGCGTACCGGGCCGCTCGATTCCGCGTCGCCAAGCCGCGCGCGGGCGGCTAGACTGTTGCGGGAGCAAGCGCTGAACGGCGGGAGAGCCATGTCTACGTCCCTGATGACGACACGACGTTTCGCGCCCTTGTTTTGGTGCCAATTCTTCTCGGCCTTCGGCGACAACTTCCTTAAGACGGCGCTCGTCTTCGTCATTCTGTTCCAGATCGCGGGCGCGGACTCGGAAGCATTGATCACGCTTGCCGGCGCGACGCTGATCGCGCCGTTCTTCTTTCTCTCGGGACTCGGCGGCGAGCTCGCCGACCGCTACGACAAGGCGTTCGT
>Ga0208455_1000151_pt1 | contig 46806 bp, 40 predicted proteins | sample June2015DPH_4_50_FD_184690 | JGI IMG/M metagenome (GOLD analysis project Ga0208455, IMG submission 184690) | Peatland microbial communities from SPRUCE experiment site at the Marcell Experimental Forest, Minnesota, USA - June2015DPH_4_40... | ecosystem: Environmental > Terrestrial > Soil >... | reverse complement strand
CTGCAACAGATTGATGGTGAGGATCGGTATCTGCGACGCGTCGATGAAAGCCTTGAGCCTCGCCTCGGTCTCGGCGGTGTCGGTGTCGAGCCCGAGAATAATGCCGGAGGTGACTTCGAGCCCGTAGCTGTTGAGCGTGCGGATGGCGTCGAGCATCGGCAGCGCCGCGTTGTGCTCCTTGCGCATGTGCATGAGCGCATCGGCCTCCGCCGATTCGATGCCGACGAAAACCGTGTGGAATTCCGCTGCCCGCATCAGCGCGAGAATTTCAGTCTGCTTGGCGAGATTGAGCGTGGCCTCGCAGGCAAAGCGCAGCGGATGGCCGCGCCGCTTCTGCCATTCGATGAGATGCGGCAGCATCTCGCGCGTCGCCTTGCGGTTGCCGATGAAATTGTCGTCGACGAAATAGATCACGGAAGGGTGGCGCCCCTGCGCCAGCATGGCGTCGAGCTCGGCGGTCAATTGCTGCGGCGTCTTCAGTCGCGGCTGCCGGCCGTACAGCGCCGGGATATCGCAGAACTCGCAGCGATAGGGACAGCCGCTGGAGAATTGCAGCGAGCCGAGCAGATAGCGGTCGAGCCTGATGAGATGATAGGCCGGCACCGGAAAGTCGGACAGCGCCAGGCGCTCGGCGGTTTCGAAGCGCACCTGCTCGGGCGGTGCGGCGCAGTCCTCATCGAGGCGGGCGATCAGCCGGTCGGTGCTGTCGCCGATCTCGCCGATGTGGAGGTAATCGAATTCCGCGTACGCTTCGGGCGTGCTCGACACCGATGGCCCGCCGAGCGCGATCGCCTTGCCGGCAGCCTTGGCGCGGCGGGCGATGTCGTGAATCTGCGGCGCCTGGATGTGCATGCCGCTGACAAAGACGGCGTCGGCCCAGGCGAAATCGTCGGCGCTGGCCGGCTGGATGTTCTCGTCGACAAAGCGGACCGGCCAGTCCGCGGGCATATAGGCGGCGATCAGCAGCAGGCCCTGCGGCGGCATGAACGCGCGCACGCGGCTGAAAAGGTGGTAGGCGTGGGAAAACGTGCCGAAGGACGGCGCGTAAGCCGGGAACACGCAAAGGATCCGGCGCGTGCTGCGGATGGCCAGCGGAAAGCGCAAGAGACCTCACAATCTGCCCGGCGCGGCCTCGTTACCCCGAGGATTCACCGGCGGCGCCCGTTTGATCGATTTTACCATATCCCCATCCTCGTGCGCGTTGCGAACCGGCCACAACTGACTATATTCCGCAACGCGCGGGCCCCTTGGGGGCCCGCAACGATTTAACAATGTCCCCATGAAACTCCGCAACATTGCCATCATCGCCCATGTGGATCATGGCAAAACCACGCTGGTCGATCGCTTGCTCCAGCAATCGGGGGCTTTTCGCGAGAACCAGCGGGTCGCCGAGCGCGCGCTCGATTCGAACGATCTCGAGCGCGAGCGGGGTATCACCATCTTGTCGAAGGTGACCTCGATCCTTTGGCGGGGTACCCGAATCAATATCGTCGATACGCCCGGCCACGCCGATTTCGGCGGCGAGGTCGAGCGTATCCTCAACATGGTGGACGGCGCGCTGGTCCTGGTGGACGCCGCCGAGGGCCCGCTGCCGCAGACCAAGTTCGTGGTCACCAAGGCGCTCAAAGTGGGACTGAAGCCGATCGTCATCATCAACAAGGTCGATCGGCCGGACGCCCGCCCCACGGAAGTCGCCAATGAGGTCTTCGATCTGTTCGCCGCGCTCGAGGCGAGCGAGGAACAGCTCGACTTTCCCATTCTGTACGGTTCGGCCCGGCAGGGCTGGATGGCGGCCGATCCTACCGGCCCCAAAGATCGGGGCATGGCGCCGCTGTTCGACCTCGTCATTCGCCACGTGGCGCCGCCGGTGGTCGAGGAGGGTCCGTTCCGCATGCTGGGAACGATCCTGGAGGCCAATCCCTATCTCGGCCGCATCGTGACCGGGCGCGTTACGTCGGGCTCGGTGAAGCCGAATCAGACGATCAAAGTGCTCGATCGTCACGGCAGCCTGATCGAAGAGGAGCGCGCGACCAAGGTCCTTGCCTTTCGCGGCCTGGAACGTACCCCAATCGATGAAGGTTTCGCCGGCGACATCATCTCCATAGCCGGCCTGCCCGAGGCATTCGTTTCGCACACGCTCTGCGCGGTCGAGGTTTCCGAGCCGCTGCCGGCCCAGCCGATCGATCCGCCCACCCTGACCATGACCTTCCGCATCAACGATTCCCCGCTTGCCGGCACCGAGGGCGATAAGGTGCAGAGCCGGGTGATCCGCGAGCGGCTGCTGCGCGAGGCCGAAGGCAACGTCACGCTGCGGATTTCCGAATCGGCGGAGCAGGATTCGATGGAGGTTGCCGGTCGCGGCGAATTGCAGCTCGGCATCCTGATCGAAACCATGCGGCGCGAGGGTTTCGAGCTTTCGGTGTCGCGGCCGAAGGTCCTGTTTCAGTACGGGCCATCCGGCGAACTGCTCGAACCCATCGAGGAAGCCGTCATCGATGTCGACCAGCAGCATGCCGGCGTCGTGGTGCAGAAGCTCGCCGAGCGCAAGGGCGAAATGGTCGAGATGCGTCCCTCGGGTGGCGGTCGCGTGCGGCTCATCTTTTACACGCCGACACGAGGGCTCATCGGCTATCAGGGCGAGCTCCTAACCGATACGCGCGGCACCGCGGTGATGAACCGCCTGTTTCACGCCTACGGGCCGCATCGGGGCGAAATTGCCGGACGGCGCAACGGCGTCCTGATCTCGACCGACCAGGGCGACGCCGTCGCCTACGCCATGTGGAATCTGGAAGACCGCGGTCCGATGATGATCGAGCCGGGGTGGAAAGTGTATCGCGGCATGATCGTCGGCGAGCACACGCGCGGCAACGATCTCGAAGTTAACGTGCTCAAGGGCAAGAAGCTGACCAACATCCGGACCCATTCCAAGGACGAGGCGGTCCGCCTCACCCCGCCCATCCGCATGACGCTGGAAAAGGCGCTCGCCTATATCGAGGACGATGAGCTGGTCGAAGTGACGCCAAAATCGATCCGGCTGCGCAAGAAGCTGCTCGATCCCCACGAGCGCAAGAAGGACGAGCGGCGGAAGGAAGCCGAACAGGTCTAAGGACCTGTCCGATTTTGCGAACCCGCTCATCGTCGCCGTGGACGAATCGGCAATTCCTTGCAACTTTCGATACGCTGGCCTGGCTGGCCGCAAAATATCGGGCGACCGTGTCGCTCGTGCAACAGCCCGCCAGATTACGAACAGGACTATATTTTTCCGCTCGCGGCGATGGCGCAACGAGCAGCGTTCCGCTAATAATCCCCATGGTGAGCCGATCGTGAATCTCGGCACTTGAAGGTCGCGGAACTGCTTGCTTTGATTGCGCCATGAGCACCGTCCTCATCGAGATCCGTCGCGCCAAGCCGGGTGATGCCGGCGCGGTGGCGGATGCTCACGATGAGGCATGGCGGACGGCGTATCTCGGGATTATCCCCGGCACCGAACTCGACCGGCTGATCAACCGCCGCGGCCCGGCGTGGTGGGACAGCGCCATCCGCAAGGGCAGCCGCATCGCGCTCCTGCAGTTCGGCGACAAAATCGCCGGCTATGCCAATTACGGACGCAATCGGGCGCGCAGCCTGCATTATGACGGTGAGATCTACGAGCTGTATTTGCGGCCCGAATTCCAGGGCCTGGGCTTTGGCCGCCGGCTGTTCGCCGCGGCGCGCCGCGATCTCGCGCAAAGCGGACTCAAATCCCTGATCGTGTGGGCACTGTCGGAGAACGACACGGCCGTGGAGTTTTATCGCGCGCTCGGCGGCAAGACAGTCGCCCGCTCGTCGGAGAAATTCGGCACTCGGGTTCTCGACAAGGTGGCCTTCGGCTGGAATAGCTGAGCCCGTCATTCCGGGCGCACACAGCGCGAGCCCGGAAACCATATCCACAGTCAGCGCGGCGCTATCAGCCTTTCTCGGCCAAGCGTCGCAGCGCCCGGACCAGCATCGCGGGGTCGCCCGTCACGCGAATTCGCTTCAGGCGCGACGTCGCCCCGGCCGCCACCGTCACCTGGCGGGGAGCGATGTCGAGCGCATCGGCGATCAGCCGGCAAAGCGCGCTATTGGCTTCTCCGTCCGAGGGCGCGACCCGCACCCGCGCCTTGAGCACGGCGCAGCCATCGGCACGGCGCTGTATCCCTTCGATGGCGTCGCGGCCGCCGCGGGGCGTCAGGCGCACGTCGACGACGACGCCGTCCGCTGTCGCCTTCCACGGCTCATCGGCCATGACGCTAGTAGACGTTGGGCAGGATGTAGAGCGCTATCACGTAACGGATGAAGATGATGATCAAGAACAGGATCACCGGCGAAATGTCGATGCCGCCGAGGTTCGGCAACAGGTTACGGATCGGACGCAGCGCCGGCTCGGTAATGCGGTAGAGAAATTCGCCGATCATGGCGACGACCTGGTTTCGCGTGTTGACCACGTGGAAAGCCACCAGCCAGGAGAAGATCGCCGCCGCGATCACGATCCAAATGTAAAGTTCCAGGGCAAGATCGATGACGAGAAAAAGGGCGCGCATGGATGGCTTTCGGGTGTGAAGACGAGGGAACCTAGCGATTTGCGGCGGCGCGAACAAGCCGATGCCCTTAAGCTTGCACGCGCTGAGTGGCGGTCATCCTTGACACCACTCGGTCCCGGCCCTAAATGGCCCGAACTCGCCAAAAGCCGGCACAATATAGGCCTGATCGTGCCACTGATCGTGCCTGCGGCGGGGCCGTAGCTCAGTTGGGAGAGCGCCGCAATCGCACTGCGGAGGTCAGGGGTTCAAATCCCCTCGGCTCCACCAATGATTTCAATGGCTTAATGCCACAATGGATTTGTCGACAAATCTCACCGGAAGCGTACCGGAAGCAGGAGAATCGAACTCGATCGCGGTCGAAAATCGGTCCGATCAGTGGGCTCAAAATTCGACATTTCGAATTCTTGGAGTTCACCGGTTTCAATCGCGCTCGGGCGACGAAACTATTCCGTGACTCTCTCGGTGGTCCGCGCCTTGACCGCGCGACCGGACGCAACAGCGCATACGTTTTGATGTACAGCCGTCGTCAGCCAATTCATCGCGAACAAGATCGATTTCCAAGACAGTGAGCTTCGCTCGGCCTACGCAGCAGAGGTGGTCAACTCGATGGGCTCGACGATCGAGGGGTCGTCGTTTTCCGGCTTGTTGACCCGCGTGGAGATCGGCCACATCCGCATGGGTGCGGCCGGGAACGGCCGCATCAAATCGCCGGGATCGGGCTCATCGCTTAGCCAGCGAGCGTAGTCGCCGGGCGCAAGGATCAGCGGCATGCGATCGTGGATTTCGGCCACCAACTCGTTTGCGTCCGTCGTGATCACCGCGAAAGTGCGAATCCATTCCCCGGAGGCCGGTTCTTTCCAATTTTCCCACAACCCGCCAAGGCCAAAGGGACTGTCGTCCTTCAGGGCGATGGCATAAGGCTGCTTGGCTTTTTGCCCCTTGATCGCCTTCCACTCGAAAAAGCCGTCGACCGGGACGATACAGCGCCGCCGGCGATAGGCATCCCGGAAGGTGGGCAGATCGCGCACGGTCTCGCATTTGGCATTGATCGGCTTTCGCCCGCCCTTCGGGTCCTGGCACCAATAAGGGATAAGATCCCAACGCAGGGGGTCGAGTGACACCTCGCCGGTCTGAGGATTACGCCGGATCACCAGCAGATCCTGGCTTGGCGCGGCGTTCCACCGAGGCGGATAATTGTGCACGCGGCTGTCGCGCACGTTCATGCCGTCGACAATAGCATAACGTACGGGCCCGCTGCTCTGGATGACTCTGCCGCACATGATCGCTATGTGGTGCGCTTGCGAGGGTCGACAATACTGCACCTACGTCGATGTTGCCGCCCGGTCGCCGGCCTGAGCGGAATCGCATGCGTGCAACTGGTAAAACTCTGTCGCACCGACCATGAAACACCCGTCCGAGAATCAGCCTCAGGAAGTTCTTGCCGGTCTCGTCGAGCGCGTCACGTACCATAATGCCGAGAACGGCTTTTGCGTTCTGCGGGCCAAGACGCGCGGGCATCGTGACGTCGTGACCGTGGTCGGCCATGCCGCAACCATTGCCGCCGGTGAGTGGATCACGGCGTCAGGTGAATGGGTCAACGATCGGACCCACGGCCAGCAGTTCAAGGCGCGGTTCCTGCGCACATCGCCCCCGACCTCGGCCGATGGCATCGAAAAATACCTCTCGTCCGGCATGATCCGGGGCATCGGCCCGGCCTACGCCAAGAGGCTCCTGCGCGCCTTCGGCGAGAAGGTGTTCGACATTATTGAGGCGACACCCGACCGGTTGCGTGAGGTTGATGGCATCGGGCCGGTTCGCGCTGCCAGCATTCTCGCCGCCTGGGCCGAGCAGAAGGCGGTGCGGGAAATCATGGTGTTCCTGCACGGCCACGGCGTCGGCACGGCGCGGGCGGTGCGCATCTACAAGACCTACGGCCCTGACGCCATCCAGGTCATGACCGAAAACCCGTATCGCCTGGCGCGCGATATCCGCGGCATCGGCTTCAAGACAGCCGACGCCATCGCGATGAAGCTGGGCATCGAGAAGACCGCCATGGTGCGGGTCCGTGCTGGCATTTCCTACGCGCTGACCGAGGCCATAGATGAGGGACACTGCGGCTTGCCGACGGAGGAGCTGATACCGCTTGCCGAGAAGCTACTTGAGGTCTCGCAGGAGCTCATCAGCACTGCGCTCGATCTCGAGCTGCAGGAGGGCACGGTGGTCTCCGATCGGGTTGGCGAAACGCCGTGTGTATTTCTGGCCGGCTTGCATCGGGCGGAGCGCATCCTTGCCGAGCGGCTGATCCGGCTTGCAAATGGCAAGCTGCCTTGGCCCTGGATCGATCCGGACAAGGCCCTGCCGTGGGTTGAGGGGCGTATCGGTCTTGCGCTTGCCGAAAGCCAGGTCGTCGCGATCCGGCTCGCCCTGATGTCCAAGGTGTTGGTCATGACCGGTGGCCCCGGCGTTGGCAAAACCACCATCGTCAAGGCCATTCTGCGCATCCTCGCGGCGAAGGGCGCCAGCCTTCTGCTGTGCGCTCCAACCGGCCGCGCTGCGAAACGTATGACCGAGGCGACCGGCTTCGAGGCCAAGACCATTCACCGTCTGCTGGAGGTCGACCCTAGGGGCGGCGGCTTCAAACGCGGCGACGACAACCCGCTCGACTGCGATCTGTTGGTTGTCGACGAGACCTCCATGGTCGATGTCATGCTGATGCAAGCGCTCATGAAGGCAGTCCCCGACAGGGCTGCCCTTTTGATCGTTGGCGACATCGACCAGCTTCCGTCAGTCGGCCCGGGCCAAGTGCTGGCCGATGTCATCTCATCCGCCGCCGTGCCGGTGGTGCGCCTCACCGAAGTGTTCCGGCAGGCGGCCCAAAGCCAGATCATCGTGAATGCCCACCGCATCAATCAAGGTGTCATTCCTGATCTTCGCAAACCCGAAGCCGAGAGCGACTTCTATTTTGTCGAGGCTGATAATCCCGAGACCGCAGTTCCGCGCATCATTGAGCTGGTCAAAACCCGCATCCCGCGCCGCTTTGGTCTCGATCCCATCCGCGATGTCCAGGTTCTCTGCCCGATGAACCGCGGCGGTGTCGGAGCACGGTCTCTTAACATTGAACTCCAGGCAGCATTGAACCCGGCGGGCGAGCGCAAGGTCGAGAGATTTGGCTGGACCTTTGCGCCCGGCGACAAGGTCATGCAGATCGAAAACGACTATGATAAGGAGGTCTACAACGGTGACATTGGGTTTGTGACGGACGTCGAGCCTGAGGAAGGCAACCTCACCGCCAGCTTCGACGGGCGCTCGGTTACTTATGGCTTTGGCGAGCTCGACGCCCTGGTACCGGCATACGCCGCGAGCATCCACAAGAGCCAAGGCTCGGAATATCCCGCTGTGGTGATTCCGGTCATGACCCAGCACTACGCAATGTTGCAGCGGAACCTTCTCTACACCGGCGTCACGCGCGGCAAGCGGCTTGTGGTGCTGGTCGGGCAGAAGAAGGCCATCGCCATCGCGGTGCGCAACGTCTCGGGCCGGCGGCGCTGGTCCAAGCTGCAGGAATGGCTGCGTCCCAGCCAGTCCCTCTCGCGGCCGATCGGCATGGCGGGTTGACCTATATCAAGCGGAAGGGGTTAGAGCACCGCATTCGTAATTCTGTTACGACTGTCCCGGTAGGTCCACGTTGGTGCCATTAAGGCCGATTTCATTGACGTTTCTGATCCAAGAATTGGCGACCCGTCCTGTCTAATCCTCGGCCTTACTCGGCAGTCCGGTGGCAATTCGGGCGGCAAAACCAGCGTCGCTGCCCCGCAGCGGAGCGGCCTACGGGCGACGGTGATGCAGCCGCCGAGGGGCGCAAGACTATCCTTCTCCAAATCATCATTTTCCGCTTGCAACGCGCGGCCGGCCCATACAGAAGGGCCATAATCAGAAATCCCGGCCCCTTCCGGAAGCATCGGAAATTGGGTAGGTTCATTGCGAGCTGTCAGCGAGATGTGCCGTATTCTCCGCGAGGTAATCGGCAGCGGTCATGCCACCGGCAGGCGTCACACTGTCAGCAAACCCCTCATTTTTGCTGTCCACCAACAATCACGCTTGTTTGCGCTACCACATGGCCGTCCCCGACTTCCAGACCTTGATGCTTCCGTTGTTGAGGCTGGCAAGTGACGGTCAGCAACATAACCTTGCCGAGGCAATCGAGCGGCTGGCCCAAGAATTTCAGCTCTCGAACGACGACCAAGCACAACTTCTCCGAAGCGGGCAGACGCGGTTGTACAACCGCGTAGGCTGGACAACCACCTACCTCAAAAAAGCGGGCCTGTTGCAGGCCGTCGGGCCTGGACGCTTCGAACTGACGGATCGCGGGCGGGACGTTCTTGCTACCCGACCCGCGGCCATTGATGTTGCCTTTCTGGAGAGTCGATTCCCGGAGATGTCGGAGTTCCGAAAGGGCCATTTAAGGGGCGAACTCGGCGGAGAGGAAACATCCGCGACCTTCAACACCACCGATGGCATATGGAACCAACGCGCGGGTGTCGTGGAACGGATACGCGAGAAGATAGAACATTCAATTCCGAATGAGGTGATACGCCGCGCGGCGCTGGATTTTTTTGCGTTTGCCATCGAGAACGCTAATGAGGAGCGTGGCAACGCGTGGTACGTGCGCGAGTCCGAGCACGGACTTTGGCTCATGACGGGCCGCATGCGTGCATGCGGTATCGGGCGGAGACTGCGGGTCAGTGTCATCGGACCTATCGGTGACGACGTTCGCGACGCTCTCGGAGCCGATGCCGAGGAGGACCGGGAGTTCAAGTGGATTCCTGGACACTTGGTCCTCACAATACCCGTGGAGCGCGCGGCGAAAGCTCTGACCTTGCTCAAAGATGGGCTCAACAGCTTTATTGACGAGACGATGGCGCGCGTGCGGCGTTTGGTGAGTCTCGAAGATCATGTCCCTGAAGCGGTCACCTACGTCGGCAGCGTCGCCGGCCGCGAGTTGCCGCAGCCAGAGCCCGTCCCCGAGTCGAAAGATTCCGCGGAGATCGATGATACCTCGGACGAAGATGATATTAGCGCTTCGAGGGAGCCACGGGTTCGCGGGCGGGCGCCGATCTTCGAGCACGGCCAGCGTTCCATTGCGTCGCTAATGAGTGACATCGAGCGTGAGGTGATCGCGCTGCCAGACCTGCAGCGGCCCTTCGTCTGGGAAGATACAAAGGTACGCGAACTCCTCGACTCTCTCTTCGTAGGCTTCCCGGTGGGGACACTTGTCTTCTGGCACACATCCAACGACAAAGACGCTCGTGCTCTCGGAGCGGAACGACCAGGTCTCCGAGCTACTACTCTCGTCATCGATGGCCAGCAGCGTCTCACGTCCCTTTACGCCGTGATTCGCGGTGTCGAAGTCGTCGGCAAAGACGGTGCAACGCGAAAGATCACGATCGCGTTTCGGCCGCGTGACGGGCGTTTTGAGGTTGCCGACGCGGCGATCCGCAATGATCCTGAGTTCCTGCCTAATGTGACCGAACTCTGGAACGGGACGCGCCCCAAGCCACAGATCCGGCGTGACCTCATGAACGCGCTTCGGGACAAGGGCCGCGCAGTCGACGAAAAATACGAGGACGCCGTGGAGCGCAACATCGATCGCGCGCATGCAATCACCGACTATCGGTTTCCTACCGTCGACATCCGTAAGACCGCGACAACACAGGATGAGGAAGCCACAGAGGAGGACGTCGCCGAGATTTTCGTCCGTATCAACAACCAAGGAACGCGCCTCGGGCAAGCCGATTTCGTCCTAACGCTGCTCTCTGTGTATCATGGCGAGTTGCGCGACCGGATTGAGGAGCGCGCGCGTGCAATGTCCCTCGGGGCGGTCGTTGGGATCGATACACAACAGCTTCTGCGGGCCGTCTGCGGCGTCGCCTATGGTCGGGCACGAATGTCAGCCGTCTACCGCTACCTTCGCGGGGTCGATCCGACGACCGGCGAAGCGGACACCGACAGACGCTTGAAACTTTTGAACCAACTCGACGAAGCGGCGAAGGAATGCATGGAGCCCACGCCGTGGCGCGACTACTTACTTCGCGTGAAGCATGCCGGGTTTGTCAGCCAGACGCTCGTCGCCTCCAAGAACGCAATCGTGAACGCCTATGCCTTCTATATCCGCGGCCGCAAAGCCGGAGTCGCGAAAAGCAAGCTCGACGAAATGATCGCGCGCTGGGCCTTCGGGTCGTTGCTTACGGCACGCTACTCGGGCTCGTCGGAGACCATGTTCGAGCAGGACTTGGCACGCGTTGCCAGGTTGGAAGCGGGTGACGCCGACGGCTTCGTGCGCGCGCTCGACGAGACGATGGGCGAGACGATCACGGGCGACTACTGGACGCACTCTCTCGTCTCGGCGCTGGAAACGCAGAGGGCGCGGGCTCCCGCTGCGCTTGCATTCCGAGCGGCCCAGGTCGTTCTCGGAACGCGCGCGCTTTTCTCCGACCAGCTTCTTCAGAACCTGCTCGACCCGCCCGCAGACGGTGGGCGCGCGGCCAGCGAAGCCCACCATCTATTTCCGACAACATGGCTCCATTCGCGCGGGATCCGGGACCGTCGACGCGTTAACCAGGTCGCGAACCTGGCGGACGTCGGCTGGCACGAGAATAGCATGATCGGTGGTCGGGGCCCCGCGGAGTACGTTCCACGTCTACGCGAGAAACTCGCTATTGACGACGATCGGTGGGGCCGGATGTGCGCTGAGCACGCCCTTCCATTGGGATGGGAGTCGTTGGAATATGAGGAGTTTCTCCGCGAGCGGCGGCGAAGGATGGCGGACATCATTCGTGTCGCGTTCCGCCAGCTCGGAGGCGAGCCAGACTCGCCGCCACTCACGCCACCGTGGTTCCTGCCGGGCGCCGAGGCCGTATGGAAGCGTATTGGGGAGACTGAGCGCGCACTGCGTGGCGTCGTCCGTGAAGTCTACGCTGCACGCTTCGGCGACGCGGCCGCGCGGAGAATTGAGGAAGCGCTGCCTGAGCGCGAACGGGAGAGCCTCGCCCGCGCGCTCAGGGCACGCCCTGCGGGACTAGAGCCGCTGAGCGTCGTAGACTACCTCTACCTCGGTCAAATCCCCCCTGTGCTTTTCGCCACAGACGCTTGGCAGGATTTTGGTCGCCGTTTCGGCGATGCGCCGGACGGCAAGCGGCGGCTTCAGTCTGCAATCGGCCAGATCGCGCCTGTTCGAAACGAAATCGCTCACGTCCGCGAGGTGGATCCCACCCGCCTCCAACGCGCGAGCGTCGCATGCGCCGACGTGTTGGAGATGCTGCAGGGCGGGACGTAAGTCAGGAACCGGTCTTTCAGGCTATCACCGACAAATGGTCAACTCGACAAAGGTCTTTGGACTATTTCACCCATCCCAAATCTCGCGCACCTTCGCAAGCCTGTGGATACCCCGAGACAAGTCATGTCACCCATCCGCCGATCCGCGCTTCCAACCTCCCCACGCAGGACATTCCGCACCCAAACTGTGTTGCCATCTGTTGGCCAGTGGTTGTGAAAATCATCGAGGAAGGTGTGCCAGTCGCGCTTTAGACCAAATCTCTCGAAATACAGTAGACGAAAAGCCGTGATCGACACCCACCAATGTTGGCGTGCCTTCGGAAAGCAACTCAACCAAGCATTCGGCGACGCCGCGCCGCGACCAATACTTCCGCGGCGATGGCGGCGGCGCGACCTCGGCCAGCGCTTCGTCGCCCTCGGCCAGATAGACGCGCAGGCCCGGCAGACTCGCGGTGGGCGTCTGCGCGCCGGAATAGTCGATGCCGATGGTGCGAGCGAAGAACACCATGGCAAGCTATCTTCCGCCTCTCTCGCGCGGTTCATAGGGCCTCGTCCAACTCTCGCCAGCTGTCAACTTGATACCGTCTGGCTGGTAGCCCTCCGAAATGAACAGAAGGCGCTGCTCAATTGCCAAATGTCTTGCTTGCGACCACTGGCCTTCTAGAAGGAGTCGGCGGACTTCGGGGTGAATTTCGATCCTTACGTCTGCCAATTCTCGCTCTGTAGCCATCGGCTCTGAATCAGTATCGGAGGCAAGGCTCAGAGCTGGTTCATAGTAGTAGCGCCACTCTGTCTCTGGCCTTGGCACGTCAATGGCGTCCCTTGAGCCTGGCTCTGGGTCGCGCCAGTAGAACTCAAGCACGTCCGAACGAAAGAACGCGAAAGAACCGACATGCAGAGAGCAATTGCGTCCGTTGACCGAAACAAGTCTTTGCGCCTGTGCTTTGGCCTTTGCCTTGTCGGCCGACGAAGGAACGGATGAGCGGCCCTTGCTTTCGAAAGCATTCCAGTTGCCGCTGATGTCCTCGCCAACAAGGTCGGGGCGTGAACGCCCGAGGATGACTGGGTTTAGGGCGGGGCGGAAAACGTCAAGATGCAGAAGCCAGTGCGTGAGCAGCAGGCGCGAAGCGAAAACTTTGCAAAGCGTCATGCCCAAGAAATAGCTCACCATTCCTTTCTCGGTCGGGTCGAGCCAAGCAAATGAATCCGTGCGGTGGAGGTAGCCGTTCCAGTCTTGCTCGACGGCCATTCGTATCAACGCCAGCCGGAAGATCGCTTCGTGGAACGACGCTTCGCCGTGCCGGAAAACATGATAGGTGCTCGGGCGACCAAGTGTTATCGCCGCCCATAGAACCTCATCCCAAGAACTTGAGAGGGTGCCCGATCGAAATGCGTAGGACGAAGGGAAGGCACGGCTGCGATAGTCGATGCGCAGCGTCATTCAGCCGCCTCCAGTGCGCGCGCGTCGGCCGGCGCAAGCCGCACGGCGATCTTGGTGAACTGCTTCAGCGCCGCCTCGAGGTTGACGGCGACGTCCGCCGTAATGATCTCGAACGCCGGCAAGGCGTCGGTGTCGGTCAGGCTCTTGTCCTTGATCCAGAACAGGTCGAGACAGAGCTTGTCGCGCCTCAAGAACTCTTCATAGTCTAAGCAGCGCCAGCGCCCCTCGGGGTTCATTTCGCTCCAGGTCTCTGCGCGCTCGTGCATCCGGCCTGGCTTGTGGCAGGTGATGAACTCATCGAAGTCGCTACACCAGATCACCGCCCTTCACTCCCTCGCCACCACCGTGTCGTAGAGCCCGTAGTGGGTTAGGTCCTCGTGGCTTTCGATTCCCGTATAGCGCAGCGACGCGTCTTCGTAGCGGCGGAAGGCAAAGACAGCCTGGTTCATCTGCTCGGTGTTGAACACCTTCAGGCGCACGAGCAAATGGAAGTCCTTTACCGTCAGCCCGGTGACGGCCAGAAACAAGTCCGGCTCGAGTTTGGTGATGACATCTCGCAGCGTGTTCTCGCGGAAGTCGGTAAGGTACATGAACGCAGGGATGCGCGTGGCGAATTTGATCAGCTTCTCCTGGACCAGTTTGCGCTTGGCTTTGTATTCCTTTTCTTCCTTGGTAAGTTGCGCTTTCTGTTGGGCCGTCAGACCTTTGTGCTTGGCCTTGTTTTTGAGGTCTTTCACCACCTCACTCTTATTGATGATGGTCTCGATGATGTTATCTCCCAGCGAGCGCCAACCCTCGATCCGTTCCACTGCTGCCATGGCCTCAGGGTTGTCGAGGATGCGGCGCAGACTGTCGTTGTCCACGTTCACAAGCAACGCACTCTCCCACTTGCGGGCCAGCAGTGTCGCCGAGGTGCCCGCCATCGCGATGTCAAGGATTCCACCCGCGTCGATCTGGGTCATGTTCGCGCCGTCATAGGCCAGCACCGGGAGGAACGACACGAGGTCCTTGACCGCGTTCTCCGGGTTCGGGTCGTCGGGCGATAGGCCGATCCCATAATCTGAGAGCTGCCGCAGCGCGCGAGTGGGTGCGAAGTCGAAGACGAAGCAGACGGGCTTGAGGATCTCCTCCTCGTTCGGGTTGTCGCCATTGGGGTTCCTGATGAACCATGGCGACTGCACGCGGAATGCGGCCTGAAAGTAGGTCTCTGGCGACTTGAGGTTGCGCAGCATAAGAATGGACGACCACTGCGGCACCGTTACTCCGGTGGTGAGCTTGCCGCATGAGAGCGTGATCGTCTTGGTCTCGAAACCGCTCCCGATGGCCTTGCGCACAGGGGGCAATGCCTCCAGTCCGATGCCTGCGGAGGCGCCAGCGGCGACGACCACCTGATAGTCGTGCCAGAAGGTATTGTGCCTCTCTGTCAGCAGGTTTGCCATCGCGTGGCAAGCCGCGACATTGGGGAGGAACCAGAACGAGTGCTGAAGATAGGGCAGCAGTCGAATATCCGAATACGGAAACGGCGGGCGTGTGCCAGTTTTCAGGTACTCGAGATACTTGGGGGCGTACCCGCCGCGAATGATGTCCAGCCACTTCTGTACATCGCTTTTGTGCTTGAACTTCGCTGCGGCGCCCCTCTCCGACGCCTCGAAGAACGTGTTGAGATCGAACTCGTCGAACTCTCCGCCACTCGCGATTGCGAGCAACTCGTCTGGCATCTGATAAGTTAGAAGGCGCATCTGGGGCAGTGCGCCGTACGGGTTCCGTTTGCCCGGACTCTTCGCGGCGAACTCCTCCTTGGCGCGCTGCTCGTCGGTGTACGTCCAGTTGAATATTTGTTCCTCAATGAACTCGCCCGTGGCCAGCGCCCTGAAAGGTGTCCCAGAGAGGTAGAGGTACGCCTTGGTCGTGATGGGAAGGAACTTGGTCTCTTTCTCGGAAAGCTCGCTAAGGTCTTCGTTCAGTTCCTCAAGGCCAGTGGCGTATTCCAGCTTGGCTTCCTTCTGGGCAACTGCCTCCTCCTCACCCTCGAAAAGCTCCTTGGCGGTCTCCCGCCACGCGCCAAAGTGGTATTCGTCGAAGACCACGAGGTCCCACTTCACCTTGTGGAGCCATTTGTTCTTAGACTTAATGTTCCCTACCTCATCGCGACCGAGAAGGTCCTGGAAGGAGCCGAAATAGACAACCGGCTTCCGAGAATTGATATCCGTTGGATCGCGGTCGGAGTTGCGGGACAGGTACTGCCACCCATCGAAGTCCACGTGGGACTCGAGGTCCGTCTGCCACGCGTCCTCGACGGCAGGCTTGAAGGTGACCACAAGCACGCGTTTGGCACCCAGTTTCTTGGCGAGCTGGTACGCGGTGAACGTCTTGCCGAAACGCATTTTCGCGTTCCAGAGGAAGCGAGGGACGGCGTGCTTGTCCTCCTTCCAGATGGAGCGGAAGTAGGCATACGTCTTGTTCACAGCCTCAGCCTGCTCCCGGCGCATCGCGAACCTTTCGTGATGTGAGCCCGTGAAAGTCTTACCGATGCGTAGTTCGGTGAGTACGGTCTTGACGTCCTTAACCGCGCACCGCATCCACTCCAGCGCGGCTTTCTGGAACCGCTTCTTGGTGAGTGCCGCGCGCACCTGATGATCTGTGATTATTTTGCCGTCGTAGCCTTCCGCTGGTTCGTCCAACTCGATCTTGTAATTCTTAATCGCGGCAGTCTTGAGCTGCTCCGCGACGCGTTGTTTCACGTCGCGTGTCGTCTGCCCAACCTTGAGGAGACCGTCGTGCGCTTTGTCATCAATTGAATAGGCGTAGATGCGCGGCCGAGCAGCTGGCTTCGGCGCAAGGATTTCCTCGATGGTGGGCTTATTCATCTTGATCGTTATCGCCCATTGGGCGGACCACTTTCTCGACGAACGCGATCTCACGAGCGGAGAGGCCATATTTCTTGTACAGTTCCGCGTCGGTCCACTTCCTCGTCCATTTTTGGGTTGGCACGAAGGTATAGACCTTGCGTGTTACGTGTTGGGATGGCTTGTGCAGGAGAATCAGGAGACGAGTCAGGCGACAGGAGAGATAGGACAAGACGCTTTCAGCCTGCTTCTTCGAATCGAACGGGCCAATGCAAAGGTAGGTCTCCGAAGAAATGCTACCCGGCTCTCCTATGAAGGGGGTACTGATTATTCGGTGCGGATAGGTGTCCTTATTGCCGGTGCCGGGTGCGGCATAACCTGCAAAAAGCTTCCACTTGTCGATGAGGTGAGCGCCAGTCGTAACCGAGCGCCTTGGGACGTAGCCCGTTCCGCCGTTCTGATAGATCAGCAGATCACCCCGCGATTTAGTGGTCTTCCCCTTGAAGAACGTGCGGAAGCCGAAAGCCCTAGCGGAAGTGACCAGTCGGTCGAAGCGCTTGCCTTCAGGCAGCAGAAGCGATTTGGATTTCCCACTTTCGACAGCAAGGACCTTCTTCAGGATCGACACGCCTTCATTGAAGCGGATGAATACGTCCGCGCCTTTCTCGAGAAGGGGGCGGGTGGCTATCGAGTCCGGCCAGTCCTTGAAATGAGTGGTGACTCGGCAGGGCCCGGGACTGTCCCGGTCCCAGAGGAAATAACAAACGCCACCCTTTAGGCCCACGCCCGGGAAGACGTCCGATGCGCTGAGATAGTCGTCAATCGAGCGCAGTCGATTGTCGGTGAGCATCGACTCTCGGAACTCGTCCAAGCCCTTGCCACCGGCAAACCAACGGGCAGGGATGATCATGGTCAGCAGACGTGGGTTGAGCTTCTTCGCTTGGTCTACAAACTTGTTGTAGATCGGCGCGGCGCTCGTCCCGTAGCCGCCGTCGTCTAACTGGTACGGTGGATTGCCGATGATCACATCGAACTGCATATCGCCTCCAAACAACTCGGCAATCCGAGCCTTAATGTCGTCGGTGTGAATGAACGCGTACGCGTGGGTCTCAAGCCCTTCGCCGCGCTCAAACGTCTTCTGGCTTGCCCCACAATACTCGCACTTGCCACTCGCCCATGTGTGCTCCGTGCGTTCGAACCAGATGTTGCCGCTATCGACTTTGAACGATTTGGCGACGGAGTGCTTGCCGTTGGCGTGTTTTGAGCAATAAAGGCTCCGCCGCGCTAGTAGGCTGGTGAGATGCGTGATACCAATGCCGAACACCTGTTTAGTGAGGATATGATCGACACGCTTTTCTAGATTCGGAATTTTGGCAGCCAATCCTTTTGTGAGGCGGCTGGTGATCTCGCGCAGGAATACGCCCGATTTGGTGAACGGGTCGAGGAACTTCACCGTCTTGTCCGCCCAGATATTCGCCCCGCCGTGATCAGCAGCCCACGCCTCGGCCAGCGTGTCCAATATCCGGTTCGCTAGTTCCGGCGGCGTGAACACCTCGTCGTTGGAAAGGTTCGCGATGCAGGTCAGCACATCCGGGCTGCGCGCGCGCAACGCAAAGCTAGCCTGGGCGCTCATGCGGCCTCCTTGGGTGTGCCTCCGCGAGCGGCGATGGCCAGTTCGCTGATCGTCATCGACCGATAGGTCCTGGTCGGTGTGAAGATTTCATGCTTCCCCAAATGAGCGTAGTCGGAGCCTTCCGCGCTAAAAGCGGATGAGCCGGTAAGAACGTCGAGGCGGAAGTCGCGCCGCTGGAACTTGCCCTTGCCGAGGTTGCCCCACTCAGCAAAGGTGATGGGCTGGCCGTCGTGCATGCGCATCGTCAGCGCGTCGCCGTGTATGAGGTTCTGCGACAGTACGAAGTACGCCGCGCGGTAAAGATCGTCCGACTCGTCGATGTTCAGATACTCGGCGAGGATCTCCAACATATTCAAGCGGCACTCTGCGATGTTGTCCGCCAAAAGCTCAATGCCATAGAGGCACATCACAGCGAGAAGGGCGTAGTGCCGCTTTTCAAAGTCCGACTTTCCAAACCTGAGTTCGACGGCGGCGAGCTTGCGCTGCAGGATATGGACCAGAAAGTTACCGCTTCCGCATGCCGGCTCCAGGAAACGAGAGTCGATGCGCTCGGTCTCGCCTTTCACGCCGTCAAGCATTGCTTCGACCATCCAAGGAGGAGTGAACACCTCCCCGTGGTCTGCAACGCGTTTCTTTGACTTGATCAGAATCATGGGGCAAATGCACTTGGACTATTTGATCGTGGCCATGCCTACCTACTGGACGGCTACTTCGCTTTTCGGATTACCTTAAAGACTTTCTGCCTCGACGGATCGATGACCATTATACCGCAGCCCTCGTAATCGCCCGTTGCGGGTCGCCACGGCGCCTCATAATCGCGGGCGATGGCGGCGATCTGGCAAAACTCGATGTCCCACCCCGCTCCGCGCAAAAGCCGGTCAACCTCGAATATGACAGGCGAACATCTCGGGGGGTCGGCGACGCGCCGATCACATTGCCCGCCGCGCGGGTCTTATTCAAGGGCTAGTACATCCCTAGGCTCTGGGCGCCTTTCGGTCACGCGATCAAAGCCTTGAACGGTGGCGAGAGCTACGCGGGCAGTCTTAGCTTTCTGCCAATTCCTCGATCGTCGGCGGAAAATGGGAAATCCAATCATGGCGAAAGACCTTTTGCTGCTCGGCGGGGAATTTATCCTGCTCGACTGTGTTGAGCCCAGACGAAGGCAGCCCAGTGGTGTGATCCACAACGAGTGCGGTGATTGCCGGAAGTTGGTTCTTATCGCACCACCTCATCACGCAGCCTAGCGATTTCGCCAGTAGGCTCGCACCACCGCGCTGTATCCTCTGGTCCAATTGCGCATAGGTCGCGGTTTCCCGGCGCGCAGCCATTCCAATCAAGACAAGATATGCCCGCAGTGCCCAACCAGGCTCAGTCCTTGGAAATTCTTTTGCCATTGTTCAGTCCTCTCGGACCTAAATATCTTTATAATCGGGCCTAAAATCCGAAGCTGTTTGATCTAAATCAACGACGAACAAGTAAACGGTGATCCGGTGCAAGTCGAAAAATCTTGCTTTTTCACACCGGGCACTTCTCGGATCGATTGAAAGGTCAGCGCTCTTCGCATTAAGATAACGTGGTGTTTTTCGTTCAATCGGGACAAGGCTTCGGGGGGCCCCGCGAGTGGAGTGGTATTTTCGTGATATTTCGGATGATCCCAGCGAGAAGGAGCTGACCCAGCAGGATCAATTCAATAACGACGAGGTTGGTCTCGCTGAGGCGCTGGTACGCGAAACGATTCAGAACTCGACCGATGCAAGTGCAAACGGAGGCCAGGTCCGAGTTCGGTTTGCACTTCATAACACCCCTGCATCGACCAGAACGACCATCATCAGGCTCATGGTGAACGGGCTCGCTCCTAATTTGAAGGCCAGCGAGTTGGCAGTTCCGCAGCAGGGCCCATCGATGCGCCTGCTGGTTATCGAGGATTTCGAAACGACCGGACTGCAGGGAGCCGTAGACGTCAAGGACGACGGCCAGTTCTGCGGCTTCTGGCGCCGTTTTGGTCGGTCCAACAAGAAGCAGGCGGAAGGTGGACGATGGGGCTTGGGAAAACTAGTGTTTCCAAGCGCCTCGCAGGTGCGCACTGTGGTCGGCCTGACACGGCGTGCCGACGACCCAAGCAGTTGGCTAATGGGTCAAGCAATTCTTCGCAACCATGAGATTGATGGTATCGAAAAGGACTCGGTAGGCTTCTGGTGCGACGCCAAAGCAGCGCGCAAGGGCATACCGACCCGCGACCCGGTACTTTGCCGCGCGGTAAGTGCTGAGGCCGGCCTTATACGCACTAATGAGCCGGGGCTGTCATTAATTGTGCCGCACGTCCTTCCGGACATTGAACCGGCGCATCTAATGGCGGCGACCATCCGCAATTACTACTATCCGATCTTGACCGGTAAACTTGTGGTCGAGGTCGACGGCACAGTTATCAATGCGGCCAGCTTCGAAACCGTGTCCACCTCGCTCGGCAGCGAGGTGGTGCCTGCCTGGATGCTCGCCTTCGTGCGGGAGCTGCAGGCTCGCCGCGACACACCGGCGGACGTGATCCTGCCAGCCAACTGGCAGTCCACAACGATCACCGGTGCTCTGCTCGGACCGGACGCGACCGAACAGTTGCGGCAGGCGTTCAAAGCCGGACGGATGCTGTCCGTTCGGGCTCCGCTGACCGTAACTCCGCGAGCTGAGCGGCCTATAACATCCCATGTCGACCTGTTTTTAAAGGGGGCCCGTCCAGGCGAACGGGCACAAACCTTGGTCGTACGCGGCGCAATTACAGTGCCGACGGAAGGCAAACGCGCCAATCTGCCGGAGACCCACGCCGCTCTGGAGGCGCGAGATGAGGCGATAAGCCGACTTCTGGGCGATGCCGAGAACCCCGCCCATACGCAGTGGAATGAGAGAGCAGAGAGGCTACGGAACGGCTGGCAGGGAGGGGGCATGGTCCTGCGGCGTGTCCGTGCCGCACTGCACGAACTACATGCTGTAGTATTCGACCGTCTTGACCAGGAAGATGCTGACGCACTTCTTGATTTTTTTTCCATCCCGAAGCCGACGCGCGGCGACAAAGGAGCGACCGATAGCGCAGGTAAGCCAAAGGATCTTCCCGAGCCGCGTCCCCTGCCCTTTAGGATCGAGCGCAAAGCCGGCGGTTTCTCGATCGTCTCGCACTCGGCGATAGCGCCTGCGACGCCACCGCTAAAGCTACACATACACTGCGCCTACGATGTCCTTTCCGGCAATCCGTTCCGGCGCTACAGCGAATACGACTTCAGTTTCTTTTCCTCAGACATCCAGGTCGAAAAGGTGAACGCTGACTGCTGGCCGACTGATTTCAACGAGTTTGACTTGGTAGCGCGCAAAGCGGAATTCCGTGTCGACGTCGTCGGCTTTGATCAGCACCGGGACATAATTGTCGTCGTAGAGGAGCAAAATTGAAAATGGCTTCTATACAGAGACGGTTCAACTCAACGGGTCGAGCTCGCATTCCGCGCTCCCATATCGAGGTCAAGTTGCAGGAGCCGCTCGACGCCGGTGGGTTTCCGGTCGCTTCTGCGAGCATCGATCTCACGGGTCTCGATCTCCCTCCATCCGCGGCCGTAGAAATCGAAGCCTATTTCCGTAGTTCGTCGATGCGATTTCCTTGCGGCATCGTTGCCTCAATCGCAACCCCGCCCACGATGGAACTATCGGAAATCGACCGCGGTGGTGCAGTACGCTTCCGGCTGCTGGTGATTGATGCTGATCAAAGCGGTCGCATCATAGCTGCAGCGGACGGATTGCGCCCAGCGCGCGAGCGCAATAGTCCAGATCGGCAATCTCTATTGCCGTTGCGCGAAACCGACCTTGGCGATCAGTTATGGAAGGTTGACGTTGACTACCGCACTGGACCCACGTTGCTGGTTAATGGAACTATTCCGGGCTTAGCATCTAGGCTCCGGGAACAGCCGCTGTTTCAGGGGCTGATTTTGCCACATGCCCTAAGAATGATTCTGGCTGAGCTCGGACGGGGGCAAGGTGACGAAGAAGACGATATCTGGCGAAAGGACTGGCGCAGCTTCCTTCATGGGTTAGACGTGCCTATTGAGCCAGACGACCCGAACGATCCGGAGTCTATTGAAGATTGGATCGAGCACGCTGTTGACGTGTTCAGTGCGCTGAAGAATTTTGCCCGTCGGGCGAAACTGGAGGTGTCAAAACCGAGTGAAGACCATGCCTGACGTGGTTCGATGTTTCAACGACGACGGTATAACAGAGTTTTCGCGCTGGCTGCGCAAGGGTGCAGTCGGATCAGTGCCAGCTAACCTTTTGACTGACTCTGCGTTCTCAACTCCGATGGTAAAATCGTCAATTCCGGAAATCCCGACTTTCAGTGACGGTTATGAGTTCGGTCTATTCCTGGTCGACTTGCTGAGTTCGTATGATCCGCATCAGATTTCTTACAATGCGGGCTTATGGACCTGGTTGGCGGCCCTGTTTTTTGAGCAACTCGCTCCCGCCGATGACGAGGGTAAGCGTTCATTGCGCAGGCCGTACGTCTACGTGCTTAGCGAGAGCCGGAAATACTATCGCCACCTAGTCAGGGGGCCATGGTATCTGGTCCGTACACACGGGCCGGAAGCTCGCTACTTGCTCGCGCCGATGCGCACCGATGACAATGCCCCGCTCTCCAGACAGAGCTCTCTGCTCGACCAACTGGCGGCGCGGCAATTCGTCATTTCGAGCCCGACCCTAATCGCGGCGGCGCGCCGCCTCTACACTGACCCTAGGACCGGTCGCCAAAGGCGCGGAGCCGGGGCAAAGGGTAAAGGCTCTCCTCGCCGGCTGGCGCTGATCGCGAACCAGTTGGCATTGACCTATGACGTGCGCAACATGTCCGTGGATCAATTCATCAAACTTCTGCCGAGGGAATTTCAGTGAGGTGCGCCACTGGGCGGGCGGTAATCCCCGAGGCGGAAAGCGCGTCATGTGCTTGCGATCGACGACACACCAACTGCGTCCTTCTCAGAGCAACGTCCCGTTGAAAAGCACGTAAGAGTCCGATTGCCGGCTGTCAGGCACGTCCGGCTCCTCGACAAACTTGCAGCCAAAGGGTCCGAATGTTTGAATAATTCATCCGCACATAGCCCTTGGCTGCGATGAACGGGGCGTCTATTGATGAGTGATCGTTGACGCTTATTCAGCCAATGAACCGCCGGCCGGTAGCATTGGACTTGGGTTAATCGTCAAACAAACTTGGAGAAACCATGCCCGACGAAGAGCTGAAAGCCGAACTCGAGCGCCTCCGCAAGGAAAACGAGGCCCTCAAAAAGGGGGCGGTTTCCGGTATCCGCATGAAGGTAAGTGAAAAGGGAGCTGTCTCGATCTACGGAATGGGGCGCTTTCCTGTGACCTTGTACAAAGAACAGTGGTTGAAGCTGCTGGACATGTCGGCCGACATTCGCGAGTTCATTGCTGCGAACGAAGCGCAGTTGAAGACGAAGGATTAGAAATGAATAGCGTTGATCAATGACAAATCAGCGATTCGAATTATGTATTATCAAGCTTCTAGACTAATCCCGTTAGGAACGTCTCCCCCCTCTCGGTGAACCGACACATTAGGACACTTTCTATCGAAAGGCGTAAATATGACCCTCATCCATTGGGGCAATCGCCTTGTCAGACAATCCTGATGATGGCTTGGCGCGGCTTTCCCCTACACTCGCGGCGACTTTCCTCGGGTGCAACGCGTCGGCCGCGTGGACCTTGGAAGCTCGTCAAGGCTTGCGCGGAGCCGCTGAGCCCGCCGACGATCCTCAGGCCGCGCTCGTCGTCCGCAAGGGCCGTGAGCATGAAGCCGCATGCCTCGCCGGGCTGAAGAAGCTGTACGGCGGTTCTGTTGAGATTCCATCTGGGCCGCTGAAGGCACGCTTCGCCGCTACGGTCGACGCGATGGAGCGCGGCGTTCCCTTGATCTATCAGGCGGCGCTTACGGCAGGCGCTTGGCTCGGTTATGCCGATTTCCTTTTACGCGTTGAGGACGCCTGCCCGCGCTGGGCTTGGTCGTACGAACCCTGGGACGCTAAGCTGGCACTCACGGCCCGGCCAGAGCATCTCCTTCAAATCGCGCTTTATGGGGACTTACTCGGCACCGTACAGGGCCGCGCGGCTAATCAAGGCTCGCTCATGCTTGGGACCGGCGAGCTCGAGACGCCCTACAAGGTCGAGGCGTTTCCGCTCCACGAGGTCCGCTACTACGTTCGTCGGGCCGCTCGTCGGCTAGAGGCGTTCGCGGCTGACTTGCCGACCGGCCTCATGCCGGAGCCTTGCGGTTATTGTAGCAAGTGCGACTGGTCAGCGGCTTGCGAGGCCCGATGGGAAGAGGCGGATCACCTCTGTCGCGTCGCCGATATAACGAAGAAGCAGACGCGCCGTCTCACCGAGGTCGGCGTGTCGACTGCTTCCATGCTCGCCAACCTCAACGGCGTGCGGTTCGCCGGTATTGCGCCGAATACTCTGGTTCGATTGGCTCAGCAGGCACGTCTGCAGAAGCAAAGTGCCGAAACGGGGTTGGGCTCTCTCGAAATTATACCCCATCAGCCAGGGCTTGGTTTCGACAAGCTGCCGTTGGCTGATGCGGGCGATCTTTTCTTCGATTTCGAAGGCGACCCGATGCACCCGGGCGGTCTCGAATATCTGTGCGGGGTCGTTTGGCAAGCGGAGATCGACCACGAAGAAGGCGAGTCGGTTCCGGGCCATCCTAACCTGCGCTTCCGCGCCTTCTGGGCTCATGATCGCGTGCAGGAGAAGCATGCCTTCGCCGAACTCATGGCGTTTCTAATGGAGCGGCTCGCCCGTTCGCCCAGCGCACATCTCTATCATTACGCACCCTACGAAAAGACTGCGCTCCGCCGCTTGGCTTCCATGCACGCGACTGCGGAGACGGCGGTGGATGAGATTCTGCGCACAAACCGCATGGTGGATCTCTATCGCGTGGTGCGGGACGGCGTGAGGGTCGGTGAGCCGGGTTATTCGATCAAGAACCTTGAGCGCTTCTACATGCCCGCCCGCACCACGGCGGTTGCGTCCGGGGGCGATAGCCTCGTTATCTATGACCGCTTTCGTGAGACCGGCGAGAGCTCGTTGCTGAACGACCTGCGCGACTACAATCGAGACGACTGCCTCTCCACGTTTCTCCTGCGAAACTGGCTCATCGAGCGCGCCAGGGAATCGGGCCACTGGCCGCCGCCTGCGGAGGTCACAACTAATAGGTCAGTCGAAGAGTCCGAACTAGAGGATGACAGGCAGGACAAGCGTGAAGAACGGGAGCGCGCGCAGGCAGCCCTCGAAGCCGCGCTCGTTTCAGATCCGGAGGCACCGGACGCGGGGGCTCGGCAGCTCATGGCCGATCTCGTCGGCTTCCATCGTCGAGAGGCAAAACCAGCCTGGTGGGCATACTTCGATCGTCAGGAGCGAAGCGTGGCAGAACTCCAGGATGACGATGAATGTCTTGGCGGCTGCATTGCTGACGGCGAGGACTGGATCGGCAGCGACAAAAGAAGCCTCACGTTCCGTTATCGCTATCCTGAGCAGGAAACCGAGCTGCGCGCAGGAGCTGACGTTTGCATCGCCGCGACTGGCGAAGCCACCGGCACTATTCTCGCTCTTTACGAGGCGTCCGGCATCGTCACCCTCAAGCGCGGCGCAGCGAAGGGCGAGCTGCCGAAGGAGCTATCCCTGATGCCTGGTGGACCGGTGAACACTGATCCGCTTCGCGATGCCGTATGGATGATCGCCCGCGACATGGCCGCCGGAGGCGATGCTTTTCCGCACGTCCAAGCAATCTTGCGGCGCGACGCACCCAGGCTATCGGGCCGCTCCCCCGGGGCACCAATTATTGAGCCTGTCGATCGCGAGGACCCTGACCGATTGATCGAGGCTTCAAAGAGGGGGGTTCATGCCCTCGACCGCTCCTGGCTTGTAATCCAGGGGCCGCCCGGCGCCGGAAAGACCTACACTACCTCGCACCTAATCGTGTCACTCATTCGCTCTGGCAAGACCGTCGGCGTTGCCTCCAACAGCCACAAGGCTATCGACAACGTGCTCAACGCCATCGAAGAGCGCCTAATCGAAAACGGCGAATCCGTACGTCCGCTTGGTCAAAAGAAAGACAGCGGAAGTGAGGGGTACGCAGGGCGCGGCTTTATCCAGAGCGTCACCGGTAATAACGAAATAGATGCAACCGTACCGATCATCGGCGGTACAGCCTGGGTGTTCGCGCGTCCTGAGTTGGCAGCCAGCCGGGACCTGCTATTCGTCGACGAGGCCGGGCAGGTTTCACTTGGAAACTTGGTGGCGATGGCGCTTTCTGCTAAATCGATTGTGCTCGTGGGCGACCAAATGCAACTGTCCCAGCCGATCCAGGGCGCACACCCTCGCGACAGCGGTCGCTCTGCCCTAGACCACCTGCTCGAAGGCCACGCCGTCGTGCCGCCAGACCGCGGAATTTTTCTGTCCAAGACCTGGCGTATGCACCCGGACCTCTGCGCCTTCATCTCCGCTGCGGTGTATGAGGGCAAGCTCCACTCCGATGCCGCCAGAAATCTAACGAGGAGGCGAAAGCGACGCGCGATATTCTGATGAGCCTCCTCGGCCAGCGCGTAATCGACCGAAACGGCAGAGAACGCGCGATGACGCTTGACGATGTGCTCGTCGTCGCTCCCTACAACATGCAAGTGAACCTGCTCCGCTCTTACTTGCCCGATGGCGCCCGGGTTGGCACCGTCGACAAATTCCAGGGTCAGGAAGCGGAGGTGGTGATCGTCTCAATGACGACTTCCGGTGCGGATGACATGCCACGAGACGCATCATTTCTGCTGTCGCGTAATCGCTTTAACGTGGCAATAACCCGCGCGCGTTGTTTGGCTGTTATCGTCGCGTCCCCGGGACTGCTCGATCTCGTTGCCAGCAATATAGACGAGATGCGGCTTGCCAACCTCTTATGTTGGGCTGCAGATTTTGCCGGTGACAAGGCTACAGCCGGGGACCGGCGTCGTGAATTCTTGTAAAGTTGTCCCACGCAACCAAGGTACCGAGGAACATGCCGGACCCGATCAACGATAAACTCGCCCACGACATCAGCAGCTTCGCTCTGACCTGGGCATTGATGCTGACGCTGTTTCGCAAGAACGTAATAACGAAGGAAGAAATTCTGACGAGCCTGGAACTTGCGAAGGATCCGACGAAGAATACCGCCGCGATCGACGAGCTCATTCAAATTATCGGCAGCCTGGAGCTCAAGCCACCGAACTGACATTGTCGCAGATGGTCCGGGTGGCCCTGCTTCAGAGCAGCCGTCAGCATTACTGGACGACGGAAATTAGGGCATCCCGACGAGAACATACTCAATAATTTTTCCCTCGGGCGCTGACAGCGGAACGCCCTGCGAGTGATGGCGGATGCGCTCAAAGAAGACGTTCACGCGTCGAAACCGTGCGGTCATCATTTCTATCAATGACGCGATGGGTAAGAACCCGCGGTCGCCATAACTGAGCATCAGGTGCAGACCCGCGCTTGAGCAACGCGCAAACACCTCGCCCAGTTCGCGTTCGGCAGCCCGCGGCTGATACTCAAATCGAGAGCTGAACCGCTGCGCGCGGGGCGGATAGCGTCCCACACCCTCGCAAGCCGGATAATCATATGCGAGGAGCACGTTGAGGACGTGATAGTAACGCGAGTACTGGAGTTTCGAATAAGGCGGATCTAGATAGACTCCGGCTGGGCGGACATTACCCAGACCAGTTATGAAGGCATCCAGGGCATCGCGCCAGTCGAGCGTAGTCACGGGACCGTAGGGCATCGCGAGTGCACGGCGAGCCGCGAAACGGCGGAGGGCGAGCTCAAACTCCCAGAATACACTACGTGCGCGACGCTCGATAATATCCCTGAGCGATTTAAGCGACGTCAGTTTCGGCGGCTGAGCGAAATGCGGCCCGGAGTTGCAGGTGCATACAGCGATAATTAGCGCGGCAAGGCACAGATCATGCATTGGGTCTTCCGCGGCTAGCACGTTCTCGATTGATGTGCGCAAGCTGTCGATCTCGGCGGCCTGCGAAATACCGAAGTAAGCGTTGGAGTATCGCGCGGTGCAGAGCACGTGGGGCGATCCGGCTGGCGGCGCTGCCTCAGCTGGCAGGACCATCCTCGAACAAAATGACTCATACGCCTTGAGTGTTGATGCGTTGTAATCGGCATGAAGGAATGCTGCCTCCTCCTCCAGGGAACTTGCAATGAGATGCTGAATTCCGTCCAGGTTAGCGTCGAAGGCGGGTTTGAGACGGCGCAGGAGATCAGCGACATGGCTCGGGTCCAGCGATATGCCCTGAGCGCGAGTGAGTAGGGCGGCATAGGGATTAGCATCGTTTGCCGTCACGGGATGACGAGCTGCATATTTGCGCGCGACGATACCGGTTCCCGCCATGAGGTCCAGCAGAGGCGCTCCCTTCGGGAGGTAGGCGACAGCAACCCCGAACAAGAGTTCTGTCAACCTTTCCTTACTCCCGTATAGTTTGGGTGTCGTATACATTTCAAACTCATCCAGCGTACCTCCGGTGCTGATCTCGCGCCAAAGCTGGACTGATGACAAAAGATTAATGCTGGTCCCCGAAGACCAGAGAGTTAGCTCGATCTCCGCATCGATCACCGTTGGTGCCAACGGTGCGTTGGTGACCCCTTTATGTTCATTCGAAATCTGATTACACAGTGCCGCCAGGAAGCACTGTATGAGCGAGGGTTTGACAGAGCGCCTATCGACGGTGACGGCCAGGGACGGTGAGAGGCTGAACGCAGCAATGGGAAGCATTCGATTGTCAATGCTAGTGGGAAGACTGAGCCCCTTATGCGCAGCGTTCGCGACAAAATCGGCTACACTAGCGAATAGCTCGTCGCGCTGCAGCAAGCGTCCCTGAATAGCGGACAGCTCTCGAGCCGACCGACCAGCCTCGAAGGACCGCGGAATGTATTCGTCGATCGGATTCGACGCTGGTCGGAATTTATTCAGCACGTGTGGGGCTCTTCACAAAGACTATCATCCTGTTCTCGCTGCGCGGAGTCGTGGCCATCGACTCCATTTTCTCCAACACTAACCCGCAGTGTGCAAGGTCTGAGACGAGCATTTCTATGGCCTGTGCGTTCGCCTTGAAGTAGTTCGCCGCGAGTCGGGCACCGGGACGCAGCTGGAGCGCAATCCGATTTTGATCCTCGCGTGGTACACCGAAGTGGAAGACAAAAGCCGAGATCGCGCCATCAAAGGAATCGTTGGGAAGGGCCCGCCACTGGTCTAACCGCAATACCCTCTCACCCCGGCGGGCAGCAAGCTCAAGCATTTTCTGCGATACGTCGGTTCCGATCAGTTCGAGATCATCAGAGTGTCTCTCTATTCGACGGACGGCCTCGAGCGCTAGACCTGTGCCACAGCCGAAATCGAGGATGCGGGGTGTCTTAACGGCGCAGTTGCCCAATACCGCTTGTAGCAATAGGCGGGCGGTCTCGATGTTCACGTCGGGCGATGTGAGACGGTCGTAGACGTCAGCAATGAGATCGAACAGGACGGCAGACACCACTGGGTCTGGCGCTGCCGGAAGATAAAAGCGGTCGACGAACCGAAGGTAGGTAGCATCTGCGCACTCTATGCGCTTCGGGAACGGGTACCCAACAGTTGGATCCATCTCGTGCGAAGGGGGGCGAAGGAGTGCCGCATAGATAGGGGGCCCATCGTCCCTGCTGGGCAGCTCCCAGACTCCAGCGAGCACGAGTCCGCTAGCTTGCGATGCGTCGGCAAGATGGCGTTCTCGGCGATCGAGGAGTAGCGTCGTTTCCGGGTCAGCCTCAAGGATTGCGATCGGATCAGCCTGATGCATCCAGCACGATCGCGCGCGCGATCTCCTCATCACCAATATCGAGAAACATGTGAAAGCTCAAAGCAACATAGGTCAGTTCGCCAAGCTCGACGGGGACATTTACGCTCAACTGCCCCAATTCCGACCGAACTGCATCGAAGAATTCTTCTGACCACCTAATCGAACCGTATGCGCTGAAGGGAAACCCCACCAGTGCTTCGACGGTGCGCCAAATCCACTGGAAGTCCAGATGCCAGCGGTCCTGCCTTAAGCGGGGCATTATTTGGATCGCGCAAAGCCCAAGCGGCTGTTCAAAACGGTCGAGTGGCGGAATGATCGGAAGTAACACCCGCCTTGTCGGGCGGCCGCCCTTTAGAGCATCGACAGTCGGTGCATGGTTATATAGTGACCGCCCGTCAGAAAGTCCCATGTGAAGCCTTGCGCCAAACAAGCCTTCATATTCTTTGAAGTTCCGATCATAGTAGCTGTTCAGCGATGACTCTTGGCCGGTCCAATAGTCCGGAATACGCTTGAGGGTAGGCGTCGGCGAATGTGCGAGTGCGAAGCCCGTCAGTGAGAAGTAGCCTGTTCACCCGAGCCACCGCAGCAAACGAAGTCGACGTTTTCGAGACTCAGCGTCCAGGTCTATGAACGGACGGTTCAGGAAATCAATATCAGGAATGCGAAGGTGCACGTCCACGAGTGCTTCGAGCACTGTCGAAATAGCCGCGGACACACTTTCCACCACCATTCCGCGGTCGCGAAACACCTCAAGATGGCGTGAGTCAATGCTTAGCCTCCGCTGGACACTGTAGAGCCGATCGCTCCATTGTTCGCGATTCAAGCGTAACCACTCGAGCGTGTTGGATGCATTCTCGGGCGCGCCGATCACAATCACAAAGTGTATATTTGGATTGCGAAGGCATGCCCGAATCACGCGGGCAAGGTTGCTCTGCCAAAAGTCAGGAAGGCCACCTCCCACTACTGGACGGTCGTCTATCTCGACGACGTCCGCGACCAGATGACGGATGTCCTTTGCAAGTCCAATCGCAAAATCGCCTATCGGGAGCAGCAAACAGGGCGATAGAGCGGACGCTGGGGCCGGCACCTGATGGCCTTTGGCCGGTACCCATCGCTTAATTACGTCGGCAAATGGCGAACTGGACGGGTACCAAGCTCGACCGATTCGTACCGTAATATTGCTGCCGGTTGCGACATTCTGCACGAGGCATAATCGCACTGCAGGCGCGCCGTCTCTGGTTACATTGAGGCAAAGCGTGCATGCATCTGCCCCATTTGCGTCAACCGAAAGTGATAGTTCGTCGTGCGTGGAAAGCGGCAGGCCCGAAATAAAATTGGCTCGGAAAAGCGCCCATGTCACAATTGCGGCCCACTCGGACGCGGCCAAATTTGCACACACCAATGAGGCCGACGCCGCACCCGCGGCTGATCCGGGCGCGTGAAGCGATGATCCTGGCGGTCCAAATGTTCAATAGCTCGGCTCTCAATTTCAAGACTGAAGTCTTCGCGGTTTTGGCAAACATATCCTGGACATATCTGTTGCATGAATTTTATGCGCGTAACGGCGTGAAGGTCGTTCAGGACGACGGTCGATCACTGCTATTGAGCCAAATGGTCGAAAGGCAGGACTGTCCGCTATCAGAGGGAGTCCGCAATAATCTCCGTGCGTTGAAGATTATTCGCGATGACGTTGAACATAAGGTACTTGGTAAAGCGGATATCAGGTGGTACGGGCTCTTTCAAGCATGCTGCTTGAATTTCAATCGAGCACTCTGCGCTCTTTTCGGAGACCGCATGACGCTTGCGGGCGAATTGTCCTTTGCTCTGCAATTCACACGGATGGATGTTGAGCAGCTCGGCACGCTCAACAAATATGAAATCCCTGCCCATATCGATGCAATTGACGCGCGTTTGGAGCAGACGCTGACAGACGATCAGCGCGCCGATCTGGAATACCAGTTTCGTGTGATCTATACACTTGATGCTGCATCGAAGGGCCGGTCGCATTTTGAATTTGTTCGCCCGACCTCTGCCGAAGGCAAAGAAATCAGAAATGTCCTCGTTCAATACAAGGCTGCGGATCACTTGTATCCGCACAAGCCCGCTCATGTATGCAAACTTGTATCAAAAAAGGTCGGGAAGAAATTTACGCCGCACAATCACGCGCAAGCGTGGCACTTGCACGAAGTACGCCCTAAGGGGGGTGTGAAGCAGCCGGAGAACACGAACAGGGAATACTGCATTTATCACGCCGCGCACGGCGACTACACGTACTCCGATAAATGGGTCGAGAGGCTGGTCGAGGAAATTGCTGACGATCAGAAATTTGCAGCAATCAAGGCTGTGAAGCTCTGACGTTCCAGCGGCTCGGGGCTATACTTGCCGCATGTCCAAGAAACTCCCCCTCACGGATTTCCGGGCCGTTCGAAGCATGCTCGAACCGCATGAATTCGCCGAGGGGCGGGACGTGGCGCCCTCCGATCTCGTCGATCAAGACGTGTGGGACGGCATCATGCATCTGCCGGAAGATGTCTCGATCAGAACTTCCGATCACAACGGCACGCGTCTGAAACTTCTCCATAGCCTTTGGGCCGATTGGGTGACGGCAATTGGAAATCCGGACAAGCCGGACGAGATTTACAATTGCATGCTGGACGCCGCCGACTGCTTTCAGTGCGCGACGTTCAACTTCCTACACGGCTATTACCGCGCCGCTCTCGCTGAATTGCGGGTTGCGCTCGAACTCATGATGATCGGCGCTTACGGAAGCCTCTACCCGAACGACAAGGAATACGTTGCCTGGAAAACCGGCGCGGGCGAGCTGAGCTTCACCCGCTGCCGTAAGCGCCTTTCAGGAAACTTGCGTAAAGGCGACGGCAAGTGGCTGTTTGAAGACGGCGAATTCTTCGCAGCGACTTATCAGAAGCTCTGCAATTATACCCATTCGCGCCCGGACGCGAGCGACGGCGCGCTGTGGGAGAGTAACGGTCCCGTCTACAATAACGAAGCTCTTATGCTGACCTTCTTTACGACGCTGTCCGTCTTTGCGATGTGCTATCTTCTTGTCCGCATCGCGCGCCGCGACTTTGTAATGCCCGCCGATAGCGATATCTTGTTCGAGCTTGACTGGATGCCGAACTATACCGGGCTCGTCCGGGCCTTTGCCGATCTTTACGGCGCGCCGCCCAGGCCCCCATGACGAGTTCCCGGTGCGATCAATCGGGCGAGTTCGGATAGGCGGGGGTCTCCGCTTCGATAGCCCGCCATTGGTCATATAAATCACTTGCGTAAAGTATCTAAAAATGATACGTTACGTATGTGAAAAATACCAAACAACAGCCCAATATCAGGCAATTCGTCTCTAACCTGGCCGCTGGCGGGCGCTATTTCTTTGCCTCCCGCGAAGCTCAGTCCGCGCTGGGCGTGTCGCCTGACGCCGCCAAGCTTGCCTTGAATCGTATGGCAAAGCAGGGCGGCATCGCGAGCCCGGCGCGGGGATTCTACGTCATCGTCCCGCCGGAATACCACAGCCTCGGCTGCCTTCCCGCCGATCAGTTCATCCCGGCCCTGATGAAGAGCCTTGGCCAAACCTATTACGCCGGCCTCCTGTCGGCCGCCCAATATCACGGCGCGGCGCATCATCGCCCGCAGGAATTCCAGGTTTTTCTTGCCAAGAATCGCCGGCCGATTCAGTGCGGCAGCGTGCGCGTTGCGTTCATGGCCCGCAAGCGCATCACGGATGTTCCGGTCCAGAGCTTCAATACGCCGCGCGGCACAATCCTTGTCTCAACGCCCGAAGCAACGGCAATTGACCTTGTCGGCTACCAGCATCACGCCGGCGGGCTGGATCAGGTGGCGACGATACTTTCGGAGCTTGCCGAGAAAATCGATCCCGGAAAACTCGCGGCTGCCGCACAGACCGCACCTATTCCGTGGGCGCAGCGGCTTGGCTATCTGCTTGAGCGGATCGATGCCGGTAAAAAAGCCTCCAGGCTCAAAACTTATGTGCAAGAGCACGCAAGATTGGCGACCGTGCTTTTGCCAATCGCGCCGCGCGGCGATGCCCGCCGGGACGATGACTGGAACCTCTACGTCAATGCGGATGTGGAGGCGGAAGCGTGATCCCGCGCGACTACATCACAGAATGGCGCGCACACGCGCCGTGGGTGCAGGATATTCAGGTCGAACAGGACCTCGTCATCTGCCGGGCGCTTATCGACATTTACTCCCATCCGCTTCTGAAAGACGCGCTCGCCTTCCGTGGAGGCACGGCGCTATACAAGCTTCATCTCAAACCGGCCGCCCGTTATTCCGAGGACATCGATCTCGTACAGGTCAAGGCCGGAGCCGCAGGCCAAATGATGCAGGCTCTGCGCGACGTTCTCGATCCCTGGCTGGGCGAGCCGCGCTGGAAACAGAACGAAGGCCGCGTCACCTTCGTCTATCGCTTCGACTCTGAAGACACGCCGCCGATAAGGCTGCGCCTGAAAGTCGAAATCAATTCACGTGAGCATTTTGCCGTTCACGGCTTCACCAGCGTTCCCTTCGCGGTTTCGTCTCGCTGGTTTGAAGGCTCCTGTCAGATCACGAGCTACGAGCTTGACGAGCTTCTGGGCACGAAATTGCGTGCCCTGTATCAGCGCAGGAAGGGTCGGGACCTGTTTGACCTTGCAACCGCCCTGAAAAATCCGGCGGTGGACCCGGCCCGCATTATCGCTGCGTTCTCCGAATATATGGTCCAGGGCGGTCATCACATCACACACGAACTCTTTGAGCGGAATCTCGCTTCTAAGCTTCACGATCCACTGTTTACCGCCGACATCGGGCCCTTGCTCGCACCCGGACATCGCTGGGACATTGCCGATGCCGCGAAGGCGGTGTCATCGCGCCTGATCGCTCTGCTGCCCCGCCCGTAGCGGCATCCTACATCCGACAGTTGCGTGTGTTCCTGTAATGTTCTAGACCAGTTTCCTGGCCCGATTTTCGCGGCAGGGATGCAATACGATCCCCTGTTCATCTGTCGCGCGCTGATATCGATTGGAACAACGAATGTGGGCAGATAATGAAACAGCCCGCGACTTTCTGAATTTCACCGGCGTCTCCGATACCGTCGCGGAAATCATCGTTCAGGCGAATGGCCGGCCAATTTCCATCGGCGTTTCCGGTGCGTGGGGCGTCGGCAAATCCTCAATGATCAAGCTGATCCGTACTTCGCTTGAACATCGCGACAAGGGCCACCCATCCAAGTTCGTATTCGTCGAATTCAATGCCTGGCTTTATCAGGGATACGACGACGCACGCGCGGCGCTGATGGAGGTCATCGCCACAGCTTTGGCCGATGAGGCGAATGCTCGCAAGACGGCGCTCGACAAGACCAAGGAGCTGCTCAAGCGCGTCGACTGGTTCCGCACCGCAAAACTCGCTGGCACGGCGGCGGCGCTGTTCATGGGCGTGCCGCCGATCGCGCTTGCCGGTGAAGTCCTGGATATTGGCAAGAAGCTGATTGCCGGTGAAATCACCGGCGACGAACTCGCGAAACTCGAAAGCAATGTCACTCAAGCTACTGCCGCTGCGGCCGGCTTGCTCAGGCCCAAAGTGGATTCCTCACCGCCCAAGGAGATTCACGCGATCCGCAAGTGCTTCGAGGACGCCCTGAAGGAAATGCGCGTAACCCTCGTCGTGCTGATCGACGATCTGGACCGTTGTCTCCCGCCGACAACCATCGCCACGCTGGAGGCGATCCGGCTATTCCTGTTCCTGGAAAATACCGCCTTTGTCATCGCCGCCGACGACGCGATGATCAAACATGCCGTCCGCAAGCACTTCGACGGAGTCGATGACAAGCTTGTCACCAATTATTTTGACAAGCTGATTCAAGTGCCGATCCGCGTTCCGCCGCTCGGCACCCAAGAGGTGCGCGCCTACATGATGCTTCTGTTTGTCGAGAACAGTACGCTCGCGCCCGAAGAAAAGGAGTCCATCCGCGCAAGAGTCTGCGCACAGCTCGCGCAGACCTGGCGCGGCCGCCGCGTCGATCGCGCCTTCATGGAAACCCTGCACCAGAACCTTCCGCCCGAGTTGGTCGCGCGTTTCGACAGTGCAGACCGGCTTGCGCCCCTCATGACGACCGCCTCGCAGATCGCCGGCAATCCCCGGCTGATCAAACGGTTCCTCAACGCGCTTTCCATCCGCATGGCCATTGCCAAGGTTCATGGCGTCGGAATCGACGAAGCCGCACTTGCCAAGATGCTTTTGTTTGAACGGTGCGGCGAGCCGGCGGCCTATGATGCCTTGGCCAAGGCAGTGACCGAAGACGAGCAGGGCAAGCCGCACTTCCTGACCGAATGGGAGGAGAAGGCGCATACTGGCCAGGAACTCGAGCTCGACGCGCCGTGGGATTCGCCGTTTATACGCGAATGGTTGACGGTGCCGCCGAGGCTCGGCGACCTCGACCTGCGTGGCATTCTCTATGTCAGCCGCGAACATGGCCCGCTCATCACGCCCGAGGACCGCCTGTCGTCGGAAGCCGCCGACGTACTGGTCGCTCTCCTTCAAAATCCGGATATGGCGGCCACGCTGCGCGACAGGATGACTCGCCTGTCACGCCCCGAAATGACTGTCATTATGGATCGTGTGCTGGAGCGGGCGCGCCGCGAACAGTCCTGGGGAACACCGCCTATTCTTGACGCCAGCATCGCCGTCGCGGCGGCTGACCCGCCTCAGGGCAAACGTGTAGCGGCATTTCTCCGCGAACGGCCTTCGGCGCAGATTACACCGAGTCTTATCCCCAAGATTGCAGACGAGCCGTGGGCAGGCGAGCTGCTTGACGCATGGAAGAATTCTGATGTCACCGCGCAGGTGAAGCGCGCTATCACACTGAGGAAGAAAGATGGGCACGTCTCGGTCTAGTCCCGGCGCACCGCCAGGTGTGCCGATGGTGCCGCCTTGGGTGCCTCCTGCCGTGCCGCCTGACAGCCCGGCTCCAGCTCCGCCCGACCCGGCGGCCCCTCCACAACCTGCACCGGCCGCTCCCGCGCCGGCAGTACCTATGGCTCCGGCCGGGCGTTTTGGACCGGCCCGCACCAGCCTTGGTCGCTTTGCGGGATCTGGGTCGCGCAGCGACATGCAGCGCGGCCTCGGCCACTACGTGCACAAAGGCATGGGCGGAAGCCGGATGGCCGCGCGCCGTTTGGGCTCCGCCGCGCGCACTGCGAGTGTGCTCCACGGTGCGCTGTCGGCGATCGCCGCTGGTCAGCCCGCCGTAGCTGGAACTCCAATCGATCCCGCCGTTCTTCGTGGGCGCACGGCGGACGAAATCATGAATGCTGTGGTGGAGGCCGTGCGCCCCGTCGACGGGACGCAGGATGCCGAGGCGGACCGCAACGCGATCAAGGATGCGCTTTCTCAGCTTCTCGACCAGTTTCCGAACGCCGATCTGTTGAATCTCGACGACGATCAACGCGGCTTCGTCGTCGAACGTTTTGTTGCCGTCGACATTTTCAACCGTATTTATCTTGATGTCGGCAAGGCTGTTCAGGACAAGGCGCCCACATCTGCGGTCGCGTTGAGCCGCCTCCGCGCGATCAAGGATTACGTCAGGGAAACCGTCGCGTCTGTTTTCCGAAGAATCCTCGCTGCCGGCGCGACTCTGACGGCGCGCCGCACAGCGGCGATCGTGAATCAGACGATTCAGGAGACCTTCCAGGTGTTCGAAGGTTTCCTCTGATGAAGATCCTCTGTGCGCCTCTCGACCTCGGCTTCAAGATCGGCAAGCGTGCCGATCTTGAAATCGTGCTGTACGGCCATCCCGATACACCGTCGCGCGGTGGTGCGGGAGCCAATATTCGCGAGGTGTTACGCCGTCTCGAATTGAAGCCCGCCGCGCGCGCGTGGGACATACTTTCGATTGCTCTTGCGGTGACCGCTGCGGACATGGCGGTCCGACGAAACGAAAGTCCCGACGGCTGGACGCGCGAAATCGACTTGCAGGTTGCCGTCGGCGATCCCGCCTTCTGGTCATCGCAAAGCGCGCTGCTCACCGCCGCTTTGCGTTTTCTCACGACAGACATTTGGACCCTCGCGTTCCTCGACAAGGGCATCGTTCCGGTTCCGCCCAAGGCCGCAAAGATGCCCCTGGAAGATTGCGTGTCGCTTCTGTCAGGCGGGCTGGACAGCCTCATCGGCGCATTGGATTTGACCGCCCGCCACAAGAAGAAGCCCTATCTGGCCAGCCAAGTCGCGCTTGGCGACAAGCGGAAACAGGCCTACTTCGCGTCCAAAATCGCAGGCGGGCTCAGCCACCTGCAACTGAACCACGTGGTGACGTGTCCCGGAGAAAATGAGCGCTCTCAGCGGGCAAGGTCACTGATTTTCTTCGCCTATGGAGTGCTGCTGGCTACCACTCTCAAGCGCTACCACGAGGGGAAGACCGTCACGCTTTATGTATGTGAGAACGGCTTCATCTCGATCAATCCGCCCTTGACGCCGGGACGCCTTGGCAGTCTCAGCACCCGTACCACCCACCCGGAATTTATGAGTCTTTTTCAAGCGCTCTTGAAAGCCGGAGGGCTCAATGTCCAAATCGAGAACCCCTATCAGTTCAAGACCAAGGGCACGATGCTGACGGAATGTGCCGATCAGGTATTTCTCACCAAGCATGCGCACCTCACGACAAGCTGCGGACGTTTTGCGCGCAATGGCTACCGCCATTGCGGACGCTGCGTACCGTGTCTCATTCGCCGCGCCGCATTTCGTGCGTGGAAAAAGCCGGACAAGACTGTCTACGTCTACGCCGATTTGTCAAAAGATGACCGCGATCATGCCGGCTTCGACGATGTGCGCTCGGCGGCTATGGCTCTTGCCGCTGTGCAGGCGGACGGTCTCGATCGGTGGCTCGGAAGCAGCTTGAGTTCGCAGAGGATTCCTGACACGACGCCCTATAAGGGCGTCGTCAGCCGTGGTCTCGACGAACTCAGAGGCTTTTTCCGTCATGCAGGCGTGAAGTGATCGATTTTCACTGCCATCTCGACCTTTATCCCGATCCCGCTCCAATAGCCGAGGAGTGCCGGCGACGCGGCATGTACATTCTTTCAATGACGACCACGCCGTCGGCTTGGCCGACCTCAAGCGGATTGTCCAAAGAGGGCGATCATATTCGTACAGCGCTCGGCCTCCATCCGCAGGTCGCCCATGAGCGCCTTGGCGAGCTTTCGGTGTTTGACGCTCTTGTCGGCGGCACACGTTATGTCGGTGAGATCGGCCTTGATGGCGCTCCGGAATTTCGGGACCACTGGCAAGCTCAGGTTACGGTGTTCACGCACATTCTCGATTCATGCCGGCGCGCCGGCGGCCGGATCATGTCTATTCACAGCCGGCGCGCAAGCAAAGCCGTGCTTAAACATCTTTCGGAGCACAAGGCTGCCGGCACATCCGTCCTGCATTGGTTTTCAGGAACCCTCGCTGAGCTTGAACAAGCGATTGATCTCGGCTGCTGGTTCAGCATCGGCCCCGCGATGCTGCGCAGCGAGCGTGGGCGAGAACTCGCGGTGCACATGCCGCGTGACCGTGTGCTCACGGAATCGGATGGGCCATTCGCACAGATGGATGAGAAGTCTTTGAAGCCGTGGGACGTGCAGTACGCTGTAGATATTCTGAGCACACTATGGAGTGTTCCCGCCGATAAGGCGGATACAACGCTTCGCGAGAATCTTCGAAGGCTGGTTATCTCACCGGCGCTTGTCTAGATCAGCACGCCATCAAGGCAAGATGCAGCCTCGGGATGGGGGCTTGCCAAGCGATACCTCGGCTGGTCAGAGGCGCTTCGTTTCAAGTCTCCGCGCGCGTCGGCCGCCGTCAAAAATATCGTCAAAAATGTTTGAGGGTCTTGCCCGTCGACACAATGAAGATACCGAGCGGTCAAGCTGGCAGTGAATCATGTTTCCGCTCTTGTAGCAGCACAATCATCCCGAACTATCTTTGCCTAGAGGCGTTCTTGGCTAGGTTAGCTCGATTCAATTCACTGCGGCATGCTCGATCACGAGATTGACTCTGGCTTGCCCCTTTTTTTTCAATGCGTTCCAATTTGCGCAGGTCGTCGAAGAACATGCGCGGGTGCCAACCCTTTCGCAGCCCGTCGAGCAGAAATTCATCGAGGAGGTCAAGCGTGAATTCAACGGCGGGGCCGGCCGCCTGGGCCGCTATACCGCCAAGCAGAGCACCGGGTACCGCTCCTTCAACCGTGTGACCAAGAGCCGCCCCAACCGAAGCCAGGGCCATAGCCTTCGTAAATTTTCCGGTTTTCGAATCAAGCGGTCCCTTCGCTTCGGTAATGGCCGCGAGATATTCCTCGGTTATGCTTTTGTCGCCGGAGGTTGTTGTTGACAGCCATGCTCTGAACTGCCGGGATTTTCGCTTTTCGCGAAGTTTGGGGGCTTTCTTCAATCCTTCTTGCAACGAGGGAAACAACCCTTTCAGGTCAGGCATATTTTCCAGCTTCGCCAATTCACCAAAACCTTTGATGGCGTCGCCTGAAGTCTCAATTTTCTCAAGCGAGTCTGAAAAAAGAGAGAAATATTCGAAAGACGACAGCGCCGTCATTTGGCGCGACAAAAGGTGGCGGTACTCCAGAAGGCCTCCAGCGCATTTTCCCAAGAGCGCTCTCTGGGGAAGCATAAGGTGGCCCAGGCTTTGCTTATCAGGATCGAAGCCAAGCGGTTTCAGCTTTCCCGAAGCAAACGCCGAATTGGTAAGCGCGACGGTTTCGGCTGCAAGACCTGGTGCCGGCATCTCGTAAAGAGGGAGGACCTTCTTCTTAAGGCGCTTTAAAACATACCCGGGCGGTTTCTCCGCGAACCAAGCGAGTCCAAGATCGAAGGATTCTTCGGGATCGCAGTGAGCACGCGAGCTTAAATTTCCGGAAGCTATCGCGTTGACGCCGGGAATGTCGTCCACCATGTGAACGATTGTTGGCGTCCAAAGGACGAATTTAATTGCTTCCTGCTCCAATAGAGCTTCGAGGCCTTTCTCGCCAATTTGCCTATATAAAAAGGCGAGCGGTACATTCTCTCCGTGAATCTTGAGCGAAACCTTATCGAACAAGAGCAAGTGTTCGAACAGCGCCGCGCATTCTGCAACAGCGCGTGCAGGCAACTGCCGCACATCTTCAGCGCTCAGAGGTTTCGGACCGACAACGAAATACTTCGTACAGAAATCATTGAGCGAAGGATAAAATGCATTGGTTGGCATGGGTCATTTTCTACGAGGTCGAAATGCCTTCGCGAATGCGCGAAGCTAGGGCCTCATAGTCCAAGCCGTCGGGTGCTGTATATCGCTTTTGCGACCCTTTTGAGAGACTGACAGCATGCTCAACGTGGCGGCCTGGCATCGGTTCGAGGTTCGCGGCAAAAGCCAGAAAGGCATTGATTCTATTGAATAATCTTCTGTTGCCTTTGAAAGCCTCACCGTCGTAAGCCATTGAAAACAAATGAAGAAATGACATTTGTTGTTGAAACTTACACAGTAACTTACACATAAGAGCCTTATGCGTAGAAAAAAGCAAATAATTCAATATGATAGCTTATCAGTATAAAGACTCAAAATCTTTCAAATCACGAAAAGCTCAAACAGTACTATCTGCTAGAGCAGTAGCGTCCGCGAGGTTGTACGCTTCGTCTCAAGAGGTGCGCAACTGCACATAACCCGGAATTATGGGCGGCTTAGCTCTCCGTAGATTGGGTTACCGTCGCAAAACACCGACCAGGCATGATCGAGCTTCCTGGTTAGTGCGGCGAGCCGATAACCGATACGCGGTCCGTTCACGTCCTCACCGGGATGTCAGGAGAGCTCGACCGAGCCGTCACTCAAGGAGGCCGCGCAAGCGTAGTTGTGACTCGATGACGGACAGTTCGAGTTGCGCCCGCTGCAACCCCGCGCGTCCCCTGTCGGGATTGCTTCTGGGGTCGTTGTCGATTCGGCGCTCTGCCGCCGCTACCCGATCTCGTGCGCGCTCCAGGTCGGCAACGGTGTACTGCCGAGGCTCCGTCCGGGTGCGTTTCTTACGCGGTCCCTTCGCCGCCCTCCTGGCGAGGATGGCCACCTTGAGCTGCTTCCCAGTCGCCATCGTGACACTCCGATTATCCCGGCGGATCCCGCCAATTAAACATATTAGGCGCGGCTTCGTGAGCCGAGTCGCGCTAATCTTGGGGGTCCATGGAGCTGAGCCGACCACCACTCGTCGTCGCCTTCGAGCTGAGCGAGAAGCGTAAGGCGATCGTTGCCGACGCTCTCGCCGGCGCAAGCGCCGTCGTATATCTCACCGAGCTCGATGGGGCGGCCCGCACCGAAGCGCTGCGCAACACCGGCGTGCTCTTGACATTTAACACCTCCAAAGAACTGCGGTCCGGCGAGGCAGAGCTGTTGGCCGGCGCGCGGCTGATCCAGTTCATTATCGCTGGCGTGGACTTCATTCCGCTGGGCGAGCTCCCGGAGGGTGTGCCAGTGGCAACCAACGGCGGCGGCTTTGCCGAGTCGATGGCTGAGCACGCGCTCGCCATGGCACTTGCCGCTGCCAAGCGCTTGATCTTGGAGCACGAAAATCTCAAACTTGGCCAGTTCAATCAGTTCACGCGGACCCGCATGCTTGCGGGCGGGGTCTGCGGAATCTTCGGCTTTGGCGGTATCGGAGCCGCGACCGCCCGGCTGATGCACTGCATCGGCATGCGGGTACACGCCATCAACCGGCATGGCCGGACAGATGAGCGGGTGGACTGGATCGGAACGCCGGAGCAGCTGAATGAGCTCCTGGAGGTGGCCGACGTTCTGTTGATCAGTGCGCCGCTCACCCGTGCTACTTACGGCCTGATCGGCGCCGCCGAGCTTCGCCGCATGAAGGACGATGCCATTCTCGTCAACGTGGCCCGTGGGGAGATCGTGCAGGAAAGACCGTTGTATGACCACTTGGTCAGCCACCCGCGCTTCACCGCCTGCATCGATGCCTGGTGGATTGAACCGGTACGCCACGGAGAGTTCCGCATCGATCAACCGTTTCTCGACCTGCCGAACGTCATCGGCTCACCGCACAACTCGGCACAGGGCGGAGACGCGCACGATATCAGCTTGCGCCGCGCAGTTGAGAACTGTCGCCGCGCCTTGATCGGCGAGGCGCCACTTCACGTCATCGGGCTCGATGAGCGGCTGATGTAGAACTGTGACTGCCCGTCCCAACATCGCCCGGGTCGCGGTGGCGAGGGCCGCTCGCCATGCCTATCTGACGCTCGGACCTTGAGGAACCAAAGAATAAGCAAGCGTAGGGCGGCCTCAGCCCGGACGTGCAGCGATGAACGACCACACAGACTTGATGGCCGAAGCGCGGGGAGATTAGACCATGACCAAAGATCGGATCAAGGATAGCGACCCGATCATGATCGTGGATGATTGTATCGACCACGTGGATCGCACGCTCACTCCGCTTGGCTGGTTCTATAAGCACAACGCCATGCACGCGGGCACGACCCCGATGGTGCTCGACGAGTTCGGCCGCTGTGCTCGGTGTGTTAAGCTTGGTTTTTGGAAACCGGATGCCTAGCGTGATCGAGCTTCCGTCTTAGTAGAGCAGGCGAGGGATCGGTCGACGAGACGCATTTGACCGAACCAAAGCTGACCCTCAATTTTCTCGCGGTGCGAAAATTTCCACCCTCACCGCGCCGTTGTTGTGGCGGAGAATTGCCGCCCGACCTCCGTCACGCCTGACGCCAAATGCGAGGAGCAATGCAAGCTGATCCGGGTTGCTATCGTCGATGGTACGTCCAGCCGGGATGACCTCAAGCGGCAAGTTTGTTTGTGTCGCCGAGACGACTTCCGGCAAGTTGACCTTCATACCACGCCAATCGGCCGGTAGGCCCGGCGGCAGTTCGCACCACTCAATATGCGCTTGCGGGAACAGGCCATCGACGTGAGCGCAGCCCTTGGCGTTGGCGAACATAAGGACCCACCCAGGCATCTTTTGGTCGCCGTCAAACACCGCATCGACCATGTTCGGAAGATCGCCCAACTTCATCGTGAACGTTTTAGATTTCGCACACTCGCGTGGAATTTCCGTGATCATCTTCTTGGTCAAATAGGCCATTGGGATTTCTCCGGTTATTTGCGGAGCCATCAGGCAACCGCCTCGTCTGTGCGAACCACCTTGCGCGGAGACGCAGGCTGGCGTCGGGCCGATTTCGCAGAAGCCCGAACTCTTGACGATGGGCCGAACCTATAATGGGGAACGGGATGGCTCAAGAACCGACGTACTGCCGTTGGCGGCCATCGGCTCACATGGTTAAAGCAGTGCTGTCGATTTGCGAGCGGAAATTCCAACGCAAGCGGCGGCATCTATGCAGGTGTGAACTTCAATCATCTTGGTAAGGCAGATCGTCGAAAGGCACGTTGTTGACGACAAGGGCCGATTTCGGCGACGATTATCCTGCTATTTGGGGCTTAGCGAAATCGTGATCCTGAGCGACGTCTTGACGGCCTTTGGCCCCGGCCTCGAATGCCCGGAAGGCGGCGACGACCTTGTGCATCGCATAATCGCGCGGCGCGGGCTTCATGTCGAGATAGGCAAGCGTACTACGCCCTATTTCGAAGAACCCTTCTTGGTACCATTGCGGCACATAGTGGTTGTTTCGCGTCTTTGACATCGGTGGTCGCTATGTAGGATTGCCATTTGTGCACCCAATTCCGCAGTGTCAACAGGCGTAGCTTGGACAGAGCGCAACACAGTCCGGGTTCTCGTGGGCGGACGGCCAGCTCCCCGGGAATTCGCTTCGCTACATCCGGGCCACGGCCTACTCTATTTCCGAAGAACACACACCACATACGTCTCCATGAAACACATCGGCTTCCTCTCCTTCGGCCATTGGACGCAATCGCCGCAGTCGCAGACGCGCTCGGCGTCCGATGCGCTGCTGCAATCGATCGAACTCGCCGTCGCGGCCGAGGAGCTCGGCGCCGACGGGGCCTATTTCCGCGTCCATCACTTCGCCCGCCAGCTCGGCTCGCCGTTCCCGCTACTGGCGGCGTGCGGCGCGCGGACGAAGCGGATCGAGATCGGCACGGCGGTCATCGACATGCGCTACGAGAACCCGCTGTACATGGCGGAGGACGCAGGCGCCGCCGATCTCATCGCCGGCGGCCGCCTGCAGCTCGGCATCAGCCGCGGCTCGCCCGAGCAGGTGATCGATGGCTTTCGTTACTTCGGCTACGCCCCGCCGGAGGGGATGACCGATGCCGACATGGCGCGGCGCCACACCGAGGTTTTCCTCGAGATGCTGCTCGGCAAGGGCTTCGCCAAACCCAACCCCCGCCCGATGTTTCCGAACCCACCGGGCCTCCTGCGTCTCGAGCCTTATTCGGAGGGCCTGCGCGAGCGCATCTGGTGGGGCGCCGGCACCAACGCGACGGCGGAATGGGCGGCCAAGCTCGGCATGAACCTGCAAAGCTCGACGCTCAAGATCGACGAGAGCGGCAAGCCGTTCCATGTGCAGCAGGCGGAGCAGATCCGGCTCTATCGTGCGGCGTGGAAGGAGGCCGGGCACGCGCGCACCCCGCGGGTGTCGGTCTCCCGCAGCATCTTCGCGCTGGTCGACGAGCGCGACCGCATGTATTTCGGACGCGGCGGCGAGGAGGGCGACCAGATGGGTATGCTCAGCGAAACCGAGCGTGCCATCTTCGGCCGCAGCTACGCCGCCGAGCCGAACGTCCTCATCGCGCAGCTCAAGACGGATGAACGCGCGGCGCATTCTGCGCTTGCGTTCCATGCTCCACCGCGAGCGCGAGGAGAGCGCTCAGCGCGGCTGCAATACCGCCGACCCTAACTCGGTGACCTCGGCGGCGCGCAGCAGGTGCGAATTCCTGTCGCTTCATTGCCTCCCCGGGACTAAAAAGACAGCGTAGCTGGTCAAACTAGCACACTGGAACTGACCGGGTGTGAATGCTGCCGTGCTCTCGTCGATTGTGACGCGACGGGTTCAATTCATTCCGTGCTCCTCCCAGAGACCCCCTCCGGAGTCGCCTGGACGGGAAGAAGGCAGGGATTCGGTCAAGAACGCCATCGAGGCCAAGGAGCAGCGCGTGGCTGGAAACCTGCATGTCCGCCCGCCAAGCGGTACTGCAATCATATCCATCAGCCCAGCCGCCCAGTCCCCGCCATCATGGTACGGCTGCTTCGACCGATCCGGGGGTTGCGTTGAACCGCGGGCCACGAGTTCGGCTATCGAGATTTCGTGAACTGGGTCGCCACCGTTTCGATCCATTGCGCCGGCCGATGTGTGGAGGGATGAGGTGCAAAGGACGGCATTCTCCCTTTTTCTCGCCGCCCATTTTCTCCGCCTTACGCAGCGCGAGCCGCGCCGCGATTCCGCCGGCGGCATCAGCCGTCACATTACAGCACTCTCGATCCAGCGTGTGCTCAATCCACCGGGCGGGGCAGCGTCGCCTTGAGAAGGCCGCCGATGCGTTAAAAGTATGATGGGGTCTCCCTCCCCGCGGAATCAGCCGACCAAGACATCTGGAAGCCGCTGCGGGGCAAGGAGGGCGGCGCGGCGGCGATATTTTGACGTTCATCTCGAAGATCGTCGAGTGATGGACGAGGCGGTCGATGGCGGCGAGCGCACGCGACAATCAAGGAAAAAGCTGATTGACGCTCAGCGACAATCAAAAAACGCCGCCGAGAAAAAAGCTTGCCAACCTTCGCGCTTCAGATAATTATAGTGTCGCTACCCGCCGCCGCTTCACAGTCTGATTGCCGCCGCCGTTCTCATCCAGATTGTCGGGCGACAGGCATTGCCCTTGAAAACCGAATCTGCGACTGTTGGGCGAAGGTCGAGTGGGGTAATGGTCGAATTCTTGTCCGCGACGGTGCAAACGCGGGTTGGATCAACTACATGTTGAAAGAGCGCCAGAAATCAGAGTTCGACGGTTTCGTTGACTGCATAATTATAGAGTCTTTGCACAATCGTGTGCTGCAGAGGCAGCAAGAAAGGAGGAAGGATACGAGCCGTAAAGCTACGTGAAAGATGAGGGCGGGCCCCTCGGGATCGGCTATCAGGAGCAGGTCCCAAAC
>Ga0208455_1000139_pt1 | contig 49819 bp, 47 predicted proteins | sample June2015DPH_4_50_FD_184690 | JGI IMG/M metagenome (GOLD analysis project Ga0208455, IMG submission 184690) | Peatland microbial communities from SPRUCE experiment site at the Marcell Experimental Forest, Minnesota, USA - June2015DPH_4_40... | ecosystem: Environmental > Terrestrial > Soil >... | reverse complement strand
TCGCGAGGCATTACGGACCGCCAAGCGGGTTTGGCTCGCCACTGACTGTGACCGCGAAGGTCAGCTCATCGGCCAGGAAATTCTTGAGCATTATGAGTACCACGGTCAGGTGATGCGGGTGCTATTCACCGCGCAGGACTCGCAGACCATCCGCGATGCATTTAGTCGGGCAAAACCAAATGCTGAATATGCCCGGCTTTACGCCGCTGCCGTCGCACGCAGGCAGGCCGACCAGATCTACAACCTGTCACTTACGCGCACCGCGACTGTCATCCTGGGTCAAGGTGCGCGACGAGTCATCGGCGTTGGCCGGGTGAAGACGCCGACCTTGGCCATTGTGTGCAAGCGCGAATTGGAAATCCGGAACTTCGTGCCACTCGCCTATTTTGAAATTGTCGCCACTGCAAAGGTTGCGGGCGGTCAGTTCCAGATGCGGCACGCACCGCAGGATCGGATTGTCCGGCGTGAGATTGCTCAGGACGTAGTCAATGCGGCGCAAGACTTCGAGGGTGCGCTTACCGTGCGTGTCGAGGATAAGCGGCAAGGGCCACCCAAGCTGCACGATCTGCCGTCGCTGCAGAAACTCTGTGGCTCGCGATTTGGCTGGCCGGCCAGCAAGACGCTCGAGGTGGCGCAGGAGCTCTATGATGGCCAGGGCAAGAAGATCATCACCTATCCTCGCGCCGAGGTGCGCTACCTGCCGCAGAGCCTGATATCAGACGTGCCGCGGATCGTGGCCGGACTGCGGGTGGGCCAATCGTTCAGCGCAATCCCGGTACCCGAGCCGCCGGTCATCCGCAAAGGTGCGAGCGGCACTTTCTACGACAAGGGCCTGGAGGGCGCGAGCCACCACGCCGTTATTCCCAACGTCAACACGATCGACAAATTGCGGGAGGTATGGCCTCGCCTGTCGTCTGACGAGAAAAAACTGTTCGACGTCATCGCGCGGGCCTATCTGGCTGCCCTGATGCCAGACTTCCGCTACCGGCAGACAACCGCAACGCTCGACGTGCGTGGTTTCGAATTCCGCGCTTCCGGCCGTCAGCCCATCAATCTCGGCTGGCGCGCAGCGTTCCCGGAGTGGCAGCCCACCGACGAAAAGGGCGACGAGCCGCAATTGCTGCCGCCACTGCGCAACGGCGAGACTGCACAACTGCACGATCCGAGCATCGAGAACAAGGAGACCCGGCCACCGCCGCGTTACAACGAAGGCACTCTGATCGAGGCGATGCAGAATGCCTGGCGGTTTGTTGACGATGAGGTTCTGCGGGAGCGCCTGAAGGAGGCCAAGGGCATTGGCACGCCGGCGACCCGAGCGGAGATCATTGGCGGGCTGAAGAAACAGGGTTTCCTAATTGCCCAGGGAAAGCACATCGTGCCGACCGAGGCCGGCTTGTCGCTGTTCGGCGTTCTCAAACAGGCCGACCCAGCCCTGGTCGATCCGGGGGTGACGGCGCAACTTGAATGCCTGCTCGACGATGTCGTTGTCGGCAAGCAGGAGATGGTCGGTGCGATTGATGCAGTATGCAGTGTCGCCGAGCGAATCATCGGCAAGCTCAAGGACGGCGCCGCGGCCGGCGGGCCACCCTTGCTTGGCGCTGCGGTCGGCAACGGCCACGGGACGTTTCCGCCGACGCCTGCGATGAAGCGCTTTGCCGACAGCCTCGCCCGGAAGAAGGGCATCAAGCCTCCGCCCGGCTACAAGACGTCGATTTCGATCTGCCGAAAATTTCTCAACGAACACGCGCCCAAGAAAGGCGAGGGTGGAACGCCGGGGAAGCTCGACTCTAAACCGGTAAGCCCAGCACAGATGTTGTACGCCAAGAAGATCGCGCAGGGGAAAGGCGTCGTCATTCCCGAGGAGGCCAAGGCCAACTCGGCTGCGATGTCCGCGTGGATAGACTCGAACCGAAGTGCGAAGCGCCGCAAGCGCAGTCGCAAGCCCGCCTTCAGGCCAGCGGGATCAGTTGCGCCTCAATCGACGGCGACGACGAAGAGGCCTCGGAAACGCAAAGCTGACGCTGCTGCCGCGCCACATTCCGCGCAGCCAAATTCAGTTGCAGGTACGCCGCTACGGATCCCTTATGGCAACAAAGAGGTCGCGATGAAGCTTGGCGCCCGCTATGGCTCGGGTGGATGGTATGCCCCACCTGGAGTCGATCTTTCTGCATTCGGAGAGCGCGGATGGCTGTAACGGCCGGATTGTCAGGCACGTGGCATCGTCGATGCAGGTGAATACTCTGCAGACGCTTCAGCGGCCGTATTGCGTGGTGGCCGGCGTCGACAAAGTGAAGGACCACTCAAGTAGTCGGCTTCACATTGGCTTCTGGAATTTGAGCACAAATTCGTCGACCGGCATGGTCGGCCGGATGCTCGGGAAGTCATGGGTGTCGTCGGGATGTCGCCAAAAATTGCCTTCGGCAACGACGCGGAAGCCGGCCGCCTCGACTTCCTTGCGCAGGGTGCTCTCCTCGATGCGATGGAGCGTCTTGCCGACCGAGGTGCCCTGGCCCGGCAGGGCGGAATGATCGGCGATCACCAAAAAGCCGCCGGGCTTGAGTGCGGCGAACATGTTGCGGTCCATCTCGGCGCGATCGACGTTCATGTAGGTCGTATCGTGGTAGTAGAAGAGGAATGTGATCAGGTCGAAATCGTGCACGCCCGGAGGCGCCGGGTCGTCGAAGGGCCGCACGTCGGCGACCGCGTCTTTCATGGCTGGAGTTTTTAGCCGCGCATCGAAGGTTGCCTTGGCCTTCTCACCCAGATCCGGCGCGTTCTGCCCATAGACGATGCCGCCCGGCGCGACGGCGCGGGCTATTAACTCGGTGCTGTAGCCGCCGCCGGCGCCCATATCGAGCACCTTCATGCCGGGACGCAGGCCCGCGAAGGCAAGAAACGGCACCGGATCGCGGCGCGTGTCGGCTTTCCGATCCGCGTCGCTCCTATCCGGCGCCGCCATGAGGGCGGCATAGTCGGGCGCCGCTTGCGCACGAACGCCGGGACTAGCGACGAGACAGGCGACAAGGCTGAACACCATTGCTGCTAATTGTCCGCGTGCGCATTCTGCAATCATGGGCTTCTCCCGACACTTCCCTTCACGCGCCTTGAGTAAAAGGCACCAAGCTCATAGCACCACGCGACCGGCGCCGTCACTTGGCTTATCCCTTTTCAGACACATCTCGTGCTCCCGAAATCAAGAGAAAGTGCACGTGAAAGCAGTGCGCCTCGTGATTGCCGGGATCGTCGGTGCAGACGGCCATTCGGCCGCGCTCGGTGCCGAGACACCGACCGAACCTGCGTGACAAAACATTATGCGGCACCAGACGACGCAGGGCCCCACAGTCGCCGGATTTCTCGGGCGCATGCGCTATCTGAGAAAGGTCGTCCCGCCGCCTCGTTGGTCAGGTCTTCGCCCTTTCGGATTGCTCCTAAGCCGCTCGGTCGATCAAGCTCGAAGATTTCTTGCCACGCCGCAAGACGAAACGTCATTTGTTCACGACTTAACGCCTACCCGTCGATGTCTCTCACGCTTGTGGGGTAGTACAATTGTCAGGTTCGAGCGGCCGGGTAGAGGCGATGGTTGCGGGTCGGAAGTGGCAATTCACAGCGAGGTTTCGCGCCAAAGCTTATGGCTGGCGCGGTTCGCGCCTTGCCATAAGCCGGCTCAAGGAAGCCGTCTCTGAAATCAAAGCGGTGGCAAAATCCGATCCGGTCGCGGCAGGTGGCGGCGCGGTGTCGCTGATGGAGCGCATCTGGCCGGCGTTTCAGGATATCGACACCTCCTCGGGAGCGCTTGGGATGGCGGTCGCGCGGACGCTCGCCGAGTTGATCCCGATCCTCATCGACGCGCCGGCCGATCATGCGACCAGAAGCAAATGGCTCGAGCGCCTGTTCGAGGCGGTTCAGAACGACGGGGTCGAATATCTGGCCCCGGTCGAAGACCGGTGGGGCGAGATCGCCCGCTTTCCGGATCTGATCAACGAATATGCGGACCGCCTTATCGGGATGGTGCGACCCGCCTGGGCCGATCGCAAAACATTCCAACATGTGATCGGGACATCCATCTGCCTATCATCCTTGCTCGAAGCCGGACGCTACGATGAGCTTGCAGAGTTGCTGGCGACGCGAAGGATGAAGTTCTGGTCCTGGCATCGATTCGGTGCAGAGGCTCTCGTCCGGCAGGGGCTGTGGGAAGCCGCAATCGCATACGCGGAGGGTGTGCGGAGCGGCACAAATCCTGGCTACCAAGAAATATCGATTGACCGCTTCTGCGAGGATCTTCTGATCCGGCACGGTCGTTCGGATGAGGCCTACCGCCGTTATGGCTTGCGTGCGGTGAGTGGGACGACAAATCTTGCCATCTCTCGCTCGCTGGTTCGGGCCTATCCTGATCGCGATCACCGACGGATGCTCCTGGATCTGATCGAAACCCGCGGCGACAAGGGTAAATGGTTTGCCGCCGCTAAAAACGTAGGCTTTCTCGACATAGCGCTCGACTGCGCAGCCATGCACAATGCGGACCCTTCGACGTTGGTACGAGCGGCACGGGATTTCTGCGGCAAGGAGCCAAGGTTCGCCGCGAAAGTTGCGTTGTTCGCCGTCACGCATTTGCTCACGGGCGGCGGCTATGACCCGCCGGTCTCGGACGTCAACGAGGCCATCAGACATCTCTTTGCGGCGGCACACCAGATCGGTGCCGTCGGTTGGGCCCGCCAAGAACTTGGCAGGCTGGCTGATGGTCCCTGCAGTCCCGGCAGCGAGCTGTTCCAGCAAGCCGTCAGGGCCGCACTATCGCGCCACGACGCTGGTGTAGTCCCCACCTAGCTGCAACCCCCACATAAATAAGGTGTCGGGGCGCCCCGTGGAAATAACTTGCCTATGTTCGGCCACTCCTGAATTACGTTGATCGCCAAAGCAGTTCTGGAAAGCCGAGATCGATCGTCTCTCTGCTGCTGTGTGATCCGGCTTCCCGCGTGGCAAGGTTAGAAAGGCGTCCGCGCCGCAAGAGGCCAAGGAGAAGAAGACGCACTGACCATGTGCAAACTGCTGAGGAGGCCTCCATGGCCGTAACCTATTACGTTGCTCTTCCATTCATCCGCACCGAAGACGGTACTGCGCCGGGTGAAGCACAGGAGTGCCAGAGCGAGAGCGCCGCGATCAGGCGGGCCGAAGGAATGTCCCGGGATCCTGCCAATGCGGGGGCCGTCGCATTCAAGCGTGCAGGCGATCCGAACGTTGGCGAGTTTTCGGACGCGGTTGTACTGAAGAAGTTCGGCGATGTGCCGGAAGATTTGAGTGAGCTGTGACCACGGTCTTGTTGTTGTCATGACCGGAATGGCCGCGGCTGGATATGCCGTTGTCATCGCCCGATCCTCGTCGGCTCGTTAACTTCCTCGGCTTCGCCGGTTTCGCCGTGTACTTCCTCGCGAATGACTTTCTCCGTGATCTCGGCGAGATAAGCCTCCAAGGCAGCATTCAACTCCTGGAATTCCGGCCACAACGTCTGCTCGATGAAGCTCTTGGGTCCTTTAATCATGACGCTTTGACGGTGCATCCGCGGATGGCGGAATGGTCGCAGGCCGTAGCGCCGACATAGTGCGATGAACAGCTGCCGGGACCAGATATCGGGAATCGAGAACTTCCACTCGATGAAGTCTTCCTTGCCGGCGGCCAGGCCGAGACGCTCGCGGATACGTTCTGCAGCCGCGCCCGCGGCAGCCTTCTCGCCGGGCGTTGCCGCGCCAGCGAAAAGAGCTTCGATCTTGCGTAGTTTGTCGCGAAGAACTTGATCGGGGGTCATAAGATTGTGCTCACAGCTGCATCGCTGCCCAGATGATGTTCGCCGACGATGTTCACCCTTTTTCCAACTTGGTTGTTCCAGGCAGGTTGAAAATGAAATCCTCTCCCATGATCGTGGCCGGCGTCCAACATCCCGGAGCAAATCCATTCGCGATCAATCGCTCGACGATGGCCAAAGAGCTGAACACGGTCAGGGAATAGCCGTTCAGGCTGACGATGCGGATCTCCTTGCTTCTTCCGGCTTCTCCCCACAGCCATGTCGGACTTGCGTCTCGAGTCGCGGCATCCGGCCCCTTCGCGGTTTTCTCGACCCTCTCAATGAGCCAAGTTTTGACGTGAGGCGACCGTAGGATGAAGCCAAACACATTCATCAATCTCGCAAGCGCCAAGAGCCACGAAGAAATTGGCGTGAAGACCGTGATGTTGGGGAATGCCCGTGGTGTAAAAGGCTGTGGCGACGTCACCCCAGGGAATGGGCATCGCCAGCTTTGGCCCCCGACCAAAATCGATCTCCCGACATCCACGCCCGATGGGAAGATCGACGATCCGGCCGCTGCGTCGAATTTTACCGCTCTTGCCCAATGCTTCAATCGCCGTCTTGGCGGTGCCTGGCGACATGCGCTGGTCCGCTTCGAAACCCAGCGCCAACTCATGCGCTTCTGGCAATGCCATCTTGAGCATCAGGGCAATGCAGTCAGTCGGGGTTACGTCGAAGCCAACCCCCGGGGCACACGACCACACCGGCCGATTTCGCGTCCGCGTCAAGGCGGTGCGCGCCCTCAAGGACGTCGATCTCACCGGTAATATCGAGATAATGGGTCTTGGCGATCAGGCATGCCCGCATCAGTAGATAACGGGATTAGCACCTCGTTTTTTCGCCTCACGCGCAATTAAGTCGCCTGTATAGCCGTTCGCGCCATAGATCATCCAATCCATGACCGCCTCCTGTTTCAGACGGTGCACATCTTCGACATGATCGCGCACGGGAAATCGCCGAGCGTTGGGCCAACGATTTGCTCAGGCGGATTTCGGCGCCGATGCCGGCAGGATCGCCGAAACTCAAGCTGCCGACGCTGATAATGTGGGGCGGCCGCGACCGCCTGATTCCTCCAGACGATGCCTTTCCGAACCTCGGCCAGGTGCTTCGAGGCGTGGACCAAATCGGAGGAGTTCCGCGCTGCGCATGCGCGTGCAGGTAATGATACGACCGGACCGCTCTATCTGGAGCATCCGAATTTCGAGGGCTTCGAGGTGCGACAGACCGTAAATCACAAGGCTGCGGTCGCGTGACATTGTTTCTGACCGCTTGAGCTCCGTTGGCCAGGCCCCCGCGCGCGAGAAGCAAATCCACCATAGCGTGCGTTCGCCTCGTCGCGGTAGATCGCCAGGATGCTTGCCAGCCAATACCAGAGCCGAGCACGCCCCAGCATCCCTTCGACTTTTGACAAGATGGTCCGCATGTTCCGCCATACATAGTAGTGACGTGGCTCTGCTTTGGATGGTTGCAGCCGTCCGACCGGCGTCTATACTCGGCACCGGTTTTACGTGCGCACTTTCGGCCGTATGGTTTTTAGCAGGCAAATAGCAGGGAAACGGGCCGGACAATAAGTCCTAAGTCATTGAAATCGCGGGCGTAGTTCAGTGGTAGAACGACAGCTTCCCAAGCTGTATGTCGTGGGTTCGATTCCCATCGCCCGCTCCAATATTAATAAAGACGACAGGCTAACGGGAGGACGAACATGAATGGGCAGAGCGAGCGGCGCAGCGCATGGAGCTGGTGGTATCTGCTTTTTCTGATTCAGCTCGTCGCGATCATCTGGCCGCCCTTCTACAACAAGATCGAGCCGTCCTGGATCGGCATTCCGTTTTTCTATTGGTACCAGATGTTCTGGGTGATCGTCGGCGCGGTGCTCACCGCGATCGTGTACTTCGCCACCGAAGATTAAAGCGCGCCGGTGCGGCGCGCCGCTGATCAAAAAACGAAAAAGTCGGGAGGAATGCCGTGCAGGACGTGAACTGGACCGCACTGATCGTCTTCGTCGCCCTGTTCGGCTTCATCACCTGGCTCGGTTTTGCCGCCGCCCATTGGCGCAAAGGCGACCTTGACCAATTGCACGAATGGGGGCTCGGCGGCCGCCGCTTCGGCACCGTCATCACCTGGTTCCTGGTCGGCGGCGACCTCTATACGGCCTACACCTTCATTGCCGTGCCGGCGCTCGCCTTCGGCGCCGGCGCCATCGCTTTCTTCGCGGTGCCGTACACGATCGTGATCTATCCGATCCTGTTCCTGGTGTTCCCGCGGCTGTGGCACGTCTGCCACAAGCACAACTACATTACGCCGGCGGATTTCGTGCGCGGCCGCTTCGGCAACCGCTGGCTGGCGCTCGCCGTCACCGTCACCGGCATCGTCGCGACCATGCCCTATATCGCCCTGCAGCTGGTCGGCCTGCAGGTCGTCATCGGCGGGCTCGGCGTCTCGGGTACCGGCTACGTTGCCGATCTGCCGCTGGTCATTGCCTTTGTCATTTTGGCGGCCTTCACCTATTCGAGCGGCCTGCGCGCGCCGGCGTCGATCGCCATCGTCAAGGATATTTTGATCTACATCACGGCTTTCGCCGCGGTGATCGTCGTGCCGATCGAATACGGCGGCTTTGGCAAAATCTTCGCCGCGGTGCCGGCGCAGAAGCTGCTACTGGCCGTTCCCGGAGCTCACACCACCGGCTCCTACGGCGTCTACGTAACCCTGGCGCTCGGATCGGCGCTGGCGCTGTTCCTCTATCCGCATTCCATGACCGGCATATTGAGCGCTTCCAGCGGCCATGCCATCCGCCGCAACGCCGCGATGCTGCCGGGCTATTCCTTCATGCTCGGTCTTCTCGCCCTCGTCGGCTTCTTCGCCATCGCCGCAGGCGTCGGCGGCCTTCCCGAATACGCCGCCGGCTTCAAGCAGTTCGGCAACAACTTCGCAGTGCCAGCGCTGTTCCTGCACAGCTTCCCGGCGTGGTTCGTCGGCATCGCCTTTGCCGCCGTCGGCATCGGCGCGCTGGTGCCGGCGGCGATCATGTCGATCGCCGCGGCCAATCTCTATACCCGCAACATCCATCGCGAGTTCATCAACAAGAATCCGACCGACAAAGAAGAAGCGCAGATGGCGAAGTGGGCGTCGCTGATCGTCAAGTTCGGCGCGCTCGTCTTCATTGTCTTCGTGCCGTCGCAATACGCCATCTACCTGCAGCTGCTCGGCGGCATCCTGATCATTCAGACGCTGCCGGCGGTGATGCTCGGCGTCTATACCCGCTGGTTCAACGATTGGGCGCTGCTCATCGGCTGGGCCGTGGGAACCGTTGCCGGCACCTGGATGTTCGTTGCCGCGAATTTGACCCCGAACTATCCGCTGGCGTTCGCCGGCTACACCTTCCCGGGCTACACGGCGCTCTACACCGTGGTGCTCAATCTCGTTATCGCGATCGTGCTGACGCCGGTGTTCAAGGCCATGGGCGCACGGCTCGTCGATGCCACCGTCCCCGCCGACTATCACGCTATAGGCGGGTGACGCGAGCGTGCAGCAGCGCCGAACGGCCGCCGCGGACTTCCTTGGCGCAACGCGCGATCGCGCCGGGCACGTCGGCGGGATCGCTGACCTTCTCGGCGTGGGCGCCGAACGCCTCGCCGATCTTGGTGAACTCGACCTGGGCAGCGAGTTCCGCCTCGAACGCACCGGCGGCCTTGGCCTCGCCGTCGGGGAACACCCGCAGCGTCGCTTGCTTCACCGCCGACCAGCCGGAATTGTCGAGCACGATGCAAAAGATCGGCAGGCCGTATTGCTGCGAGACGGCAAAGACGGAGCTGGGAGCGCCGAAATAGAAGCTGCCGTCGCCCACCACTTGCACCATGAGCCGGCCGGGCGCGGCGAGCTTCGCGCCAAGCGCCATACCGCCCGACCAGCCGAGTCCGGCGCCGCCGGTGGCCACCATCGTATTGGGCAGGGGGCGCGGAATCTGCATCAGCACGGCCGGCGTGTTGCGAACAGCCTCATTGAAGACGATGTCCTCGTCGTCGAGCAGCTTGCCGAGCTCCGCCATCAGGTAATGCGGATTGATGGCGCCGGGCTCACCCTTTGCCGCCGCGTGCTGGGCGGCCCGGGCGAGGCGCTGTTCGCGCGCGGCCGTCAAATGACTGAGCCGTGCCGCCGCGGCCGCCCTAAAGCGCGGCGTTGCCTTGGCTTCCAGCTCCGCCAGCAGCTGCTCGAGGATGCAGCCGCTGTCGCCCTGCATCCGAAGATGACCCGGGAAGGTCCACATCGGCGAGCCGAGCTTGAGGACGTCAACGTCGATATGAGCCCAGAACGAGTCTTCGCGCGGTTGCACATCGGCGGGGAACCACGGCACGTCGACATCGACGAGCATGCCGACGTCGGCCTTGGGCAGGGATTTGTCGGGTGAAAAGCCGGCGAAGCAGGGGCTCGCGTGCGAGATGTTGTTCCATGTATTGGCCTCGAACACGGCGATGCCGGCAAACTGCGCGACCTTGTCGATCATCCGCGCGCCCTGCGCATTGCGTCCGCCATAGCCGGTGATCAGGATCGGATTGTCGGCGGCGAGCAACCGATCGGCGAGCGCGGCGACGAGCTGCGGATCGGCGCCACCGGCCGCCATCGCGCCGAACCGGTCGCCGGAATAGCGGTGAATCTCATCGACACCCCAGTGCTGCGTCAGCGTCTCGCGCTGCATCATCAGATAGACCGGACCGCGCGGCTCGCTTTGCATGATGGACGCAGCGCGTTGCAGCGTCTCCTTGACGATAACGCCGGAAGGCAGCGTCCACTCCCATTTCACATAGGGGCGCACCAGGCTTGCCTGATCGAACGGCTCCTGCACGAAATGAACATGGGTATCGCGCGTGCCGACCAGTTCGCGGTGGGTTGTATAGGGCGCCTTGCCGGCCATCAGCAGCACCGGCAGGCGGCTGCGGAACATGTTGTGCATGGCCGTTGCAGCGTTGGCGGTCCCGACATCGACATGCACCAGCACGCCCTGGCCGCGTCCGGTGACGACCGCGTAGCCCGCGGCCATGTGCGCAGCAGTGTTCTCGTGCGGGCAGCGCACGATCTTCGGTACCGTCTCGCCGCGCCGGCGACGATGCGCCATCTCCTCGATGATCGGCGCGTGATCGGTGCCGAGATTGCAGAACAGATACTCGATGCCGATCTCGTTCAGGCCTTCAATCAAATAGTAGGCGGTCGAGAAATCGGTAACGTTGGTGTTGCGTGCAACTGACGTGTCCATCCTGCAGCCGATCGTTGTTTGGTTCAGCTTCCGCGTAGTGTAGCGTATTTTGCGGTGGCACGGACTAAAGCCGCCACCCAGGGGATCAGCCTAAGAGTTCCGGCCGGCGAAATATCCGGTTGCAAATAGACGGAACCAATCGGCTTTCCGAACTCTCGCCACAATGCCGAAGGATGCTCGGAGGCGGAACGGGGAAGGGAAAATTCATGAAATGGCAGGCAGCCTTGGCCGGCGCGCTCGCGTCGGCCCTGCTGACGACTGCGGCCGCCGCTGAGGTGCGCATCACCCATGATCCGGGGGGCGAAATCAGCGCGTATCTTCGCAAGTTCCAGGCCATGCGGGCTTCGGGCGAACGCCTCGTCATCGACGGGCCCTGCCTTTCCGCCTGCACCTTATTCACCGGCTTGATCCCGCGCGATCGGGTTTGCGTGACCGCCCGGGCGGTCCTCGGCTTCCACGCAGCGTCCTACTACGACGACGCCAGGCGCTCGCTGGTGCCGACCCGCGCCGGCACGCGGTTGGTGCTGCGTCTTTACCCGGCCAGGATCCGCAGCTGGATCGCGCGCCAGGGCGGCTTGACGCCGCGCATCATCGCGCTTCGCGGCCGCGAGCTCGCCGCCCTCTATGACACCTGCCGGTAAGCCGGGCGCCAAGGCTTTGCCCAACCGTTGGCCGCTCCCCGGGCAGTAATTGCCGCGGGCCGCGTGCGGGCCTATCTACCAGGATATCCGGGGCTCCCGATGCGCGAGACTGCCGCACCACGCGTAATGTCGCGGCCGCTGCTGCTGGCAGGCGCCGCCTTTATACTCGCGCTCGCCGGCACCATCTGGCTCTGGGCCTATTACGGCGCGACGGTGTTCTTCGAGACCATCCGTGCCGGTTTTGTCGCCTGCTTTGGTTGACGAGAGGAGAGAGATTTGAACGCGCAGCGACGGCCCTTCCGCGTTCTGCCGGTGCTCGGCGCCTTCCTGTGCGGGCTGGTGCTGGTGTTCGGCGCCATTATCCACATCAGCGGACGCTCGCCTTCGGCGATCGGACCGGCGATTGCCGCGGTCGGCGGCCCGTTTCACCTTGAGGATCAGAACGGCAAGCCGGTCAGCGACGAGGACATGAAGGGACGTCCCTTCCTGGTGTTTTTCGGCTTTGCGCATTGCCCCGACGTCTGCCCGACGACGTTGTTTGAAATGTCCGAGGTCATGCGGCAGCTCGGCAAGGACGCCGACCGCATCGGCGCGCTGTTCATCACCGTCGATCCGGAGCGCGATACGCCGGCGGCGCTGAAGGATTACCTGTCGAGCTTCGATCCGCATCTGCGCGGGCTGACCGGCGACCCGGCGGCAGTCAACGCCGCGATCAAGGCCTATCGGGTCTACGCCAAGAAAATTCCGCTCGAAGGCGGCGACTACACGATGGACCATACCGCTGTCGTCTACCTCATGGACAAGGACGGCCATTTCGTCGCGCCGTTCAACGTCAAGCGCACCCCCGAGGCGGCGGCCGCGGAATTACGCCGCTATCTCTGAAAGCCGTTCAATAACGCTCCGCTTCTGCCAGGCGCGAAGTCCTTGCCAGCCCGTGCTCGGTCTTCTCCCAGCCCTGCGGATCGTGAAGGAGCTGGAACAGCGCACGCCACGCGGCGACCGAGAGCAGGAACCAATAGAGCGGCGTCAGCAAAAGCACCCAAGCGTACGCCAGCAGTCGGCGCCGCCGAGCGCAGATTTCTCCGGCGAGGGGAAGCGGGTTGCGGCCGGTCAGTGGGGCGGGTTGTGGTCCGTATCCGCGATGCCCTCGACCAGTTCCACTGTCCTCAACTGAATGCGGCGGTCCTTTATTCGGATAAATGCCCGCATCAAACGCAGTGAATAGGCGGTCTCCAGTAGCGCGAACGCGGTCTGATGTTTCTTCGTCTCGGTAATCTTCTCGTCGTAAAAATATGCGATCGGAACATCGAGTATTTCGGCTAGCCGCTGCAGCCGCCCGGCGCTGATACGGTTGGCGCCCTTTTCGTATTTTTGCACCTGTTGAAACGTCAGCCCGAGCGCATCAGCGACGGCCGTTTGCGAAATACCGAGGTCGAGCCGCCGTATTTTAAGGCGGCGACCGATTTCACGATCCGCGGCCGTCGAACTTCGTTGAGCCATAAATTCACCTTTAGCACTGCCAGGAAGACTAGCAAATCAGGTCAGGGGCGGCCGGCTCTTCCGGGCGAACGCCTGACAAATTCCACTGTCCGCGCGGGCGAAGCCTTCGAACATATTGATTAAAGGCTCGCCGCGATAGGCCTTTGGCAGGTCGTACGGATGAATGAACTGCTCGCCAAACCAGGGAAATTTCCGGGCGTCGAACGAATCCCTTACCCAGTCGATAATGCGACGCACGCGCGCTATTCGTGCGACATCGGGATGATAGGTCAGCCATATGTCCGAGACAAAGCACGGTTTGATCTCGATCGGGACGATGCGACCTCCGATGAAGTGGGTATAAGTGGGCAACCAGCCGATACCGGCGCCCTTGGCAACGGCCCACAGATGCGCGCTGGCGACGTTTGTCTTCAGCGCCACCGTGCCGATAAACGGCACGTCCGGCCAGAACTTCCGGAACAACGCTTCGTGTTCCGTCTGCTCCGCCACATGTAGCACCAGGCGATGCCGTTTTAATTCCTCCAAGCTCGTCGGCAAACCATAGGTATTGATATAGGACTGTGCGGCGAACGGCATCGTGTGCAAGAAACCCAACCGCACGACTTTCAATTCTGGAGAGTCGGGCTTTACCAACTGCACCGCCAGGTCGGCTTCGAGGTTCGAAACATCGGCCGGCGACATGGCGCATTTCAGGTTCACCAGAAGTTTTGGATAAGCCCGCTGCAGTTCCACCAGCCGCGGGGCCAGCCAAAAGGTGCCGGTTCCCTCGGTAACCGCAATCTTCACTTCCCCGGATATGTCGGGCGCTGTCGCATCTCTTGCCCGCATCATGCCGAAGGCGGCCGTTTCCATTTGACATGCGGCGTCGAATATTTGCTGACCCTCCGCAGTGACGCGGATTCCATCCGTGTGTCGGGTTATCAGCGGTGTATTGAGTTGCCGTTCGAGGTTGGCAAGTCTTCTACGCAGCGCGCTGACCGACACCGACATGTGATCCGCGGCGGAGCGAATGCTGCCACGCCGCACCACCTCGATGAACTGCCGGACGTTCTCCCAATCAGGCACACTGCCTGTCGTCGAAGCTCCCCCGTGCGCCTCTGGAGGCTCACCCCTGGTCGCCAACGCGCGCATACAACCTCTCCCTTGAGCGGTAACCTTCCCAAAGTAGTTGGCCGCTTGCAACCCTTAAGAGCGCCGCCGATGGTAGTTCACGCCGATAGATGCAAGGCGTCGGGGGATTGCCGCGCTGACGCCCACAACTTGGCCGAGATCAGCCCGCAGCGTCTCGCGCGCGGGCACGCTCCGTGACCGGCAAGACATTGGAGTGGCGCTATGGGTTACGCGGATCGTCGAGGACTGAACACGAAGTCCTGAATTGCCGGGACCTCAAGGGAACCGGTCGTGGGTTAGGATGGGGCGATGAACAATACCACGGATGAGCAGATTCTTGCTCTTATCGATCGGCTGTCGCACGACATAGGGCTGGCGCACAAACTTTCACTGACACAAACGGCCCAATTGCTCGAGATGGCAAAGCTTGAGCTGCAGACGGTCGTTCATGCGATCTCGGACGAAGAGCTTCGGCTCTTTACGCTGGCGATCGAGGAGGCTCGAGAACTCGCCCCAATTGCCGATTCACCTGCGCTTGCCAGCCCTGATTCGCTCAGGAGCAAAAGCCGGTCGGTGACGCTTCGGCGCGACTGGGAGCCGCCGCTCGACAGGCGGTGAGCTGAACTTCGCGCACGCCGGCGGCAAACGCCGCCACGCTGAGGCTGCGGCAGGATTCTCCGCACCAATTCTTCGTCTTGGTGTATAGATCAGCCAACACTGGCGTTTCATGACCGACAGCCCCCTCCGCGGCGTGATCGCCGCTATTGCGACGGCGATCGATGCAACGGGCGAACCTGATTGCGCGCAGTCGCTCGCGCTCGCCCGCTTCCTTCTCGACAACGGCTGCGACGGGCTCAACGTGCTCGGCACCACCGGCGAGGGAACCTCGCTGTCGCTGCGCCAGCGCCTGGCGGTCATGAACGCCTACGCCGCAAGCGGCTTGCCGCTGCAACGCCTGCTGGTCGGCACCGGTGCCGCCGCGCTCGACGATGCGGTGACGCTGACCGGCCATGCCGCCGTGCTCGGCTTTGCCGGCGCGCTGGTGCTGCCGCCGTTCTACTATAAGGGCGTGTCGGACGACGGGCTCTTTGCCACTATCGAAGCGATCGCCGGCGCGACCGCAGCGCAGCCGATTCCCATCTACCTCTATCACTTCCCGGCGCAGTCGGGATTGCCCTGGCGGGTCGCCCTGATCCGCCGCCTCCTCGAATCCTTCGGCGAACGCATCGCTGGACTGAAGGATTCATCCGGCGACATGGATTTTGCGAACGAGGCCGCGGGCCTTTCTCCGCGCTTTAAGGTCTTTCCCGCGACCGAAGCGGCACTGCCGCAGGCCCGCGCCGGCCGCTTCGCCGGCTGCATCTCGGCGACGGCCAATCTCAACGCCGATCTGTGCACCCGTTTTTATCGTTCCGGCGACAGCGCGGCGCTCGCGCAAGCGATGGCGATCCGCAAGCTGTTCGACGGCAAGCCGCTGGTCCCCGGTGTCAAGGCGCTGCTCGCTCATATTCACGGCGCGCCGCAATGGGTCCGCGTCGCGCCGCCGCTGTCGCCGCCCGCCGCGGTCGACCGAACGGCCGCCATCGCCGGTTACGAGGCGGTACGCGCCAAACGGGTGGCGTGAGGGGCAGCGCGTGGTACTGGCGAGCACGGCGGCCCGCCGAGAGCGTTGACGAGCGCCCGCGGCGCCCCTATAAGCCGCGCTTCGCTCACAAATTCCGTATTACCGGTATGGCCAATACAAAGTCCGCCAAGAAGGCCGCACGCCAAATCACGCGCCGCACCGTGATCAATAAATCGCGGCGCTCGCACCTGCGTGGCGCCGTGCGCAAGGTCGAGGAGGCGATCGCGGCCGGCGATCGGTCGCGCGCGCTCGCCGCCATGGCCGAAGCCGAGCCTGTCATCATTCGCGCGGCGCAAAGGAACGTCGTGCACCGCAACGCCGCCCGCCGTAAGGTTTCGCGGCTTGCCCACCGGATCGCGAAACTTGGCAAATCGTAGTTGCTGGCGGCTCCGCCAACCAAACGATCGCTTGCCATATCGTCACGGCTTTGTCGGCGACGGCCGAAATAAGTAGTGGATTGCCGCCAAACTGTTGCAGAATTGTCACGCAATTTCTAAAGATGGGTACTGGAGTAGCTTGTCACGCGTTTTGCGTCAGACAATGTGAAATTTTTATTTGTTCCGTGTGAAACAGCGCGGGGCTACCCTTTGTGTTTGCGCAAAATAACCGGTGCACGATGAAGGGCTTATTGCTTATGCGCGCCTGAGGGCTTGGAGTCGGCTGCAAATTCGGTATGTCGGGTTTATTTGCTCCGGTGCGTTTTTGGGTCGCCGCGCAATTGTTACAGAATTGTGAATCAGCCCGTTGAGTCAAAGTCTTGCACGCCGGCCGCCGGCGTTCGGACACGCCTCGGCTTCTGAAAGTCCAATGTTGGCGCGGTTTTTTTGCAGTTGCGGGCCGGCAACGGCGTGCTAGTTTTCAATTCCTTCGGCTTCCGAAGGCCTTCAAAAATCGTCTTAGTGTAACTCATCAAAGTATGGGTAGGGGAGAGCCGTGTCCGAGAGAACACCGTCCTCACTTCGCGGAGTTGCAAGGAGAAAACCTCGTGTAGGCCGAGTGAACCCACAGGGAGCAGGCCTGAAAGTCTCGCAAGACGTCCATTTGAGACATCATCAGCACGAAACATCGAATCGGAGAGTGATGGAGGGGGGCATGAAAATAATCCACCAATCTGTCCAAGTAGCTAGCGTCTCTTCGTCCAGAGTGTTTTGCCGATTGGCGCGCGCCCGTACCTCGGCACCGCGCCGCTATAGCGGACCGGCGATCACCTCCAGCGGCTGAGCCGCTCTTCATCCGACCGGCGGCCGCATTTTGCTTTCCGCAGCGCCGCAAATCCCAATGACTCATGTGCGTTGCGTTTCCCGATGCCGGGCATGGCGGCGAGTACCTCGCCTGAGTTGCTCGCTTTATGTCCATTCCCAGCGAAAAGCAGGCCAAAATGACGAGCACGGATCAGGAGCGCTGGCAAAGGGTCAAAAGCCGGCTGCGCATTGAACTCGGCGAGGATGTGTTCACGAGTTGGTTCGCGCGCATGGAGGTAGACGCCGTCGAAAACGGGGCGGTCCGACTTTCGGTACCGACGCGTTTCCTGCGCAATTGGATTCAGTCACATTACAGCGAGCGGGTGCTGAGCAATTGGCAGGCTGAAGAGCCGATTATCACCCGTCTGGAATTGAGCGTCCGCTCGGCCGCGATCCGTCCGCTCCCCGCGAAACCGAAGCAAGCGGAACTTCCGGCGCCTTCACGCCAGCTGCACGGCGGCGCGCTCAACGGCGCCGGAATGCGCGCGAGCGTACCGTTCATGACCGTGCACGAAGCCCTCGGCGGTTCTCCGCTCGACCCGCGCCTTGCCTTCGAGACCTTCATCGTCGGCCGCTCGAACACGCTGGCGCATGCCGCGGCGCGACAAGTGGCGACCAGCCGCCGCGGCGACCCGCTGATGTTCAACCCGCTCTACATCCACGCCGGTGTCGGGCTCGGCAAAACGCACCTGTTGCAGGCGATCACCTGGGCCGGCAACAGCAGCGACCGCAAGGTCCTCTATCTGACGGCCGAAAGGTTCATGTACGGCTTCGTCTCGGCGTTACGCACGCAGACGACTTTGGCTTTCAAGGAAGCGGTGCGCGCCATTGACGTGCTGATGATCGACGACATGCAATTCCTGCAGGGCCGCTCGACGCAGGCCGAGTTCTGCCACACGCTCAACGCCCTCATCGATGCCGGCCGTCAGGTCGTGATCGCCAGCGACCGTCCGCCCGCGGATCTCGAAAGCCTCGATGACCGGGTCCGCTCCCGGCTGGCCGGCGGCCTTGTGGTGGAGATCGGCTCGCTCGGCGAAGAATTGCGGCTGGAGATCCTCAAGAACCGGATTGCGGCGGCTTGCGTGCATCACCCCGGCTTCGAAGTCCCGGCCCCGGTCCTCACGTTCATCGCCAAATCCGTCACGCATAACGGCCGCGACCTCGAAGGTGCCGTCAATCGCTTGTTGGCCCATAGCAAGCTCTCCGGCCAGCCGGTGACGCTGGAGATGGCCGAACGCGAGATGCGCGACCTCATTCGTCCAGCCGAGCCGAAACGAGTGAGAATCGAGGACATTCAGCGCGTCGTGGCGCGCCAGTACAACGTCAGCCGCTCCGACATGCTGTCATCGCGACGCACCGCGAACGTGGTGCGGCCGCGTCAAGTGGCGATGTACCTGGCGAAGGTCTTGACGCTGCGTTCGCTGCCGGAGATCGGCCGCCGGTTTGGGGGCCGCGACCACACCACCGTGTTGCACGCGGTGCGCAAGATCGAGACGCTGGCCGGCAACGACAGCGCCTTCGCCGAGGAGATCGAAGCGCTCAAGCGCCAGCTGCAGGACTGAAGGAGCCCCATGGACGACGCCACCGGGCCCGGCCGTTCGGCTGGCGTGCCACGCGCCATGCGCAGGGAAATGAGCCTCGACCTCCCCGCCCCATCCGCGTTATGGCTGTCGAAGGAGGTGTGAAACGTAGGGAAAAGCCTGCCGAGACTGGGCTGCGCCCTTGCCGAAAGGGTCGCGCCGCGCCATTTTTGCCGCCCGTACTGCGAATGGATTTCACAATGAAGGTCACCATAGAGCGTTCCGAATTGTTGAGGTCGCTCGGCCACGTGCACCGCGCTGTGGAGCGGCGTAACACCATTCCCATCCTCGCCAACGTGCTCATTCGCGCCGACCGCTCGAAGCTCAGTCTGAAGGCCACGGACCTTGATCTCGAAGTGACCGATACGATCGCCGCCGAGGCCGGGCCCGGCGGATCGACGACCGTCCCCGCGCATATGTTCTACGACATCGTGCGCAAATTGCCCGAGGGCGCGCAGGTCGTTCTGGAATCTTCCGGGGACCGCGCCGCGCTCTCGATCCGCGCCGGCCGTTCGCGGTTCACGCTACAGACACTCCCGGAGAGCGATTTCCCCGATCTCGCGCCGGGCGAAATGACGCACACGTTCACACTCAAAGCCGCGGACCTCAAACGGCTGATCGATAAGACGCAGTTCGCCATCTCGACCGAGGAAACCCGCTATTATCTCAACGGCATCTATCTGCATACCGCCGGCACGGCGCAAGCGCCGACGCTGCGCGCGGTGGCGACCGACGGCCACCGCCTCGCGCAGATGGAGCTCGATCTGCCGAAGGGCGCCGCCGGCATGCCGGGCATCATCGTGCCGCGCAAGACCGTCGGCGAAGTGCAGCGCCTGATCGAGGACGGCGACGCCGAGGTCACCGTCGAGCTGTCGCCAGGAAAAATTCGCTTCACCGTCGGCGAGGTGGTCCTGACCTCGAAGCTGATCGACGGCACGTTTCCCGATTATGCGCGCGTCATCCCGCTGAGCAACGACAAGGAACTGATCGTCGACAAAAAGGAGTTCGAGGCCGCCGTCGACCGCGTTTCGACGGTTTCCAGCGAACGCGGCCGCGCCGTCAAGCTCTCGCTCACCGCCGGGCGGCTGTTGTTGTCCGTCACCAACCCCGATTCCGGCAGCGCCACCGAGGAACTCGAGGTCGAATACGAAGCCGACCCGATCGATATCGGCTTCAACTCGCGGTACCTCCTCGATATCGCCGCGCAGATCGAAAGCGAAGCCGCAGTCCTCAGACTCGCCGATCCCGGTTCACCGACCCTCATTCAGGACAAGGAGCCGCGCGGCGCCCTCTATGTGCTGATGCCGATGCGCGTTTGACTCGATGGCCTATCGCTAACGTTTGCGTCATGCCCGGCCACAGCCGTCCTTTAGGACGGCGTCGCTTCGCGCGCCTATGTGCCGGGCATCCACGTCTTTGGCCGCATCAAATGAGACGTGGATGGCCGGGACAAGCCCGGCCATGACGATTAAAAGCGCTAAGCTATGGCCCGCGTCCACCGCCTCACCCTCACCAATTTCCGCAACTACCGCGCGGCGACGCTGCAAGCCGACTTAAGGCCGATCGTGCTCTATGGGCCGAACGGCGCGGGCAAGACCAATTTGATCGAGGCCATCTCGTTCCTCGCGCCGGGCCGCGGTCTGCGCCGCGCCACGCTCGAGGAGGTGGCATTCCACGAGGGCGACGGCTCCTGGGCGGTGGCCGCCGAGGTCGAGGGCGCGCTGGGGCTCGCCACGCTCGGCACCGGCATCGAGCGGGAGCATGAAGAGGGCGCGACGGTGCAACGCAAATGCCGGATCGATCGTGAATCGGTCGCTTCGGCTGCCGCTTTTGCCGATCACCTGCGCGTGGTCTGGCTGGTGCCGGCGATGGATTCTTTGTTCGTCGGCGCGCCGTCGGAGCGCCGCCGCTTTCTCGATCGCTTGGCGCTGGCGGTCGATGCCGAGCACTCGAGCCGGGTCAACGCGCTGGAGCGGGCGCTGCGCTCGCGCAATCGGCTCCTCGAGGAGGCCCGGCCCGATCCGCACTGGCTCGATGCCGTCGAGCACGAGACCGCGGAGCTCGCCGTCGCCGTGGCCGGATTGCGGGCCGAGGCGCTGCACCGGCTCGAGTCGGTCCTGGCGAGCCGCCAAGGTTCGGACTTTCCGCCGGTGGAAATTGCGCTCAACGGCTGGATGGAGAAGCTCCTGCCGGCGCATCCCGCGATCGAAATCGAGGAACGCTATCGCGCGGTGCTGCGGGACAATCGCGGCCGCGACGCGGCGGCCGGGCGCACACTCGATGGCCCGCATTTGACCGACCTTGCGGTCGTCTACCGGCAGAAGGGCATTGCCGCCGCCGACGCGTCGACCGGCGAACAGAAGGCCTTGCTGATCGGGCTCGTCCTCGCGCACGCGCGATTGATCGCGGAAATGACCGGGTCCGCACCGGTGCTTCTGCTCGACGAGGTCGTCGCGCATCTCGATCCGGCACGTCGCGCCGCGCTGCATGGGGAACTCGTCGAGCTCGGCGCGCAAGTCTGGATGACCGGCGCCGACCCGGCGCTGTTTGCTGAAATCAAGGACGACGCGGCCATGATCGAAGTCAATGCCGGCCGCCTGGAACTGAAAGCGCGAAAAGACTGAAATCGGGTCGGAAAGGTGTCCGGCTGCTCCTTTCAAGTTGCCAATTTGCCGCCGCAATCGGGCGGCGTCAGCGCCTTCGCTCCGGCGCATCGGAACGGCCATCGAAAAGCCCGGAATCGGCGCCGTCTGCGGCGCCGGCAAATCCTTGAAAAATAGCGTTCCGACAATATCTTATGGCCAACCACTTTGCTCTGTACGAAGCGCGCTTTTCGTGTACAACGAACCGGCGATTCACGTCGCTTTCTGCAGACGATTCGAAAGCTTTTCGCATGGCCGAACCCGTTCGCAAGTCCAGCTCTGTTGCACCCTCCGACTATGGCGCGGAATCGATCAAGGTGCTCAAGGGGCTCGATGCCGTGCGCAAGCGGCCGGGCATGTATATCGGCGACACCGACGACGGCTCGGGCCTGCATCACATGGTCTACGAGGTCGTCGACAACGCCATCGACGAAGCGCTTGCCGGCTTCGCCAAGGAAGTCGTCGTCACGCTCAATCCCGACGGCTCCTGCACCGTGCGCGACGACGGCCGCGGCGTCCCCACCGACATCCACAAGGGTGAAGGCGTGTCCGCCGCCGAGGTCATCATGACCCAACTGCACGCCGGCGGAAAATTCGACCAGAATGCCTACAAAGTTTCCGGCGGCCTGCACGGCGTCGGCGTCTCGGTGGTCAATGCGCTGTCGAGCTCGCTCAAGCTCACGGTCTGGCGCGACGGCAAAGAGCATTTCATGGAATTCCGCGACGGCGAGCCGGTCGCGCCGCTTGCCGTCGTCGGCGCCGCCCACGACAAGCGCGGCACCGAAGTAACGTTCCTGCCGTCGCGCAAAACCTTCACCATGACGGAGTTCGACTTCGCCACGCTGGAGCACCGGCTGCGCGAGCTGGCGTTCCTCAATTCCGGCGTCAATATCGTACTTTCCGACATGCGCCATGCGGTCGAGAAGCGCGAAACGATGCGCTACGAGGGCGGCGTCGAGGCGTTCGTCAAATACCTCGATCGCAACAAGACGCCGTTGGTGCCGCAGCCGATCGTCATGAAAGCCGAGCGCGACGGCGTCGCGGTGGAGTGCGCGCTGTGGTGGAACGACGGCTACCACGAGACCGTGCTCTGCTTCACCAACAACATCCCGCAGCGCGACGGCGTCGCGGTGGAGTGCGCGCTGTGGTGGAACGACGGCTACCACGAGACCGTGCTCTGCTTCACCAACAACATCCCGCAGCGCGACGGCGGCACCCACCTCGCCGGCTTCCGCGGCGCGCTGACGCGCCAGGTCACCGGCTACGCCGAATCCGGCGGCATCGCCCGCAAGGAGAAGGTCGCGCTCACCGGCGACGATTGCCGCGAAGGCTTGACGGCGGTGCTCTCGATCAAGGTCGCCGACCCGAAATTCTCCTCGCAGACCAAGGACAAGCTGGTCTCCTCCGAGGTGCGGCCGGCGGTCGAGGGCATCATCAACGATATGCTCAAATCCTGGCTCGAAGAGCATCCGACCGAGGCCAAGATCGTCGTCGGCAAGGTGATCCAGGCGGCGGCGGCCCGCGAGGCCGCGCGCAAGGCGCGCGAGATGACGAGGAAAAGCGCGCTCGGCATCACTTCGCTGCCGGGAAAACTCGCCGATTGCCAGGAGCGCGATCCGGCCAAATCCGAGCTGTTCATTGTCGAGGGCGATTCCGCCGGCGGCAGCGCCAAGCAGGGCCGCAATCGGGAATTCCAGGCGGTGTTGCCGCTGCGCGGCAAGATCCTCAACGTCGAGCGCGCGCGCATGGACAAGATGCTGTCGTCCGAGCAGATCGGCACGCTGATCACCGCGCTCGGTACCGGCATCGGCACCGACGAATTCGCGATCGACAAGCTGCGCTACCACAAGATCATCATCATGACCGACGCCGACGTCGACGGCGCCCATATCCGCACGCTGTTGCTGACGTTCTTCTACCGGCAGATGCGCGAGATCATCGACCAGGGCCATCTCTACATCGCGCAGCCGCCGCTCTACAAAGTCGCGCGCGGCAAATCCGAGCAGTATCTCAAGGACGAGCGGGCGCTCGAGGATTACCTGATCGACACCGGCCTCGAAGACGCGGTGTTGCGGCTGTCGTCGGGCGAGGTGCTGGCCGGCAACGACTTGCACAAGCTGGTCGAGGACGCGCGCACGATCCGCAATATTCTGCGCGGCCTGCACAGCCGCTACAATCGGCAGGTGGTCGAGCAGGCGGTGATTTTGAGCGTGCTCAACCAGCGCATCTTCGGCGATCCGAACACGGCCGTTGCCGCGGTGCCCTATATCGCCAAGCGGCTCGACGCGCTGTCGGAAGAAACCGAACGCGGCTGGCACGGCGAGTTCACCGAAGGCGCGGGCTTCCGCTTCGAGCGCACGGTGCGCGGCGTCAAGGAGGTGGCGGTGCTCGACCAGGCGCTGCTCGGCTCCGCCGATGCGCGCAAGCTCGACGAGTTCGCGCCGGAACTGCAAAAGGTGTTCCCGCGTCCGACGCCGCCGGCGATCTTCAAGCGCAAGGACGAAGAAACCCCGATCCACGGCCCGGTCGGCCTGTTCGAGGCGGTGACCGCCGCCGGCCGCAAGGGCGTGGCGCTGCAACGCTACAAGGGCCTCGGCGAGATGAACCCGTCCCAGCTCTGGGAAACCACGCTCGACACCAACGCGCGCTCGCTCCTGCAGGTCAACGTCAAGGAAATCGACGAGGCCAACACCATCTTCGACGAGCTCATGGGCGACAAGGTCGAGCCGCGCCGCCTGTTCATCGAGGAGCACGCGCTGACCGCGAGTGTGGATGTGTAGCTTCGGCTAAATCGGATACCCGTTCGTCATTGCGAGCCAACGGTCCGGCCCGAAGCGGCCGGCCCGATGACAGGCTCCGCGAAGCAATCCAGAAAAAAGCGACTGGATTGCTTCGGCCCTGCGGGCCTCGCAATGACGAAGACGCCCTAAAACAAATCGAAATATTCGTTGTGCTCCCAGGCGGTCACGTCGCCCTCCCCGCCCCCGTCGGCGGTAAAGCGCGCGAGCTCGGCCTCCTTGATGTGCGCGTAATAGTCGATGAAAGCCGCGCCGAAGTTTTTCCTGAAAACCTCGCTCGCCCGCAGCGCGGCAAGCGCTGCGCCGAGATTTTTCGGCAAAAGCGGCGCCTTGGTCTCATACGGCGTGTCGGCCGCGGGCCCGGGATCCCGGCGCTCCGCCAATCCGTCGAGGCCCGCATAGATCTGCGACGCCATGTAGAGATAGGGATTGGCCGCGGGCTCGCCGACGCGGTTCTCCAGATGCGTTGACGGATCGCCCGGCTGGCCGAGCACGCGCACCATCACGCCGCGATTGTCGCGCGCCCAGATCGCGCGGTCGGGCGCCAGCGTGTACGGTCGATAGCGCTTATAGCCGTTGACGGTCGGCGTCGTGAACGCCGCGGCGGCCTCCGCGTGTGCCAATAACCCGCCGAGAAAATGCAGGCCGACGGCGGACAGCCCGCCGCGTTTGCCGCCGACGAAAGCATTGCCGCCGCCGCGGCGCTCGATCAGCGACTGGTGCAGATGCCAGCCGCTGGAAAACAGATTCGGCAGACCAGGCCGGCACATGAAGCTCGCGAGACAGCCGTTGCGCCGCGCGATCTGTTTGGTGGCGGCGCGGAATAGGATCATGGTGTCGGCGGCGGCAAGCCCGCGCTGTGGCCGGAAGGTGAATTCGCACTGGCTCGGCCCCAATTCGACCTCGAGCGAGCGCAGCGGCATGCCGAGCGCGGCGACGCCGCGGCGGATCGGCGTCAACGCCGCATCGATCTGATCGAAGCGCGTTTCGGTCAAATACTGGTAGCCCTGCGTAAGCGGGCTAACGTCGGGCGCCTGCGGCGGCCAGCTCGAGTCCTGCGGCGTCAGCCGCGGGTTCTCCAGCTTGAAGAGATGAAATTCGACCTCGAGCCCGGCGAGGAAATCGAACCCCGCCGCTGCGAGCGCCGTAAGCGCGTCGCGCAAAATCTGCCGGGTCGAGAACGGCACCGGTTTGCCATTGGTGAAATAGATGTCGCAAAGAAGCCAGCCGGTATGTTCGGCCCACGGCAGCACATGAAACGTCGCCGGGTCGGCCACCATGACGAGGTCGCCGCCGCCCTGCATCTCCGCCATGTCGAAGCCGCCGCCGGCGGTGAACACCGGATAGACCGTCTTGTGCGCGGTGTCCTTGGCGAGCAGTGTCGTCGTCATGGTGACGCCGCTTTGGAGCATGGCGGCCGCATCTTCCGCCACCACGGTCTTGCCGCGCAGCACGCCGTGCTGATCGGCAAAAGAGAAGCGAATGAGTTCCAGCTTGTTTTTCTTGATGACCTGTTGGACGGCCTTCGCCTGGCGCACCTGCTCGTCGGTCCACAGGCCGTGACGTTCGACAAAGCTCATCGCGGCAGTAAATCTTGTTGGTTCGCGACGGCGCGGCGCCATGCGATAACCGTCAATGCCCGTTGGCCCAGGATTTGGTCTGTTGCCGGCCTTGGTCGGTGCGCTGCCAATAGCTCTGCCAGTCGCCGGCGGGACCGATGCCGTCGACACAGGCCGGGCCGGTCATCTTCGCCGCCGCGGCAGGATCGAGCACCATCATCGGCTTTGCGCCCTTGCCCGATTGGTCGAGCGCCTGCCGCAGCAGCCGTCGATAGGCGCTGATCGCCTTGTCGGACGTGCCGAGATGCTCCTGGGTGCGGTCCTGGATCGCGCCCATCGACTCGCAGGCCCATTGGTCGTGCACATTGATGTCCGTGCCCATGCCGGTATAGGTCGCGTGCTCTTGCTCGCGGGCATCGAAGCCGTAATCGTTGCTCTTGTTCTTGCGCGGCACGTAATCCGGCAATTCGTAAAGCTCGAGTCGCTGGCGGCGCATCTCGTCCTTGTCGACGGCCGAGCCGAATGAGGTAAAAATCGCGTACCAGTAGTGTTTCACGTCGTCGATCGGCACGTGCCACTGCGAGATCGTCATCTCGCGGCTCATCGGAATGATGAAGCCGTTGGGAAAGATCAGATTGGTCACCCGCACATGCGCCTTGTCGTCGCTGATCTGGCGCAGCGTGATCAGGCGGAAGCCGTAGTCGGTCGGCTCGATCTCGATGCGCGGCCGCGCAAACTCGCGCATGATTTTTGTCATCGGCATGTCCGAGTCCTTCGAGGTGTCGCGGAACATCTTGCCATAGCCTTTGTCGGGATCCTCGTCCTCGAAGAAACGGTGCAGGAACGAAGTGTGCACCGGATCGATGCCGACTTCGAGCGATTGCAGCCAGTTGCAATCGATCATGCCCTTGAAGGCGAAGGTGTGCGTCTGCGGCGCGATGAAGCAGTCGAATTGCGGGAATGCCGGCGGCTCGCCCGGGCCCAGATAGGCGAACAGAATGCCGCTCTTTTCGACGACCGGATAGGATTTTTGCTTGATGTTAGCGCACAGATTGCTGTTGTCGGGCTCGGCCGGCGTTTGCAGGCATGTTCCGTTGACATCGAACAGCCAGCCGTGAAACGCGCAGCGCAGCCCGCCGTCTTCGAGCCGCCCATAAGCCAGGTCGGTGCCGCGGTGCGGACAATGCCGGCCGAGTAACCCGTAACGTCCCTTGTCGTCCCGGAAAGCGACGAGGTCTTCGCCCATGAGCCGAACCGGCTTCACCGGGCGGTTGCCAGAAAGCTCATCGACCAGAGCCGCCGGCTGCCAATAGCGCCGCAGCAGAGCGCCGGCCGCGGTGCCGGGTGACGTACGGGTGATGAGATCGTTCTGCTCCGCGCTTAACATCGGGGGGCTTTCCTCCGTCACCCTGAGGTGCGAGCCAACGGGTCCGGCCCGAAGTCGGGGCACCCCATCGCGCTCGCGCGACGGGGACCCCGGACCGGCCCCGCCGGCGGCCGCCCCAGGTTGAACGACAAATTCTTATACGATGATCGCCAAGCGACCGGAAGCCGACGCGATTATGCGTCCTCCCCGCTTGCGCGGGGGGATGCGCGTCAGTGCTCGGTAATGACGCCGCGCGCGGTGACGACCACCCATTGGCCGTCCTGCCGCTTGATCGACTCGACAACGCCGAGACCCGGCAGCACGCTGCCGGCCGCAACGGCGAACACGCCGCCGTAGCTGTTCTCGACCAGCGCGCGGCCCCTGCGCACGTCCTGCACGACCCAATTCTCCAAAATCTTGTCGGGCAGCTTGGCCTCGGCGGGCGCGGCCGGCTGTTTGTTGGAGATCGCGCCCGTCGTCTCCGGCGCGGCGGACGCCGCCGCCATCACGTTCTTCTTCTCCAGCCGGTCGATCGCTTCGGCCATGTGTGCGATCTTGGCCGCCGGCTCGATCTGTGCGCGCTCGACACGGTCGAGGCGGTCGACGATCTTGGCAAACTGGCTGTTGGCGTTGCGCGCCGTGCCGTCGAGGCTCGCCTTGAGGGCGGAAAATTCGGCGAGTTCCGCCTTTACTGCTTGCAGCGCATTCGCTTCTGCCATGCCGGACTTCGGCGCCGCAGCGGCAACCGGCGAAAAGTGTGCCAGCCCGGAAGCGGACAGCGATCCGACGACCGCGCCGAGGCCTGCCGCCAGTGCGAGCGAAGCCGCGAGCAACGCGAACCGTGACGACCGCGACGGCGCCGCGACGGCGGCAGCGCCGCCCGCGGCGGCCGGTTCCTCGGCGGCTTCACTTGGCGCGTCCGCAACCATTTCGATCGGCGCGGCCCTTCCGGCTGTATCGTGGCTCGACGCTTCGCCGAGCGGCGGATCCGCTTTGATTGCTTCGGTCGAGGGCGCGCTTGCGTTTGCTTGGGGCTGCGCGGTGTTGCCGGCGATATCGGGCGAGTCGCCGGGAAGTTCGGAGGAGGCGTCGGGCTTCGCCTCTTGCGGCGTGGCCATGATGGGAGTCTCCGGATTGCGGGTCCTCCGTCGATAGCGCGGTTTGGTTAGAAATTAGTTAGCGAGGCCTTAATCGAAGAATGAAATTTTTGTTAGTCAGCCAAGCCGTTCTCGCGGGCGAGGTCTTTGAGCGAAGCCTCCGGGCGCGCGCCCAGGTGCTGGATCACTTCGGCGGCGGCGAGCGCGCCGAGCCGGCCGCAGCTGCGATCGTCGGCGCCGCGCGCCAGGCCGCAGAGAAAACCGGCCGCGAACAGGTCGCCGGCGCCGGTCGTGTCGACGACGCGCTCGACCGGAAAGGCCGGCACGGCTTCCGTTCCGTCGGGACCGATCACCAGGCAGCCGTTCTCGCTGCGCGTCACCACGGCCGCTTCGACATCGGCGCGCAACGCCGCCGCCGCGGCATTGAAATCCGCAGTCTGATAAAGGCTGTGCAGCTCGGTCTCGTTGGCGAAGATGAGATCGACGGTGCGCGAGCGCATGAGATGCAGGAACTCGTCGCGCCAGCGATCGACGCAGAAAGCGTCGGACAAGGTCAGCGCCACGATCCGCCCGGCGTCATGCGCGATCGTCGCCGCCTTGAGGAACGCGTCCTTGGCGTTCCTTGGGTCCCACAAATAGCCTTCGAGATAGGTGATGGCGCTCGCCGCGACCGTGTCGGCGTCGATGTCGGCGGGATGCAGATCCTGGGCGGCGCCGAGAAAGGTGTTCATGGTGCGCTCGCCGTCGGGAGTCACCAGCACATAGCAGCGCCCGGTCGGCGCGCCGTCGGCGGCCGGTGTCGTCGCGAAAGTTACCCCGGCGGCGCGGATGTCATGGGCGAAGGTGCGGCCGAGCTCGTCGTCCTTGACCTTGCCGATAAAGGCTGCGCGCGCCCCGAGGCTCGCCACGCCGACAATGGTGTTGGCGGCCGAGCCGCCGGACACCTCGACCGCCGGACCCATGGCTTGATAGATCGCCTCGGCGCGGCCGGCGTCGATCAGCGCCATTCCGCCCTTGCGCATGCCCTGCTCGAGCAGGAAATCCTCTTCGGCGCGGGCAAGGACATCGACGATCGCATTGCCGATGCCGAGCACGTCGTAACGCGTCACTGTCATGAATAAACTCGCGCGGGAGCCGCACTATAGCGGCCGGCCCTTGCGGGGCAAGGCGTGGGCATGGCATGGGGACGCCGCGAGCGGCGCCAGGAGATATGGCGCTGGTTTGCCACGGAGACCATGCATGGCTTTTCAGGAACGGGTGTTCTCCGGCGTGCAACCGTCCGGCGCTCTGCACCTCGGCAATTATCTCGGCGCCATCAAGCGCTTCGTCGAGCTGCAGGACCGCTACGACTGCCTCTATTGCGTCGTCGACCTGCATGCGATCACCGTCTGGCAGGATCCGACCGAGCTGCCGCGCGCCATCCGCGAGGTCACTGCGGCCTTCATCGCCTGCGGCATCGATCCCACAAAACACATCGTGTTCAACCAGAGTCAGGTCGCCGAGCACGCCGAACTCGCCTGGATCTTCAATTGCGTCGCGCGACTTGGCTGGCTCAACCGGATGACGCAATTCAAGGAGAAGGCCGGCAAGGACCGCGAGAATGCCTCGGTCGGTCTCTACGCCTATCCGACGCTGATGGCGGCCGATATCCTGGTCTATCGCGCGACCCACGTCCCAGTGGGCGAGGACCAGAAGCAGCACCTCGAACTGTCGCGCGACATCGCGCAGAAGTTCAACAACGATTTCGGCCGCTCCATCCATCACCACGGCTACGGCGACACCTTTTTCCCGCTGCCGGAGCCGCTGATCACCGGCGAGGCGACCCGCGTCATGTCGCTGCGCGACGGCACCAAAAAGATGTCGAAGTCGGAGGCCTCCGACTATTCGCGCATCAATCTCACCGACGATGCCGACGCCATCGCGCAGAAAATCCGCAAGGCAAAAACCGATCCGGAGCCGCTGCCGAGCGAAGAGGCTGGCCTGAAGTCCCGGCCCGAAGCGGATAATCTCGTTGGTATCTACGCCGCACTCGCCGGCACCACGCGCGCCGGCGTGCTGGCGCAATTCGGCAAAGCGCAATTCTCGACCTTCAAGTCGGCGCTGGTCGATTTGTCCGTCGCCAAGCTCGGCCCAATCGGCGCCGAGATGAAACGGCTCTTACGCGATCCGGTCGCCATCGACGCCATCCTCGCGGACGGCGCCGCCCGCGCGCAAAAGCTCGCCGCCGAAACCATGCGGGCGGTCAAAGACATCGTCGGCTTCGTGCGGTCATAACTCCCTGGTCGTGTCGCGGACACTTCCCTCCCCCAGATTCCGCAATTGGACCCGCTTGTAGGACCACGCGCCGCCGTGGCAGCATCGTCCCGTCACGGCGTTATGTTCGTGCCGTCCGGCCTTGAGACAGGCGAAGAACCGAGGATATCCGGGGCAGCCCGGAGAAACAGATGTCGCGCAGGCGCCGCAGCTATGAAACCGGTCACAAGCCGAAGCTCCTCGTCGTCATCGACGACACCGAGGAGTGCGACCGCGCCGTTTATTTCGCCAGCCGGCGGGCGGCGCGTATTGGCGGCAATGTCATCATGCTGCGCGCGATCGAAATGCACGACAAGGGCCAGCAATGGCTCGGCGTCGCCGACATCATGCGCGCGGAGGCGCACGACGAAGCCGATGTGCAGCTCAGCAAATACGCGGCGCGGGCCAACGGGATTGCCGGCATCACCCCCGAGCGCGTGGTGCGCGAAGGCGACAAGGCGGAAGAAATTCTCAAGTTGATCGATGAGGATGAGGACATATTCATCCTCGTACTGGCCGCGGGCACGGGAGCGGAAGGACCGGGCCCGCTGGTCGCCAGCATCGGCCGTACTGCCGGAGACTATCCGATCCCGGTGGCCATTGTGCCCGGCCACCTCACCGACGAGGAACTCGACTCGCTGTCATGAGGCGGCGGTCATTCCGGAGCGGAGTGCCGCGCGGAACCGGGGTGGCCATGCAGCACTTGAACTTCCAATGGAATTCGCCACGTATTAAGCTGGATTCGCGAGAAGTCACGGCGCGGCCGGGAATCGGCCGGGTTTAGGTGACGGAGGGCGCTATGTTCATCCAGACGGAAGCGACACCCAACCCGGCGACCTTGAAATTCCTGCCCGGAAGGCCGGTGCTCGACGCTGGAACGCTCGACCTGCGCGGCAAGGACGAGGCGACGCAGTCGCCCCTTGCCGAGCGGCTATTCGACATCGCGGGCGTCAGCGGGGTGTTCTTCGGCTCCGATTTCATCGCGGTGACCAAGGAAACCGGCGAATGGCAGCAGCTCAAGCCGATGATCCTTGGTGCCATCATGGAGCATTTCATGTCCGACGCGCCGCTGCTGGCGACCGGCGGCGCCGGCGAAAGCGACGCCGATGAGTTTTTCGATGCCGCCGATGCCGAGACCGTCGCCACCATTAAGGAGCTGATCGAGACGCGGGTGCGGCCGGCAGTGGCCAATGACGGCGGCGATATCACCTTCCGCGGTTTCAAGGACGGCGTCGTCTATCTCAACATGAAAGGGGCGTGCTCGGGCTGCCCGTCGTCGACGGCAACGCTGCGGCACGGCATCCAGAATTTGCTGCGGCATTTCATACCCGATGTCACTGAAGTCCGGCCGATGTGACCCGGCGGCTTTCGCCGGACGATGGGCTTGTGTGACGATCCATGCGTGTGCTCGCCATTGATACGGCGCTGGCGGCCTGTTCCGCCGCCGTGCTCGACACCGAGCATGGCGGTATCGTTGCGGCCGAGAGCCTGCCGATGACGCGCGGTCACGCCGAAGCCCTCATGCCACTCATAGCACGCGTGATGGACCAGGCAGGCCTGGCATTTACCGATCTCGACCGCGTCGCGGTGACCACCGGACCCGGCAGTTTCACGGGCTTGCGCGTCGGCATCGCTGCCGCGCGCGGTATCGCGCTGGCGACCGGCAAGTCAGCCGTCGGTCTATCGACGCTCTTCGCCTATGCGGCCCCCCAGATGGCCGCCGACGACCGGATTCCCGTGGTCGCCGCCATCGATGCGCGGCATGGTCACGTCTACCTGCAGGTTTTTGGTCCCGGCGGCCGCACGCCGTCGGCGCCGCGGCTCGCGCCCTTGCGCGAAGCCGTGCAGGCGGCATCCGCGGCGCCGGCTTGCATCGTCGGATCCGCGGCGCAATCCGTCGCCGCCGGCCTGTCACAGGCTGACGCGGAACCCGCTGCCGTCGACGCGCGCCCGGCACCCGATATCGCTTGGGTCGCGCGCATCGGCGCCGGCTTGCCGGAAGGCCAGTCGCCGCCAAAGCCGCAATATCTCCGCGCCCCCGACGCGCAGCCACAAAACGCCGCTCAACTGCCGCGCCGATGATGAACTTCGTCACGCGCTTGCTCGCCCGGCCCGCCGCGACCTTCGCGGAGGCGCGCGAGCATGACGCCGCCGCAATCGCCGCCGTGCATGCGGCTTCATTCCTGCGTGGCTGGGGCGAGGACGAGTTTCACCGCCTCCTCCTTGACCGCAGCGTCGTTGCCCACCGTGCGGCGATCGGCCGGACGTTGATCGGGTTCATCCTGTCCCGCCTGACCGCCGGCGAGGCCGAAATTCTGTCGGTCGCCATCGCGCCGGCCAGGCGCGGACGCGGCTTCGCTCGCCCGCTCCTCGATCTGCATCTCCGCCGCTTAGCCGGTCTCGGCGCTCGCGCGGTATTCCTCGAAGTCGATGAACACAATGCGCCCGCCTGCCGCCTGTACCGGCAGCGCGGATTCTACGAGGTGGGCCGGCGGCAGGGCTATTATGGCGGCGACGCCACCGCCCTAGTGCTGCGCCGCGACCTTGGCTGACGCATGGGCGTAAACGCGGTATGATGCCCATATTCCGCGAAACGCCGAGAAAGGCTCAGATTCGCAAACGAATGACAGGTTCTCGCAAGCTCTATGTGAAATCCTTCGGCTGCCAGATGAACGTCTACGACTCGCAGCGTATGGCGGACACCTTGGCGCCGGAAGGCTATGTCGAAACCGCGACCGCCGACGACGCCGATCTCATCATCCTCAACACCTGCCACATCCGCGAGAAGGCGGCGGAGAAGGTTTATTCCGAGCTTGGCCGCATGCGTCGCTTGAAGGAAGCGGCGACGGCCGACGGCCGGGACGTTCTCATCGCGGTTGCCGGCTGCGTCGCGCAGGCCGAGGGCGATGAGATCATCCGCCGGGCTCCGGCGGTCGATCTCGTCGTCGGCTCGCAAAACTATCATCGTTTGCCCGACCTCATCGCGCGCGCCAAGCGCGAGGGCAAAGCCGTCGATACCGAGTTTCCCCTCGACGACAAGTTCGACCATCTCGCCGCACCGAGCCTGGCCAGTAGCCGCGCGCGCGGCGTCACCGCCTTTGTCACGGTGCAGGAAGGCTGCGACAAGTTCTGCACATTCTGCGTCGTGCCCTATACGCGCGGCGCGGAAACCTCCCGGCCGGTCAATAAGATCCTGGCCGAGGTCGAGCGGCTGGCCGACGCCGGCGTGCGCGAAATCACCCTGATCGGCCAAAACGTCAACGCCTATCACGGCGCGGGACCGGACGGGCGGCCATGGTCCTTGGCGCGACTGCTCGGCTTGATCGCGCGCTTGCCCGGCATTGAGCGGCTACGTTATACGACCAGCCATCCGCTCGACATGGGCGACGACCTGATCACGGCGCATGGCGATTTGCCGCAACTGATGCCGCAACTGCATCTGCCGGTACAGTCAGGTTCCGACCGCATCCTTGCCGCCATGAACCGCCGGCACACGCGCGCCAATTACGTTGCGGTCGTCTCCCGGCTGCGCCAAGCACGGCCCGATCTGGCGCTCACCTCCGATTTCATCGTCGGCTTTCCGGGCGAGGCGGAGAAGGACTTCGCCGCCACGCTCAGCTTGGTCGGCGAAATCGGCTATTCCGGCGCGTTCTCGTTCAAATACTCGCCGCGCCCGGGCACGCCCGGCGCCGACATGGCCGATCAGGTGGCGGAAGGTGAAAAATCCGAACGCCTGCAGCGCCTGCAAGCGGCAATCGACTTGAGCCAGGCTGCGTTCAACCGCGACTGCCTCGGCCGCACATTCTCCGTGCTGTTCGAACGGCCGGGCCGGCACAGCGGCCAGCTGGTCGGCCGGTCGCCTTATCTTCAGCCAGTTCAGATCGAGGCACCGCCCGCGCTGATCGGCGAGATCGCCCCCGTTACTATCACAGAAGTCGCCAGCAACAGTTTGTTCGGCGCGCTTAACTCCGCGCCAGAGCCGGCGCTCGCCGGCGCAGGAGCTTGAATGCGGACACTCGGTCCTCCCGGAACGGATGCCGGCTCGCTGGTGACTGCTCCGGATAATGCGGTCCAGATTGTTCTCAGCTTCGACGACAATCGCCTGGCGTCGGCCCTGTTCGGCCAATATGGCCAGAATCTCGCTTTGATCGAGCGACGGCTCGGCGTTGTCGCCACCTCGCGCGGCAATCATGTGACGCTCGAAGGCACGCGCGAGGCCTGCGAGCAGGCCCGGCGCGTGCTCGAAAGCCTCTATGAGCGGCTCAAGCGCGGCGACGAACTGGTACAGGGCGACGTCGACGGGGTCATCCGGCTCGCCTTGGCGCAGGGCTCGTTGTTCGACTTCGACCCCGCCGCCGCGCGGGAGAATTTCGAGGAGATCAATCTGCGCAAGCGGCGCGTGCGCGCCCGCACCCCGGCGCAGGACGCCTATGTTCGCGCGCTCAAGCGCCACGCTTTGGTGTTCTCGACCGGCCCGGCCGGCACCGGCAAGACGTGGCTCGCGGTGGCCCATGCCGTGCAATTGTTCGAGCGTAAAGAGGTCGACCGCATCGTGCTGTCGCGGCCGGCGGTCGAAGCCGGCGAGCGGCTCGGTTTCCTCCCCGGCGACATGCGCGAGAAAGTCGATCCCTATCTGCGGCCGATCTACGACGCGCTCTACGACTTGATGGATGCCCGCATTGTCGAGCGCGCGCTGCAGACCACCGAGATAGAGATCGCGCCGCTCGCCTTCATGCGCGGGCGAACGCTGTCGAACGCCGCGGTGATCCTCGACGAAGCGCAGAATACCACCGCCATGCAGATGAAGATGTTGCTCACACGGCTTGGCGAGAACAGCCGCATGGTGGTGACCGGCGACCCGAGCCAGGTGGACCTGCCGTCGGGTCAGACCTCGGGCCTTGCCGAGGCGGTGCGGCTACTCGAAGGCGTCGAGGGGATCGCCCACGTCACATTCACGGCCGCCGACGTGATCCGGCATGAGCTGGTCGCGCGCATCGTCGAGGCCTACGACAAAGCCGATGCGGCAAAGCGCGAGCGGCGGTAATGACGCCGATCGCGCGGAAGAAACGGGCGGCGCCCAAGATCGATGTGCTGATGCAATCCGATCTCTGGAAAGCCACGGAAGATGTCCGACCGGTGGCGCGGCGCGCGATCCGGGAAGCCGCCGCGCTACTGGCCATACCGGCGACGGAGCTTGCTATCGTGCTCACCGATGATTCGGGGGTCCGCTTGCTCAACCGCGCCTGGCGCGGCGTCGATGCCCCGACCAACGTGCTGTCGTTCCCGACCAAGTGTGCCGGCAACGACCCGCCGCTCATCGGCGACATCGTATTGGCCTACGAAACCATCGCCGGCGAGGCCCGCGCCGAGCACAAGCCATTCGCCCATCATGTCGCCCATCTTGCCGTGCACGGTTTCCTGCATCTCTTGGGCTACGATCACGTGCGCGACGAGGATGCCGAGGTGATGGAACGGGTCGAGCTCGACGTTCTGCGGCGGCTTGCCATTCCCGATCCCTATAAGCGTCCGGCTCGAACCCTGAATCTGACGCCTGACATCAGACACCGATAGCCGAAGCCATGTCGCAATCCCCGACGCGCAACGAACCGACCGAGACCGAGCATCGCGGTCTTCCCATGGTCTTGCCGGAGGCGGGCGAGCTGCACGAGGGATGGCTCGCGCGCATCATGCGCATCCTGTTTGGTTGGAAGGCGGCGGCGACGCGCGCCGACTTCGAAATGGTGCTCACGGCCGAGCAACCGGAATCCGGCTTCTCACCGGCCGAAGCCGCCATGCTCAAGAATATTCTCGGCCTGCGCGACCGCCGGATCGAGAGCGTCATGGTGCCGCGCGCCGACATCGTCGCCGTGCACCAGGACGTCACCATCGGCGAATTGGCCATGGTGTTCGCCGGCGCCGGCCATTCGCGGCTCGTCGTCTACAACGATACGCTCGACGATCCGACCGGCATGGTCCACATCCGCGATCTGGTCTCGTTCATGGTCGCACGTGCGGCGATCGACCCGGCCGCGCTGAGCGTGCGCGAACAGCCGCCGCCGGCCGACATCGACCTCGCCAATGTCGATCTTTCGATGCCGCTGACGGCCGCCAAGATCGTCCGCGAAATCCTCTACGCGCCGCCGTCGATGCCGGCGCTCGATCTGCTCGCCAAGATGCAGGCGACGCGTATCCATCTCGCGCTGGTGATCGATGAATACGGCGGCAGCGACGGCCTCGTGTCGATCGAGGATCTGGTCGAGCTCATCGTCGGCGATATCGCCGACGAACATGACGAGGCCGAGCTGCCGGCAGTGACGCGCCAGAGCGACGGCTCGTTCCTCGCTACCGGGCGCGCCAGCCTCGACGACGTGCGCAACGTGATCGGTGACGAATTTGACGTCGGCGAAGCGGCGCAGGAGGTCGACACGCTGGGCGGCTACCTGGTCATGCGGGCAGGCCACGTCCCGGTCCGCGGCGAGCTGGTGCCGGGACCCGCCTTATTCGAGGCCGAAGTGCTCGATGCCGATCCACGTCGGGTCAAGCGGGTCAAAATCTACCGCAGCAAGGACCGCCGTCCTGGCGCGGGGCGCGAACTGCCGACGCTGGTGCGACCGCCGGCGTCGCGACCAACGCCGCGCGACGAGCCCGCTCGGTCAAACTCGAACACTCAGCCGTCGCCGTGAAGCCGACGGGCCTCGTTCACACCATCGTCCTGTCTTGGGGGTGGCGGCGATGGTTGATCGCTTTCGCCGCGGGCGCGCTATCGGCACTGGCCATGGCGCCCGTGAACGCCTGGCCGATCCTGTTCGTCACTTTCCCGACCTTGGTCTGGCTGGTTGACAGCGCGGGAGCAGGCCGTTGGCACGGCGTCATCGGGGCTGCGATAACGGGCTGGTGGTTCGGCTTCGGCTATTTTCTCGCCGGCCTTTATTGGATTGGTTATGCCTTCCTGGTCGATGCGCCGACCTTTGGCTGGCTGTTGCCGATCGCGGTCCTCGGCCTGCCGGCGATGCTCGCGGTCTTCACCGCGTTTGGCCTCGCGCTGGCGCGCCTGTTGTGGACGCGCGGGGCGACGCGCATCCTGGCTTTGGGCGTGGCGCTGACGACGGCCGAATGGTTGCGCGGTCATATTCTGACGGGTTTTCCCTGGAACGCCTTTGGCTATGCGCTGACCTCGCCGCTGGCGCTGGCACAAAGCGCCTCGGTCATCGGCATCTGGGGCCTGACCTTCATCGCCGTTGTCGTCTTCGCCAGCCCGGCCACACTTGCTGACGATCGCGCTGAAACGCGTTGGGCCTGGCTGCCGCTCATCCTCAGCGTCGCCGTCCTCGCTAGCCTGGGCGGCTTCGGCGCGCTGCGGCTCGTTCGCAGCCCGACGCGGATGGTCGACGGCGTGCATCTACGCATCATGCAGCCGAACCTGCAGCAGGATGTGCGGTTCAATTATTCGGCCAAGCAGGAGGTCCTGAACCGCTACATCGCGCTGTCCGACCGGGCCTCCGGTCCGCAATCGCTCGGCGTGCGCGACGCCACGCATTTGATCTGGCCGGAATCGGCCTTTCCGTTTTTCCTCACCCGGGAACCCGACGCGCTCGCCCAGATCACGCAGCTGCTGCGCGGCGGCACTGTCTTGATCACCGGCGCCGTGCGGCGGGCCGAACCCGTCAATCCCGCCGACCCCGCCGCGTATAATTCGATCTACGTCATCGATCATGACAGCTCGATCGTGTCCCTCTATGACAAGGTGCACCTCGTGCCGTTCGGCGAATACCTACCATTCCAGCACGTCCTCGAAAGCCTCGGCCTGCAGCAGCTGACCAGGCAGCGCGGCGGCTTTCTTGCCGGAGACCGTCATCGGCTTATCGCCGTCCCGGGCGCGCCGCTGGCGCTGCCTCTGATTTGCTATGAGATCATCTTTCCGGGCGAGGTGCTGCCCAAAGGCTCGCGGCCGGGCTGGATCGTCAATGTCACCAATGACGGCTGGTTCGGCATGTCGAGCGGCCCCTACCAGCACCTCCAGCAGGCGCGCGTGCGGGCGATCGAAGAGGGCCTGCCGCTGGTTCGCGCCGCCAATACCGGCATTTCCGCGGTAGTCGACCCGCTCGGACGGATCGTCAATTCGCTGCCGCTTGGCAGCGAGGGCGTCATCGATTCGCCATTGCCGCGACCGATCGGGCCGCCCATCTACGCCCGCTTCGGCGATGTCCCCACGGCCTTGATCGTTGCGCTCGCGCTGCTGGCGATTGTTCGCCGGCGGCTGCAATCGGACGGCAGAAAAATTTAGCCCTGCGCCCCCAAGCTCATTGCCATGCCGGGGATGATGGTGCGGCGGAAACCGCGAGAGCTCTGTTGCCGCTTTTAGATGTATCGTCCGCCATGACTCAACTATGCCGCGTAATATTGCATTGAAAAATACTCGCAGACATTAACAGCCAACGTACTTCCGGGACGATCTGTGACGAAGATCACGGTGAAAACCGGCTAGATTGCCAGTATTGCATGCCTGGTTTGATATCGACAGTTGTTGCGGTAAACGCTTACATGCGCGCGCTTAGATTCAGACGTTAGTAGGGGATAGGGGGAGACGATTATTATGATGGCCAAAAAGGCACCAAACCCGATCGACAAGTATGTCGGCAGCCGGGTGCGCATGCGTCGCATGATGCTTGGGATGAGCCAGGAGAAGCTCGGCAACGCCCTCGGCCTGACATTTCAGCAAGTGCAGAAATACGAGAAGGGCACCAACCGCATCGGCGCGAGTCGCCTTCAGCAGATCGCGCAAATCCTCCAGGTGCAGGTGGCGTTCTTTTTCGAAGGCGCGCCCACCGTCGGGGCGGGGAGCCGTGTTGACGGCATGAGCGAGGCGCCCTCGCCTGCTTACGTTTCCGACTTTCTCGCCTCTTCGGACGGCTTGGCTCTCACCAAAGCATTCATGCGCATCGCCGACTCCAAATTGCGGCGTCGCATCGTCGACCTTGTCGAGCAAATCGCCATTTACGACAAACGCTGACGTAGCCTTCGCGCGGCGTCGGTCTCGCCCACATTTCGCCCACATCTTGACCGCGCGGAAGGACGCTGCAACAACCTGTCGCGGATCGGCGTGCACTTCATCGCGCTATGCGCCGATGCGGCGACTGGTCAGCTTTACGAGGGGAGTATTTCGCAGTGCGACGTGCAAACTACCTGTTCACGAGCGAGTCCGTGTCGGAAGGACATCCGGACAAGGTTTGCGACCAGATCTCGGACGCCATACTCGATGCCTTCCTCGAGAACGACATCAAGCTCGGCATTGCCGACCAGAGCAAAGTCAATACGCGGCTCGGCTGCGAAACGCTGTGCACGACGAATAAAATCATCATCGCCGGCGAGGGCCGTGGCCAAGCGCCCTTTTTCCACAAGCACGGCGCCAAAGCGGTGGTCAATCGCGAGCTGATCACGGAAATCGCCCGCGGCGTGGTCAAGGATATCGGCTACGACCAGGATGGGTTCTCCTATTACGGGGCCGACGTCGAGGTGCTGCTGCACGGCCAGTCACCCGACATCGCCATGGGCGTCGACGCCAAGAAGAAGAAAAACGGCGAGGAAGAAGGCGCCGGCGACCAGGGTATGATGTTCGGCTTCGCCTGTACCGAGAGCGAGGTCTATGAAAAGGGCTCGTTCATGCCGGCGCCGATCTATTTCGCGCATAAGATCCTCAAGGTGCTGGCTGATAAGCGCCGCTCGGGCGCCTTGTTCGACCTTCAGCCCGACGCTAAGAGCCAAGTGACGGTGAGATACGTCGACGGCAAGCCGGTCGGCTGCACCAAGGTCGTGGTGTCGACGCAGCACCACGGGCAGACCCGCAACGGCAAGAAATACACGCCGGGCATGGTCAAGGAGATGATCGCCGATACGGTCGAGTCGGCGCTGCCGCAAGGTTGGATGCCGAAGAAGACCGGCGACTTCCTGGTGAATCCAACGGGGAATTTCGTCATCGGCGGCCCGGACGGCGATTGCGGCCTGACCGGCCGCAAGATCATCGTCGATACCTACGGCGGCTATGCCCCGCATGGCGGCGGCGCCTTCTCCGGCAAGGACCCGACCAAGGTGGACCGCTCGGCCGCCTACGCCGCGCGCTATCTCGCCAAGAACGTGGTCGCCGCCGGCCTCGCCGACAGCTGCACCATCCAGATCGCCTATGCGATCGGCGTCGCCGATCCGATGTCGATCTATGTCGACACACACGGCACCGGCAAGGTCGAAGAGGCGAAGCTGCAGAAGGTGTTGCCGGAGCTGTTCCCGCTGCGCCCGACCAACATTCGCCGTGCGCTCAAGCTCAACCGGCCGATCTATCGCCGCACTGCCGCCTACGGCCATTTCGGCCGGGCTCCCGATAAGGACGGCGGCTTCTCCTGGGAGCGAACGGACCTCGCGGACGCGCTCAGGCGGGGTCTGCGCTGACCGTCTTTACCGGGGAATGCCCGCAATCATGGCCGGCACACGGGTCCGTCCCTGCGGGCGACCCGAGTGTAAACCTGCCGGCCATCCACGTCTTTGATATACCGACGAGACAAAGACGTGGATGGCCGCGACATAGGCGAGCGAAGCGACGCCGTTCTTTGAACGGCTATGCGCGGCCATAACGGCTGATGGATCACGAACTGCATCACCCGCGCGCCTTCTTCGGCCGCCGCAAGGGCCACAAGCTACGCAAGCGGCAGGCGGAGCTTTTTGACACGTTGCTGCCCGTTCTGGCGCTCGATCTTTCGCAGCCCGCTCCGGCTGAGCTTCACGCGCTGTTTCCCGTGCCGGTCAACGAAGTGCAGTTCGAAATCGGCTTTGGCGGCGGTGAAAATATGATTGCGCAGGCCGCGGCGCGGCCGCGGACGGGATTCATCGGCGTCGAGCCCTTCGTCAACAGCATGGCCAAGGCGCTGGCGGCGATCGAGGGCGCCGGCCTGCAAAATATCCGTCTGCATTTCGACGACGCCGCAAGCCTGATGACCTGGCTGCCTGACGCATCACTGGCGCGCATCGATCTCATTCACCCCGATCCTTGGCCGAAACGTCGGCATTGGAAGCGGCGCTTTGTTCAGGATGCGACTATCGCGCAGTTTGCCCGCATCCTGCAGCGCGGCGGCGAGCTGCGCTTCGTCACCGACCTTGCCGATTACGCCGCCTGGACGTTGCAGCGTTTGCTGCGCGCGGACGCATTTGTGTGGACGGCGCAGCGCGCCGACGATTGGCGCAAGGCGTGGCCCGACTTTACCCCGACGCGCTATCACGCCAAGGCTGCGCGCGAGCAGCGGTCGCCTTGCTTCCTGATTTTCCGCAAACTTTGAATGCTCGCCGCCCCCGGCGCCCGCCGTGGCGCCTCCGTACCGGCCTTGCAACTGCCGCAAGACCCGCTATATTCGCAAGGTCCGTCATTGGATACCTCATAGCGGTCGGTTGATCCGAACGGTTTTGAGAGTGGGCCCCCCGGGACCCGCTCTTTTTTATTACCTGAGGTCCGACGGTTCCTTTGCCGGACGCATGTGCAGGACGCCCGCGAACAGCATGGACGACAAGCTTTCGACCTTTGCCGACGAGCCGCGGCTCATCACCGAGCCGGGACGTGCGGCGCGTGTCGCCGCCATTGTCGAACCGGTGCTCGCCGAGCTTGGCTGTCGGCTGGTGCGGGTGCGCATTTCAGGATTCGCCGGCTGTACGGTGCAGGTCATGGCCGAGCGACCGGACGGCACCATGACCATCGAGGATTGCGAGGCCATCTCGCGGGCGCTGTCGCCGGTGCTCGACGTCGCCGACCCGATCGAAGGTCCCTACCGGCTGGAGATTTCTTCGCCCGGCATCGACCGGCCGCTGGTGCGGCGCACCGATTTCGACCGTTTTGCCGGCCATGTCGCCCATATCGAGATGCTGGTGCCGATCGATGGCCGCAAGCGTTTTCGCGGCGAACTGATCGGCGCCGAAGGCGAATGCGTCCGTCTCCGCCGCAACGATCCGGCGGCGGAAAATTCGGAAGTCCTGTTGCGGATCGACGACATGATGGAAGCGAGGCTCCTTCTCACCGATGCGCTCGTTTCCGAAGCGCTGCGGCGAAGCAAGCATGGCGGCAAACTTGGAGAACGCGAGGCCCGCGCGCGGACACCCAACGGGCGGAAATCACACCCATCGAAACACATGGTCGCGGCGCCGGGCGAAGAACCGGCGCGTGAGCCAGCCAAAGGAGAATGAAGATGGCGACGGTAAGCGCCAATAAACTCGAACTGTTGCAGATCGCAGACGCGGTCGCCCGGGAAAAGGCGATCGACCGCAAGATCGTGCTCGGCGCCATGGAGGACGCGATCGCCAAGGCGGCGCGGTCGCGCTATGGCAGCGAGACCGAAGTGCGCGCGGAGATCGATCCGAAGAGCGGCGAACTCCACCTGTCCCGCCACATGCTCGTGGTGGACACGGTGGAAAATCCGGCGTCACAGATCAGCCTCGAAGATGCGCGCCGGCGGCATCCGGCCGCGCAGATCGGCGACACCATCGCCGACCCGCTGCCGCCGCTGGAATATGGCCGCATCGCCGCGCAATCGGCGAAGCAGGTGATCGTGCAGAAAGTGCGCGAGGCCGAACGCGATCGTCAGTATGACGAGTACAAGGACCGCATCGGCGACATCGTCAACGGCATCGTCAAGCGCGTCGAGTACGGCAACGTGGTGGTCGACCTCGGCCGCGGCGAAGCGATCGTGCGGCGCGACGAGATGCTGCCACGCGAGGTTTTCCGCAACGGCGACCGCATCCGCGCCTATATCTACGACGTTCGCCGCGAACAGCGCGGACCGCAGATCTTCCTGTCGCGCACGCACCCGCAATTCATGTCCAAGCTGTTCGCGCAGGAGGTGCCGGAAATCTACGACGGCATCGTCGAGGTCAAGGCGGTTGCGCGCGATCCCGGTTCGCGCGCCAAGATCGCGGTGGTTTCGCGCGACTCTTCCGTCGATCCGGTCGGCGCCTGCGTCGGCATGCGCGGCTCGCGCGTGCAGGCTGTGGTCAACGAGCTGCAGGGCGAGAAGATCGACATCATCCCCTGGTCGCATGACATCGCCACTTTCGTCGTCAACGCCTTGGCACCCGCCGAAGTCGCCAAAGTGGTGCTCGACGAGGAACGCGAGCGCATCGAGGTGGTGGTGCCCGACCAGCAGCTTTCGCTGGCCATCGGCCGGCGCGGCCAGAACGTGCGGCTTGCCTCCCAGCTTACCGGCTGGGACATCGATATCCTGACCGAACAGGAGGAGTCGGAACGCCGCCAGGCCGAATTCGAGAACCGCACCCGCATGTTCATCGAGGCGCTCAACGTCGACGAGGTGATCGGGCAATTGCTCGCCTCGGAGGGTTTCTCCTCGGTCGAGGAGCTGGCGCTGGTGGACGCCAAGGAGATCGCCGGCATCGAGGGCTTCGACGAGGACACCGCCGGCGAGTTGCAGACCCGGGCGCGCGAATACCTCGCCAAGATCGAGGCCGAACTCGACGCCAAGCGTCAGGAGCTCGGGGTCGAGGACGCGATCAAGGATGTACCCGGCGTCACCACGGCCATGCTGGTCCGCTTCGGCGAGAACGGCGTCAAGACGGTCGAGGACCTTGCCGGATGTGCCACCGACGACCTCGTAGGCTGGACCGAGCGCAAGGACGGCGAGACCGTGCGGGAAGCCGGCATTCTCGACGGCTTTGATATCTCGCGCGAGGAAGCCGAGGGACTCGTCATGCAGGCCCGGCTGAAAGCGGGTTGGGTCGAAGAGGCCGATCTCGCGCCGCCGGCTGCCGAGGAGGCCCCGCAGCCCGAGGCGCAGGCCTAAAGGAGCAGCACGCGCGCATGGTCGCCAAAGTCCGAGAAATCGCCCAAGAGATAGAGAAAGAGATCGAACCCGTCATCGAGCTCGACAGCGGACCATTCGCGCGCCAACGCGAACGCCTGTGCGCTGCCACCCGCACGGTGCGGCCGATCTCCGACCTGATCCGATTTGTCGTCGGGCCGGACGGCGAGGCAGTCGCCGATGTCAAAAATAAGCTGCCGGGACGCGGCATCTGGGTCACGGCGACGCGGGACGCCCTGGGCGAGGCGATCAAGCGCAAAGCCTTTGCCCGCGGGTTCAAGCGGGAGGTTCGCCTCTGCTCGGATCTGGTAGCTCGCACCGAGCGGCTGCTCGAAAGGGCCGTCCTCGATGCCCTGGCCGTAGCCGGCAAGGCCGGTCTCGTTGCGGCGGGCTTCGCCAAATCCGAGGCGGCGCTGACACGTGAGGACGCCGTAGCGCTTTTGCACGCTGCCGAGGCTTCTTCCGAGGGTGTCCGCAAGCTCGACGCGGCAATGCGCCGCCGACGATCGGGCCGGCCCCTCGTTGTGATTGGATTCCTTACCTCGGCGCAATTGGATTTGGCATTGAACCGCCCAAATGTGATACATGCAGCCCTGCTCGCCGGCCCTGCGAGCGAGACCTTTTTGGCGCGCTGTCGGCGCCTTGAACGGTTTCGGGTCGGCGATCAGCACAATAAGGCCGGTGAGGGCTGCGCCGAACTGAGCCGGCCAAGGACATGCGTATGACCGAGACGACCAAGAATAGCGGCGAGAAACTGAGCGTAAGTTCGACCAAGACGCTGACGCTGAAGCGCGGCGGCGTCGAGCAAGGCGTCGTTCGGCAGAGCTTCAGCCATGGCCGCAGCAAGGCGGTCGTGGTCGAGAAGGTGAAGCGTCGCATCGCCGGTCCCGGGGAGGCGAAGCCGGAACCCGCCGCGCCGGCAGACCGTGGCGCAGCGGCCAAGCGCGGCGTCGCGACCGCTAAAGCCCCGGCTGCGGCGGCGGCTGCGCCGGCGCCAGTTGCCACGCCCGCGCTGAAGCCTTCCGGCGTCGTGCTGCGCACGCTCACGGAAGAAGAACAAAGCGCCCGCGCGCACGCGCTCGCCGACGCACGCCTGCGCGAGGCGGAAGAGCGCAAGATCGCCGAGGAAGAAGCGCGCATTCGCCAGAGCCGCGAACAAATCGAACGCACCGAGCGCGCGGCCGCGGAAGCGCGCAAGCTGAATGAAGAAGTCCGCCGCAAGCACGACGAGGAAACCAAGCGCAAGGCCGACGAGGTCGCCAAGAAGCGCTTTGGCGCCGACACCGTGGCGGCCAAGCCGGGCGCGCGTCCTGCGCTTGAAGCCGACGAAGAAGAAGCCCCGCGCACCGCGCGCCGCGGCGGCGGCGCGGCCGCCCGGCCGGCGCCAGCACCCAAGGCGCCGCGCGGCGGCGCCGAGAAGCGCCGCGGCCGGCTCACGGTCGTGACCGCACTGTCCGCCGATGAGGTCCGCGAACGTTCGGTCGCTTCGTTTCGGCGCCGCGTCCAGCGCATGACCGGCCACCGCGACAGCGAACCGAAGGAAAAGATCGTTCGCGAAGTGACGATTCCGGAGACGATCACGATCCAGGAGCTGGCCAATCGCATGGCCGAGCGCGCGGTCGACGTCATCCGCATCCTGATGCAGCAGGGTCATATGGCCAAGATCACCGATACGATCGACGCCGATACCGCCCAGCTCATCGCCGAGGAACTTGGCCACACCGTGCGGCGCGTCGCCGAGTCCGACGTCGAAGAGGGCATGTTCGATGCTCCGGACGATCCGGCGAACCTGCTGCCGCGGGCTCCGGTGGTCACCATCATGGGCCACGTCGATCACGGCAAGACGTCGCTGCTCGATGCGATCCGCTCGACCGACGTCGCGGCCGCCGAGGCCGGCGGCATCACCCAGCATATCGGCGCTTATCAGGTGAAATCGCCTTCGGGTGGCCGCATCACCTTCATCGATACGCCCGGTCACGCCGCCTTCACCGCAATGCGCGCGCGCGGCGCCAAGATCACCGACATCGTGGTGCTCGTGGTCGCCGCCGACGACGGCGTCATGCCGCAGACGGTGGAGGCGATCCACCATGCCAGGGCGGCGAAGGTGCCGATCATCGTCGCCATCAACAAAATCGACAAGCCGGATGCCAAGCCCGAGCGCGTGCGCACTGAGTTGCTGCAGCACGAGATCCAGGTTGAATCGTTGGGCGGCGACGTTCTGGAAGTCGAAGTATCAGCAAAAGAGAAGCGAAACCTCGCCAAGCTGCTCGATGTGATCGCGCTGCAGGCGGAGGTGCTCGAGCTCAAGGCGAACCCGAACCGTCCGGCCGAAGGCACCGTGATCGAGGCGCGGCTGGATCGCGGCCGCGGCCCGGTGGCGACCGTCCTGGTGCAGCGTGGCACGCTCAAGCCCGGCGACGTTGTCGTCGCCGGCTCCGAATGGGGTCGCGTGCGCGCGCTCGTGTCGGATACCGGGCATGCCGTCGTGGCGGCGGGGCCGTCGATGCCGGTCGAGGTATTGGGTTTCAACGGCACGCCCGAGGCCAGCGACCGGTTGGCCGTGGTCGATTCGGAAGCGCGCGCCCGCGAGATCGCCGATTACCGCGCGCGGCAAAAGCGCGAAATTTTAGCGGCGCGGCAGACCGGCATGCGCGGCTCGCTCGAGCAGATGATGAGCCAGATCAAGACCGCGGGGCGCAAGGAAGTCCCGCTGGTGATCAAGGGCGACGTGCAAGGCTCAGTCGAGGCGATTGTCGGGGCGCTGGACAAGCTTTCCACCGAAGAGGTCGTCGCGCGCGTGATCTTCGCCGGCGCCGGCGGCATCACCGAATCCGACGTGACGCTGGCGGAAGCTTCCGGCGCCGTCGTCATCGGCTTCAACGTTCGCGCCCACAAGGAAGCGCGCGAAGCCGCCGAGCGCGCCGGCATCGAGATTCGCTATTACGACATCATCTACGCGCTGGTCGACGACGTGAAGAAGGCGATGTCGGGATTGCTGCCGCCGACATTGCGCGAGACCACGCTCGGCAACGCTGTCATTCTCGAAGTCTTCAAGGTCTCGAAGGTCGGCAATATCGCGGGCTGCCGGGTGACCGACGGTGTCGTCGAGCGCGGCGCCAACGTGCGGCTGATCCGCGATAACGTCGTCGTCCACCAGGGCAAGCTGTCGCAACTCAAGCGCTTCAAGGATGACGCGCGCGAAGTCGTCGCCGGCCAGGAATGCGGTATGGCATTCGAGAACTACCAGGATATGAAAGTCGGCGACACCGTCGAGTGTTATCGGGTGGAGAGCGTACAGCGAACGCTGTGAGTTCAACACTCACGTTCGCGGCTCCGCCGTCATTGCAGCAAAAGTCGTTGTCAACGACGTAAGATGGATGCCCGGGTGATGCCCGGGCATAAGAGAAAATGCCTCGTCACCACCATCGCGAGCAATCCGCTGGCGGCTCGCAACGCCAGCTTCGGGTCGGCGAATTGATGCGCCACGAGTTCGCCGACATGCTGTCGCGCGGCGACATCCATGATCCCGTCATCGAAGCGCACATGATCACGGTGCCCGAGGTGCGCATGAGCCCCGACCTGCGGCTGGCGACGGTCTACATCATGCCGCTGGGCGGACGCGACGAGGAGGCGGTGCTCGAAGCGCTAGAACGCCACAAACGCTATATTCGCGGCGAAATCTCCCGGCGCGTTAACCTGAAATTTGCACCCGAAATCCGTTTTCGCATCGACGAACGATTCGACGAGGCGGAACGAATCGAGAAGCTTCTGCGAACACCCGAAGTGCAACGCGATCTCGGCGGCGAAAAGGACGAGTGATGTCGGCAACCAACAATATTTTGTCCGTCCCCGGGCCGGCGACCGACCCCGGCCGCGACCTCGCGCTCGCCGTGGAACCTGGTTCCCGCTCGCAAGAGAAAAAGGCGAACAAGAAGCGGCCAAAGCGAGACGTGCACGGCTGGGTGGTGCTCGACAAACCGGTCGGCATGACGTCGACCCATGCTGTGGCGGTCATCAAGCGCCTGTTCGCCGCCAGGCGCGCCGGCCACGCCGGCACGCTCGACCCGCTGGCCTCCGGCTGCCTGCCGATCGCACTTGGCGAAGCGACCAAGACCGTGCCGTTCGTCGTCGACAGCCGCAAGACCTATGTCTTTACCGTGCGCTGGGGCGAGGAACGCGACACCGATGATGCCGAGGGCCGGGTCGCCGCCACCAGCGCCATCCGCCCCGACGCGGAAGCGATCCGCACGCTGCTGCCGCGCTTTACCGGCACTATCGAGCAGGTTCCGCCGCGCTTTTCCGCCGTGAAGATCGAGGGTGAGCGGGCCTACGATCTCGCGCGTGACGGCCAAACGGTCGAGATTGCCCCGCGTGCGGTAGCCATACACCGGCTCGACCTGGTGGAATTGACCGATCCGGATCATGCCGTATTCGCCACCGAATGCGGCAAAGGGACCTATGTCCGGGCGCTCGCCCGCGATCTCGGCCGCGCGCTCGGCGCGCTGGGCCACGTTTCCGCGCTGCGCCGCAGCCGGGTGGGCCCGTTTGGCGAAAGCGACATGATTCCGCTGGAACAGCTCGAATCTTTGTGCCATAGAGCGGCCGCTGGCGAGGGTCACCTCGCCGACATCCTCCTGCCGATTGAGACCGCGCTGGACGACATCCCGGCGCTGGCCGTAAGCCCGGCAGACGCGGCAAGGCTCCAGCGGGGCCAAGCCGTATTAATGCGCGGACGGGATGCTGCCGTCCTCAGTGGCATGGTCCAGGTCGCTTCAAGCGGTCAACTCGTGGCCATCGCCGAGGTCGACCGCGGCGAGATCGTCCCCAAGCGCGTGTTTAATTTGACCGGCGTGACAGGTCGCGCCGGCAGACAAAAAGGTTGGTGACGATGTCGATTACGACCGCGCGTAAGGCGGAGGTTATCAAGACGTACGCCGTCAAGTCCGGTGACACCGGTTCGCCCGAAGTGCAGGTTGCGCTGCTCTCGGAGCGGATCAACAACCTGACCGATCACTTCAAGACCCACATCAAGGACAACCACTCGCGGCGCGGGCTCTTAAAGCTCGTGTCGCAGCGGCGCCAGATTCTTGACTATCTTCGGCGCACGGATGAGGGGCGTTATAAGGAGTTGATTGAACGGCTGGGTATCCGCCGTTGAAGAGTTTGCGCGCGGGAGACCCCGCGCGTTCCGTGGCGGAGCGCAAGAGGCGCCCGCTCACAAGTGCGGCAGCACTACTGCCGATTGGAGCGACGGGCAATTGTCCGTCCACATCAAGGGAAGGTCCGGAGGCCATGGCAGGATCGCCAGACGCTGGCAGCTTGACAGCACCCGTGCTGCGCCGACAGCGTCTCGCCGTCTTGCTTATGGCTTTCGCACTTTTCGCGAAAACCATGAGAGACAATCGCAATGTTCAACATTCATCGTGTGCAACTTGACTGGGGTG